>Ga0207433_10007578_pt1 | contig 18087 bp, 12 predicted proteins | sample YelNatPaOPGAMG01_FD_187559 | JGI IMG/M metagenome (GOLD analysis project Ga0207433, IMG submission 187559) | Hot spring thermophilic microbial communities from Obsidian Pool, Yellowstone National Park, USA - OP-RAMG-01 (SPAdes) (version 3) | ecosystem: Environmental > Aquatic > Thermal springs... | reverse complement strand
TTCCCCTTTCTGAACCATCTGCATAGTAAGCTTCCCAGTAAACAGTCAAGTAGCTTGAGTTTCCTACTAAGTGAATTTTTCCATCTGGTATGTAAATCGGAGGAGTCGTGAAATTAGCTTCTCCTGGTTCAAGGGCAATGGAGTAGCTGAAATTTTCTATCCTGCTATTAAAAATTGATGATCCATAATTAAATCCTGCTTGAAGTATATTGAAAGAAGTGTAGTAATAAACATTCCATAAGCTAGATTCTAGATTGCCTGTATTTAGTTTTTCTGTTGTAAAGTTTGCACAAGGCTGCCAATTACCACCATCAGCAGAAATATAAACTCTTACAACGATTGAATCATTTGTTGATAACTGAATTTTTGGGCTTAGCCATGTTGCATTTTGATATCCAGAACCTATATTTGTTCTATTTCTATTCACTTTAGCAACAGGCTCTGAAGTAATGTTGATTTCATATCCAGTTGAATTCCTTTCCCAAACCATTATTCCAAAAGTTGCATTTGAAGTTGCAGGAACAGAGCATGAGGCTTGAAAGGAAGATTGAGAAGTTGAATTGAGATGATTTGCAGTTAAGCCGTTAACATTTATTGACCTTGAGGTCATGTATCTTGTTTCAACTAGGGCTTGAACAGGAGAGCCTAAAATCAAAAAAATGATGAAAAACACAGTAAGCAAATAAAGTCTCATAATTATTCTTTGTTTTTTGGTTAAAAAAGTTTAGATGAAATTTTAGCAAGTTTATAAAATGAAAAGGCCTGTCAGCTTATTGAAGATTTGTTTAACAAAGAAAACAAAAGTGTAAAAACCATCACCAACTTTGAATTGGGCTTCAGCTGCTCTTAGGGTAACAGGAGAGCTGAGTAAAATGGGAGTGATTTTTATCTTATGCGTGCCAGGAGTTAAAGTGCCTGGAAGAGTTGCATTGAATTCAATCTTAGCATAACCATTTTCCATATAAACATTTATATTGTAATAATCACTGGTACAATTCTTTTTATCACCTCTTTTACTTGAGTCACATCCCATATCGGACAATTTATTATAGCATGCTTTGCATCCATTATCAATTGTCCAAGGATTTCCATCTATTGTTGCATCAAGCCTTAAGTTGAAGCCTTGGTTTGAATTGTAGCGTGAGTCGTTGAAAGTTAAATTTATTCTTACTTGCTGGTTTGGCATAAGGCTTGTTGTTTGGGTAACTATTTCATTTGATTTTGTGTAAACTGTAAGAACAGTTTTGCAATCTTGTGGACAATTTGCTTGAGTTTCTGTTGGATAATCACATTTCCCATTACCACATCCGCTTGAAGGTATTGTAGTTGTAGTTGTAGTGGTGCCTTGAGGTATTGTCGTAGTAGTAGGTGGATTTGCTGTGGTGCTAATCACATAATTTGCTGAACCTTCTCCAGAAAGTTGAGAATTGGTATTTGTAGCATTAACTTTAAAAGTGTATGTGCCATCGCTAGCAGAAGCAGAAGAGGTGACATCGATATTTGTGCTACCTTTTTGGTCCGGAGAAATTGTTAGTTGAGTTGTGGATAATTTGCAATTCCAATTTTGGGGACAAGAAGAAACTGCTAAAGTAAAACTACTAGAGCCACAAGGGGTGTTGTCATTGTTTGTCACGTTAACAGTGTAAGTTAACTTTTCGCCTTTAGAGCCTGATTTTGAAGATGGAATGATGTCCACAGAAGGTTTTTTTCTACTGCAAGAACAATAACTACACTCATTATTTTGCCAAACATATCCACCTCCAGTGCTACAACAGTAATAGCCATTTTTGTAGTGATATTGATTATTGCAATTTGCTAGTGTTGAGTTGCATTCAAGCCAGAAATCAGAAGAGCCTGCAAAGACAAGATTCAGGAAAACTGATGAAAACAGTAAAATCATGAAGAAAATTAAAATAATTAGTTTCTTCATATTCTTTATTTGTATTTCTGTAGGATATAAATTTATATTGGCAGCAAAACAAAGTCTAATTACTAAATTGGTTCTTTTTCAATTTTGTAGTTGCTACCATTTTCAATCACACTAGTTTATTTTTCATAGTAGAGGTTAAATAAAAAGCTAATGATAGCTATTTTTATTAAAAATAAAGGATTAAATTTTAATCTCTTTTCATTTCATATTAATTATTTATCTCTTCAATCTTAGCGTAATTTCTTTCAAAAAAATTCTGAAGAACGGAAAATACCAGGAATTGGAATATCAAGTTTAAAGCTTGTGAGAAATTTTTCTTTTGAAAATGAAAAACTCAAAGGTATGAAAACAAAAGATAAGGAAAAATGTAATAATGATAAATTACTTAACTATGTCATGTTTATGTAAATTATTTCATAGAAAACACAGGAGTTACAAAAATATTCTTATTAGCAAAAAAGTGAAAGCAAGGAAACTACTAAAGGATTTTAGGTTTGACTTTTTTCTCATAAATAGTTTTTTTTCCTAAATATTATTTTATGGAAGTCTCGAAAAGTTTGATAGTTAATGCGATTATGATAATCTTTTTTCTTTTAAGCCTTTTCGCGATATTTGTAGAAAGGCCTATTTTCTACCTATTCTTTTTTAGTTTGTTGATTCTTTCTCTTCTCTACAGAAGTGATAAAAAAATGGAAAAGTATTACATCTTTCTATGGTTCGTTTTTGTGGTACTCGTATCAAAAATAACCATTTTTAATATCTTTTCTCCTCTTCTAATTTCAATTCATTTTTTAAATCTAAAGACTTCTTTTTTTTATTCTCTATTTTTATTCTTCTTTCTCGTTCTTCTTTTGCTTTCTTTTGGTTATACTATTTTGTTGATCATTAAAAAAGAAGAAATTTCTTTAAAGAGTTTACCTTTAGCTTGGGGCTTAGGAACCGGTTTTTTAAGTTTTATTTTGATGCTGCTAGGAATCACAATAGGGTTTCAGTTTAAGGCAATTTTTCTTTTTCAGTTTCCTTTCCTTTTCTTCATGTTTTATCATATTACAAAGAGGAAGAAAAAGTTGGAATTTTCTTTTAGCTCATTTCTTACTTTATTGTTAGTAGTTCCCTTTCTGTTAACGAGCATATTGCATTCAATTTTCTATCCTGAATTATACTGGGATTCCTTAGCCTATGGGATAAATTTAGCCAAAATATATTTGAAAGAGGGAAAAATCCCTCTAATAGTTGGAGGTCCTTCTCTTGGAGTAGAACTATCTTCAAACTATCCCCCAGCTCATCAAGTTTTGCTTGCCTATTTCTTCTACTTCTGTAACGAATCTACCCAAATTGCAAGACTCTTTTCTCTTGTAAACGCAATTTTCTTGATAATTCTCACATATTACTGGGCTAAAGAAATATTTAAGAGAAAAGTTTATCACTTTCTTTCTTTGATTATTTTGCTTTCTTTGCCTCTTTTCATACTTTTTTCAAGGTACTCAATTTTCTACATTTACTTTTTACTCCAAGCGTCCATTTCCTTCTATTTTCTTTACGAGTTCTTTGTAGGAAAAAAGAAAGTCGATATTTATCTTAGTGCTATTTTTGCTGGCTTTTCTTTCCTGTCTTCTTATTTGGGAGTTATTCCAGCTTCCTCTTTTTTCTTCTTTTCCTTCTTCGCAAAAAAAGATTGGAAACAAGCAATAGTTGCTTCTTTTTTCTTCTTTTTAATTTCTTCAATTTGGTTAGTTAGAAACTTTTTTTATCTAAACGACCCATTTTGGCCATTTCTAGGAGGAAAGTTTATTGACGATAAAATTTGGGAAAACACATTAACTGTACAAAAAAACATGCAAGAAACTTTAGGTTTTTCATTCAGAAATTTAAACACCACTGAAAATTCTATTCAAAGGCTATTGTTTTCGTATCCAAACTTTTTCAATGGCATAATAGTTAATGGATTAAAACCTTTTTTCACCCTTTTTGTAATACCAGCAATAATTTTTGCGCTAAAGAAAAAAGATAAGAAAATGATTTTCTTTTCCTTCCTTCTACTTTTAAACCTTATTTTTTACTTACTAATTTTCAATTGGTTTGAGAGGTATATGATAGCAGCATCCATTCCTACAGTTTTTCTTTCAGTTTACCTTATATCTCTTTTCGAAAAAAGCAAGCTAAGATTTTTATTTTTATCGTTAACTTTCATACTTTTCTTCAACTCCATTTTTTTCTCTTTGCTCTGGGACGAATGCCATCCTCAAAACGAAAAGAGTTATCAGCAAGTGCTAGAAAGAATTGGAGATTATGAAGGAATATTGGAATTTTGTTACCAAGATTCTGCCCAAGCTTGGAAATGGATTTCTTCAAACACTGAAATAAACGCAAAGATAGCTACAAATGATATTAGAGATTATTACCTTAATAGAAGTGTTGTTCATTTAGACTCGTGGGAGTTAAAGGATCTTTATTATGTTAAAAGAAGCAATGAATGTATAAAAACTCTTTGCAGCAAAAGAATTTCTTATCTTTACGTAAATCCCTACACTAACGTAATTTTTCCATCTTGTTTAACTGATATATCTTCAGTAAATACTAAGCTTCTTGTAAGCTATAAAGGTATAAAGATATACGGATTAGAATGTTAGAGGAAATTGCAAAATTCGCAAAGAATTTGCTTCTAGCAAATTTAAACTTAAAAAATCTTCCTTTGAAAATAAATTTTGCTATTACTTGGAAATGTAACTTGCGCTGCAAAGTTTGTGATATATGGAAGAAAAAATCTTTCGGAGAATTAACACTTGCTGAAATAGAAGAATTTGCTAGAAAAAATCCTTTTTTCTCATGGGTTAGTTTAACTGGAGGAGAACCATTTTTAAGAGAAGATTTCGTGGAGATTGTAAAAGCATTCAAAAAATATTCTCCTCTGTACATTCTAAACATACCAACTAACGGCATTCTAACAGAAAAAATAGAAAATGATATTCTTCAAATCTTAAAACTTAAAATTCCGAACGTAATACTCACCGTAAGCATAGATGGGAATAGAAAAATTCATGATTACATCAAAGGAATAAATGGAGCTTTTAGTAGAGCAATTTTAACTTTTAAAAATTTGAAAGATATTTCAAGTAAAAACAAAAGATTCAAGACGCTTTTTGCATACACAATTTCTCCACTTAATGTTGGAAAATTTGAAAGCACATACGAAGAAATAAAAAGAGAGATTGAAGATATTTCGATTTATGATTTTCACATAAACATTTTTCACTATTCTACACATTACTACTCGAATGAAAATCTCCCAATCAAAAATATTGAAAAATATAAAAAAGCACTTTTAAAGGAAGTCGGAAGAATAGTGAAAATGAAAAATAACATACTAAACCCAATAAATTTTGTAGAGAGACAATACTTAAGATTTATCCCGAAGTTCATAAAAACACAATTAACACCACTGCCATGTAAATCTCTGCGTCTATCAATTTTTCTCGATCCTATAGGCAATGTTTATCCATGCACCATATGGAATGTAAAGTTAGGTAATGTAAGAAATTATAATTATGAGTTAAAGAAAATTTTTGCGAAAAAGGATATCAAAAAACTTCTCTTTCTTATAGAAAATAAAAAATGTCCAAATTGTTGGAGTCCATGCGAAGCAAACCAAACTATCTTGGGAAATGTAAAGAAATTTCTATAATAAAAGTGTTTGCGATGCAAAAACATCTTTCAAAGATTTATTCCGTTCTGAGTGGAAATAAGCTTTTCTTGGATCACATCCGTTCTCCACTTCTTTCTCTTCTAATTCCTCCTGATCTTGAAATCGCAAGAATTCTTAAGTGGAATATTTTTTGGCTTTTTCTTTATTTTAAAAGTAAAAATTTAAAGTTGTTTAAAAGCTATAATTTACTTATGAAAATAGAAAAAATGTTGCATTCTATATTTTTGAAAAGAAACAAACAACTTTTCTTAAAATTTATTTCGTTTTTATTAGTCTTACTCCTTTGGTGGGCGGTACCCTTTTCTATATTTAAGCTATTCCTTTCTTCTCTTCTCTTCTTCCTTTTTCCAGGATTTTTCGTTCTTAACTTTTTGAAAACAAAAGAATGGACAGAAATTTTACTTTTTTCCATACTTTTTGGCTTTACTTTTCAAATTATCTTATCGTATACATTTTCCCTTTTAAATCTCCCTTTTCTAAGTTTGTTTTTACTTTTACCATCTCTCCTCTTTTGGATATTTACTCCATCTTTTCCTCCCTTTCAAACTTCTGATAAAAAAACATTATTTTTTCTTTTCCTAATTTTTCTTTTCCACCTTGTTTTGTATTTATATCCTTCTTCTACAGTAGTAAAAGATGCGTGGAGAAATGTAGGATTCTTGCCTGTTGGTGATGATTCAAAACATCATCTTCTAATAGTGAAAAGTATTCTAAGAGAAGGAAAAATACCTACATCTTACTATCTTTATCCAGAGATTCCTTTAATTTATCCTGCTGGCTACCATGTTATAATTTCTATACTTTACCACTTTTCTTCTTTCGATTTACTCAAACTAATGTTTTTCTTTCCGCTTTTTTCTTTATTTCTTCTTATCCTTTCATCTTTTGTTTTTGCTTCAAGAGTTTTAAGTAGACAAGCAGGTTATATATCTTCTTTGTTAATACCTTCAATACCTCAAACCATTATAATGGTTACTTATGGAAATTCTCCTCAACTTTTAAGCCTTCCATTTTTATTTGCTTCATTTTCTCTTCTATTTAATAAACAAGCAAGCAAATATTTGCTTCCAATCATTTTTTCTCCCATTTTCTTTCTTTCGCCCTATTCTCTCTTTCTCGGTCTTGTAACAATTCCTCTATTTTTCACAGTAACTAGAAATTTTATTCAGCTTCCTATTTTTTTAGTTTTGTGCTTTTTCTTCTCTTTACCACTTTTCCTTTTTATTTTACTTTACAATCCACCTAACAACTCCTTTATGAGTGAGAATGATTTAATAAACCTCTGGATATATAGTCTTCCAGAAAGAATAAGTATCTCTGATTTAATTCTTTTTTTAAGACCTTTTAATGAAGTGATAATAGCTTTTGGTTTATTAACAATTCCCTTCCTCAAACAAAGGAAAACTTTATTTTTTTTTCTAATCTTCATTCTTTCAGTTTTCTTATTCCTTTTGATAAGAAGAATGCCTCTATTTCTTAATGAGTTTGGATTTGTCAGCGTGAGATTTTCTCTGTCTGATACACGCATACTTTTTCTTGTTTTTTATCCTCTCACTTTCCTTGCTTCTTTCTTTTTAAGTAGATTAAAAATTAGAGGAACTTTTCTCGTTTTTTTTGTAATTCTTTTGGTATTGCCACTACAACTAGAAAGGGAGAAACTTAACCTCCAGTATAGAACTATAACTTTGGGAGATTGGGAATATATACGTTTTATAAACAAAAGCATTCCAATGAATGTGATTTTCTATAATGATTATTCTAGAGGGACTATCACTAATTCGCTTCCAGCTTTTGTGGAGAGGAAAGAAACTTATCCTTTTACCCCGGTTCAACTTGATCTTGACTTTAGCGGTGAAAGAGAAATAATAAGAAACATTCCAGATTCATTATTAGCCTTAGATATCTTAAAGAGAAAGAACGTCTCCTACATAACATTCTCCACAGGATTTAATTTAGAAAGTATTTTTGGGTTTCCTATACCACTTTTTAATCCGAACAACTTCAAGAGTTGCTACGAAAAAGTTTATGCAAATTATTCTCAATGGATATTTAAAATTAATTACAATTGCACAACATTTACCTATTTTCCCTTGTTTTTAACGTGTAAAGAACGGTGTAGACTTCCATCTTCAATTAATGTAGAGATTCCAGAATTTTTAAGACATTTTAGACTTCTCCTCCTAGCAAAAGTTTATCCCTCAAATATTGCATATACTATTGGTTTTACTGAAGTTTTTCAGAATGAGGAAAAAATTGCATTATGGCCGATGATAAGGGATAAGAAAGAATTTTTGTTTGTTACAGAGCTTAATTCGAAAGAAGCTTTGAACATTAAATTTAAAGGAGAAAGACCCTATGTGAGGGACCTTATGATAGTGGCAGAAGTAAATGGAAGTGAGATATCGTTAGCTAAGGATGTCTGGGCCATCTTCCTTAACAATAGAGACATCATCGTTTTCAATCCGGAGCTTGTAAAGATAAAATTGGTAATGGTGTATAATAACACAAAAGGAAATGTATACTTCAATTTGTTCAATTATTCTATCTCGAGCTGGATTCCAATAGGAAGTATAGAAAGAAACAGTACATTTACGCTTTTAAAGAAGGAAATTGAGTTACCAGAAGACAAATTTTTATTCTTATCTATCGCCTCTCATGAATTTCCTTTTGAAATTCATAACATAAGCATAATCCCTTCCAACTACATCTTTTTGGATGCAGAATCTTCGTGGATAGGTTCAAAGATTGTAAAAATTGAAGAACTTAATCTTTCAAGTTTCTTCTCCCCTTCTCCTAATGTGTATTTGAGAGGAAATTGGAAGTTTGAAAAAGGGAAAGTAATATTACCATCAAAGACATTAGATTGTCAACTTGTCCTCTCCAATTTTTCCAAAAATTTTTACCTTAGAATAATTTATGAGGATAAAGGTGAAAGTGAAATAAACATCAATTACTGGAACGATATGTTAAAAAAATGGGAAACTGTACTCATATTTAACACAACAGGAACACAAAAAGTAAAAGAGATTGATATACCTTTTTTCACTTTTAAAAGAGGTGTAATTTTGAACTTTTACAGTCATAAAGAAGAACTAGAAATTCTTAATCTGACTAGTGAGTCTTAAATAATATAACGCAAATTATATTATAATATCAAATAACTTGAGGATGGTCTGGAAGAATGGTTAAAGTCTGGATAAATGGAAAGATTATAAATGAGAAGGAAGCTAGTATACCCATCAGTATTCAAGCTTTGCACTATGGAACAGGCGTATTTGAGAGTATACTGTGTTTCAAAAAAAAGATTTTTCGTTTAGAAGATCATATCGCTAGGTTTATTGCTACATGGAAGATTCTGAATATCAAAACTAAATATTCTAAAGAAGATATAAAAAAAGCTATTATCGATTTAATAAGAGCTAATAAGGGGGATACATTCTACATAAGATTGGTAGCCTTTAAAAACTCTAATTTTACAGACTTCAGTCTTAATTGTAAAGACAGTATTCTAGCTATTTTATTAAAGAAATTTCATTCAAGCTTGTTCATTTTCAATATGAGAAGAAGAAAAGTCAAACTTAGGCTTTCTGAGTGGAAGAAAGAACGTCTATACAAAAATTTTGAAAGTTACAAACTTTCCGGTAGATATTTAACTCACTTGCTTATAAAACACGAGGCTATGAAAAGAGGTTACGAAGATTCTCTATTTTTAGATATAAACAAAAATGTGCTAGAAACCACTACTGCAAACATATTTTTTGTTAAAGATAATTCATTCATAACGCCTAAATCTAATTTGATTATAAATGGTATTACACGAGATACTATCATTGAAATACTTAAAGATGTAGATTTAAAAGTAGAGGAAAGGAAAATAAAAGCAAGCGAAATTAAAAATTTTAATGAAGCCTTCCTAACATCTACGGCTTACGGAATTCTATCCATTTCAAGCATAGAGAATAAAATATTTCTATCTAATAAGATGACATCTATTGTTAGAGAAAAATATATAAAAATCTTAGAAGGTAAAGACAACAGATACTATAAGTGGTTAACTTTTATCAGGTGACCTATGAAAATAGTTTTGATAAACTCATCAATACGTGAAACTCTTTCTTATGGTATAGAAGACGGATTTCCAGAAGGTTTAGATGAGTTGATAGGTACATATCCACCGTTAGGGATATGTTATCTTGCTTCTGTTTTGAGAGAAAACGGATTTAATGATATAACTCTAATTGATGCTGAAATCGAGAGAGACTTGGAAAGTGTTATTTCAAGTACATTAAAAGAAAATCCTGATATAATTGGAATTTCAGCTATGACATTTTCATTTTTATATGCATTAAAACTTGCAAAAAAGCTAAAAGAAAAAACAGACGTCCCTATAGTAGTTGGCGGACCACATGTAGATTTTTATCCGATGGAAGTCATGAGTCATAAATGTTTTGATATTGGTGTTATTGGAGAGGGAGAGTATACATTTTTAGACATAGTCAAACTATTAAGAAAAAATAAGAAAGAAGATTTTATCAGAAAGTTAGGAAAAATAGATGGTATAGTTTTCAGAAGAGGAAATAAAATAATTAGGACTAGAGAAAGACCATTCATAAAAAATTTAGATGAGATACCATTTCCAGCGAGGGATTTACTTGACATAAAGAAATATCATCATACATATCTTTCGAATCCTTTCGTCTCGATGATTACATCGAGAGGGTGTCCCTATAGATGCAGTTTTTGTTCAAGAACAAAATGGAATTTAGTATGGAGAGCACATAGCCCGGAATATGTAGTTAGTGAGATTAAACATTGTATCGATAAATTTGGCATAACTTCTTTTCAATTTTTTGATGATACATTCACAGTTAGTAAGGAAAGAGTTTTAAAGATAAGCAATCTGATAAGAAAAGAAAAATTAAAAGTTAAAATTGTTTGCCTCTCCCGTGTAGATACAGTAGACAGAGAGGTTCTTCGAGCTATGAAACAAGCTGGAGTAGAAACTATTAGTTTTGGTTTTGAGTCTGGCGACGAAGATGTACTAAAGGCAATGAATAAAGGAACAACAATTAAACAAGCAAAAAAAGCTGTCGCTTTGTGTAGAGAAGTGGGGATAGATTCGATTGGTTATTTCATCGTTGGTTATCCTAGCGAAACAAAAAAAAGCATTCTAAATACCATAAAATTTATTAAAGAGGCCAGACCAAGTTGGTTTAAGGCCAATTTATTTGTTCCTTATCCTGGCTCAACTATCTATGAAAAATTGATAAGAGAGGGAAAAATTGTAGATTTTTGGAGAAAGATGACTATAGAAGGAAAGCCTTATACACCTCCAAAGGTAAATGAAAATCTTTCTATCGAAGAATTGAGAAAATGGATAAGTATAATAAATTCAATGGTATATTTGGGAGAAAAATCTAATTTACTTCATATTCATAAAATTAAAACTATAGATTTTAAGGCAAATTTAAAATGGATAAAAAACACTATAATTAACAGACTTAAATATTCTTGGTGAAATCATGAAGATATTAAAAATAATGAGTTCTATAAATCCTCAAGATGGGAGGAAAGTACCAGCTAAGATAGTAGAGGAAAAAGGCAAAATATATATGATTAAAAAAATTGATAACAAAAACAGGAAAATTCTCATAGAAGTTGATACTCGACTTTATAATTTACTGCAAAATAAAAGAGAAAGGGTAGATGTAAACCATCTATATTTAGAGCCATCAACAAAATGTAACTTAAATTGTCCTGTATGTTTCATTCATGGTCAAACAGAGAATCTTTCTCTTAAAGAAATAAAGAAAGAAATATCAAAATATAGGAATAAAATTATAAGTATTTCTGGTGGCGAGCCAACCTTAAGAAATGATTTATTGAAAATGATAAGAATTATAAACAAAGCTAACATTCCAAATTTGGCAACTAACGGAATAAAATTAGCTAACTATAGATATGTGAAAAAATTAGAAAAGGCCGGCTTAAGGTATGTTACTTTCTCTTTTAATGGATTTTCAGATGAGGTATACATAAAAATGAATGGAGTTCCACTTCTAAAACAAAAATTAAAAGCAATTGAAAATCTAAAAAGAACAAAAATTAAGTTTTTACTTTCTGTGTTGTTAGCTAGAGGTATTAATGAAAAAGAAATACGACCAATTGTTGAATATGCTATAAAAAATATAGATAGTATAAGAGAGGTAAGGATACGAGCCATGGCACAAATTGGAAAATATTTAAAACAAAAAAGATTCTTACCCTCTGAAATTTTAAATATTATCTGTAGAGAGCTTAGAATTGATAAAAAAGATGTTTATAGAGAGCTCGAAATTATTAGAGAGCTGATAGATAGATTTAACTTTCCAATTTTCCAAAAGAGTTGTGGGTTTAGCTTTCATCTTCTGGTTAAAAATGGAAAGTATGTACCAATAGGAAGATATTTAAAAAGTTCGAATATTTTCTCTATTTTTAAATATGTTCACTTAGTGTACGACTTTCCATCATTTTTAAAGAAAAGAATGAGAAAAAGAAGAATCTCACTTTGGTATCATAGAAATTCTATTCTAAAAGTTAGTATAAGGTGTTGGCCAACTGCAGAAACTTTTAATTTTTACGATCACTATAAGCTATGTGGAAGTAGATATTTTGTTGGAAAGAAAAAAGGATTGCCTGTTTGTTATTCAAATATTTTAGAAGACATTAAATTGAAAAACTTATCCTCATGTACTCTCTTACATCATAACGAATACTAATAATAAACAAATGCCATATGAGATGTTAGCCATCCTTATTTTAAATCTTAGTTTTTCAAGATTGGTTTCTTTATAGGTATTAAAGAGATGTAATTGAATAAGTGAGAAAAGTAATGTTAAGATAAACAAGACCTTGGTAAATGAAAAAAAGAGCCATAAAACAAATGACCATGTAACTAGTGAGGATAAGAGAAAACAGAAAAGAAAGATAAGATATTTTCTATAAATATAAAAATGTTTATATTCTCTCCTATGAGAAACTAAATGAATGGTTTGCGCTGACATTACAGTCAGAAATATAAGAACAACTAACAACCACATTTCTAAGACGACAGATTTATTCGCTAAAAACCCTATCATAAAGAGAATTGAGAAACCTAATGAATTCAAGAGTAAGTTTGGTATTAATCTGTACTTAAATCTAAAAGGAGGAGCTGAATATAAAATTGAAAGTACCCAACCTATTACAACAAGGAGAAAGATAACTTTAGAAAACAGAAAAGAAATTAAACAATTGAATAAAAACAAAAAGTGTGAAATTAAAAGTCCCTTTCGAAAAGTTAACTCGCCACTTGAGATAGGGTTTTTTGCTTTTGAATCTATCTTAAAATCACAACAATTATTCATACTATATCCATGAGAGAGATAGAGGAACGATATGACAAGCAAAACAAAAAACTGAGAGAAGTTAAAGTTTTTGATTCCTCCATAAAAAAATCCTAATAGAACTAATCCAACTATGTATATCCATTCTTTAATTCGAGTGAAATACATCATTGTATAAAGTGATCTTAAGAGAGAATCTAACATATTTATTTTAATTTTACATTTTTTACTTTATTAGTTTATTTCGTGCTATATATACTATGCTACCAAAACTTTCCTTACTAGGAAAATTACACTATTAGTGGCAAACATTCACTCCCATAGTTTTGAAGTAAGACTCAGTAATTTTTAAATATGCTCATTCTTGAAAATATCAAATTTTTCTCTAATTAAGCAGGTATTTTAATATTTATTTGGAAAGAAAATAAGATTACAACAAAATTCTCAAAAAACTTTTTACAAAGAGGAAAATTTAATAAGGCTGAATTATTACATAATCCACAGCTGCCCATTCCCCATTCCAAATTCCACATCCTTTATCTGCAGGATAACTTTCCACTCTTACTTTTATTTTTTCGCCTGAAAAGTGAGAAGAGATATCAACAGAATAATCATACCATCTACCATTCCTAATAACTTTATCAAAAATTACATACTCTTTTTCTTTTTTTACATCTGTAACTATAACTTTTATTCCAACATCAGCACAGTTACCAGTAAATCCACCCCAACCCATATTAGCAACAAACTCTGGAGGAAAACTGTCAGCAACGTCAGCTATTCCAAAAAGAAGCTTGTAGTTTCCTGAAGGTAAGTAAAGTTCTTGCTCAATATACATCTTACGCGTATTTTGTACATCGAAAGGATGAATCAGTGCAACACCCTTTCTACCTCCCATTGGGACACTACTCAAAATAAACGCTGTTCCTTTCCAATCACTAGATTCATTAAGAAACTCTGTAGGAGAAGCAGCAGGACCTAGTGAAAGGAAACCATCACTACTATAAATTATATCCGGATTCTTTATATAAACTCCGGGGGATGATGGTTTGGATGGTAGTAACATAACTGTAAAAGTTGTTTTTGAATGTAAAAAGTGAAAAACTAAAACTACTAAAAGAAGGGCACAACTTCCAACAATAACCAGCGTTTTGTTCATATTTTTATTTGATCTTTCAGTATTTAAATTTCGATAGATATAAAAATGAACTACAACTTTGAAAGGGCTTTATTACTTCCTTTCACAATTTTTGAATTTGAAGCATTTTTCCTCAATTTCAATAAGGAATATTTTTCATATTTCTGTATTAATTTCGAGTTTCCTTGAAAAAGAGAGTTTTTACTTTAGTTAATACCATTTTAAAGGAGTACTTAAAAAAAGAACATTCGATAGCTATTCTTTTATAGAAATTCTAGCTAGAATTTGTACTTTAGTAGATTTAATGAGGAAAAAACATGAAATAATTTGGAATAGATTTTACCTTCAGATTGCAAACAGCTTTTGCTCTAATTTCCAAAACTTTTGTTTATAATTTTAAATCTCCAAAAACTTTTTTGCCATGATAAACTTTTTGAAGTAGCAATTTAAACTCTTAAAATAAAAAATAAATAATGAGAAAGAAAGAGCAAATAAATTTAAAAGATTGCCTCAATAAATATTTTCATATTGTCTTCACAAAATTTCAGGCTACTAACATCATATTTTCCTTTCTTACCTTTCTTCTATTCTTGAATTTTTTGAAAGCATTGCCATATGAACTTCTAACTTTTGATGGCTTACGGTATTTACAAATGGCAAAATCTTTTTGGTCTTTTAAATTTGACTACATTCTTCCATACAGAAGTCCCCTTGTTTCAATTCTTCTGATTCCAGACGTTAGACTAGCAAGAGTCGAAATAATTTTTTTATATATTGCCTCTTGCTATCTTTTTTATCTATTTGTTAAAGAAAGGCTAAAAGTAAAAGAGGCAATTTTTTCACTAATTTTATTTTCTTTCTGTTGGTGGAATATACTTTTTACATCAGAAATTGCAACAGAATATTTTTCTATTTTCCTTTTACTTCTCGGCTTTGTAATTAACAATTACCTTTTTAGAAGTGTTTTTCTTTCTTTCTCTTTTCTTTTAAGGCCAGATTTTGTTGTTTTTATTCTACCCTTCCTTATCTTTTTAGAAAAGGAGAAAAAAGTGTTTTTTCTTTTTCTTATTTCTTCATTTTTAATAGATTTTTTCTTATTTCTCATTTTCTATAAAAGCATTAACATAAGTTTTCTAAACTTCTTTTTTGAAAATTTCTTTAAAAAAACACCATGGAAAATTTCTCCTGGGAGCTTTTATTGGGTAAGGTTTCTTCAAACTTTACCATACTACTTTTTGCTTTTGCTTGGAACTTTCTGTGTGAAAATGAGAAAAAACGAAAAAAGGTTTTTCATTTCTTCTCTGATTCTTGTGTGTTTGCTTGGTTTTCTTCCGTTTACAAACGATAGGATATTCTTTTTGAAGATTTTACCTTTAGCTTCAATAAGCGGAGCTTTCCTACTCAAGAAGCTTAAAGGTTATGGCTGTTTAATTCTCTTTCTTTTCATTTTTATCAACACATTTATTGTTGCTTTTATACAATATCCACCTTGGCTTAAAGAGATGAAGTGCTGTTCTTCTTCTCCATTTGAATTTTGCTCAAACATAGCAACCTCTCTCTTTTTTGAAGGTTTTTCTCGTTAAAAGATTTAAAAAAGGAAGTATAATTCATATTATGAGGATAATGAAGAGAATCAGAGAGAGAATCGAAATAATTCTTGTGGCTGTTTTAATTGCTGTTTCTTTCGTTTCAATATTTCCGTTTGAAAGAATTTATATAAAAGAATCAAAGCCTACTCAATTTTTACCAGATGAATATCCGTTAGGCCTAATAGAAGCTTCTAATAATTATATCGTTCTATCCTACGGAACTCTACTTAAACAACAACAAGAAGAGTTTTTCGTTCAGTTTTTTAAGTTTAATTCTAGCGAGTATGCATCTTCTTACTTTTCTGAAGGTATTGAATACTTCAAAAAAAGTGGAATAGAATTTAATTTAACATCTTTTAATGACATGCAAGAAGCTACTATTTATAGAAGAGAAGGTGGTAGAGAGTTATATTCTGTTACTTTATTAAAAGAAAACAAAATATTTTACTTTACTGGAGATAAAATAAAAATTGAAAAGGTGATAAAATGGTTTATAAACCAAAACTCATAAGTTTATGTTTCTTTGTTATTTTCCTAACATTTTCAATTTCTTCTCAAACCTCCCTAGCTTGTCATTTACAATCTTATACTTTCTTCACCTCTTGCACTTCAAATGTACCATGCACCTATGATGCTCAGTGTGGAACTGGCGCAATAACAGCTTATCTTCCAAGAACAGATGAGGGAGGTTGTGTTATGGGGTATATTAAAGGTAGATATTATACTGGATCGTGTGGTTTTTCTGGTGGAATAGGTTATTGCTCTTGTGGAGATCTAACATCAGTATTGGATACTTCTCCAAGTTCCAATGGGCAGGAATGCGAAAGATGGAGCGGAAGACGTTGTGATACAGACTATGAAGAAGGAAACTGGGATTCTAGTGATTCTAAATGTGTAGTTTGTAATGGCAAAAGAGAAGTAAGCTACTTTGATTGTAATGGAGATTATAATGGTGATGGAAAATGTGAATCTGCTTGTAGCAATGATGTTGGTTCATGTGATGATAGAGATACAGGCGACTATTGCGGAACAAACGGAAGATGTACATCAGATTGTAGTTGCTGCGAGGCTAGCGATAGCGATGGGGGTAAAGAATACACAGTGAAAGGAACTACTTCCGGATATTATGGAGGGAGTTGTCAAAGCTTCAATGACACTTGTGTTTTAGAGTTTGGAAAAGTATACTTGGAAGAATACTTCATTTCTAACAGGGGAATAAATTCCGAACTTTACGATTGCAGCCAAAGAACTGATGGGCTTGTACATTGCGTTGATGGAAGATGTGGATGCTTGTATGATTCAGATTGTCCTCCTGGTGGTACAAACAATCTAGTGAAAGGAAAATGTGATAGCCCAAGCGGAACAGATAATCCCGATACTTCTGGATATACTTACACTTGCTACTGGCCTGCTTGTACCAAGAATGATGAATGTGTGGATAATTATTGCTGTGATAAGGACCCTGCTATACCTGCTGCTGATCAAGGCAGTGGAACTTGTAATTGGGGACCAAGTAGCTCTTCTAGGATTTACAAAAATAAATATCTTTGTGACCCACCAGAATGGAGCTCTGATATTAAAACAACTTCAAACAAAAGTGTTCTTGATTTGATTTTTATTTTCTTCTCTCATTTCTTCCAAAGATAGATAGAGTTTCCTCTCAAACCACTTCTAATTTCTGTTATACCATCTTTTTCTAAACCATCTATACAAGAGTACATGCCTATGATGTTTCCATAACCGATTGCCATCCTGCTATTGGGAAAGGCTTGTTTTAGAACAGCTATTACATTATTTGGCAATGGTACAGCCCATTCACCTCCCATCGTTCCGAATATGTAAGGACTTCCTCCAATAGAACTAAGCGGTATTCCAAAAGCCTTGTAAGCTAAAGGCAACCCATAAGCATACATCTCAGCCTCTCCACCCGGAAAGGCAAATCTTTCATAGCCGTATATGAAGTCAACCAAATCACCTGCAGGCCAATTTTTAATTAAGAATTGGTATATGCCATTTGATTGGTCAATTTTATTTCTAAACTCCATTTCATTCCAATCCGAGATTTTATTCATAAAGTATCTTACTGTTGCATCATCAAAACCAACATATTGCCCAACTGTATATGAAAGCCCATGACAAAACCTATCTGCCAGCCATCCTTTTGAAAAACCTCTAGGGTCTTCATTCCATCTTCCAACTTTTCCATTGGGATATAAACTTTTTATTTCTTCGTATTCTTTCGGCAGTTGTTGAACAAAAAGCTTCATTCCTTCAATTCCTCTCACAACTGCTTTTTCTTGGTAAAGCCTATCATACTCTGCACTAGTTATCTTCCTCTCTTGTGCCAATCTTCTCAACTCAGC
>Ga0207433_10007577_pt1 | contig 18089 bp, 17 predicted proteins | sample YelNatPaOPGAMG01_FD_187559 | JGI IMG/M metagenome (GOLD analysis project Ga0207433, IMG submission 187559) | Hot spring thermophilic microbial communities from Obsidian Pool, Yellowstone National Park, USA - OP-RAMG-01 (SPAdes) (version 3) | ecosystem: Environmental > Aquatic > Thermal springs... | reverse complement strand
TTAGAAAGACATTTTAAAGGTGTAGCAAATCATTGGAGGATTGCTATTATGCTTTTAATTGATAAAAGCGAAGGAATTTCTGTTGATCAAATTGCTCAAAAATTAGATGGAAATTTTAAAACCATTTCTCAACATACACGTTATTTAGTTCAAGCCGGACTCTTAAGAAAACAATATCAAGGCAGGCAAGTGATTCATTTTCTTTCTCCTTATGGCAAAAATTTTGTTAATTTTATCAAATCTTTTAAATAATTTTTTTGAATTACTTGAATGCTTAGTTTTTTAAATTTTTAAACGGAAAAATATAAAACTTGAACCGTTTGAATTTTAAATATTAAGAAAAAAAACATTCCAACATTCTGCAGAATGTTAGAATGTTTTTTTCTGTGTTGGGTGAGAGGATTTTTTGTTTTCGGGTTAAATTTTTATTCTTAACAAAACAATTTTTTTGTGGGAAAATATGGGTAATATAAATGTAAAATACAGTTTTAAAGATTTGCGAAAAGATGAAATGCCAAAGCAGAGGATTAAAAAATTTTTAATTAATGAAAATATTTTTATATAATATTAGAAATAAAAAAAGAGTTTAATTTATAATTGATTATATTATGCATATTATATTAAATGAACATATAGAAAAATTGAAAAATGTTGTAAAAGGTAAAATGGGAATTTTTATTGATGCGGCTAATCTTGAACAATCAGTTCGGGATATGTGGGTAAATCCTAAAGATATTCCAGACGAATTAAAGAGTTATTCAATAAATCAACTTCAATGGTCTGTAGATTATGAAAAAATTAAAAATTCCTTTCAATCAATAGGAAAAGTAGAAATGATTAGATTTTATTCTGCTGATTTTCAAACGGAAAGTCATAGAAAATTTATGTATTTTCTTAAAAAAAGATTGAAATTTTCTTTAAATACAAAGCCTCTTAAAAAATATGATGATCATACTGAAGAAAAACCTCATAGAAAAGCAAATTTTGATGTAGAAATAGGTGTTGATGCGACATTTTACATGAATAAATTTGATACATTTATTTTATTTTCAGGGGATTGCGATTTTGAATATTTATTAAAATTTATGAGAGGGAATGGAAAAATTGCATTAGTATTTTCTAGAAGTGGTCATGTGGCAAAAGAATTGCCTCCTGCTGCAAGTCATTATTTTGATATTATTGATTTTAGATCAGAAATATTAAGAATTAATCTTATAAAAGCAAAGAACCTCGCCAATTAAGGCGAGGCCCTGCAGTTTATGCCAAATGGCACTACTGCCATTTGTATTTATATTATAGCACTAAATTTTAAATTAAACAAGAAAGTTATCCACAGGTAAAAATTATAATAAAAAATCAGAAATTTTATTTAGAAAATAAAACAAAAAACATTCTAACATTCTGCAGAATGTTAGAATGTTTTTCTCTGTGTTGGGTGAGGGGATTTTTTGTTTTCGGGTTAAATTTTTATTCTTAACAAAACAATTTTTTTGTGGGAAAATATGGGTAATATAAACGTAAAATACAGTTTTAAAGATTTCCAAAAAGCGAAAAGTAAAAGATATTAAAAAATAATTAAAAAAGAGGTATAATAGAAATAAATAAAAAGTTTAAAGTTATTTTTTGTTTAAAATAAAAATATGCAAAATTTATTAGAAGATTTAAAAAATTTATTAAAAAATGACGAAAGATTAATAGATAGCGAAAGCGAGCTTTTAAAAAATAAAATTATTGAACTTGCTTTAAAGTTAGATAAAGATTTAATTAAACTTCTTTTGTCTAACAAAAAGATGAAAGAAGTATTTTTTGTTGATATTGATGGAACACTTGTTTTTGATAAAGATAAATTTATAAAATTTGTTTCTAATAAACAATTTTTGAAGGATTCTTATACTGCTTTAAAAACAAAATTGGTTTAATTGATGAAAAAGGAGAATTTATCAGCGAGAAAAAAGAGGTTGAGCAGGAACTCATCGATCTTCTAGTTGAAACTAAGAGTGATTTTACCTTGGACCATATCAAAGATATTATCTACAACGAAGACGGGCAGGATGCTTTAACTGATGCTGTGGCAATGTTCGATAACGGTCAAGGTGGTATCGAACTTCAGAACGTTCTTGATGTACTCAATGATGCCTAGAATTATTTTCCACACAAAATCATTGGTGGACTTTCACCAGCTGAAATGATACTAAGGCACAAAAAATAACAGGCTCTTACACAGATTTCTCAAACAAATAGAGATATTTTCCATATCCACCTTTTTACATTTCTTCCTTAGAAACAAATTTCAAAGATGCAGAATTGGTGCAGAAACGTCTTCCACCTTCTTCTTATGGACCATCTTCAAAGACATGCCCAACATGCCCTGCATCACTTCAAATTTCAGTTCGTGAGGTTGAGAGTGAATTATCCTCATGCATGGTCACAGAATCATCATCAATAGTTCTTCAGAAGCTTGGCCAGCCAGTGCCTGAATCATACTTGTGCGTACTAGAAAATAGGGGCTTACCAGTCGCAACATAGACATAAATTTCATCTGCCTTATTATTCCAGTACGCATTGTTAAATGGTGATTCTGTGCCATTTTCTGCAACCACGTGGTAGGCAAGCGGATCTAAATTCTTTAGTAACTCAGCGATTTCACCTTCGGTATAGTTATAGTCGCTCTTTTCTGAAACATCTTTTTTGTCCATAGTTTTTGTTTGTTCAGATTGTAAAAAATCTATTGTTGCATCCTTTGCCCATGTCTTTTCTACAAAACCAGCTCTCCCTGATTCCTTTTTGTCTCCTTCAAGAATATCAGCTCTAATGGTCTGGTAGGTGCTTTGTATGTTCATACCAGGAACCTCTTTCTTTTCCTGGCTGACCACTTCAACGACTTTCGCTTTAACAATCTCAACCTTATCTTGAATAAGTTCTTGAGCGCTACTTGGCAAAGGTAAAAAGATGCCTGAGATAAGTATTAATGAAAAGATAAGTGTTCGCAACGGGTTTATTCTTTTAATTTTACCAGTTTTAGCCATTTCTAGCTAAATTCTTGACTTTTCGGTTATTATAGTTTATTATGCAACTTACTTGCATTATGCGAACAAATATATACAAAGAAAAGATAGTTTCACTGCTTCGAAAAAAGCATCTTTTAACTATTGCTGAAATTCACAAGGCTATCCCCGAAGCTGATTACTCGACCATTTTTCGCAATGTTGAGCACCTTCTGGCCGGCAAGGTTATAAAGAAAGTAATGATAGATAACAAGTCCGTTGCCTATGAATTAGCCAAGGAAAACCACGATCATTTTATTTGCAATGATTGCGGTACGGTTGAATCTATTCATATTCCACATAACTCAATCAAGGGTCGAAAGATTGATGATATTACTGTTCGAGGTTCGTGTAATAAGTGCATTGATTAAATTATGAGAATCGCCTTTGTCGGAAAAGGTGGATCAGGCAAGAGTACGCTTTCAGCCTCATTCGCCTTATATGTAGCACAGAATACAACTAAGCAGGTTGCTGTTTTTGATGCGGATCTCAATATTCACGCACCGGAACTCCTGGGCTTTGAGCCTATTCCCTTCGATAGACACCTCTCTCATCCTCAAGTATCAGACGCTATCAAGAAATGGCTTATCGGCGAGAACGACATAAATAATTTAGGTGCCTTTCGCAAATCCACTCCACCAACAAGAAAATCAAACATCCTTAGGGTTGAATCAATTCAAGATACTCCGGTAGGATCATTTGGCTTCCGCAGAGACAACCTATCGGTTTTTGCTGTGGGGACTTACCAGGAAGAAGATATTGGCGCTAGTTGCTACCATAACAATCTCGCCATTTTTGAAAGTATTTTGAATCACCTCGATGATAAGAATGGTTACGTCATTGCCGACATGGTTGCAGGAGTAGACTCCTTTGCTGGAACACTCCATGCACAATTCGATCTTACATGTCTTATCGTTGAGCCGACTGTGCGCAGTGTCGAGGTGTATACCAAATATATTGAGCTTGCGACAGAAGCTGGTGTTGCTCACAACGTCAAAGTTATTGGTAACAAAATTAGAAATGATAAGGACCGGGAGTTCATAAAAGACCACATTCCGACAGATAAAATAATTGGCTATTTTTCTGATGATGAACACATTCGAGATATTGATCAAAATGGTGACATTCTTTCGGTATCTAAACTCAATCAAGACAATCAAAAACTTTTAAAGAGTATTCTTGATACCATCGATGCATTACCTGATAGCCGAGACACAAGACTTAAGAAGATCTGGGAGCTGCATAAAAAATATGTAAGTCAAGGATTTATCAAAGAACGGTTCGGTGATCTCACCGGACAAATCGATCCTAAATTTACTTTTACCAATGGAGAAAAGAACTAACGAACAAAAAGTACTCAATACTTTTGAGGGCAGTAACGCTGTCCTTGATTTTTTGAATCCTGATAATGCTCCGTATACGCCCCTTGTTGAAATTCCAGATCATTTGAATCCATACCGCAAAGATGGCGTACGAATATTTGCCAAACTCATGAATGCTTTGCCGCTGGCGAATATTAAATCGCTTCCGGCGTATAACATGCTTCTGAACCGAAAGGAAAAAGATTCAACACAAGATACAATCATCGAAAATTCATCTGGCAATACTGTTTTTTCTCTTGCTGTCATCGCTCGGCTTATGGGTATACCACACACCAAAGCAGTCGTGTCACATGAAGTTAGTCGTGGAAAATTAAATATCCTTCGATTCCTGGGTATTGAGGTGATTGTTAATGAAGAACCAATCTGCCCCGATCCAACTGATCCTAAAAGCGGTATATACAAGGCTAAAGTTTGGGCAAAAGAAAATAATTGGTTTAATCCTGGGCAATATGACAATAAAGCTAATCCTGAGGCGCATTACAAATGGACTGGTCCTCAAATATGGGAACAAACTAAGGGCAAAGTCTCTTTGCTTTCAGTGGGACTTGGCACGACTGGTTCAGTTGTAGGTATCGGGAAGTTTTTAAAAGAGAAGAATTCTAAGATTAAAATCATTGGGGTATCTCGAATCGCTAATAATCCGGTGCCTGGTGTGAGGACAAGCAACCTACTAAGTGAGATTGCTTTTGACTGGAAGTCAGTTCTCGATCATCAAGAAGAGGTTGGGACAGTTGAATCTTTCAAAATGTCTATGGAACTATGTAGAACAGGGCTATTTGTTGGACCAAGCTCAGGCTTTGCACTTGTTGGACTTCTTAATCATCTCTCAAAGCAGAAAATGTCTCGCGAGGAAAAGATCGCTGTCTTTATCTGTCCTGATAGTCCATTTCCATATATCGATGAATATTTCCAATATCTTGAACCCTCAAGTTTTCCTAAAATAGAAAACGAGCATTTGCTCAAGGAAAAAGGTCAGCATGAGACGCCTCAGTCCATTTCTAATATTAAAGAACTTGGTCCTCAAGAAGTGTTTGATTTGGTATTTAAGGGTAGACCTGAGGAAGTTTGGGAGAAGGTAAAGAATAAAGAAAAGGTTGAATTCAAAAATAACTTTGTCGTGATTGATCTCCGTAATGATGGCGAATATGAGGATCACCATATTCCCGAATCACTTCATGTGCCATTTCACGATATTGATGCTTATCTACAGAAAAATAAAAAGAACCTCACCAAAAGCGAGGCGGTGATATTTGTATGTAGGCATGGAAACACAAGCAGACTTGCTGCTTATAAAGCCGAGCAGTTAGGCATCAAATCTATCAGTCTAAAAGGAGGGGATGCCGAATGGAGCAGGCTCAATCTTCCGCGAGTTCGGGCAGATAAGTGCATTGTTAGATTCGACTTGTAATTTCTCGGTATTTCGTCATATCCTCAGCTGTTAGCCTCATAATTCCAAAGAAACCTTGCTTGATATTTGGGATCCAAATGTGGGCCTTATTCGTCTTCCAAAAGGTTCCAATTTCTCGTGCAATGTTGAGCCACAGAATAAAATCGCCTTTGAGGCGATTTTATTCTAGGGCTACATACCCTGAACGAAATCCGAACGCTGAATTTTGAAAAACTTTTAAGCTCGGGCAGGCAAAAAAGAAGGAGGTTGCGGGAAGTAACTTTTACTCGCCCTCGCTTTCCGTTTCCATTTTTTTCGCCGCCGAATTAGGCTTTGCGATAAAGTTGTCCTAGAGCCACAACAACATAAACAGCGCTCAAACCAACGAGAGCATATACTACGCGGGCTAATGTCGACATATCGCCAAAAATTGTTGCGACTAGATCAAATTTAAGTATAACTACTAAGCCTCAATTTAATCTGCCCACAACAACAAGCACTAAAGCAACCCAATCGAATACATTAAGATTTTTCATATTTTTATTCCTTAATTAAAATTATTAATTTCAAAAACTTTATGTCGATCCATAAAGCTTTTTACGTGTTTAAAATATACTGTATTTTGTTTTTATTGTCTATTTTTGCTTCCGAATCTTCCTCAAAATGCAAATAGATAAATGGCGCGCCGCCTATCAAATATTAATCTGATGCCCGCACGGTTTTTTGTTGAGAATAATTTTTTGCTCTCTTATTGTGTTAATGAAAACCCTCTGAATACCTAAACCAGTGGCAAAAAACTTATCAAGTGTTAGACGAAATCTGAACCTTTTTCCGCGAAAATTTGGATGCTGACTTTTAGTGCTGCGCGGAGGGCGGCATTTCCATCCACCACCCAACGCTCGGGCGAGGCGGGGTAGCGTAGTGAAAGGAAGTTCCGCATCAAAGCAAGGCTTTTGGTGCAAGAGAAAAGGGGTATGGGGAAAAGGAATGTCCGCATCACCCTCGCTTGAGTAGGCGAATTTCGTTTTTTGCTTCGCGAAAAGCGTCGCCTTAATATTAGAGCTTAATAAGGAAGATGGCGGCAACCGCAAGTTTATTTTGGTTGAGCAATTAGAAGAGTACATTAAAGTTTGTAAAAAAAGAATTTAGAAAATAATGCAAAAAGAGAACATAAAAGACGATTTTGTTTATTTAGAACTAATGAAATGGAATGAAAATTTTGCTGACGAAATAAAGAAAGCGAAATCCGGAAAGGAATTGCAGAAATTGTGGGAGATGATGAAAGAGAAAGCTCATTTGAGCTACAAAGTAGCTCTTGCCGCATTTGATAGAGCGGCGAAAGATTTTGAGGATTTATCACTTGAAAATCAGAAAAGATTTTTACTTGAGTGTTTAGACAAAAACCATCTTTATGTTAATTACAGTGAAATTGATGATGAGGAATATGGAGTCGATGAAGAGGATAAGAGATTAAATAGAGAGTTTTATGGATCAAGATAATTTTAATAAAAAACTTCAAGAAGAAATTGATGCTATTTCTATTGAGGCAAAATCAAGGGGCTTTGGTGTTTCTAAAAAAATCGTTTACAAAACTGATTTTACAACTATTGTTGTTCACGCTTTTCATATTCCCAGAGAAGACGGTACTATACACCATTTTAATTTAAAAATAAACAAATATAAAAGAAAGAGGAAAAATGATCCATGGGAACCAGTAATTGATGAGTTAGAGGAACATGATCATGGGATATTTCAATCTTTGAAATTGGATGTTGGTAATGGTGAGGCAGTTAAAAATCTAACAGAATTTTTAAATGCGCAATTTGAAGCAATAGGGAAAAAAATTGAGAAGAAAAAAATAATCATTGATAATCCCGAAGACATAGATATTTCTTTAATTAAGAAGTTAGATAAAAAAAGTTGCAAAGCATAAATTCACTCGTGAGCGTGAAGGTGTTAGAAGATATTCTGAAGAACTGGGAAAACAATAAAATAAATGATAATGAAGAGCTTTGGATAAATTTATTTCAGAATAATTCTTGGATATTTTCACAAATATTTTCTTGTCCATTTATACATATAGGAACTAAATTCTATTGTGGTGGAAAAGAAGATGATGACAGAGGAGGTGTAAAAGGAGATTTGCTTTATAAAAACAATTTAACTGGGAGTCTTGCTTTTATCGAGATAAAAACTCCAAAAACAAAAATTATTTCAAAAAAATATCGTGGGGATGATTGTAGAAAGGAAAATATTATATATAGCATGAGCGATGATTTAACTGGCGGTGTTAATCAGGTACTTAATCAAAGAAAGGTTTGCCAACAATATTTTGGAGATAATAATGGAAAAATTTTGCATAATGCTAAATGTATTTTAATTATTGGTAAAATTGAGAATTTAGATGTTGGAATGAAAAGATCATTTGAATTTTATAGATCATCATTAAGAGAGGTAGAAATAATTACTTATGATGAATTATTTGATAGGATATCGACGCTTTTAAACTTTTTGAAAGAAAATTAAAAAAATTATGTTCTACTAAACTTTTAATTCTAAAATATAAAAACATGCCAACACAACGAGAAAAAATAATTAAAAAAGGATATAATAGAATTAATATAAATTAAAAAATTAATAGGGAAAATTTTGTAGGAAATAGGTAAATTTTAGGAATAGATGTAAATAATCACAAAAAACAATTTTTTAATTTTAAATAGAGGAAATTAATTTAAATATGGATAAAGAAGAAAACAACATAACAGTAAATCAAAATATAATTTATGTTTTTATTGATGCTTCAAATCTTTGGGAGGCTCAAAAAGCTAAAGGAAGATTTTTTGATTATGAAAAATTAAGAAGATTTATAAAAGAGAAATTTTTAGGTTCTCAAATAAATATTTTTTATTATACTGCTTATCCGGCCGAAGGCACTAGAGATTATAGTTTAGATGGCAGGCATAAATTTTATACATTTCTTAAAAAAGGATTAGGTTTTACTGTTAGAAAAAAAGAATTAAAAAGAATATCTATTATTACAGAAAATGGCGAAGGAATTGAGGAAAAGGGAAATATGGATGTTGAAATAACTCTTGATGCATTACATAACATTAATAAATATAACATCGCGGTGCTTTTTAGCGGAGATTCAGATTTTTTAGCTTTAGTATCTTATTTAAGAAGAGCAGGAAAGAAAGTTTATATTTTTTCTTCAAAAAATAATATTTCTGAAGAATTAAGGACAGGAGGGGATGGCTATTTTGATGTTTTAGAAATTGATGAGGATATTTGGGGACGCAAATTACATCATCGTCCAAGGTGAAATAAAAAAAAGCAACTCTCCTCGCGGAGAGTTGCCCTTGGATGTGATACCCTTTCAGTTTGACTTAACTGAAAGACATTATAAATATAACAAAAATATTAAACAGAGTCAAAGCAAAACTGTGGATAACTTTTTTATTAAAAATTGATTTAAATTAACATTAGAATTAAGAAAGAATTAGAATTAAAGTCAAAACTAGAATAAAAAACATTCTAACATTCTGCAGAATGTTAGAATGTTTTTCTCTGTGTTAGGTGAGGGGATTTTTTGTTTTCGGGTTAAATTTTTATTCTTAACAAAACAATTTTTTTGTGGGAAAATATAAGTAATATAAAGATAAAATACATTTTTAAAAATTTACTAAAAGTGAAGAAAAAAAGTTTTAATTTAATAATATGGATATTCCGCAAAATATTTTAAATAAATTTATAGTAAGAGAAGATTATCTTGAATGGATTAATAAAGAAACAATTATTTTTGCATATTTGGATTTAACAAATATGTTTCATTGGCAAGATATTTTAGGTTGGAAATTTAGGATAGAAGATGTGATTAAACAATTATTTTATTTTCCTAATATTAAAGAAGTAAAAATTTATTATGGATTAAATCCGAGAGATGAAAAAAATTCAGAAGCTTTTCATAATCGTATTAAAAAGACAGGAGCAATTTTAAGGACTAAGCCAATGAAATTTATTCCTAAAACTATTGAAGAAGGAATGTTTTTCCAACGCAAAACGCTTACTTTATTTGATGGAGGTGTTAAAAAGAAAATTTATGAATTAATATCTGAATTGCAAAAATCAGGAATAGTTATTGAAGAACCGAAATGTAATTTTGATGTAGAAATAACTATGGATATGTTAGATGATATTGAAAAGTTTACTGCAGTTATGCTTTTTTCCGGAGATTCTGATTTAAAAGAACCATTAGAAAGATTAAAAGTAAAAGGTAAAAAAATTGGCGTAGTTGGTGTGCGAGGTATAGTAGCAAAAGAATTGCATAATATAAAAGATAAATATATTGACTTCGGAAAATTTTATAATGGTAAAAGAGCCTATATAAAAAGCGAAAATCCCGCCTTTGAAGCGGGACCGCGTGATTAATAGGCTTTCGCCTATAATTTAAATATAACAAAAATATTAAACAGAGTCAAAGCAAAACTGTGGATAACTTTTTTATTAAAAATTGATTTGAATTAACATTAGAATTGAGAAAGAATTGGAATTAGAACCAAAAATAGAATAAAAAAACATTCTAACATTCTGCACCTGCCTGCCGGTAGGCAGGGAATGTTAGAATGTTTTCCCTGTGTTGCGTGAGGGGATTTTTTGTTTTCGGGTTAAATTTTTATTCTTAACAAAACAATTTTTTTGTGGGAAAATATAAGTAATATGAGTACAAAATATCATATTAAAGATTTACCAAAAGATGAAGGGCATAAAAAATATAAATAAAGGTCGTTTCAATATATTATATTTTACAAGTATAGAAAAAATAAAAATTTATTTAATTTCCGCGATTTGCTTTTACCGAAATTAATAAGATGAAAAATAAGGGTATAAAAATATGGAACACGAAGTTTATGATATTTATCACGATGAGTCTAGAGAAGAATCTTATTGGCATGGATTTTTATTTGTCCCTAGGTCTAATAGAGATTATTTATTGTCATTATTAAAACAAGCGAGAGACGGTGCGAAATGGCAAGAATTTATTTCTTTTAAAGATATTTCAAATAAGATGGGGAAAAACAGCCCCCGGGTTCAATTAGTAGAATCATGGTTAACAATAGCTTTAGCGTCATTACAACAACAAAAATTTTATAAAAAGGTATCATTCTTTATTTGTGGAAAACCCCAAAAATATTTTCCTTGTCTTGAAAAACCAATCAAATGTAAATTTATAGTTTTCAAAGAAAGAGACAATCATAGAAAAATGTTAAAAGGTTTAAACAAAATGAAAAAAATTGAAATTACTACAAGAATGGGATTACTCGGCGGTGCTCACTATTTATTTGATAATGATAATCCGTTAATGATAGGTAATTTAGTTATTGATAAATTTGGTTCTAAAGAAAAATTACGCAAAATGTTAATTCGTCTCGCCCATGATTTAATTAAAAAGAAACGAGAATATGTATACTTTATTCAAGGGGCGAAAATTATTCCACAAAGTAGTAATCATAAAAAAATATCGTCCTTTAAAAATCCTGAGGATAGTCATTTGCTTCAATTTACTGATGTTCTTTTAGGTGCAGTAAGGTTTCTTTCTTGTAAGTTAGATATCCAACATGTTAAATATAAAATTAGTTATCCAATTCAGTTTTTATTAAAAAAAGACCAGAATAATTTTTTTGAAATGAAGGAAACTAGATTCGCGAAGGGTTTTTCTCTTACCGAGGCATGGATAGAAAATGGAAAATGGGAATTTGCACCATTAAAATTAAAAGAAGATGATAATATTTATAAAAGTCGTCAATTAAAATTATCATTATGATAAGTCTTAACGAACAAAATTTAGCCGAGCAGCCAGTGATTGAGCGCTTAAACAGATTTGATAAGAATATAAATACGAATATAAATTTAGGGCTGGTATTTTTTTAAATAAATCATTATAAATTAAAACTATTTTGAAAAAAGTAAAAAAGGAGTATAATATAATTAAATAAAATAATATGCCTCAACTACAATTTAAAGGAAAACAATTTGTAGAGAATTATCATTTTGTAAATAAAAATAAATAATTAAAAATGAATCTATATGAAATTTTAAAAATAAAAACGAAAGAGTGGAGAGAAAATAACTATCAGTGTGATTATCCTGTAATTAGAGAAATTTTTGAATATAACTTTATAGATTCAGAAAATCAAAAATTAAGATATTTAAGAAAAGCACAATTTGAAGCGCTTGAAACTTATTGGTATTTAAGATTAGTTGAAAAAACTCCTAGAGTTTTTGATTTATATAAAAAATATTTTCAAGGAGAAGATTTGTTAGAGGCTTTAAATATACATTTAACCGAAGAAGATTTGCGAAAAATTGCTTTTTCAAATAGTGGAGGTTTAGAAACTGTATTTAATAAAATTAAAAACGATGATGATTTTGTAAGAAAATATCATCTTGAAGGATTGCGAGAATCTTTGTTTTTAGAATATCCAAGTTATATTTTAGCTTTAGCAATGGGTGCTGGTAAAACCGTTCTTATTGGATCAATTATAGCCACTGAATTTGCTATGGCGCTTGAATATCCAGATGATTCTTTTGTAAAAAATGCTTTGGTTTTTGCTCCTGGCAAAACAATATTAGGCGCTCTTAAAGAAATCTCCGATATTCCTTATGAAAAAATTTTACCTCCGAGACTATATAAACCATTTATTAGTACTTTGAAAATAACTTATACTCGCGATGGTGAAAAAGATATTCCTATTATTAAGGGGAGTAGTTTTAATGTAATTGTTACTAATACTGAAAAAATTCGTTTACAAAAACAGTCAATTTCAAAATCTTTAATACAATTTTCTTTTCAAACAGATAAAAATAGAGAAGATGAAATGAAAGAATTAGTAGCTCGTCAACGACTTTTAACAATTACTTCATTAAAAAATTTAGCAATTTTTGCTGATGAAGGAGATTTGCTTTTTGGACAACAATTAGGAGAAGAATTAAAAAGAGTAAGAGCTACAGTAAATTATATTAACGAAGAATCTCAAATTGTTACAGTTATTAATACCACAGGTACTCCATATTATAAGAGGCAAATCTTAAAAGACGTTATTTATTGGTATGGGCTTTCTCAAGGAATTAAAGATGGAATATTAAAAGAGGTAAAAGGAAATATTGTAGCCTATCCGGATGTTTCGCAAAAATATTTTTTAGAAGATGTAATATCTGATTTTTTCAAACATTATAAAGATGTAAAAATTTATGATGGAAGCTCTGCTAAAATAGCTATTTATTTTCCTAAAATAGAAGATTTAAGAGAAGCAAAATCAATAATTGAAAGAATTCTTATAAAACATAATATTGATCCTTCAGCTATATTAGAAGTTCATAATGAATCACCGGAAGATATAAAAGATTTATTTGACAATCGCATAAACGATCCAAAAATTTCTTATAGAGTTTTTCTTTTAGTTAATAAAGGAACTCGCGGTTGGAATTGTCCATCTTTATTTGCTACCGCTTTAGCTCGCAAACTTACTTCAAGTAATAATTTTGTTTTACAAGCTGCTTCAAGATGTTTAAGGCAAACGTCCAATAATAAAATAAAAGCAAAGATATATCTTTCTAGGGACAATGTTTCTATTTTAGATAGTCAACTTAAAGAAAATTACGGCGAATCATTAGAAGAATTAAATATAACGCCTCAAGATTTTATTAAAGAAAGAATTAAGTTAAGAAAAACCCAAATTCCACCAGTTATTTTAAAAAAGAAGATTAGAAAAGTTGTGTCAATAGATTTAAAGATTAGATCAGAAATAAAAATTCAAAAACCAAAAATTCATTTAGAAGATATAAAAATAGACATTTTAACTCCAGATGAATTTAATAAGAAAAAAGTTTTGATTACTATTTCTCAGGAAAAAATAAAAATAGAACCAGATTATCTTGATATTTACAATTTAGCAGTAGAACTTTCGGATGTTTATAGATTACCTTTAATAGAAATTTATACAAAACTAAAAGAAATTTATCCAAATGGCGAAATTTTAGAACCAGAAGCTATTGAAATTAAAAGGCAAATAGAAGAACAAGTTAAAAATTATAAAATTATAGAAGAAGTTGTTGAACAAGCACTTGCTCTAATTAAAAAACAAGGTTTTGACGAAGAAAAAGATGGCGAAAAAACAATTTATATTACTGAAATTATGTTTTATAAAGATAGAGCTGAAAAATTGCTTTTAAAATATGAAGATTTTATTAAGCACTATAAACAAAAACAATTACCTTTTGGTTTTCACTATTCGCCTTATAATTTTGATTCTAAACCAGAGAAAGAATTTTTTTTAAGTATTTTAAGAGAATTAAAAGAAAATCCAGATGATATTGAAGATATTTATTTTACTGGCGCTATTGACGATCCAAATAAAACAGATTTTTTATTTGAATATAAAGATAGAAATGGGAAATGGCATAATTATACCCCCGATTTTTTAATTCGCAAGAAAAATGGTAAAATGTTAATAGTTGAAATTAAAGGGGAGCCATTTAAAGATAAACAAAAAGAAAAAGAAATGAAACAAGTGGAAAAGTTAAATCCTGAAAGATTAAAATACGAGATTTTGGAAACAAGCCGCGAAGAATTAACTTTTGGCGAGTTAAAAAAAGTCAAAAAGTGGATTTATAAATAATTATATAAAAAGCATGGAAAAACTAGAAGATATTTTCGTAAAATTAAAAGAAGATTCTGAAGAAAGATATGATAATTTTGAGATAGAGTCAATAAGTAGTATTTCAAAAATTTCTGAAGATGCCTATTTGGAAAAACCGACTTGGTTAGGGGGAGATGAAAAATTTGTGTGTGTTTTTATTGATTTAGATAATTCCACTGAAATATCCCAAATGAAACAACGCTCCACAGTGGCCAAAATTTATGATTATTTTACGCAAAATGTTTATAATATCTTAACAATTCCTGATATCGCCGCTAATTATATAGATATAAAAGGCGATGGTTTATTCGGTATTTACGAAGGAGAAAAGTCGGTTTTTAAAGGTTTTATTGCTGCAGTAACATTCAAGACATTTTTTGAAAAGCATATAAAAAATAAGTTTAGAGATAATAATATTACTCTCCGTTGTAAAATAGCAATAAATCAGGATAAAATTTTAGTAAAGAAAATTGGTGGGAGGAGTGATTATAATGAGGTATGGGCGGGCGAGTTGGTTAATAATGTTTTTAAAATAGCCGCGTTAAATAAAAAAATTTATGAACAAGATGATAAATTACGAGAAAACCTTAAAGAGGATTTGATAATTGTCTCTGAGGGTATTTATAAAAAGTTAGAAGAAAAAAGAGATTATGCCATTTTATCATGCGGACATAGTAATGGGAAATGGACCGGTGAGAAACTTAATTTATGGAATAAATTTGCCGATCAATCAAATGAAAGTCAATATAGTGACCCAGTATATTATTTGTCTGCAATATGGTGCGATGAGTGTGGCGATAAATATTTAAATGAAATATTAAAATAGCTATGGATAAAGAAGATTTAAAATTTATTCACAATACTATAATTCACTGGATTGATAAAACGGATACTAAGGCCAATATATTCTTAGGTATTCAATTAGTAATTTTAGGATACGTCGTTTCTCATTTTAGGGATCTTAATTTAGGTATTTGCTATAAAAAAATAATTTTAGATTTCTTGTTATTTTTAACTATTTTGGTTTTCTTTTTTATTTTTAAGATTATTTGGCCTAGACTTTCAACTAACGAACCAAAATCCTTTATTTATTTTAAACACATTTATAATAGATATGTCAAAAATAAACAACAAGCCACAGAAGATTTTAGTAAAATAAGCAAACAAGAATTTGAAAATGATTTGATTAATCAAATAGTGTCATTGTCAACTGTAGCAACAACAAAATATGCAGATTTACAGAAGATGATATTAATTTTAGGCATCGAAATTATCTTAATAATTGTTTTATTTATTTAATATGTCAAAACAACCAAAAGAACAAAAAATCAAAATTACTCCGGCAAAAGGAAGGCCGATGCTTTATTGGGTTGGTAAAAAACCGCTTGATTATGTAAAAGGTTATCCGGCAGTTTTGATGGAAGTTTTTGACCCACTAAAAACTAATTTAGAGTATGATGTGCCGAGATACGAAAGTTTAGAGAAAAATTGGCAGAATCTTTTATTTTACGGCGACAATAAAGATGTTTTAGCCACACTTTTAGAACAGGGATTTAGAGGAAAAATTGATTTAATTTACATTGATCCGCCTTTTAAAAGCGGTGTTGATTATGTCAGAAAAGTAGAGCTTAGAGGAATGAAAAGCTTAGAAAAAATAAACGAAGATGAAACATCTATTTTACAGCAAACAATGTATTTTGATATGTGGAATAATGACAATTATTTACAATTTATGTATGAAAGATTGATGTTGTTGAAAGAGTTATTATCAGAAAAAGGAAGTATTTATGTTCATTTAGATTCCACCGCCGAGCATTATGTAAAATTAATAATGGATGAAATATTTGGAGAAGATTGTTTTAGAAGTTCAATAATATGGAATACTTCAGTTCCAGAAGTGGCAGGGTTTAAATGGCTTTCGAATAATTGGATTTATTCTCAAGCCAGAATTCTTTACTATAGCAAGTCAAAAACAGTTTTTACTTTTAATAAAGAATATATTGAAATTAAACAAAAATCAGGGGATATTTCACAAAAACCAATAACCGATATATGGAATGACATAGAAAATTTTGCTGGTATTTATGGCGCGAAAGATTTTAAAACGGGTTTTCAAACTCAAAAACCCGAAGCACTTTTAGAAAGAATTATTAAAGTCTCTTCAAATCCTGATGATTTAGTTTTAGATTGTTTTATTGGCTCAGGGACAACAGCGCGAGTGGCACAAAAATTAGGAAGAAGATGGATTGGTTGCGATATTAATAAGGGTGCAATTCAACTAACCGCAAGAGAATTACAAAAAATTATTTTAGAGCAGATTAAAAATAAAAACACAAAATACCCTTCATTTGCGACTTACAAAGTCAATAATTATGATTTACAACTTTTAAGAACAGAGGCGATAGAATTAGCTGTACAACATATTGGTATTCAAAGGACAAAAACCGATTCATTTTTTGATGGTACTTTAGGAAAAAATTTAGTTAAAATTATTGATTTCAACCATCCGTTTACTTTGTTAGATTTTCAACTAATTAAAGATGAATTAAAGAAAAGGCCAGATGAAGACAGAGATATTACAGTCGTTTGTTTTGGAAAAGAGTTAGCCGTTGATCCAGAAATAGACGAATGGAATAAAAAACATCCAGTTAATAAAATTGAAGTCGTTGAACTTAAAACCGATAAAAAATACGGCAACTTTTTAATTCATAAACCAGATGAAGCAAAAGTTAAAATTGAGAGAAAGGATAATAAAGCCATTATTGAAATTTTAGATTTTATCTCCCCAACAATTATTGAAAGATTGAATATTGACTACGCCCTTTTCAAGGTTAAAATCCCGGATTTTCGTTCAATGATTGATTATGTGTTAATTGATACAAATTATGACGGTAAAACGTTCCATATCGTTTATTCTGACGTTCCGGAAAAAAAAGATGATTTAATCAAAGGTAAATACGAATTAGAAATTCCAAAAAATAAAACAAAGATTGCCGTAAAAATTGTTGATATGTTAGGAGAAGAGGTACCACCAATCGTGAAAGAAATTTAAAAACAAAAACTCCGATTCAATGCAATAAACAATCGTTGCCTTCTATGAACCGGAGTTTTTGGGCGGGTACATCTGTTAGACTCCCTGCCATCTTCAAAAGAGAAGATCTAGGAACCGCTCAGCATGATTTTGCCAATCCCAAGTAAGTAGCTCGCGCTACACATAGGCAGTGGGTCAGACAAGCTGGCGCTGCCTGAGGGCTATTATTAGCCTACTCAATGAAAGTATATAATTTATTTTATTAATTTGCAAATTTTTTTGGGATGTATTATTATGTTTTTATGGTTACAAAAAGGGTAAAATCAAAAATTATTTCTGATTTTCAAAAGCATCAAAAGGACACCGGCTCTGCTGAGGTTCAAATTGGTGTTCTTTCTCGTCGCATTGATGAAGTTAGTAAGCATCTTAAAAAGAATCCAAAAGATCATCATTCAAGACGCGGTCTTTTAAAAATGGTTAATCAAAGAAGAAAACTTTTGGATTATTTAAAAAAGAACGACGAGACATCTTATAATAAGATTATTAAGA
>Ga0207433_10007575_pt1 | contig 18093 bp, 11 predicted proteins | sample YelNatPaOPGAMG01_FD_187559 | JGI IMG/M metagenome (GOLD analysis project Ga0207433, IMG submission 187559) | Hot spring thermophilic microbial communities from Obsidian Pool, Yellowstone National Park, USA - OP-RAMG-01 (SPAdes) (version 3) | ecosystem: Environmental > Aquatic > Thermal springs... | reverse complement strand
TAACGGTTCAAAAGGTTTATGAAACATTGGATAAAATGGCGAAGGCTTCAGGTTCAGGCGCTGTAGACCTAAAAACAGCTTTATTGGCTGGGCTTTTGGCTGATGCAACCCCTAAAGAGGCAAAATATATAATGCGAACTGTGACTGGCAACCTGCGCCTTGGCATTGCAGACATGACAGTTTTAGACGCTTTAGCCATAGCCTACGGAGGCGGAAAAGAAGCCCGCGAGCTCATAGAACGCGCTTACAATGTTTGTTCTGACCTTGGAAGGGTTGCAAAGGCTGTGGCTGAAAAAGGGTTGAGGGGTATAAAAAAGTTTGAGGTTTTGGTTGGAGAACCCATAAGGCCCATGTTGGCTGAGAGGCTTTCCACGCCAGAAGAAATCCTAGAAAAGCTTGGTGGAAAATGCATAGCAGAATACAAGTATGATGGGGAAAGAATCCAAATCCACAAAAAAGATGGCGAAGTAACCCTCTTTTCAAGACGTTTAGAGGATATTTCAAGCCAATATCCAGACGCCATAGAACTGGTGAAAAGGCATGTTAAAGCAAAAGAAGCCATATTAGAGGCTGAATGCGTCGCCATAGACGCTGACACTGGCGAAATGCGCCCCTTCCAGGAGCTTATGCACAGAAGACGCAAATATGGAATTGAAAAGGCTATGGAAGAATATCCCGTCTCGCTTTTCATGTTTGACGCCTTATACATAGACGGAAAAGACCTAACCCTGGAACCATATCCAATTAGGCGAGAAGCCCTTGTTAAGGCTATAGAAGAAAGCGAAAGAGTGAAAACAGCCAAATACATAATCACAGACAACCCGAAAGAACTGGAAAAATTCTTCCTAGAAGCCATAGAGAACGGCTGTGAAGGCTTAGTCTGCAAATCAGTAGCCGAAGATTCTGTTTATCAAGCGGGCGCAAGGGGCTGGCTTTGGATAAAGTATAAGCGCGATTACAAGAGCGAGATGACAGACACAGTAGACCTCGTAATAGTGGGCGCATTTCACGGCAGAGGAAAACGGGCTGGAGCATACGGCGCCCTACTATTAGCAGCTTATAATCCAGAAAGCGACACTTTCGAAACAGTAACAAAATGTGGGACAGGCTTCACCGACGAGGATTTGGCTAAACTGCCAAAAATGCTTGAGAAACACAAAATAAGCCACAAGCATCCAAGAGTTAACTCCATGATTGAGGCTGATGTCTGGTTTGAACCAGTAGTCGTAATCGAAGTTTTAGGCGCAGAAATAACCCTAAGCCCAATCCACACATGCGCCATGAATGCCATACGCCAAGGAAGTGGATTGGCGATACGCTTTCCGCGGTTTACTGGAAATTATAGGCTTGATAAGGCGGCGGAAGATGCAACAACTGTAAGCGAAATTGTTGAGATGTATCAGAAGCAATTGAAGAAAATCGTTGAATAGCAAGTTAATACGTTTCGATTGTGAGTCCTTGTATACGTGAGAAGTGTTCAAGGTTTCTAGTTACCAAGGTTAGTTTGTAGTGGAGTGCTGTTGCTGCAATTATTATATCTGAGAAGCTTATGGTTGTGCCGTTTCTGGCAAGTTTTGCATCTATTTCAGCGGCTTTTTTGGCTATTTCATAGGTGGAGGCACATACTTCTACTGGGATGTTAACGCCACTGCTGGACGCATGGTTGCAGACTGCACCCTGCTTGGGAATGTTTCAGGAGTGAGCGGAAGCGGAACTTTGGCGACGATAACTTTTAACGTTAAGGGTGTAGGTGAGTCGCCGCTTACGTTGTGGGATGTTGCGCTTCTAAACTCACTTGAGCAGTCTATAACATGCCAAGTTGCAGCGGATATGGTTACTTTACGGCTGCGCATGACGTGGCGGTAACAGCCGTTGATGTTTCACCCTTAACTGTTCTTCCAGGGGACACCGTTTACATCAACGTGACTGTTCAGAATCGCGGGGGATACGCTGAATCCTTCAACGTCACGGTTTACGCAAACTCTACAGTTGTGGGCGTTCAGTTTGTTTCGTTGGACGTTAATGTTTCGGCAGTGCTTCACTTTTCATGGAATACAAGTGGTTTAGGTAAGGGAGACTACACAATCTCCGCTTCTGCAAGCATCGTGTCAGGCGAGATATATACGGCGGACAACAGTTTAGTGGCTGCTGAGCCCGTAACAATACTTATTCAGGGACACGATGTAGCCGTTACAGGAGTTTTTCCATCAAAAACTGTTGTGGGTGAGGGTTACTCCATGAACATAACAGTTAAAGTTAAAGATTACGGAACTTTCAATGAAGTTTTTAATGTCACGGTTTATGCTAACACAACAGCCATTGAGACCAGAGAGATTTCACTAACAAGTAGCGCATCAGCCGCCTTAACTTTCGCATGGAATACTACAGGCTTTGTTAAGGGCAACTATACGATAAACGCTTATGCTTGGCCTGTTGAGGGCGAGGAGGACGCTTCAAATAATCTAATGGGCAGAACCATAACTTTAACTATTCCGGGGGACATTAATGGCGATGGAAGCGTTAACCTTCAAGACTTAGTATTATTGGCCAACGCTTACAGGTCATCTATTGGGACTGTAAGGTGGAACGCCAACGCAGACATTAATGGAAACCTAACAGTTGACCTCTCAGACCTCGTCATCCTAGCTAAGAATTACGGAAGGAAAATATAAGTCAAAGCGGAATTAAAGCATTTCTTATATTTTTCTTTATGCGGACACAAATTTTATACGTTACGGCAATCCAATAATATAAAGGGAGAAGGCTTGAAAGGGATTTTACAGAAAGTTGGCGTTTGTTTTGTTATTTTAATTCTTTTTGACGCATTTGTTTTTCCGCTGAGTGAAGCGCTAGTTGCGGAAGATGCCAATAAAAATGGTGGGGTTGTTAGTGAAGATTTTTTAGCTTCTAAGTCAGGTGATGGCTATTCTAACTCTTTGGAGAATAGCAATACGGCATGGAATGGGAAAGATGTCGATGGAAATGTTCCTCGCTGTTCGTGGGGAAATTATGTAAATATGAAGGATAATGTGACAAGGCTTATTATTGGATTAAGTGGTGTTATTGATTTTTTAGGGTTTCAAAGGCTGTTTCAGGAGTTTTCAGCGAAGTTTGTTAATGCAGTTTCAATCAGAAGTGAAGTTAAGGCCATTGTAGTTGAGCTTCCAGTAATGTATGTAACAGTCTTCAGCCAAAAATTGAAGTAATTCTGGACTTGTTAGCTTTGTAGAGCCAAGCCTTAAAGTTCAAGCCCAACTTATTCCTAATGATCCCTATTGGAGTTATCAGTGGGGTTTACGGAAAATCGAGGTGGACTGGGCTTGGAATAGGACGATAGGCAATTCCTCGCTTTTGGTGGCGGTTGTTGACACGGGTGTTGATTATAATCATCCAGATCTAAGTTCGAACTATGCCCCTTTGGGTTACGATTGGGTTAACAATGATTCCGACCCTAGCGATGATAATGGTCATGGGACTCATTGTGCGGGTATAATTGCGGCTGTCTTAAACAACAGTGTTGGCATTGCAGGTATAGCACAGGTGAGGATTATGGCTGAAAAAGTTCTTAACAGTTGGGGTTATGGATATTGGGACTGGGTGGCGCAAGGCATTATCCACGCAGTCGATCAAGGAGCCAAAATAATCAGCCTAAGTTTAGGAGCTACAGCTACAGTGAACTTGTCTACGAGGCTGTTAAATATGCTTCTCAATCAGGTGTCTTAATAGTTGCAGCCGCCGGGAACGATGATACTAGCACTAAGCTTTATCCAGCTGGCTTTGATGAAGTTGTGGCTGTCGCAGCCACAGATCAAAATGATGATAAAGCTTGGTTTTTAAACTGGGGCGATTGGATTGAGCTTGCCGCGCCGGGAGTTGATATATATTCAACTGTTCCATCAGGTTATGAATCATGGAGCGGCACTTCGATGGCATGCCCTCACGTTGCTGGTGTAGCCGCACTTGCGTGGAGCCAATTTGCGAACAAAAGGATGGAGTGGGTGAGATAGTGGCTGCGGTATACTGCAGACGACCTTGGCGACAAAGGCTTCGACGTATTTTATGGGTATGGGAGGATCAACGCTAGAAAGGCTGTTGAGGCCAGCCCTCCAGCTCATGAACTTCTGGCTTACAGTTTGGATACTCCACTTTACGTGGAACCTGGATACTCCGGAACAATAAATGCATCGATACTCAACTTCGGCGAGAGCACGGAAAATGATGTGCTAGTCCAGCTTTTTGCGAATGGCACCTTAGTAAATGCAACAAAAATAGATTTTCTGGCCTCTGGAGACCTCACCACATTAAGTTTCATATGGAATCCTGTTAATGAAGGATTATACAATATTACATTTTACATTAATCCTGTGCCTGAAGAGGTCATCTTAAACAATGCTTTATGGAAATGTGTTTATGTGGGTCATCCAGTGAAAGCTGTTGTGCTGCATTCCGCAGGGAACATTTACGGGGAGATAATCACAAATTGGCAGGTTTTGTCAAGTGATTGGTACGAATTTGGAGGAACAATGATTTACATTGACTATAAAACATTGAATAAGGATGACATAACCTATGAAGACATTAATGCAACAGGGGCTGATGTACTTATTATTTCGTGCGCTTATGATCCAAGTTTAGGTTGGGAATTTACAGACCAAGAGATAGAAGCCATTAAAAGGTATGTTTTTGAGGGGCATGGATTAATCGCAACTGCAGGTACATTTTACCGTTATGTTCCGAATAACAATAAGTTATTGCCGCTTTTCGGAATTAATGAAACTGCAAATTGGGATGCCACATGGACGGATCTTCTCCATATTGAGGATCCATCCTACACACTCTTTAAAAATGTGCCCAACCCCCTTGTATTTCCAGCTGTTGGAACATGTGTTCCCATGGATGGGATGTGGGACAGCAATGAACTGGTTGACGGCAATTATGTGGCGAGGGGGCATTACAAGGAAAGTGCCATTGTTGTGCGGAGGGGTCTAGTGTACATTTCTCCATGGCTTGAGGTTATACCATCCTATTATAAACATCACCTTCAACTCCTTTACAATGCAATCGTGTGGTCACGTTATCAGAAACCAGAGCATGACTTAGCTGTTTCGTTAGATTCACCAAAATATCTTCAGCCTGGAGAAACGGTGATGCTTAATGCAAGTGTTTCTAATATGGGATTGAGTAACGAAACTAATGTAGAATTATCTTTACTGATAGATGGCGCCTTAGTTAACTCTACAAAGATTCAGCAATTGTCCGTTGGAGAATCCTACATGCTCACTTATAATTGGACGCCTGTGGAGGAGAAAACTTGTAACTTAACAGCCTACGCCCCACCAGTGGTCGGCGAGGACACGGTATTAAATAACATTGTGACGAGACTTGTTAGGGTAAGATGGATAAAGGGAAGTGTTCTATTTGAACAGACGCATTGGACAGATGATATTACGATGTACAGCGTATGGGTTTCAAAACTTGTGGAGGGTGGTTACATCGTTGAAACTCATACTTCGGGAAGCGTCACCTATGAAGTTTTAGAAAATTATGACGTGTTCATAATACCTCAAGCTTATATGCAGTATTCTTCAGAGGAGTTATTAGCAATAAAGAGTTTCGTATTAAATGGTGGGGGGCTAATTGTTATAGGGGATGATTACCCCTCGGTTTACACGAGCCTAACCCAATTCGCAGGCATCACGTGGAATTGGGAGTTTTATGGATGGTCGGGTCAAACAAGTGATATAACGCAGCACCCGATCACCGAGGGTGTTAAAAGCGCATATTTCGGCGCGCCCATTTCCCAGTTAAATGTTGAACAGCCTGCTGTGGATATTATTAGGGGAGGGTTTAGAGGGAATGTGGAAGCGATGCTTGCGGTTTCTGAAGTGGATTTTGGGAGAGTTATAGCGATAGCTGATGAACAGACAGTAACCGACGGGTACATTGGGTATGCTGACAACATGCAGCTGGCTGTAAACATGGTGAATTGGCTGGTTCATAGATATGAGCATGATGTCGCGGTTACTGTTAACGCTCCAACCTTTGTTGAGCCTGGAGTTGAGACTTCACTTAATGTAACCCTTAGGAATAAGGGTTTGAGCGTTGAAAAGCAAGTTCAACTTGAACTGTTCATTGATGGGTCACTCGTGGATTCTGTGCTGATTGATGAACTGTCGGTTGGTGAGGCATACACGCACATTCATTATTGGAATCCCGTCGTTGAGGGAGTGTATAATATAACAGCCTATGCTTTGTCTGTTGAGAATGAAACTTTCACCCTAAACAATGAGGCAACAAAGTTCGTGAAGGTTACCCATCCCCTGATTCGACCTGTTGAGGGTGAATATGCAAACTATGCACTTTATGATGGTTCAAGTGGTAATGTTTCTGGTTTTCTGAATTTTACCTATCTTCATTATATTTCCTCTTATCAGATGAATATTACAGTTTGGATGCGTTCCTCGGACTTTACGTGGAGCGGGTGGATGGTTGTTAATATATTCACGCGGGAGGTTGAGTGGGACAGCGGTATCGGCTGGTCTGGCATGTGGTATCCGGGATGGATTGAAACAAACGTCACGGTTGGCTCCCAAATCAGCTTGCTATGGGGAAATGGAACAGTTGTCGATAACGAGGTGATTAATGTTAATGGGCGCTTCATTGACTGCTGGGAAATCACGCTTGACTACTACGGCTATGAATACACTTTTCTGTACGATAAGTTTACTGGTCTATGGATAAGCATGAATGTTTTAAGCACTTACGGCACCGCGTACCTAACATTAGTTTCCACAAATGTTCCTATAGGATCCCCGTACGATCATGATCTTGCGGTCACGTTAGATGCACCTCGGAAGTTTCCGTTAAATGAAAGTGCCATAATTAATGCAACAATTTACAATGTTGGGTTAAGCACCGAAGAAAACGTTACACTACAATTGACAGTTAATGAAACTGTTGTCGCGAATGTGACAATTGCCGAATTTCAGCCTAACAGTTTTAACAACATCAGCTACGTTTGGTCTCCAAGCGCGGAGGGAAACTACTTTATTACAGCACACGCTTTGCCAGTTTATGATGAAAACAATACTGCCAACAACATTGTAACAAAACAAGTTAAAGTCTATTCTGCGAAGGGGTTTATACTTTTCGATCAAACCCACGGGACAGATGTGGTCGAAAAATGTTACAGTATTTGGGCTTCAGGTCTTATTGACAGGGGATATGTTATCAGTTATCATGTTTCAGGCAAAATAACTCCCCAACTGTTAAAAGGATACAACGTGCTGGTGATACCGCAAGCTCGAGTGCATTACTATAACGATGAGCTCTCCGCCATCCAAGGTTTTGTTTTAAATGGTGGAAGCCTGCTTGTTATAGGCGACGACGACACGGACATTGGTCAAGAGTTAACAAGCTTTGCATCTATAACGTGGTCTATTCGTGGTCAGGGAGGCTACACAAGCGATATAATGCCGCACCCTGTAACACGTGGGGTAAACCTAGCATATTTTGGCGACCCGCAGGCCTATTTATATGTTAGCTCCCAAGCTGTCGGCTTAATTCGGGATTCCGGCGGTCATGTTATGCTTGCTGTTTCAATAGTTGGTGTTGGAAAAGTGCTTGTCATAGCGGATGAGGACTCCATCGTTGATTGGTGCATCGGCGAAGCGGACAATAATATCCTCGCTAACAACGCGGTCGACTGGCTTGTCACAAGAGCTGTTCATGATGTGGCCCTAACGGCGTTGTCGATTTCAAAGGAAAGAGCTTACATCGGCGAAGCTGTTGAAATAAACGTTTCAGTTTCAAATGAGGGCGAGGCTCCCGAAACCTTTAACGTTACAGTTTATTGCGAAGCTGGAGAATCCAATGCCATCGGCGTCCAAACGATTCAAAATCTTCATCCCAACGAAAGCGTAATTTTAAAGTTTACCTGGAACACCGCCACGTTTCAGGGAGCAAACTACACTATGAGGGCTGTTGCCGACGCTGTTCCAGGCGAGGTGGATTTATATGACAATGAATATCTAGGCGGCAGGATTCTAGTAACCGTAATAGGCGATGTTAATGGAGATGGAGAAGTCGGCTTAAAAGATTTAGTTGCCATGAGCATGGCTTATTATTCAACGCCGGCAGATCCCAACTGGAACGAATATGCAGACCTAGCTCAGCCCAAGGGCATCATAACCCTCACGGACTTAGTTACGCTAGCCCTTTATTATGGACGAAGCATACCTTAAAAATAAATGTTAATTTACGGCTTTTATTCTTCATTGCAAATTGGTCGTTCGCGCGCGCATCAAGTTGCAATTTCTGTCGCGCGCTATACCTCTTCAAATTTCCGTGATTTATGCATCGCCTGTTTAAAAACGTTTATATGCATGTTGATTAAAACTGTAAAAATTGAGGGAGAAAAGTTGAGGAGGATCTTTCCGGCTATACTGTTAATTGTAATGTTTGGTCTAATGCTTTCTCAGACTTTCTTAGCGAAATCGAGTTTGCCAGGGGACCTGAACGACGATGGCGTTGTTGATTTGAAGGATCTCTCCATATTAGCGCAAGCATATGGATCAACCCCCACCAGTCCAAACTGGAATGAAAAAGCCGATTTGGCTGAACCTTTAGGTCTAATTAGCCTAACAGACCTAGTGACGCTCAGCTACTACTATAGCCAACACTAGCCAGACACCCACAATTTTTATGCTTCTGCCTCTTCCCCATTTTCTGTATATATTGCGCTCCTTAGTTATTTGCGATCATAACGTGATGAGTGCTGAAAAGTGAAACAAGAACAAATGTCGTTGAAAGTATAAAAGATAAATAAGAAAATTTGAGGCGAAATAAGCAGCAAATGCTTGATAGATGCGAGCTAAAACAAAGTTTCATAAAATTTTTAAGTCTAAATTGAAGTATATAATATCACCCTAAAAGTTACTTTAGGGTTAAGAGGAGAGAGGAAAATGAAAAACAGACTGATAGTTTTGGCAATGCTTGTAATGCTACTGACTGGTTCTTTAATGGTTGCAGTAAATATTAGCCTCGTCGCTTCAAGTCCAATTTCGAAGGTAGACTACGAAAGCGCAGTAATAAAGGCTGCTGATAGGCTTGTTGCATTGCAGTCTACAACGGACTATGGGTGGGACTGGGTTGTTACAGGCTTAACAGCACATAGCCCAAATCCAAGCGCTCCAAACCTTTACGGTGTCACAGCATTAGGGCTTCTTGATGCCTATCAACTCACAGGAAATGTGACATACTTTAACGCCGCAAAGGCAGTGGCGGACTACCTGGTGTCTTTAGGTAGCGGAACATATCATTACCAGTTTGACCTTGAATTCCTAATAAAATTTGCAGAAATTTCTGGAGATACAACATATTATACGTTTGCTTCTGAAGTGTGGACTTGGATGAAGGCAAATATAGATAGATACGCGGATGGGCATCAAGTGGACTTATACAACTATTACTATACAAGGTACGGAGAAAGTCAGGGTGCAGCCACATGGGCAACTGGTGATTGGGCGATAGCAGCCCTTGAGCTTGGCGATACGATATGGGCGAAAGCCATGACCGACGTTATAAAAGCAAACTATACAAAAATGGAACCAGACTCTCAAGGATGGCAGTATATTGGATGGGGCAAAGCCCTAAAAGCCTTCCAAGCAGTGAATTCCACAGCTTACGCAACTGAAATTGCAGATATAGTTAGCATACTTGCGTCAAGGCAGCAGGCAGATGGATCCTTCACCGGCTGGGTTCAAGACGAAGCATACGTGATAATGGGATTGGTCAGTGTCGGCAAAATAGGAATTGCTGAAAATGCCACTGAGTGGCTCATTGAGCATCAGGGATATGACTCCATTATTGGCGGATGGAAACTTCCAGATGGAAACGAGTATTCGGAAGTAACTTCTGAGGCTGGTCAAGCAATCTTCCGCGTGATACAGGCAATAGGAACAGTGGATCTTGATCACTATAGTGATGGAATTATTGACGTGAAAACGATAACCATAAGCCAAGCGATAAAAGCCGCGTATTCGGGAGACACGATAATAGTCCACACTGGAATCTACAACGAAGCATTATACATTGACAAAAGCCTCACGGTGAAAGCGGCAGGTGACGGTCTCGTTGTAATTAAGGGTGCCCAAATGCGCGTGACAAATTATGGAAATAGGCAGGCAACAATCTTTGTTGAAAACGCTCCCAACGTGATCTTGGAAGGATTTGACATAGAGGGTGAAGGATTAGGTGTTCCCTCAGGGACTAAAAGTTATGCTGTGCTGTACGAGAATTCAACAGGCATAATAAGAAACTGTGTGGTTTCTCCGAACACGATGGGAGATATGTTCAGCACAGCGATAGCTTTCTGGGACAACTCCGTCGTAACAGTTGAAAATTCTGTGGTTAAAAACTTTGGGAGAATAGGGATATACTCAAACAATGCTACATCAATAATAAGAGGCAACAAGATTATAGGGCAAATCTACACCCTTAACAATCAAGTGATTTATGGAATTGAGATTGAAGACTATTCAGGTCCTTCTGTGGCGGAGATAACTGGAAACAAAATATATAACTGCAATAACACTAATCCAAGCCCGTTGTGGTCTTCCGCTGCCATACTTGTTGACGCTTGGAGGGAATGGGCAGATTACTACAACCTTGCGTTGCTTCCATCCACTGTAGCAATAACCTACAATGAAATCTACAATAATTACGAGTCAATAGAGCTTGTTGCAAACGGATTCTCTTACGCGCACTACAACAACTTCTATAACAATACTTGGGGAGTGGTGTCTGCCCCTGAAAACTGGACTACAAACCCGACATATTACGTCTTTGACGCGCGATATAACTGGTGGGGCGACGCTTCCGGACCATACCACAATACAACTTGGACCTACATGGGCGAGCCTTACGGTCCAAACTACGGTCTAGGCGACCCTGTAAGCGATTATGTGCTCTATGTTCCATGGCTTCAATCAGTTTTTGTGCCGCCTCCGCGTCACGACGTTGCCGTGGTTGACATTGCAGTTAACGCCAGCATAGTGTTGCCTGCGGATACTGGGCGAATAGTGCTGGCTGGTGATGTTGTTGAAATTAAAGTGACGGTTAAGAATAAGGGGAACATGTTTGAAAGCTTCGCTGTGAACACTATTGTTTCGAATTATAATGGCGCCCAAGTTGCGGTTTTGCCTTCACAAAACATTGTCGATATAGCGCCTGGTAGCACTCAATTGTTAACATTCCACTGGGATACCAGAGGCGTAAGCGCAGGCGGTTACATCATAAGGGCTATTGCAAGCACCGTTCCAGGAGAAGCATTTTTTGACACGTTTGACAACACAAAAGCCATAATTTGCACAGTAGCGTCATATATGCCGAAGATTCCGGTCGTTAAAGCTGATCCAACGTACAAAGAATGGTTTGTTAGAGGCAGCTTTGACGTGAATTTGACCATTGAAAACGCTGATGTATTCTGGGATGTGGGAGGTTTCAGCGTAATAGTAAGGTTTAACCCGTCGGTTGTGCAGGCTGTTAATGTGACTGAGGGTCCATTCCTGAAGAGCTTCGGTTCCACTTACCCGTATTGGGAGATAAACAACATTGAAGGCTATGTCCAGATATACGTTACTCAACTTCCACCGAGAACCACCACATATGGCAACGGCACTCTATTCACCATACAGTTTAAAGGAATCGGAGAGGGCGAATGCAACATAACATTGAAAGAAAGCGAGCTTGCCGCATGGGCAGACGAATCAAAATGGGTCGTTATCACTTCGGTCATGGTTCCACACACAGTGCTTAACGGTTACGCCAAAATCACGCAGCCGCTATTTGGCGACATAGATGCAGACGGGCATGTTGGGCTATCAGATCTTGTGCTGTTAGCTAAGGCTTACGGTTCGCATCCAGGAGATCCAAACTGGAATGAGTACGCGGACCTAGCTAAACCTTGGGGTCTAATCAGCCTAACAGATCTTGTGACGCTCGCTGTTCATTACGGGCAACACTTCCCATAACCCCCTTTTTTATATGCCTTTTCTTCTACCCATTTCGAGTTTTTCCTCTTTATTTTGTGCGCAGCTGGATTTGATAAATATGTCTTTTGTTAGAACGTTTTCCACAAAATTCTTATTTTACTCGGCAAAATTAAATTTTAGTGGTCACTTTGTTAAAGGGTTGGAAAGCAGCATTGCTTTTCTCTGTGATTGTTCTGATTGGATTGCTTGCAACCTTCATGATTGGAGGAATTCTAAAAGAAAAGTTAACAATCTCTGAAAACAAAACATTGGATGCGGCTTCGTGGAGTGTGGAGAGGCCGGCCAGCATTATCGCCATCAGGGATTCAGTCGTCAAAGTCCATGAGGGCCAACTAACGGCCAACTTCACAGTCTTTGTTGATCATTATATGGCTAATTTTTCAGACTATGGAGGAAACGACTGTATGAACATGCAGGTTAATGTTACAGCGTGTATTGGCAAAGGCTTCATACACTCCGCGAACATCACGTTCTGGGAGGATTACGAGAATTCTTTTGTCAACTTTTTTGAAGATGTTGCTTGGCCAAAACAGTATGCTCATGTCGAGAACCTCTCCATTATTCGCCATGAAGACTGGCTGATAAAGCCTGGGCTTAAAGCCTTCGTGGAATTGGCAGGCTTAAACAATCCTAAAAGCGTTTCTTTCAGCTGCTTTGTTGACTGGGTTTTGAGAAGTCCCCAGAACTACAATCATCAGCTGGAAGTAAGGTTTGAGCTTGTATACTTTAACGGGACAGCCTACAACAGGCTGGTGCAGCCATTCCAACTTAAAATTGGGCCAGACGACAATAACAGCTTCGAAAAAGCAGAGGAAATAGTTGCGGGAAAAACCTACAGGTTTTACATTGGACCAAACGATGTAGACGACTATTATAAGGTCTACCTAAACGAAGGAAGCATTGTTAACGTAACGCTTTACAAGTGGTTATCGGTATCGCCGGGACCAATAGCCAACTGCGGCTTAGAGCTCTACAACCCTGAATGCAAACTGGCAGCATATTCAGCCCACAATTATACTCACACCATCACATACCAAATAAACTATAGTGGCTACTGGCTCATAAAAGTTCATTGGCTTGCAGGTCATGGCTTCTACAATTTAACGTTAGAGGCCATTCCTCAAGGAGGAAGTTAAATGAAGAAACTCATTTCAACAACGTTATTGTTTATTCTCGTCCTACAGGCAGCCTCTATTGTTTACGCGGAGGAAAACGAGGCTGAATCAGTGTATAATATTAATGTTTACGTTGTTTGTTTAGATGGTGTGCCTGCTTCTGGTGTTGGGAACGTTTCGGGGGTTTTGGAGGGTGTATCCTACCTTGCTTCTAGATTTAAGAATGTCACATATCGGATTGAGCAATTTGAATTTTCTTCCGTTTTTGGTAGCATCCCTGTAAATGTTACTGTGCATGTTATTAATGATTGGATGGCGTATAGGCTCTTGGTTGAGTATGCTCATGATGTGATGATTCTGAACGCGCATGGAGAAATCTTGCCTGTGCCGTCGGGCTACGATGCGGATGGGTGGGTTGACATGATGGCAGACGCCATGCATTACAGAAACGTGACATGGATTCACGTGGCTGGATACCCATTACGCTACTATTGGGTGCAGGGTGAAAGGCGCCAAGTGGCATGGGAAGAGGAAGGCTTCAAGAGGCTTATGAGTCACATAGGCATACAAAACGCAACATGCTGGCCCCCAGAGGGAGAACAACACGAACTTGTTGAGATTAACTCTTTTGCAACATGGACTTTTCGGGAATGGTTCTATGATGGAGCCTATATAGTTGAGTTAGGCTACCCACTTAACGCAACACATTTCAAAGGCCACGTGGTTCAACCAAACCTCTACGACTCAGGCAATTGGATCCTCGTGGCCGACGCCATAAAGTTTGTGCAGAACAACGAAACCCAAAACTTCGGATTTTACATGCACTTCGGCGGAGGACAAACATACCTAAATGATCCTGAAAGAAGTAAAACTGACAGGGACTTCTGGGGAGCCTGCATAGCGATTTATGTGGCGGTGCGCTCCTATGTTATGAAGAATGAGGCCCTCAAAACCATTTACAGCGCCGAAACAGCGATATCTCAAGCGCAGAAGGCCGGCAGAACAAAAGGCTTGGAAAAAGCGATAAGCCTGTTAAGCGAAGCCGAAAATGAATACTATGTAAACAACTGGTATGACGGAGCATTAAGAGAAGCCAGAAAAGCCCTATCAGCCGCGGAAGCAGCTTCGACTATGAGCTTCTTTGATGTTTGGGGTCGGTTTGTAGGAGCCTATGGCCAGTTTGTGGTGTTGGTTGCCGCTGTAGCCTACATGGCGTTAATATCGGTTGTTGCAGCGAAAAGGGAGAGAAATAGAGGTGAAAGAAAATTCAAGGTTGTAAAACATGTGAAAACCCGGCGCTTTTACAGAGATTTCATTGAAGTGATCCAGTATCCAGTTCTACTCAGCCTTTTGGCGCTTGACTTGGTTATTGTGCTGCCCTCAACATTCATTATTGGCTATAGATTCGGGTTTTTCACAGCTTTAGCATTTTTCATTTTTACACAGTCACCAATACAATACCTGATTGTTAAGGAAATTGTAAGGCAGTCAATGAGGCTTCCGATGAGTGAAGCTTGGGAAACCAGCCCAGAAAAGTGGCAGAAAACCGTAGATGAATATATCGAGGGCTCCAAAAAGGAGGAGGATAAGGAAGTTTAGATGCGTTTCTCCTCCATGTTTAGGTAGCTGAAAATTGTGATTAGCGCCTCATACAAGTCTTCTTTGGTGGATGGTTAATGTTGCTTTTTATTTTGGATTTGGCTTGAGGCGTCAAAATGGCTGTTGCCAATACAATTATTAAAAGTAGGCTTGCTGGGTTAAGCTCGGGAACCATCTCGTAGTTCATGCGCGCATAGCTGTACACCTTAAATATAACCAAGCTGCAAGATAGTATTTCAGGAGTCACTGTGGATTAGGAAGTCTTGCGGCGATGATGTGCTCCTGCCTGTTGTTGAAGATTGCTGTAACTTTTGCAAAGTATAACTCTTTGGCCTACGTTCCTCATTTGACCAAGGACACGAATGAGCACTCAAGTTACTTTTTAGTTATACATGCGCTTTTTCGGCGATGAGTCACTAAAATGCTAAAAGCGAGGGATGACAGTAATGATAATGAGAAAATTGTCGAGTCGAACTCTGGGACTAACAAGTAATCATAAGACTCTGCTTCTAAAATATAGTGGTGTACCTTAGTAGCATTTGTTCCGCTTATCACTGTTTCAAATGACGCTGTTTCACCTGGAAGTATAGAGCTTGGAGAAGAGTAATTAAGCAAAGCGTCAACAACCTTTCCACCTTCATCGTAGAATGTTGCAACCACTCTGACAAAAGTTGTTTCCTTAGCACCAATATTTTTTATTGTGCCGCTAACATGAAAGACTGGATATTCATAGGAGGAGCTGTTAGATAAAATTTCAAGATCGAGAGGCTTATTTTCAACTATGGAGAAGCTTGCTATAGAAAGGTTATAGCTATACACTTGCAGTGATAAATTTCCACTGTAAAGTGTTATAGCAAACGGTGCTTTTCTAGCTGGAAGGAGAGTTTCCAATTTTGCGTAACCAGAACCGACTGCAATCTCTGTTGCATTGGCATCATAGAAAGTTGCGTTCACTTGAATATTCCCAACTGGGACATCTCCGACGTTTTGCACCTCCCCAACAACATAGAAATATCCCTGATCATTAATATACCCTGAATGAGTAGGCAAAATTTCGAGGTTATCTTGAGCTTCAATAGTTTTTCCGTAAAGCATTAACGAGAATATGAATAAACATAAAGTCAATATGATTCTTGAAGAGTTTTGGCGCAATCAACATCATCCTCTAAGCCTATAAGTTAACATATTTCGCAATAAAAACCTTTTCTAAGCTCTTTAACTACAATATAAGTAAAAAACATCATTAAGCTTTACGTGTAATTCTAACCACCTGAATGCTGACATTTAAATAGATGATTTCATGTAATGAGTGCTTGTTCTATGGGGCTTCATATATGTTATGGTTGAGCTATTTGTATCTGTCTGGTTTGAGTTGCATTTTTCCCCATAAATGTTGTTGTAGCGCATATGGTAAAATTACCAGAGGCTTGTCCAGTGTAATGAAAGCTTAACACCGTTCCAAAGTTTCCTTGTGGCAAGTATCCGTTAAAGATTGGATTCCCCTCTTGGGATCCTGTTATGTTAAGCACCGTGTTTTTCTCCATAGAGAGGGCAGTTCCTCCATTTTTAGGGTAATCTGTCAAAACTCCTGCGTATGCGATAGCGTATCCTGAGGTTGCATTTTCTTGTATCGGTACTCCAAGCAGAAATTGAGTAATACTTCCTGCTTGGAGGGTATGAAATAATACGGTGACCCCTAGAGAAGCGTTACTCGAATCATATAGGTTTACATATACAAGGGCATTTAACTCGCTTGGACTGTTATTTTTGAGTGTTACATTAAAGGTAGCCATAGTTCCAATTGTAAACACGTATTGAGGTGTTCCGTCTGAACTGCAAGGATACAATCCTATTACCTCTATTGGACACGTAATCGACATGGATGAGGTTGGTAGAGTTCTAAGCGCCACCGTGTAATTAGTAACATCTAGAATTTGCAACGCTACTAGTGCATCAGGGATTGGATAACCATTTCCAAGTAAGCTACCCGTAACATTAATTTTTTCCTCAAAATAATAACTATCTTTATCCGTGTTTAACGTCAGTTCAAGTTCTGGAGGAATGTAAGGCGTTTCATAAGTTCCATTTAATACAAGGTGAAGGATTTGCTGAGGAGGATTTCCCGCGCCAAGTAAGACATCGTCGAAAATCCCTATCTGGGATGTTTCCTTATATGGATAAGGCGTCCCATATGTAGCATTAAATGTCATCGTGAGCAGTGCACCGAAACCACTAACTGCGGTACGCTTTTGATAGTTTTTTGACAGCCTCACAAGGTCTGGAAGGTTGACTTTTCCATCATTGTTGAGGTCTGCGTCCGGATTCCAGTTTGGATTGCCTGTTTGCGAGCCATACGCCTTTGCGAGGATTACTAAATCTGCGAGATTTACAATACCATCGAGGTTTATGTCTGCAGTACGACTTTGAATGTATATCTCTCCTATTGTATTGTTCATTATTATAATCGGTGTTCCTAGTGAAGATGGGAATAAGGATCCCATCGAAGCATCAAGGCATTGTAAGACTGAACTGTTGAAATTCACTTTAAAGCGGAATCCTGTGAGGTTGAAAATCAGTGAAACATAAACTTGTATAGAGACATCTTCACCTACGTAAGTAGATTCATAATTGTCCGGATTCACGTAAAGTACCGGCGAGCTATCCGCTGTTGCTGGACTTATAGGAAGCACCTTAAGGGTTAAGTATGTTGTGGAAATTAACAATAATAACGACGTAAAGACGGTCAAACTATTTTTTCGACGCATCTCTCTTTTCTCCCTTTTAATTAATGATTATTTTTCTTAATAAATATTCTGGAGCATTATTCTATTCGTTTTGAAATTATTAGTTTGAAATTGCTTCTGTCTCCCAGTGCCCTTTTAATTTTATCTTTTTTCGTTTATTAACGCCTTGTGCCTTCCAGGTTCTTTTTAGGAATGGTTATGTCAAATTTACTATTATTAAAAAAAATAGGGGGGTTGTAAATATTGTTGGTTTTAGCCTTTCTTTATTCCGAAGTTTGCTGACACTATTGGGCAGTATGCTGTTCCGCCGTTTCTCGGGAAGTCTGTTAGGGCTACTGCTCTGACTGTTGCTGTTCCTACGTAGGTCCATGTTGGGATTGGTATCGTCAGCGTGTTTGTGTAGATTCCGCCTGTTGTGCCGTGGGGGTCGCCTGCTATGCGTGTGGCGTTGAAGTCGCCTTCCCATATTGCTTCGCCTATTGGGAAGCTTTCAGCGTCGAATGTGTCGACTGTTATTATTGCGTGTCTAACCTGTTCTGATATTGTTTGTATTGTCACTTTGAATTGCATCTGGTCTTGGTA
>Ga0207433_10007557_pt1 | contig 18119 bp, 14 predicted proteins | sample YelNatPaOPGAMG01_FD_187559 | JGI IMG/M metagenome (GOLD analysis project Ga0207433, IMG submission 187559) | Hot spring thermophilic microbial communities from Obsidian Pool, Yellowstone National Park, USA - OP-RAMG-01 (SPAdes) (version 3) | ecosystem: Environmental > Aquatic > Thermal springs... | reverse complement strand
CCTACGGCTTCGTCGATTCGCTGGCGAAACTGATTCCTTTCGAGATCGGCATGACGCTCAAAAAGGCTCGCGAGCAGGAGCCCGAAATCAACCTGAGGGCAGAGCAGGAAGAGGAGGTTTCCGAGCTTCTGGAGCTTGCAGCAGTGCTGGAAGGACTGACCCGCAATGTCGGGATGCATGCGGGAGGAGTGCTGATTGCACCCGGCAGGCTGACGGATTTCTGTCCCGTCTATTGCACGGAAGGGAGCGAAGCGGTAGTCAGCCAGTTCGACAAGGACGATGTCGAGAAGGTGGGGCTCGTCAAGTTCGACTTTTTGGGCCTGAGAACCCTGACCATCCTGGACTGGGCGGTGAGATATCTCAGGATGCTCGACGGGAATGAAGCTGCCTTTTCCATCGAGGCCATTCCGCTCGACGACCCTGCCACGTATAAGCTGCTGAAAGCCTGCGACACGACGGCTGTTTTTCAGCTCGAATCGAGGGGCATGAAGGATCTCGTGAGGCGTTTGCAACCGGACTGCTTCGAGGACATCATCGCGCTGGTGGCGCTGTTCAGGCCGGGGCCGCTGCAGTCCGGCATGGTCGACGACTTCATCAACCGCAAGCACGGCAGGGCCAAGGTGGATTATTTCCATCCAGACCTCGAAGGGGTGCTGAAACCGACTTATGGCGTGATCGTTTATCAGGAACAGGTGATGCAGATCGCCCAGGTCCTGGGCGGCTATTCCCTGGGCGCAGCAGATCTTCTGCGGCGCGCGATGGGCAAGAAGAAACCCGAAGAAATGGCGAAGCATCGCAGCATCTTCGTCGGTGGAGCGCTCGAGCGCGGCGTGCCGGAATGGCAGGCGCAGCAGCTTTTCGATCTCATGGAAAAGTTCGCAGAATACGGCTTCAACAAGTCGCATTCGGCGGCCTATGCGCTGGTCGCCTATCAGACCGCCTATCTCAAGGCGCATTATCCCGCTGCATTCATGGCCGCCACGCTTTCGGCCGACATGGATGACACCGACAAGGTGCACAATTTCCACGACGACTGCCTGGCGAACGGCCTCGAAATGCTTCCCCCCGACATCAACAGGAGCGACTACCGCTTCTTTCCGGTGGATTTGAAACGGATACGCTATGGCCTCGGAGCGGTGAAGGGGACGGGAGAGGCCGCGATTCTTGCCATCCTGGAAGCGCGCAAGGTAGGGGAGTTCAGGGACATTTTCGATTTTTGCAAGCGGGTGGACAGAAGGACGGTGAACCGTCGCGTGATCGAGTCGCTGGTGCGGGCGGGCGCATTCGATGACCTCAATCCGAACCGGAAGAGCATGCTCGCGTCGGTCGGTCTGGCGATGGAAGGCGCCGAGCAATCGAGCCGGACTGCCAACCAGCATTCCCTTTTCGACGATGCGGAAGAAGAACTCGGCCATGTCGAAATCCCGGATTTCAGCATGAAGGAGCGGCTGAGGGAAGAAAAGGCCAGCCTCGGCTTTTATTTCAGCGGACATCCTTTCGATTCGGATCTCGAAGAGGTTTCGCATTTCTGCAAGATGCGCCTCAACCAGTTGAATGTCGCGAAGGGGCCTGCAAAACCGGTGCTGCTGGCGGGGATCGTGCTGAACGCGAGAATCCAGCAAACGAAACGGGGCAGAATGGCGATAGTGACGCTTGACGACGGCAGCGCGCAGGTCGAGGTTTCCGTCTTTTCAGAATTGTTCGAGGCGAGACGGGATATGATCAAGGAGGACCGGATCCTGATCGTCGAAGGCAAGGCGAGCTTCGACGATTATTCGGGCGGGATCCGGGTCACCGCTGAAAATCTTTACGACATCGCCGGAGCCCGCTCGCGATATGCGAAAGCGCTGGAATTTCATTGCGATCCGGGATCGAACGTTGCGAGGCTGATGGATCTGATTTCCCCCTTCAGGGGCGAAGGCTGTCCCGCGCGAATCATTTACAGCAACGGAAGTGCGAGCTGCGAAGTCGAGCTCTGGGAGGTCAGGCCGGAGGATGCGCTGCTGGAGTCGCTCAAAAGCCATTTCGATAAAGTGAGGCTGATTTATTCATGATCATAGACACTGACATGCTCGATTCCCTGAGTCTTTCCGCTGCCGCGTCAGCGAGGAGAAGGAAGAACCTGAATTTTCATGCGGGCGATCTTGCGCCTTGCAACCGGCTTCTGAATGCGATTGAACCGGACTCCTATGTCCAGCCGCATTGCCATCTCGATCCCGCGAAGGACGAAACGATGATTCTCCTCAGGGGAAGACTGGGCGTGCTTTATTTTTCGGAAAGCGGGGAAATCCTCATGAAAGCCGTGCTGGATTCCGCATGCGGTGCTTATGGGATCGACATCCCCCACGGCACGATGCATGCCGTGGTTGCACTGCAGTCCGGCACGGTTTTCTTCGAGGCGAAAGCGGGGCCCTATGTCCCAATTGCGGATGCCGAACGTGCGCCATGGGCTCCCCGGGAAGGGGCCCCTGATGCTTTCGCCTATCTGGAATCGCTCAAGCAGGCATTCGAAATCTAGGGAACCGCTGATTTATTCCACACGGGTGCGACACGGCTTTGCGGGATGAGTTTCGCGGCGCGCGGCGCAGTCGAATGGTCATTCCATTCGCGAGCCGGGCAACAATGAAGCTCGTCCGCAAAGCCGTGTCCCAATTGGGTTGCGTGCAAAACGAGCGCTCGCTTTGTCGTGCTCCTTGATGTCGTAGACCCAGCTACGATCTGCGTCGCGCTTCGCGCGATCATCTCGATTTGGCCGTACCTCGAAACTACGCTTCGCTCCGTTTTCCCAGCAACGCACTCCGTGCGGAATGAATCAGGTTCCCTGTGGCGGGAAGCTCGGGTTTGCTTGCGTCATGCCTATCCGATGCGTAGTATGTATTCATGAATCGTATCGGCATCACCGGATTCCACTGTATTGCTGCGGCCTGATCTTATGAACGGAGCTATCGACCTGAAATACAGGGAGTTTCTTGAGGAAGCCCCCGACGCTTTCTTTGCCCACGATATGGAAGGCAGGATCAGCGACGTCAACCGCAGGGCCTGCGAAAGTCTCGGCTATTCCCGCAAGGAATTGCTGAGCATGACGGTCATGGACTTCGAGCAGGATTTCGACATGGCCGCCGCGAGGGCGTTCTGGGAGAGCGCTCGACCCGGGGAAACCATGGCGTTTTCGGGGCATCACCGGCGCCGGGACGGAACGGTTTTCCCGGTGGAGATCCACCTCAGCGTATCCCTCCTCGGCGGCAGAAAGACCTTGCTGACGCTGGCCCACGACATTACCGCACGCAAAAAGGCCGAAAGCCGTCAGGACAGGCTGACGAAGCTCTACAAGGCGCTCAGCGAAGTCAATCAGTCCATCGTGCGCATGGAGACGGAATCCGAACTGTTTCCCCTGGTTTGCAGGATGACGGTCGATTTCGGCGGACTGAAGCTGGCCACGATCGGGCAGCTCAACGAAGCGACGGGCCTGATCGAATCCGTGGTGACCTACGGGAGCGGCGCCGATTATCTGAAGGGCATTGCCATTTCGGCGAGCGAGTCGCTGCCGGAGGGGCAGGGTCCTGCCGGGGTCGCATTCCGCGAAAATCGCATCGTGATCGTCAACGATTATCTCGGGAACCCAATCACTCAGCCCTGGCACAGGCAGGCTCGCCGTTTCGGATGGCAAAGCAGCGGCACTTTCCCGATTCGGCGGGGAGGCAAGCCTTTCGCCTTGCTGGGCGTTTACCATGATGTCCAGGAGGCTTTCGACGACGAAATCATCGCGCTGCTGGACGAGATGACGCGGGACATTTCGTTCGCGCTGGACAATTTCGACCGCGAAAGGGAGCGCACATCGGCTATGGCCATGCGTTCGGAAAGCGAGCGCCATTTCCGCGCCTATTTCGAGCGTGCCATGGTCGGCATGGCCGCCACCAGCCCGGACATGCGCTGGCTGGAGATCAACGATGCAATGTGCGAAATTCTGGGATATTCCCGCGATGAACTTTTGCGCATGACCTGGGCCGAGGTGACTCACCCGGATGATCTGCCTGCCAATCTGGCCAAGTTCGATCTGCTGCTGAAAGGCAAGTTCGAGGGAGACGGATACGTCCTGGAGAACCGCTTTGTTCGGAAGGATGGCAGCATAGTCTACGCTCGCCGCGCGGTACGCGCTTTGCGCAGGGCGGATGGCAGCGTTGACTACGTCGTTGCGATAGTGGAAGACATCACCGAACGGGTGCTTGCCGAAGAAGCGGTGCGCAGGAGCGAGGAGAAGTTTTCGACCATCTTCCGCAATTCCCCCAATCCCACATCGATCACTAGTCTGAAGGACGGCACAATCATCGAGGTCAACGAGGCCTGGAGCCGCATTACAGGATACTCGGCGCAGGAAGCCATCGGCAGGACAGCGCTCGAACTCGGCATATGGGAGCGGCCCGATGACAGGCATGCCGCGATCGAAGCGCTGAAGAAATCGGGACGCATCAGCGCAATGGAATTCGTGTTCAAGAGTCGTGCCGGGGACGAGATTTTCTGCCTGATTTCCGCCGAGCGGGTCGACGTGCAGGGCGAAGAATGCATCATCCTCATCGCCCAGGACATCAGCGAACTCAGGCAGGCCATGGAAACCATTCGGGAGCAGAACAACTTCCTGAATGCCATTTTCGAAAGCGAGCCGCATTGCGTGAAGGTGGTTTCGCCTGAAGGCAAGCTGATCCAGATGAACAGGGCGGGGCTTGCCATGCTCGAGGTCGACAGTCTTGAAGAAGCGCAGCGTACCGGGTTGCAGGAATTCATTCAGCCGAATTACAGAAAGGCCTACCTGGAATTTCATGGAAGAGTCTGCAGCGGGAGCAGCGGCATCCTGGAGTTTCCCGTCACCGGCAGGAAGGGCGCGCAGCGCTGGCTGGAAACCCATGCAACCCCGCTGCGCAAATTGAACGGGGAGATCATCGGCCTGCTCGGCGTGACGCGCGATATCACAGAGAAAAAGCGCACGGATGCGCTGATCTGGAAGCAGGCCAATTTCGACTTGCTGACCGATCTGCCAAACCGGCATATGTTCTACGACAGGCTGGAACAGGAGATCAGAAAAGCGGAGGCTCTGGCGCTGCTCTTCATCGATCTCGACCAGTTCAAGGAAGTCAACGATACGCTGGGCCACCAGGCAGGAGATGCGCTTCTGGTGGAGGCGGCAAAACGGATATCCGCCTGCATCGGCGAATCCGATACCCTGGCCCGGCTGGGCGGGGACGAATTTGCGATCCTCTCCGGGATGCACGAGACGATGCACATAGAGAATGTCTCGCAGCGCATACTGGATGCGCTCGCCGAGCCTTTCGCCATGGAAGGGAAGCCGGGCAGAATCTATGTTTCGGCGAGCATCGGCATCACGCTTTATCCGGAAGATGCCAGGGATGCCGATCAGCTGCTCAAGAACGCGGATCAGGCGCTGTATGAGGCGAAGAATGCGGGGAGAAACCGCTTCAGCTACTTCACCCAATCGCTGCAGGAAAAAGCCCAGGCCAGGCTCAGGCTGCTCAACGACTTGAGGGGGGCGCTTATCGCAAACCAGTTCCTGCTCCATTTTCAGCCCATCATGGACATTTCCTCGAATCGCATCGTCAAGGCGGAAGCCCTGCTGCGCTGGAAGCATCCGGAGCGGGGGATGGTGAGCCCGATGGAGTTCATTCCGCTCGCAGAGGAGACGGGGCTGATCCTGCAAATAGGGGATTGGGTTTTCAGGGAAGCCGCGAAATGGGCGAGCATGTGGGTCAGGCAGCATCCCGATCTGGCGATCGGCGTGAATATGTCTCCGCTGCAGTTCAGAAATGATGGCGCGAACATCGGCGAATGGCTCGGCTATCTGCGGAGTTTGGGCCTGCACGGGAAGAATCTGGTGGTCGAGATTACCGAGAGCCTGCTTCTCGATGCCGATTCAGAGGTCAAGGACAAGCTGATCGAGTTTCAGGATGCCGGCATCCGGGTGGCGATAGACGATTTCGGGACGGGCTATTCGGCGCTTTCCTATCTGAAGAAATTCCGTATTGATTATCTGAAGATAGACCGCGCGTTCACCAGCAACCTGGCGCGCGATTCGAGCGACATGGCCCTGTCCGAGGCGATTATCGTGATGGCGCACAAGCTCGGCCTCGAAGTCATCGCCGAGGGCGTGGAAACAGCAAAGCAGCGCGATCTGCTGCTTCAGGCAGGCTGCGATTATGCCCAGGGCTATCTGTTCTCCAGGCCGATTCCTCCGGAGGAATTCGAGGCACGCCTGAATGACGCCGCCGGCGTTTCCTAGAACAGGGTCATCGCGAAGATTCCCGCCACAATCCCCGAAAGTGCGACGCTTGAAGCGATCACGAGCCTGGTGCGCAGGCTGAAAACCCGGCCCAGCATGGCAAGCGAGGGCAGGCTGACGGCAGGCAGCGTCATGACGAGCGCCCCTGCAGGGCCCGCACCCAGTCCCAAGGCCAGCATCGCCTGCACGATGGGCACTTCTCCTGCCGTGGGGATGACGAACAGGGTGCCGGCAAGCGCCATGGCGACGATCCACAACAAGCCGTCATGCGCGCCGAGCACCGGGAAAAGCCAGGCGCGGGCTGCGCCGAGGAGCAGCACGAGCACGAAATATTCCGGCACGAGGCCGATGGCGAGGGTCGAAAATTCCTTGATCCAGCGAGACAGGAATCCGCCTTCCTGGGTTTCAGGCAGGAAATCCGCTTCGACTGCAAAGGGTTCTGCGCCATAACGCTCGGCGATATGGGCGATTCCGACTACCATCGCCAGGCCGAATGCCAGCCTGAAGAGGGACCAGTCCCAGCCCAGCACGAATCCCATGAATATCAGGGTGGCCGGATTCAGCACCGGGTTGGAAAGCCACCACGCCACCACGCTTCCGACCGATGCCCGACTTTGGCGCATGCCGACCGCCACGGGCGCCGCGCAGCAGGTGCACATCATGGAAGGCAAGCCGAACAGGCCGCCGAGGGCGACATTCCTGAAACCCATGCGGCCGAGCGCCTGGCCAAGCCATTTTCCGGGCAGCAGCACCTTGATGCCGGAGCCGAGCAAGAGGCCCAGAACCAGCGCCTGCCAGATCGACTTGATGTAGATCACGGCATAATCGAGGGCCGCGCTCCATGAAGGTGGGGGCGCCGCTGCCGCTTTCCCCGAGAGTATCGAGTCGCCTATGGCATGATGGCTCTGCGCCACGAACGCCTTGGCATAGTAGGGAATCCATTTGACATAGGCGACACCGACGAGGGTGACGAGAGCGAAGAGCATCGCCTTGGCATAATACGATCTTTCTTCCGATTTGGTCTGCATGACAACGCCTTTCATTTTTGACGTCATTTTGCCAGCGGAGGAACGTTTCCGCTAGCCATTCTGCTCTATCCATACCAGAAGCGCGTCTTCGAAGGGCTTCGCCCTTTTCGCTTCCGGGTCTTCGACGATGCATACCACGACGAACCTTTTCCCGGATTTCGCCTGAACGAGCCCCGCTATCGCCCTGACATTGTCCAATGACCCCGTCTTGATGTAGGCGCGCCCCTTGACCTGCGTTTTCCCTAGCCGCTTTTTCATGGTGCCGTCGATTCCGGCAATGGGAAGGGACGAAAAGAAGGTCGGCATGAGCGGGCCGGCATAGGCATCCAGCAGCAGTTCGCCGAGATGCATCGGACTGATCGCAGCTTGCCTGGAAAGCCCCGAGCCGTTGTCCAGAACCAGTTCGGGAAAGGAAAGCCCCTTGTCTTCCAGCCAGGTTCTGACCTGCGAGCGGGCGGATTCTTCCGTGGCGGGAAGGCTCTTGAGCGCTCCCAGGGAGAGAAAGATCTGCCTCGCCATCACGTTGTTGCTGTACTTGTTCATGTCGGTGACGAGGGAGGACAGCGGAGGGGAGCTGGTTGCGGCGAGCAGCTTCGCGTCGGGCGGAACGGCGCCTTCGTGCCATCCCCCTTCGATTTTTCCGCCTGATTCCCTCCAGAGCTTGGAGAAGAGCTGGAAGAGATATTCGGAATGATCGTACGCGGCGATTTCGTCCTCCTGCTCTCCGCAGGAGGCCGGAAATTGGCCGCTATAGGCCAGCTTCGCGCTTTTTCCGTCGCTTTCTACCTGCTCGTCAATTCCGTCTTCCCAGTCGCCGCAAGAGCCTGCCGTGCGCTTCAGATGGTTGGAAACGGAAAGGCTGGGGAAGGCTGGAAGCGCGATCAGCCTGACCGAATTGCCATCCGGAACGAAGCGGATGCTGTTCGCTTCGAAATTGACCAGGAGCGCATCGGGAAGCACATTGTAGGGACGGTAGGGTTTGCCGTCGAATTTCCCGGGATATCCCGAGACCTGAAAATAGCTCCTGTCGAAAACCAGCCCGCCTTCGATCTCCTTCAATCCCCTCGCCCTCAAATCGTTGACGAAAAGCCAGAGGCGCCCGATGTCGAGCTTCGGGTCCCCATAGCCTTTCAGGATCAGCGGGCCTTTCAATCTGCCGTTCTCGATGCTTCCTGTAATGTAAGCCTCCGTTTTCCAGGCATGGGCGGGTCCGAGCAGGGAAAGCGCGGCGTAGGTCGTGACCAGTTTCATGGTCGAAGCGGGGCTCATCGGCTCTTCAGCATGCCACGAAATCAGGGGCTGCTTCTCCGAAACTTCCCTGATGTAGATCCCGGCATGAGCGGATGGAATGCCGTCTTTCGCGAGTGCATTCCCCAGTTCTTCAGGCAGCCCGGATGCCGGGGCAGGCAGGGAGACGATCAGGAGCAGGAAAAAGGCCGGGATTTTCATAACAGCTCCAGCGTTCCCTGAACCAGGAAATCCATTTCGTCCTCCCCGATCACATAGGGCGGCATGAAATAGACCGTGTTGCCGATCGGCCTCAGCAGCAGCCCCTTTTCCAGTGCGGCGAGATGGAAGCGTCCGGAGAAATCGGGCGAAGCGTCCGCCACGTCGAAAGCCCAGATCATCCCGGTGTTCCTGAAATGCTCGATTTTGGGGTGCGCTGCGAGAACCTTGGCCTTTTCGTTCATGAGATTCGCCTTCTCCCGGTTTTTCGCGATCACGTCGTCGCTTTCGAAAATGTCGAGCACGGCAAGCGCAGCCCTGCAGGCGAGGGCGTTTCCCGTATAGGAATGGGAATGCAGGAACGCCCTGGAGAGGCTGTCGTCATAGAAGGCTTCGAATATGGCCTGCCTGCACAGGACTGCAGACAAAGGGAGATAGCCCCCGGTGATGCCCTTGGAGAGGCAGAGGAAGTCAGGCAGGATGCTGCCCTGCTCGCAGGCGAAAAGGGTTCCCGTCCTGCCGAATCCGACCGCGATTTCGTCCGCGATGAGGTGGACGCCGTATCTGTCGCACAACTGCCGCGCCTTCGCAAGATAGGCCGGGTGGTACATGCCCATTCCGGCCGCGCCCTGCACCAGAGGTTCGAGTATCAGGGCTGCGATGTTTGGGTGATGGATTTCGAGCAGATTTTCGAGTTTTTCGGCGCAGCGCAAGGCAAAATCGCAAGGGGATTCACCCTGTTCGGCATGGCGCCAGTCCGGGGTGTCGATGCGCAGTCCTTTCGAAATCAGCGGGGAATAGGTATCGCTGAAGATCGCAACATCGGTCACGGAAAGCGCGCCCAGCGTTTCGCCATGGTAGCCGTTTTCGAGGCTCACGAAATGCTTCTTTTCGGGCTTGCCCATGTTCTTCCAGTAATGGAAGCTCATCTTGAGGGCGATTTCCACCGCGGAGGCGCCGTCGCTTGCATAGAAGGCGTGTCCCAGTTTCGAGAGCCTGGCTAGCCTCTCGGAGAGTTCGACCACGGGCTCATGGGTGCATCCAGCCAGGATGACATGCTCGAGCTTTTCGAGCTGGTCGGTAATGGCGGTATTGATTACGGGATTGCAGTGCCCGAACAGGTTGACCCACCAGGAGCTGATTGCGTCGAGATGGCGCTTTCCCTCGAAATCGTAAAGCCACATGCCTTCTCCTCGCGAAAAAGGGACGAGCGGGACGGTCTCGTGCCGTTTCATCTGGGTGCAGGGATGCCATACTGATTGCAGGCTCCTCGAAATCAACTCGCTGTTTTTCATGCCGGATGCCGCGCTCTGCGCTTCTCTAGTATACTTTGAGTCTGGATTTTAACCGTTTTTGGAAAAGAACATGGCCGAAGAATCACTCTATGCCGTTCTCGGCGTATCGGGCGAATCCCTTCAGGAGGATATCGTGCAGGCTTTTCGCGCCCGTTCTTTCGACCGGGATGCGCTGGAAAAGGGGGACGAGGAGGAAAGGCTGCGGTTTACCGCATGGGCCCATGCCTACGCAGTGCTTTCCGATTCCGGTTTGAGGGCGAAATACGACGCATCCGGGCTGGACGAATCCTTCAGGGAAAAATTCGCGCTTGCGCTAGGCCTGGCGCTCAAGGGCTATGACGACGAAATGCTTGCCGAATACCTGAGCAGGCTTTCCTTCGACGAAAAAACCATAGCAGAATTGATGGCTGCGGTTTCCCGCGTCAGGGAAGTTCCGCAGGCCACTTCCCCCGGGCACCAGGAGGATGACGCTGGATACCGGAAACTCAGGGCAGGACAAGGCTGGCAATGGGTAAAGGAAGGCTTTCTCCTCTTCAGGAAAAGCCCGCTGATCTGGATCGTGCTTTGCATGATCCTGACGGGAGTGGGGCTGACGCTTTCCCTGATCCCGGTAGCCGGGGAAATCGTTCTCTATCTCGCCTCCCCGCTGTTCGCGGCGGGATTGATGCAGGGCTGCAGGGATCTCGAAGGAGGCGGCGAGCTGGAGCTCGCGCATCTTTTCCTGGGATTCAGGAAGGATGCCAGCCAGCTCGTCAGGATAGGCGGGGTCTATCTTTTCGGGCAGATCCTGATTCTGGGGATCATGGTCGCTTTCGGAGGCGACCCCATGGAGAAGCTCTTTTTCGGGACAGCCGACATCGATCCTGCGACGCTGCCTCCTGCCGAGACGAGCCGCGTGATGCTCGCGCTCTTCGTCGGGATGGCGGTATCCGTTCCGCTCATGATGATGATCTGGTTCGCTCCCCTGCTCGTGATTTTCAGGAGGCTTCAGGCGAAGGACGCGATGCAGTTGAGCTTCATGGCATGCCTCGGAAACATGAAGCCTTTCCTGGTGTTCGGCAGCGTTTTCCTTTTTCTGGCATTTTTGTCCGGCATCACTTTCGGACTCGGGCTGCTTCTGATGATCCCGCTGATTTTTACCTCGACCTACGCGAGCTATCGGGATATCTTCGAAGGCAGTCCGCATGTCGACATAGAGGTGGAATGAGATGGAACAATATCACGGCACGACGATACTTTCCGTGAGGCGCGGTAGCAGCGTCGCGCTCGGGGGGGACGGGCAGGTGACGCTCGGCAACATCATCGTCAAGGCAGGCGCGAGGAAGGTGAGAAGGCTCTTTCATGACAACATCCTGGCGGGGTTTGCTGGCGGGACGGCGGATGCCTTCACCCTTTTCGAGCGATTCGAGGCGAAGCTCGAAAAGCATCAGGGGAATCTCCTGCGCTCTGCGGTGGAGCTTGCCAAGGACTGGCGCACCGACAGGATGCTGAGAAGGCTGGAAGCGATGCTTGCGGTGGCGGATGCGCACGCTTCCCTCATCATCACCGGGAACGGCGATGTGCTGGAGCCGGAATACGGCATCATCGCGATAGGAAGCGGTGGCCCCTATGCCCAGTCGGCGGCGCGCGCGCTGCTGGAAAACACCGAATTCTCCCCGCAGGAGATCGTCAAGAAGTCGCTGGAAATAGCGGGGGATCTCTGCATCTATACCAACCAGCAGCACAGAATAGAAGTTTTGGAGTAAGCATGTCGCACATGACGCCCCAGGAAATCGTCCACGAACTCGACAAGCACATCATCGGCCAGAAGGATGCCAAGCGGGCGGTTGCGATCGCGCTCAGGAACCGCTGGCGCAGGCAGCAGGTGCCCGAGCTGCTGCGCCAGGAGATCACCCCGAAGAACATTCTGATGATCGGCCCCACCGGAGTGGGAAAAACCGAAATTGCAAGGCGCCTTGCCAAGCTCGCCGATGCTCCCTTCATCAAGGTCGAGGCGACCAAGTTCACCGAGGTGGGGTATGTGGGACGGGATGTCGATTCGATCATCAGGGACCTCGTCGAGACCGCGATCAAGGATGCTCGCCTGAACGAGACGAAAAAGGTGAGATTCAGGGCGGCGGACATTGCCGAAGAGCGCATCCTGGATATTCTCCTGCCTGGAGCCGATTCGGGAGAAGGCGCTACGCGCCAGAAATTCAGGAAGATGCTGAGGGAAGGGCAGCTCGACGACAGGGAAATCGAGATCGAGATCGCCGCAATCCAGAGCTCGATGGAAATATTCGGCCCGCCCGGCATGGAGGATCTCACCTCCCAGATACAGGGCATGTTCCAGAACATCGGCAGCACGAAGAAAAAGGTGAGGAAGCTCAAGATTGCCGAAGCGATGAAGCTGCTCACCGAGGAGGAAGCGGGAAAGCTCGTCAACGACGAGGAACTGAAGCTTTCCGCGCTCGGGAACGTCGAGCAGAACGGCATCGTCTTTCTCGACGAGATCGACAAGATTGCGAGCCGCTCCGAGGCCGTCGGTTCCGACGTTTCGCGCCAGGGAGTGCAGCGCGATCTGCTGCCCCTTGTCGAAGGCACCACCGTTTCGACCAAATACGGCATGGTGAAGACCGATCACATCCTGTTCATTGCGAGCGGGGCATTCCATCTGGCCAAGCCTTCCGATCTCGTTCCCGAGCTCCAGGGACGATTTCCCATCAGGGTGGAGCTCGATTCGCTCTCGGTGTCCGACTTCGAGCAGATACTGACCAATACCGATGCCTGCCTCACCGTGCAGTACCAGGCGCTTCTGGAAACCGAAGGGGTGGAGCTGGAATTTCGTTCGGACGGCATCACCGAGCTTGCGCAAATCGCCTATTCGGTCAACGAGAAGACCGAGAACATCGGCGCAAGACGCCTCTATACCGTGATGGAGCGGCTGCTCGAGGAAATTTCCTTCGACGCCGCGAGGCTGTCGGGGCAGACCGTGACAGTCGATTCTGAATTCGTCAGGCAACGCCTTGCCGACCTGGCGCAGAGCGAGGATCTTTCGCGGTACGTCCTTTGACAGGATTTGACCCGAACTCTCGGGCGGTTTTGCTGGTCACACTGACATGAAACCTGAACGGAACAAGCGCTTTGCACTCGTTATTGCGGCATCCATCGCTGCGGCATGGCCCGCTTTCGCTCGGTCGGAAAGCCTGGTTCAGCCCCTGAAACCGGCTGAAAGGCACGCCGCCATTCATGCGAAGAAAAAGCCTGCCGCGGCGGCGTCAGGGACTGCTCGTGCCGCCAGGGTTCATGCTGCAAGACGGAAGAAGAGCAAGACCCACAAGATTCTGCTGCCCATCCGGATAAGCGAACTGCTGCCCGAGGAGGGGAAGCAGGGGAGTGTCGTCCACTCCAAATCCGCGATTTCCAAGGTGATCACTGACAAAAAGGCGGTCGACCTCGATATGGGGGGCGATCTGCCATGGCCGGTTCCCGACAGCCCCCTGCTTTCTCCCAGGAACAGGGATATCGGATTTCATGTCGGCGTGAACTACCATCTCGATCAGAAGTGGGATTTGACCGGGCTTGCCGGCATGGGTGTGGTCGGGAACGCCGACGCATACCCGCTGAAGCCGAATGTCGAGCAGATCGGCATTCGAGCCAAATACCGCTTCTGAAGGAAAGGGCTCCGCTTGCCTTTGCCGCTTAGCCGTGCTTGTGCTGATTCATGTAGCAGCTGATCAGGATGATTCCGTCGACCACGACCAGCGCGACGACTCCGAATAATACATAGCCCATGTAGTCCATTTCAGTCTCCTTGGGGTCGGCTCTCCTTTTTGATCCGGAAATGTCCCTGTCGGGATGAGTCGGCAGATGGAATCCCCGCCTGCTAGAAGTATAGACTATGCCCTTCCCGTTGCGCTCCCCGGGGAGGATAATTCGATTTTGGAGGAATGAGAAATTGAAGCGGCAACTCATCAAGGGTCGCGGGGCGACCCTTAAAATCGAGGGAAGGTTCGAGAGCAGGCCCAGGGAGGCTTGCGATGACGGCTGGGTAGAGGAGGATTTGCCCCCTCTCGCAACGACGGTGACCGTCGAGAAGGCGAAGAGCGTGATCCAGCGCCAGGACTCCCCCGACCTGCCATTTACACAGTCCATGAATGCCTACCGCGGCTGCGAGCACGGCTGCATCTACTGTTATGCGCGGCCGTCGCATGGCTATCTCGACCTCTCGCCCGGACTCGACTTCGAGACCCAGCTTTTTGCAAAACCGGATGCTCCGGAGCTGCTGCGCGCCGAGCTTGGGAAAAGGAACTATCGCTGCGAAGTCCTCGCGCTGGGCACCAATACCGACCCTTACCAGCCGATAGAGCGGGAATGGCAGATCACGAGGCGGATACTGGCGCTGCTCGAAGCATGCTCCCATCCGGTGTCCATCGTCACGAAATCGGCAATGATCGAGCGGGATATCGATCTCCTCGCGGCGCTTTCCGAGAAGAATCTGGTTCAGGTGTTCATTTCGGTGACGACGCTCGATGCTGCTCTGGCGAGAAAAATGGAGCCGCGCGCATCTTCTCCGAAACGGCGGCTGGAAGCCATGAGAAGGCTCAACGATGCCGGCGTTCCCTGCGGGGTGATGGCAGCCCCGGTCATCCCCTTTCTCACCGACTCCGAACTCGAAGCCATTTTGCAGGCCGCGAACCAATCCGGGGCGAAAGCAGCCGGCTATGCTCTCCTGAGATTGCCCCATGAATTGAAAATGCTATTTTCGGACTGGCTGCAAACTCATTATCCGTTGAAGGCCTCCCATGTGATGAGCCGCCTGAGGGAGATGCGCGGAGGGCGGGAGAGCGATCCCGGTTTCGGCAGCAGGATGAGGGGAGAAGGCATTTTTTCCGACCTGCTGGAGAAGCGCTTCGAGATGGCCTCTTCCAGGCTCGGCTTCAACCGCGAAAGAATCTCTCTCGACACTGACCGCTTCAGACCGCCTCGTCGCCAGATGGACCTGTTTTATTGATTTTGGGCGGATTGCACTCTGCCGCGCCCCTGGCGCTTGGCTTCGTAGAGCGCTTCGTCTGCCCGGCGGAAGAAGGCTTCCCGGTCGATGTCGGGTGCCGGGGTTCCTTCAAGGGTGGCGACCCCGATGCTGACCTTGCCTTGCATGTCATCCAGAATCTGGTGGGCTTTTTCGCAGGCGATGCGGTGGTCGGCGAAAATCATGACGGCGAACTCGTCTCCTCCGAAACGGAAGGCAAGGTCGACGCCGTCCCGGATAATGCCTGAAATCGTTCTGGCCGTTTCGATGAGATGGTTGTCACCCGCCTGATGGCCCATTTCGTCGTTGATGGCCTTGAAATTGTCGAGATCAATGAGCAGCAGGGAGAGCGGTTCACTTTTCTGCCTCACCGCATGGCGGAATGCCTGTTCCAGACGGTCATCGAAGGCGCGCCGGTTCAGGAGTCCGGTAAGCGAATCCTGCAGGGAAATTTTCCTTATCTTTTCTTCATGCAGCCTGCGTTGGGTAATGTTGTGATGGGAAACCACGAACAGGCCTGTCGCAGCGACAGGGGCAACGCGCATCATGAACCAGCGTTTCTCTTTGGGGCTGTGGCAGGGATATTCCCTGGAAAAATGGGGAAGATTGCCGTCGAGGACATCCCGGATGCCTTTGGCGGTATCCGGGATTTCTCCCCGGCTGGTTTCCAGGGGGAAAAGGTAGCTCCTGCCTGTCCATTCGATGCCGGATGGCATGCCGTTCTCCCTGCCGAATTCGATCCATGCCCGGTTGACGTAGAGTATGGTTCCGTTGCGATCGGTCAGGGCGATTTGATCTTCGAGCGAATCGAGCACGAGGTCGAAGGGGATGTCCTGTTGGTCCATCGTGACGATGGTAGCGTATTTTCCTGGCAAGGGACAGATTTCCGGAATGATGTGGCAGCACATGGCCGTCTTCTCGCTGGCGGTGCCTTTGCGATCTTTGCCGCGAAGCTTTCCCGATTGCTACCTTTTCCGGGAAGGCGGAACGAGCGCACTCGACTTCTCGGCGACGAGATCCTTCACTTCGCCTGAGGTCACGATGCCGCTCTTCGAAAGGCAATTCATGCGGGCCAGGAAAGGATTCCTGCTCCTGACGTCGTCGCATTCCTTGATCACCACGCCTATTTCGTCGAAGACGTTCCCCATCTCGCCCTTCCTGATGCACATCGCGGCAACCAGGGGCGCGAACCAGTCCGACAGGAAGGGGCTTTCCTCGATCAGGTTCCGGTACAGGACGGAAAGATCGGTGTACTGCTTGCGGCCCATCCCTTCGATGTGGCTTCCGACATGTCCTGCCTTGGGAATGAGGGCTTCCGGGATTCCTCCCCTGTTGGAAGCGATGGTCTCGGCTGCTTCCGTGTAGGCTCCGCAGGTGATGTCGCCGGCCCGAACGGCAGGCGCGAAGGCGATTGCGGCAGTCAGGCCCAAGACCAGCAGATGAACGATGCGCATGGATCCCCTTTCAGGTTTTTGCGGCAATTTTCCTCTTTTATGGGAATTCGTGCTGAATTTTTTCCGGAGATTCCGGCTTTGGCAAACCGGGTCGCGAATAAAACAAGCTCAATTTCTTGCGGGTTTCTTGGCGAGCTTCCTTTGCAGCGTCCTCCTGTGCATGTTGAGGCTTCTTGCGGTTGCCGAGATGTTTCCGCCGTGCTCCGCGAGAACGCTCTGGATATGTTCCCATTCCAGCCGGTCCACCGACATGGGGTTCGTGCTGACCGACGCCGAGACATCGCCTTCGCCGTCCCGCTGCAGGGCGGCCGCGATTTCATCCGCTTTCGCTGGCTTGGCGAGATAGTGGATCGCGCCCAGCTTGACGGCTTCCACAGCGGTGGCGATGCTGGCGTAGCCTGTGAGAACGACTATTCTCGTGGCCTCGTCGATCTCCTTCAGCTTCTTGATCAGGACGAGCCCGGAGTCTCCCGGCATCTTGAGGTCGATCACGGCATATTCCGGGGAATTTTCTGCCGCCAGAAGCAATGCGTCTTCGACGCAATTCGCGCACTGCACTGAAAAGCCGCGCTTTTCCATCGCTCTAGACAGGACGGAAAGAAACGTCTCGTCGTCGTCCACGAGAAGCAGGCCGGGTTTGTCGAGTTCGCTCATTTTGCCGCTGGAAGGGTGACACGGGTCACCGCCCCCCCGCCTTCCCTGTTGAAAAGGTGCACCTGCCCGCCCATACGCTCTATGCTCGCATTGGCGAGAAAAAGGCCGATGCCGAAGCCTTCCTTGGTCGAGAAGAAGGGCTCCCCGACGCGGGCTGCGACTTCCGGAGCGAGCCCCGGCCCCCTGTCCCGGATCTCGATGGAAATTTCGGATTCTTCCCAGTCGAGCGCTATTTCGACGTTCTGAGGGGAGGCGTCTGCCGCATTGTTGAGGAGGTTGAGGATGGCCTGGGAAAGCGTCTGCTCGGCGAGAATCAGGGGAGCGGGTCTTTCCGGTTTTTTGCACGATGGGGAGGCCGAGGGGCGCATCAGCTGCCATTGATCCAGTATGTCCGCCAGAAATTCGTCCGCAGGAGCCATTCTGCCGCCTTCCGCCCGCGCGTCCCCTGCGCTTGCGAGAAGCCCTGTCAGGATGCGCTTGCAGGCTCCGATCTGGGCTGAAAGGATGGCAAGATCGCGTTCCAGCGCCGCGTCGCCGGCATGTTCCGATTCGATTTCCTCGCAGATCAGGGCCATCGTGGCGAGCGGGGTGCCGAGTTCGTGGGCCGCTCCCGCCGCGAGCGTGCCGAGCGCGACGATGCGCTCGCCCCTGAGCGCCTCCTCGCGCGCTTTGGCCAGCAGCCTGTCCCGCTCTCGGATGGATTCTCCCATCCTGACGACGAAAGAGGCGATGAGGAAGGTCGAGAAAGCAAAAGTCATCCACATCGCGTAAACGTGGAGCATGAAGGTCTGCTGGTGAAGCGGCACGAAATGCTGCATCAGGAGCGTGTAGCAGGTGGCCGTGATCGCAGCCATGGCCCAGGTGTAGCGCCGGGAGAGCGCAGCTGCCGAGATGATGAGCGGAATGAGATAGAGTGAGACGAAGGGATTGGTCGAGCCGCCGCTG
>Ga0207433_10007549_pt1 | contig 18129 bp, 9 predicted proteins | sample YelNatPaOPGAMG01_FD_187559 | JGI IMG/M metagenome (GOLD analysis project Ga0207433, IMG submission 187559) | Hot spring thermophilic microbial communities from Obsidian Pool, Yellowstone National Park, USA - OP-RAMG-01 (SPAdes) (version 3) | ecosystem: Environmental > Aquatic > Thermal springs >... | reverse complement strand
TCTCTACGGTGGTGGTCTCTATGGTGGTGGACTATACGGCGGCCTCTACGGCGGCCTGCTGGGTAGATATGGTTTAGGTGAAGGTGTTGATCCCCTGTCCAGAGAAGCCCAAGTACTTCTCAGCTCTGGGCTGACCCTGCCTACCACCACGACTTCTACCAGCTCTGTGTCCGCTGTCCCGGCATTGCCAAATCCCACCGGTACCTGGAGCGGCACCTGGCTGAGCTACATTACCCTAAAAGGGGGTATTGCCAATTTCAATCTTACCTATAACCCCTTGACTCTAACTGTTTCTGGAACCGCAGGGCTTTTGCTGAACAAGCTGATACCGGTGCCCATTACGGTCTCTGGATTGAACACGGCGACTGGCTTCACTCTAACTGGCAGCTATCTTGACCCCACTAGCCTGGTAACTTACTATGCTGAGTATGCTTGCACTTTGGTTTCTCCATCTTTTCTCGCCGGAACGTATTTAATCCATGATGCCCTATATCTCAAGAGTGATGCGGGTGAGTTTAATTTGAGCTTGGTCATCTGAGACTAAGACCAGAAGCTACCCTTTTAAAACAAGGGTAAGATGAAGATAAATTCACCCTAAGCTGCTGTTTTCTTGGCGAAGGTTGGGGGCTTTAAGCGATGTGATAAACCTCGCTCCCTGCTCCTCCTTCTAGTTTGTGGGATGTTTTGGAAAAGGGAGGTATGTACTATGAGGTTCGTGAGAGCAAAAGTAATTTTTATGGTTTTTCTACTTTTAGCAGTGTCTATGGCTATTAGCCAAAATGCCCCGGCGTATTACGGTGGGGGGCTTGCAGGTATTAGTGGATTTGGCTTAGCAAGCCCATATTACGGATATGGGGTAGGCTATGGTTTATATGGTGGTGCATTCAGTCCATATGGCCTCTACGGCGGTCTGGCCGGCTTATACGGCCTAGGTGGCTTGTATGGACTTGCCCCAGGCATAGATTCAGGACAGGTGATCCGCCAGGCTCAGGCACCGCTAACAACCACAACTATAATTCCTCCTTTGCCAAACCCCACTGGAAGCTGGAGCGGTACCTGGGTAAGCTATGTTACCCTAAACAGCGGGACGGCTGATTTTCAGCTCCTCTATACTCCAGGCACACTAACTATATCTGGAACCGCCGGGCTTCTCCTAAACAAGCTTGTTCCAGTCCCGATCAGTGTCTCCGGCCTAAACAGCGCTACCGGATTCACCCTGACCGGCACGTATTTTGACCTGGCTAAACTGGTTACCTATACCGTGGACTATAGCTGTACCCTAACCTCTCCAAGCTTTATTACTGGAACCTATACCATTCATGATCCTCTGTATCTGAGAGTCGACACTGGCACCGTTGGGCTATCACTGGCCAATCCCGTCCCGATCATTGTCTGATTCAGTTATGATTCGTCTGATGTACCTTCTATGATTCAGTTCTGACCTACCTTCAAAACCGGAAGGATGAACAAAAAAGCTCTCCTTCCGGTTTTTTGTTTCCCAAAAAACAGCAGAATTCACCGCCAGACATCCAGAGACTTAAAGATCATGCCATGCAAAGGAAGTAGCTTGGTACTAAAGCTATTCTGATGATGAAAGGCAGGTCGATTTACAGCCTCATATTCATTAATCCAGTTATGACCATTTCCTCCAAACTCCTGAGCATCGGTGTCGATCACCTTGTAGTATTTACCGGCAAAAGGAACTCCAAGCCGAAAATCCTCAAAATACTCTTTAGAAAGATTAATCAGATAGACCACAAAATCACGATAATTTTTATCATAACGGATAAAGGCAAGGATATTCTGTCGATAATTCTGACACTCGATCCACTCGAACCCATTCAGAATATTATCACCCTCGTGCATGGCTGGAATGTATTTATAAACCTCGTTCAACCGCTTGACAAACCATTGCATGGATCGGTGGAGATGATCCCAGGTAGAGTCCCAAGATAGGGGCTGCTGCTCATTCCATTCATTTTTCTGACCGAATTCCTGTCCCATAAACAGAAGTTTTTTATGCGGATAGCCAAATTGCAAAAGGTAGAGTAGCCTGAGATTAGCGAATTTTTCAAATTCACTAAGATCCTCTGTTTTATTGACCATGGTCCTTTTCATATGAACAACTTCATCATGAGCGAGAGGAAGAATAAAATTTTCCGTATGATGATAGAGCATGGGATAGGTGAGGTCTCCGTAGACAGTGCTTCTCTGGCTATAAGGGCGGCGGAAATATTTCATCATATGTGAGGTACAGCCTAAATCCCACTTATAATCAAAGCCATGACCACCATACTCTACCGGCCTGGTGACGCCGCTCGCAATGGTTGAGTCTTCAGCGATGAGAATCGTCTCGGGATGCTCCTCCTTAACTGCCCAGTTCATGGATTGCATGAACCGAAACCCTTCTGGATTATGACAGTTTCCGTATCGCTGTAAAAATTCGCGGTATTTCTGATCAGAAGAAAATTCATAATAATGAAATTGGCCGGCAGCATCGAACCGAAAGCCATCGATATAAAATTCCTCAATCCAATGAAAAAGGCAGGAAATGAGAAAGCTTTTAACCTCATTGCGGCCAAAATCAAAGTAGAAAGTATCCCAAGCAGTCATTTTCCGCTCTGGAATCGGGCTCTCAAACAGATGACTATCATTATCGTAAAAGGCAAGACCAGTGGCATCCTTGGGGAAATGAACCATGACGATGTCCAAGATCACCCCAATCCCAGCTTGATGAAAAGCGTCGATCAGCTGTTTGAATTCCGTAGGAGTTCCCATCCTAGAGGTGGGAGCGTAAAATCCAATCACCTGATATCCCCAAGAGGGGATATAGGGATGCTCTAAAATCCCCATAAGTTCAACATGGGTATATTCCATATATTTGACATAGGGCACCAGCTCATCGATCAGCTCAAGATAACTGAGAGGCCGCCCACCCCTATGCCGCCAAGATAAAGGGTGAACCTCAAAGATATTCAAGGGACTGCTGAACTTATCAGCCAAGATTACCTTTGGGTGCTTAAATTCATAGTAGGTCTCGGTCAAAATCGGGGTACGGTTTTCATCATTTTGTATGAATCGGGCAAAGGGATCTATCCGAAATTCCCACCTTCCTTCAGGCTTTAGGATGGCAAACTTATAAAAAATCCCATGATGAAGCCCCGGAATAAATAACTCCCAGACTCCTGTGCTGCCTCGTCGCTCCATAGGGTGAGCGTGAATATTCCAATCATTAAAGCTACCTACTACCGAAACCCGCTGGGCGTTTGGCGCCCAGACAGCAAACCGGACCCCTCCTTCAATCAGATGGGCTCCGAGAAATTTGTGAATCCTGCGATGTTCTCCTATATTGAAAAGATAAAGATCCAGCTCAGGAATAGACCGCAATTTGCTTGAATCCATCCGCTATTTTCCCCCCTGCTGTTGATGAGGACAAGCTCATGTTTTCTTCTCTACCTGCAAAATTTAAGGGTTGAACATCACACCTGACCATGACCATGAGTTGAGAAATAAGGATGAATAACAGCTTTGATTCAATCTGAATGAAGGCCAAGATTCTGATAAAGAGTAACTAGATCATTCTGCAGCAGGGCATCTCCATTGAGCAAGAGCATACATCGTTTGGCAAAGTTATGATCCTCTTTTATCTTCTTTATCAGAAATTCCTTGACCAAATCATCATTGATCGGCTTGGGGACGTACAGGGCATCTACCTCTTCCTTAGTCCGATAAAGGTAAGGGTCTTTATACGAAAGCTCATCATCGTAAATAATTTCCCGACTAACCCATTCCCAATCGACCCGCTGGATCCATATCCGTTCATCGCGATAGATAGAATTAATGTTAATAGTGCAATCATCGGTAACCCAGTAAAAGGTGTATGGATCCTCATACATAGCCCCGTGGACAGCGTTTGGCAGGGTAACATTATTGCCAGAAAAGGTGCGGATGTTGACAAAGGCATTTTCCGTAGTCCGGTAGGCAAGAGAAAGCTTAAGGTAGAGATTTTCCTTGGCGTATTTGTCCTTTTTCGGCAGAACATCCCGAAAACAAAGTGCTGGGCCAGCATCCCAAATTTCAATCAGATCCTGTTCGGGATCATGATACCAGTTGGGGCCATAAATAGTTGCCTCAGAAGCCCGAACTGTTCCTGATATCCCCAGGACATCGGTCTGTGGCCTGACCTCTGGTCTCGGCATGACCGTTTTTTTAACCTTTGGAAAAAACTCCCTCTTTAATTCCATGAAATTTCCCCCTTTTCCCTTCTGAATAATAAAACTTGCCAGCTATTAAACTATTTTTGGATTAATTTTTAATTAATTCAAAACAAGATATTTTGGCATAAAATATTTCGAACTATATACTTCGGATTTTTTCATGGAAAATATGGACAAAAGTATGGTTAGACGGTCAATGTTCTGACCAGCCTGATCTATGACTATAGATCATCATCTTCTCTGAATTTTTATTTTGAAAAATCAGTATATCAAAATCAAAACCCAAGGTAAAGAGAAATATCAAAATTTTTTGCCGATATTTGCCCGCTACCCTCTTACTCCACCGCTACTCCGCCGCAGCCGCAAGTTCCCTGTTTCTAAGGCCTTTGCCTTGCCACTAATTAAGGCCTTTGCCTTGCCCCTAACCTCCTGACTCGCAGGCCGTAGAATTTGCCGCCGGTGCGCTGACACAGCCTCAACTCCCGCTTCAGTCCATTGAGCCAGGCCCTCATCCTGATGTATGATCCCGAACCCGAAGAAGCAGAGGCCAGACTATCCAAAAAAGCATAGACTGCCTCCTGGTCCTGCAAAACAGCCTCCTGATGATTGACCACTTTTTGGATTTCAGGCAGATTTTTCTCAATAAGCTGCCGGGCCTGAATAATAAGCCTAGGGTTTGAAATCAATACCCTAATTAATTCATGAGATTGAGAGTAGAGTCGCTTGATCTGCTCATTGCCATTCGGATAACGGCGCAATACCTGATCCCGATACTCCCTGAGAAGGGCAAGATTGTCCGGTGAGACTAATGAAAACTGATAGACATGCTCCCAGGTTGGCTCCTCCTCTCCCGGCTCGCATCTTCCATACATACGGATAATTCCGGCCTTATCATCATCGCTCAAAGATCTTTTTATGCCTGAATAATAAGGATACATAATAGCCGCGGGGTCCTGACTGTGGTCTAGGGAAAGATAGTGCCCGAATTCGTGGAGCATGCAAGTCTGAACATCATAGGCTGATTCCTCTCCGCTAGTGCTCCAAGCCAGCCGCTCGTTGAACCCACAGTCAACCTCAAGCATGCATCCGGTTGAGGCATTGAACCAGTAAGTGGTCTGGGCCAGCGTTTGGTCGGGCAATTGGCTATCCCAGTAAATGACATTGACCCCGTCAAAAACAGTCCCTGAGATTTGAGTGAGACCACCATAGGAGAATTGAAAGCAGGCACCGCTTGAATTCCAGGTTAAGGCCGCCTCAAGGCAGGCGGCCCGATAGTTTTCAGTGGTCCTGAGATGGAAGTAAAAATCTTCTCCCATCGGATTTTCCTGACACCATCGATATGGGGAAATCGAATAATCGCTCCTAGCAGAGTCAACAGGCCAAAGTCGCTCTGCAGTCCGAGGGAAGAAGTTTCCCTCCCCCTTACCACAGAGAATATCTTTGATCTCTGTCAAAAAGGCAGAGAGCAGCAAGCCTCGCTCAACTACAACTCCATCCCGTACCTGAAACTTACCTTGAAACTCATCAACTAGCCGATATTGAGGATCGATAAACACAATCACCCGCTCATTAGGCCAAAAGAGCGGACTGTTTGAATTCTTTTGGCCAATTTCTCCCACAACTCCTCCCGCTACCTTAAAGCTGAGGGAGCCAGAAGCCGCGGAGCCCTTCAGCCTCTCAAAAACTGAGAGCCTGACTATTGTAGAGATAGAGGTCATGTTTTCATCCCATTCACTCTTGAGGTCTACAACCTGCCCATAGCAGATATGCCCGGCCTTATTAATGAGATCAGAAAGGGTGGCTTTCCTCATCAAAGCTTGTGAATCTGCGCACGAGAAGAAAATGCCGACTACAACAAGACAGAAAATAAAGAGAAGTGGATAATTTCTTTTCATTACTTCCTCCATTGATTTTTGAAGTTGACCGCAGCCACTCTCTTTTGGGCTTCTTTTTGGCTCGAAAATCATTTCATCGGCTTTTTTTATCATAACTTTTCATCGCAAATCATCTATTTCCCATTCACCTTGCAATTATTCCTTTTCTTCATTTTAAACTGGTGAAAACCCAGGATGAGACGATAAAAATAATATGAGAGGGGAAAAAATATGCCTGTTGATACTGCTGTTATTTTAGCCGCGGGTCAGGGGAAACGTCTGCTTCCCTTGACTCAAACCATACCCAAGAGTCTAATTCCTATTGCCCAGACCACAATTCTCGACCACATCTTGCAGAATCTCTCCCGCTCGGGCATCGAACATGTGGCTATTGTGATCGGCTATCTGGGCAACGTCATCCGTCAGAGAATCGGCATCCACTATCGGGGGCTTCAGGTTACCTTCCTAGAAAATCCCCTCTATGGATATGCCAATAATCTTGCTTCGCTCTGGTATGCCCAAGCTTTTTTCTACTCGGACATTCTGCTACTTGAAGGAGATACGTTTTTAGAAGAAGGGATTTTGCCTGACCTTGCCTCCTGTCCGCATCAAAATGCTATGGCCGTTGATCGCTTGAATCCAAATCTTATGTATAGCCCTCTAGTTTCTCTTGACAATAGCGGACTAGTGGATAAAATGATTTTAGATTGGGAGCCAGAGAAATATCCTAATCTTGACCTGTCAAAGGTCTATAAACCGGTAAATGCTTATAAGTTATCGTTTGATTTTTTACGCCAACACCTGATGCCTCGTCTCAACCTCCATTTCAACCTCGGCCTGACCGCTGATCGCTATGAGGTCCTGATCCGAGATCTTCTGGCCGAGGATGCAGTGCGATTTGCTCCGGTTCTGACCGGTCAGCGCCGCTGGGTTGATATCGATACGCACCAGGACCTGGCCCGGGCTATACAAATGTTTGCCGATGAATTAGAATTACTTAAATCGAAATGACCACGCCTTTAGACAATGCACGCCTTTTCTATGAGTTTTATGAACCATCATCTCAAGACAGCTCTCCTGACTGGGCAGCTTAGCAAGCAGATTCTCATCGCTATAGCTCTCGTTTCTCTCACCTTGACTGCTTTTGTCAAGGTGTGCGGCTGTGGCTTTGTCAACTTTGATGACCATCAGTTTGTGGTGGAAAATGATCATATCAAAGCTGGGCTAACCGGTCATGGAATCAAGTGGGCTTTTACTACCTTGCAAGGAGGTAACTATATCCCTCTGACCTGGCTATCGCACATGATTGATTGTCAGCTCTTCGGATTGAATCCTGCTGGTCATCACCTGAGCAGCCTTCTGCTTCACCTGGCTAATACCTTGCTGCTGTTTTTGGTCCTGCACCTAATATCCGCCGCGCTCTGGCCAAGCGCCCTGGTGGCTGCCTTATTTGCCCTGCATCCTCTCCGTGTGGAGTCAGTGGCCTGGATAGCTGAGCGAAAAGATGTTCTTAGTACATTTTTGGGGATGTTGACCATCTGGGCCTGGGCTCGCTATAGCCAGCGTCCTACACTCAGAAGGTATTTAGTAGCTTTTGCCTTCTTTTGTCTTGGGCTTTTGGCCAAACCGATGCTGGTGAGCTTACCGCTCATTCTGCTGCTGCTCGATTACTGGCCGCTGAACCGATTTCCAAAAGCAGGAGTAAGTGCCGGGCTGATTAGCCTAGTTCTGGAAAAGCTTCCCCTGCTGGCTATTTCAGGAATTGCAAGCCTCGTAACCCTCATTGCTCAGCATCGGGCCGGAGCCGTAGCCTCTCTGAAAGCTATTCCTCTTAAGATGCGGCTGATTAATGCCTTGGTATCGTATGGTCGCTACCTGGTTAAGCTAATTTGGCCCCGTCAATTTGCGGTTTTCTATCCATATCCTATGAGCTGGCCGTGGTGGCAGGTGGCTGGATCTGCTCTGCTGATTTTTGGGCTGTCTGCTCTGGCCGTCGCCGTGGCTAAAACCCAACCCTATCTGTTCGTAGGCTGGCTGTGGTATCTTATTACTCTGCTACCAGTTATCGGACTAGTGCAGGTAGGAAGGCAAAGCATGGCTGATCGCTATACCTATGTGCCAAGCATCGGACTGCTTATCATGGCTGTCTGGGCAGCCTTTGAGCTTACAGCCAAATGGCGCAGGCGATATCAAATAGCGATTCTGTCTGCATCCGCCTCGGCTGTCATTCTCTACCTGATGATCTGTACAGCTCATCAGGTAAGGTACTGGAAAAACAGCCTTACCCTCTTTGAGCACGCCCTAGCTGTAACTGCAAATAACTATCTGGCTCACTATAACCTGGGTGTAGCTCTGGCTGCTGAGGGAAGATACCAGGAGGCTGCAATCCACTATGCTGAGGCGATAAGGATTAAGCCTGACTATGCATGCGCTCATAACAACCTTGGCTTTGTTCTGAGTAAACAAAAAAAGCTTACTGAGGCTGAGGCCCACTATCGGCAGGCCATTAAGATCAAGCCTGATTGGGACCTAGCTCACTACAATCTCGGGTGTCTGCTGGCTGCTCAGGGCAGATTCGATGAGGCCGATACCCATTATAGAATGGCCCAGAAGCTTGAATCTGGCTCTTTGCACCACAGCCATTCAAGTCTCGTAATCGGGTTAGGCCGTAAGGGAAAGCGGATAAAGAGCAATGATAATCAGGGGTTAAATTTTTCAAAATCCAAAAATCGCCCTCCAAAATACTCCATCCACTGACAAAATTAGTGGTTTTTTCGTTCGCTCTTATTTATTAGCTACCATTGAGAGACATAACCATAATAAGAGCTAAGCCCCTTCGAGGGTTTATGGTTATTCTGATAATAGGGTTTATGGTGTCTGATATATAAGAGCGTTTTCGTTAACAAAATGCCATGAAAATCCTGGAGAAGAAAACTGGGTTAGACAATTTAAAAACCACACACAAACCTGCCCACAAAAAACAAGGGGATTCGGATTGATTATGCCGAAATCCCCTTGTTTTTATTAAATGCGCCCAGAGGGATTCGAACCCCCGACCTACGGATCCGTAGTCCGTCGCTCTATCCAACTGAGCCATGGGCGCGTCAATTATCTATCATAACCCCCGTCAATTATCTATCATACCCCCATTTCAAAAAGCTAAAAAGCTTATCTAAAAATCCTACCCAGAGGTACTACTTTACTACCATCTTGAGCAAAAGCAACAGCCCTAAAAAGGCAGGACCGATGAGGTTTTATGGCCAGGATTCTTACCAGACTAACCTCAATCAGAGATAAAGCCTATATTTAGGCCATGTTTTTATCATATTTTAAAGGATATGTCAATCCTGAGCAACGCCTGAAAACCAAGAAGAAGATGGCATAATAAATTTTAAACTATCTTGAGCGCACGTATATTATCATCTTAAGCCGAAATAATAGTCATAATCTGCCCTTGCGCGACGGAGCAATCTGATTGGTTCGATCAGGCTGGAAAGGGCCTGGCCGTTCCATATGAGACTTTGCCCCGGTTGGTTGATGATGGCAGGATAGAGTTACCCTAGTGGCTAACTTAGTGGTTCTTTCGCTTGCGCAACTTGTGTTACGCACTTGGCGAAAAAACCGCTTAGTGGTTCTATCGCTAACAAAGTTAGCGCAAGCTGCTGCCGGCACAAGGTCCGCAGGCTACAATTGATAGCGTAATCGATCCGCTGCGCAACTTGTGTTACGCACTTGGCGAAAAAACCGCTTAGTGCTAACCAATGGCTTTGGATGAAGGGATGAATTTTAATGAAAAACCATGAAATTTTACCGGAAGAGTGGTAGTTTTTAGACATTTTCCGCAAAAGTGTAGTTTTTAGTGAGAAAAAACTGGAGGATCAAGAGTATATGGCTAGGCGAATGGTAACCATTGATGGCAATGAGGCTGCGGCCTATGTGGCTCATCAAACTAATGAAATCATCGCGATTTATCCGATAACTCCCTCATCGCCCATGGCCGAGCTGGCCGATGAATGGTCCGAGGCAGGACAAACCAATATCTGGGGAATCGTGCCGGTAGTAAATGAAATGCAAAGCGAGAAAGGAGCCGCGGCAGCTATCCATGGAGCCTTGCAGGCCGGCGCCCTAAGTACCACCTTTACCGCTTCACAGGGGCTACTCCTGATGATCCCCAATATGTATAAAATTGCTGGAGAACTAACCCCGACCGTGTTCCACATTGCCGCCCGATCCATTGCCTGCCAGGCACTGTCCATTTTTGGCGATCATAGCGATGTCATGGCCGCCAGAGCTACAGGCTTTGCCTTACTGGCTTCCGGCTCGGTTCAGGAGGCTATGGACCTTGCCCTAATTGCCCAGGCAGCTACCTTAGAGTCACGAGTGCCTTTTTTGCACTTTTTCGATGGCTTTCGCACCTCTCACGAGATCAATAAAATCGAGCAGCTCAGCCGAGATGACTTCTCTGCCATGATCAACGATGATCTGGTTCTAGCCCACCGAAGCCGAGCACTTTCACCAGATAATCCTTTCATCAGAGGAACATCCCAAAACCCTGATGTCTATTTTCAAAGCCGCGAGGCCGCCAATCCATACTACCTGGCCTGCCCTGATATTGTCCAAAAAACCATGGACCGCTTCGCTGACCTGGTCGGCAGGCACTATCACCTGTTTGACTATCATGGTGCGAGCGATGCCGAGCTGATTATCGTCCTCATGGGCTCTGGGGCTGAAGTAGCTCAGGAAACCGTAGACTGGCTGGTTGATCGGGGAGAGAGGGTTGGTCTGGTTAGGGTGCATCTCTATCGCCCTTTCTCTATCAGGCATTTTATCAAGGCTCTGCCAGCAAGCACAAAGACCTTAGCTGTGCTTGACCGAACCAAGGAGCCGGGCAGCATTGGCGAGCCGCTCTACCTCGATGTGATCGCCGCAGTTTATGAAGCTATAGCTGATGGCACAGCCCCTTTCTCCTCTCTGCCTAAAATCATCGGCGGACGATACGGCATCGGCTCCAAAGAGTTCACTCCGGCCATGATCCTTGGCCTATTTGAGGAAATGAAAAAAGATCGGCCTAAGAATCATTTTACCCTCGGCATCAATGATGATCTTACCCACACCAGCATTGACTATGATCCCTCATTTACCATTGAGAGCGAGGATACAATCCGAGCCATTTTCTATGGCCTTGGAGCTGATGGCACGGTAAGTGCCAATAAAAATACCATTAAGATCATTGGCGAGGGAACCGATAACTATGCCCAAGGGTATTTTGTCTACGACTCAAAAAAAGCCGGCTCAGTAACAATTTCCCATCTTCGGTTTGGGAAAAAGCCGATCCACTCTTCCTACCTAATTCAGCGGGCCAATTTCATTGCTTGCCACCAGCCGGTATTTCTAGAGCGCTACGAGATGCTGTCTGCGGCAAGTGAAGGAGCTACCTTTCTACTAAACAGCCCGGCTGGCCCTGATAAGGTCTGGGATACCCTTCCCCGCTCAGATCAACAGCAGCTTATCGACAAGAAAATGAAATTTTACACCATCGACGCCTTCAAGGTAGCCAAGGAATGCCAATTAGGGGTTCGGATCAATACCATTATGCAAACCTGCTTTTTCGCTATCTCCGGTGTTCTCCCCAGGGATGAGGCTATAGCCAAAATCAAGGAGGCGATTTGGGAAAGCTATGGGAAAAAGGGTGAGGAGATTGTCCAGATGAATTTCAAAGCAGTAGATCATGCCCTGGCCAATCTCTACCAGGTGCCAATACCGGATAAAGTTACCGCTACCTTCGACCGACCGCCAATCCTAGCTGAGGAGGAGACAGCAGAGGCTGGAGCCGCCGAGAGCACCACTCCTCAAGGAAGCTCTGCCCAGGGCATGAAGAAAAAGCCCTTAATCCCGAAGGAGGCTCCCGAATTTGTGCGCCGAGTAGTGGCTAAAATAATAGCTGGCCGGGGAGATGAGCTTCCAGTCAGTGCCATGCCTGCTGATGGAACCTACCCTTCTGGCACCAGTCAATACGAGAAGCGAAACATCGCCCTGCAGATTCCGGTCTGGGATCCTGAGGTCTGCATTCAATGTAACCGCTGCTCTTTTGTCTGCCCCCATGCTACCATCCGAACTAAGGTTTATGATCCTCAATACCTGGCCGAAGCACCAAAGGGCTTCAAGTCAGCAGATTATAAGGGGAAGGATTTCGCAGGTATGAAATTCACCGTCCAGGTGGCCCCAGAAGATTGCACCGGCTGCGGGCTGTGCGTTCAGGCCTGTCCTGCCAAAAATAAAAAAGAAACCAGGCTGCGGGCCATTAACCTCTATCCCCAGCCCCCAAGGCGGGAGGAAGAGGCGAAAAATTATGAATTTTTCCTGAGCATCCCTGACCCGGATAGAACCAGAATCAACATCACCACCGTGAAGGGGGTCCAATTCCTCCAGCCACTCTTTGAATACTCAGGTGCCTGTGCCGGCTGTGGGGAAACCCAGTACTTGCGGCTCATTAGCCAATTGTTTGGTGATCGAGCAGTTATCGGCAATGCCACAGGCTGCTCATCCATCTATGGTGGAAATCTGCCAACCACGCCCTGGACCAAGAACAGGGAAGGCAGAGGGCCGGCCTGGAACAATCCCCTATTTGAAGACAATGCTGAGTTTGGTTTTGGCCTGCGTCTGGCTATTGACAAGCACACTCAGCAGGCCAGAGCCTTATTGCAACGGCTAGCCGGAAAGGTAGGCGACAGGCTGGCTTCGGCTATCTTGGAGGCACCTCAAAACAATGAGCGGGAAATTGCTGATCAGAGGGAGCGAGTCAAGGTGCTCAGGGAGAAATTGAAACTGCTCCAATCGCCTGAAGTCAGGCATCTGGAGAGTCTAGCTGACTATCTGGTCAAAAAGGTTGTTTGGATTGTGGGCGGAGATGGCTGGGCCTATGATATTGATTTCGATGGCCTGGACCATGTCCTTGCCGCCAAGCGGAATGTCAATCTCCTGGTCCTTGATACCGAGGTCTATTCCAATACTGGCGGCCAGATGTCCAAAGCAACCCCAAGGGCTGCTGTGGCTAAGTTCGCTGCCGGCGGGAAGTATCTGCCCAAAAAGGATCTGGCTATGATGGCTATGTCATATGGCTACGTCTACGTAGCTAAGGTGGCCTTTGGGGCTGATGATCAGCAAACCGTCAAGGCACTGGTCGAGGCTGAACAGTATGACGGCCCCTCTATTATAATCGCATACTGCCACTGTATTGGTCAGGGAATCAATACCAGCCTGGCCCTGACTAACCAGAAGGCAGCCGTGAACAGTGGCTACTGGAATCTGTTTCGCTTTAACCCGGATCGCCTCAAGGAGGGACTAAATCCCCTCATCCTTGATTCCAAACCGCCCCAGATTCCCCTGGAAGAGTACGCCTATCTGGAAAATCGATATAAGATGCTGACCAAAACTAAACCTGATGAGGCCAGACGGCTCCTTGAGCTAGCTCAGAGGGATGTAAACTGCCGCTTCCATATTTACGAGCAGCTGGCCAAACTTGAATATCCACCACATTAATAAAGAGCAGAGAGTATGAATAATTTATGAATAATCAAGATAATTTATGAATAATCGAGGATTTTAAAAACCATGGATCTATCAACCACTTATTTAGGATTATGTCTAAAAAATCCCCTGGTTCCCTCCTCTTCCCCCCTGGGGGAGGAAATCGACAAAATCAAAGCCTTAGAAGATGCCGGAGCCTCAGCCATTGTTCTCCCCTCACTCTTTGAGGAGCAGCTAACCCATGAGACCTTAGAGCTAAACTATTACACGAGCTATCACTACGAATGGTTCCCCGAAGCGCTCTCCTACTTTCCCGAACCCAAGGAGTATCACCTTGGGCCGGAAGAATACCTAGAGCATATCCGCAAGGCCAAAGAGTCAGTAGACATTCCAATTATAGCTAGCCTAAACGGAGTTACTGTCGGCGGGTGGCTCAAGATTGCCGAACAAATCGAGGAGGCCGGGGCCGATGCTCTGGAGCTTAATGCCTACTACCTGCCAACCAACCCAAACTTGTCGGGAACTAGAGTTGAGGCCCTCTATCTTGATCTTCTGCGAGCCATGAAACAGCGGCTTAGGATTCCGCTAGCCATGAAATTAAACCCTTACTTCAGCTCAACGGCAGCTATGGCCAAAGCCCTGGTTGAGGCTGGTGCAGACGGCTTGGTGCTCTTCAACCGCTTTTACCAGCCAGATTTTGATCTTGAAAATCTTGAGGTAGTGCCACAGATAACCTTGAGCACTTCCGATGACCTGCGGCTTCCTCTGCGGTGGGTAGCTATTCTCTATAGCCGAATCTCATGCAGTCTAGCTATTACCAGCGGCATCCATACGGCGGAAGATGCCATAAAGGCGCTGATGGCAGGCGCTGATGTAGCTATGCTCTGCTCAGCACTCCTGCGCAATGGAATAGCGCACCTTAGCACTATTCTACGGGGTATAGAAGCCTGGATGGAAAAGAAAGAATATATTTCTATCGGTCAGTTAAAGGGAAGTATGAGTCAAAAATCAGTAGAAGATCCGGCTGCTTTCGAGCGAGCTAATTATATGAAATCGCTCCACAGCTTCAGGGAAAAGGCTCTGTAGGGGAAGGGAAAGCTTTGTTTGGGGGGTAGAGTAGACGTTTTAGAGCTGATCGAGAAAGCTAATCGAGCAGCAAGAAGGCTCTTTAGGAAGGAGGGAAGATTTTGTTTATGGTTTAGTGGTTTTGATTCCATGGCCCAAGGAGCGCTCCAAGTCCATCTCCATCCCTTGATTTGACCACTAAACCTCGCAGCAGCCAGTAAATAATTAATAGGGGATTTAAGCCATAGTAGAGATAAAACCTTTTGGAGTGAGGCATGATAAGATAGCGGGCACAGATTGCTCTGGTTGAGGGGAAAAAAACTCTCAGGGTGGAGGTGATTGAGTCAGCCAGCCGATCGTTCAGAAGCAAGCAGAACCCTTTTCTAAGATCGCGACCATAGCGGCCGCGGATAATCGTTTGCCGATTAAGAATATGTTCTAAAAGATGGATGCGCCAACTACCCATCGGAGGTTTAACCTGCCGATAAAGTGCTGGGAAACTATCAGTGGGACCAAACAGATGTTCCAGAGTGAAAAGAACAAAAAAAAGATTATTCAGGATTCTTGCCTTTTGAGCTGTCTGAAAGATATACCCCCAATCCAGCTTATGACCCCAGAAGATCAGAAGCTGATGTAAGTCAATAAATTGTTTTAGATAACAATAGGCTGAATCATGGATCTTTATGGTTAGATACATGAGCATATCCGCCGGAGCAAGGGAAAAATAATGCTGTCCGCTAACCCATACCTCCTGAGCCTGATGCCACCACTTCTCTTCAGGAATAGCTGGATAATCCCTCGTTTTTAGCAAACCGTGGTGAAGTTCAACACTTATCCTAGGACCTGAAGGCAGACGCCGATAGAATAAAAGATCGCAAACATTTTCTATTGGACCACCTCCATTGAGGTGAAACCATTCTCGATAGCCGATCTGCTTAAGGATCTGCCCTGCCCTGCTGATATCCGCTGCTCTAACCCAAATATCCAGATCGCTAAAAGATCGCAAGGATATCTCAGGATAGAATAATCCTGCCAAAAGAACGCCTTTCAGAGGGATCGCCTTGATGCCCTCTCTATCAAAAAGCCCCAAAATCCGATTCAGCTCATCGGAGAGAATAATATTTCGGGCCAGATGTTGGCCCCACTGCCTACGAAATTTAGCCACCGACTCATCAGGTATCTGCTCCCAGCCACTCTTTTCTAGATGCTGATAAACCGCTGGGAAAACATCGTGGGAAAGGGCTAGCTCTAGCACCTGATCCCAGTTAACCTTATTCCACCTCTCAGGTGCTTTCCTAGCCAGGCTGAGAAATGGATCTTTATCCAGATGATGAGGAACAGCATACTGAAGAATTATCTGCTCTTCTATGGTCAAGCGAGGGTTCATAGCTAGGGGAAATTGCTAATTCAAATTATGAACTTGCCCGGATAAATATGCCGGATAAATATGAACTATGCTTTTGCACTTTTTCTCCGAATCCTTGATTTTAATGGATTGGCTATTAGAGATAATTTTCAAGGATTTCAAGGCGTTAAGAAATTTCTGCAAAAGTGTAGATATGAATTACACAGGTAGAGTAGGGGCATTTTTGGCCCGAAATATGATCTCATCATCGCTTTGCAGGTCAACAACCTTTTCACATTGAAACTGCACCTTGTCCCACAAGATTTGAGGATGATATTCAGGCACAATCTCTTGCAATTTTAATTGGATTCCTCGACCATCCTGTCTTTGAGCTAGGCTAAGAAGCTCCTCAATCTTTTCTTTAAGCTCACGGGCTGATATTGCGCTCTTTTGGCCGTTGCTTCTCAAGACCATAAGCTTGTCATGAGAGGTGGGCACAATCCCCTCACCTTCAGTGATCAATTCCTCATAAAGCTTTTCCCCTGGCCTAAGTCCAGTGATCTCAATACGAATATCTTTATCAGGGATAAAACCGGACAGCCGGATAAGATCTCTAGCCATATCGAGAATTCTAATCGGTCTTCCCATTTTCAGAATATAGATATCTCCACTCTCTCCCATTGCTCCGGCCTGCAAGATAAGCTGAACCGCTTCACCGATGGTCATAAAGTAGCGGGTAACCTCTGGATGAGTAACCGTTACCGGACCGCCATAAGCGATCTGCCTCTTGAAAAGAGGAATAACGCTGCCTGCACTTCCGATAACATTTCCGAATCGAACAGCCATAATCTTTGTCATCTTTGTCCCTGCCAATTTCCGCTGCCCTGCTGCCGCTCTTGCTGATTCTTCATGCTTAAGCTGAAGAATAATCTCAGCCACTCTTTTGCTGGCACCCATGACATTGGTTGGCCGCACTGCCTTATCCGTAGAGACCAGAACAAACCTTTCGGCTCTGGCCTCCAAGGCGGCCTCAAGGACATTGCTGGTGCCCAGGATATTATTAAAAACTGCCTCCCAGGGGTGAATCTCCATCATAGGTACATGCTTGTAAGCTGCGGCGTGGAAAACCACCTGCGGATGATAGCGGTTAAATATCCCTTTGAGGCTATCCCGACAGGTTACTGATCCAAGAGCTGGAACCAAAATCTGCCGAGGATATAAGTGCCTTAACTCCATCTCAATCTCATACAAACTGCTTTCCGCCCGATCCATCATGATCAAAGCCCTTGGCTCAAATGACATAATCTGGCGGCAAAGCTCAGAGCCGATCGATCCAGCAGCTCCAGTTACCAGAATACATTTGTCTTTCAAGTATGCGCCGATTCTTTCAATATCCAACTCAATCTGGCTTCTGCCAAGAAGATCAGCATATGAGACATCCCGAATAGCTGAAATGCTTACCTTATCATTCAGCAACTCACCAATTGTGGGAATAGTCTTACAGTTCACCCCGGTCTGCTGACAAAGATCAATGATACGGCGCATCTGCTCTGCCGAGGCTGAAGGAATGGCAATCATAATCTCATCAACATCTATATTCCGAACTACAGAGGCAACATTTTCAATACTGTCCAACACCTTGATTCCGTGGATATGCCGGTGAATCTTCCTGGGATTATCATCCAAAAATCCCACTACCTCATAGTGCACCAGGTCTCTATTATCATTGATCTCTCGCAAGATCTTCTCTCCCGCATCACCAGCCCCGATAATTAAGACCTTTTTTCTCTTCTTATGGCTACTACCATCTCCATTCCTCATCCAAGGGAGAGTCTCTTTTTTCCAGGAAGAAAAGAAAAGTCTAATCCCTAATCGACACCCACCAATGAGAAAAATCGTCAGCAGGCTGTCGATCAGGAATACGGACCGGGCAAAGCCGCGAAATCTGACAACCGCAAAGGTGAGTAAGACCATTAATCCTGAGCTGACCAGAGAGGCTTTGATCAGATTCTCAAGGTCCTTGAGACCTGTATAACGCCACATACCTTGATAGAGATGAAATTGATAAAAAATGAAAATTTTGATCCCAATAAAGGGAATA
>Ga0207433_10007541_pt1 | contig 18143 bp, 20 predicted proteins | sample YelNatPaOPGAMG01_FD_187559 | JGI IMG/M metagenome (GOLD analysis project Ga0207433, IMG submission 187559) | Hot spring thermophilic microbial communities from Obsidian Pool, Yellowstone National Park, USA - OP-RAMG-01 (SPAdes) (version 3) | ecosystem: Environmental > Aquatic > Thermal springs... | reverse complement strand
CAATCGAGTGGCGGGAGCCCTCCATCCGTCCATTATGGAATATACTATCCCGAATTTTCGATTATCTTTATAAAGGGCCATTCAATTTAAGGATAATCGAGGGCCCGCCCCTGGGCGATGCCCAAATCGGGCGATCCGGGCCCCGAAGTGGCCGAAAGGGCCACGGTTGCAGAGGAAATCCCAACATAGTGGGAATTGAAAGAACATCGGTTTTTACATCAACGACCGCCGGTTGCAGATTTGTTGCAGAGGAAATCCCAACATAGTGGGAATTGAAAGGCCAGCCTAACCTGCTCCTCCACCCACTCGGGGGGCAGAGTTGCAGAGGAAATCCCAACATAGTGGGAATTGAAAGTGGACTACCATAAGATGGAGCTATTCACTTTTCAAATCGGTTGCAGAGGAAATCCCAACATAGTGGGAATTGAAAGTCATGCCAGCCCTCGAGCCTTGGGGCCGGATAATCGTCAGTTGCAGAGGAAATCCCAACATAGTGGGAATTGAAAGATCTTCTCCCTCCCGGCCATCGAAGGCCGCGTCTAATAGGTGTTGCAGAGGAAATCCCAACATAGTGGGAATTGAAAGCATAATTCCATAAGCATCTCCCCAATCTTCCTTCCCCTTTGTTGCAGAGGAAATCCCAACATAGTGGGAATTGAAAGCAATGTCCAGATATATGACGCCCTCGCCCTTGGCCTTTGGGTTGCAGAGGAAATCCCAACATAGTGGGAATTGAAAGAAATCCCCTTCTCCATCCTTCTCCATCCCCTCCGGCGCCGTTGCAGAGGAAATCCCAACATAGTGGGAATTGAAAGTAATCTACGGCGAGGATGACCACGGGCGCCCATATAAGGTTGCAGAGGAAATCCCAACATAGTGGGAATTGAAAGATCATTTCCAGATCTTGGACGATGGGAGCGAGATTGAGGGTTGCAGAGGAAATCCCAACATAGTGGGAATTGAAAGTTATGACGCCGTCGAGGACCTGGATGAGATAGGCCTGGAGGTTGCAGAGGAAATCCCAACATAGTGGGAATTGAAAGTATAACTCTGGGCCTTCTTACTCCGTAATCGCTCGGAGTTGCAGAGGAAATCCCAACATAGTGGGAATTGAAAGTCTCCTTCTTCGTTTACAAGGAGGGGGAGCCGGGGTATAGTTGCAGAGGAAATCCCAACATAGTGGGAATTGAAAGACAATGAAGACATTATCGCCGACGTCAATGACGATACGGCCGTTGCAGAGGAAATCCCAACATAGTGGGAATTGAAAGTATTAAGCTCCTCAACGATCTCCTCCTCCCGACTGCCGGTTGCAGAGGAAATCCCAACATAGTGGGAATTGAAAGTAGTCCGACCAAATGAGCCGAGGTTCCTCCCAAACATGGTTGCAGAGGAAATCCCAACATAGTGGGAATTGAAAGTGATCACTGCATTGAAATTTATTACGCCGTTTTGCGGATGTTGCAGAGGAAATCCCAACATAGTGGGAATTGAAAGACGTATTCCAAGCCCCATTTCGACAATAGCGATATCTTGGTTGCAGAGGAAATCCCAACATAGTGGGAATTGAAAGAATAATCGACGCCGCCGTCGAGTCGAAAGACCTCTCCGAAGTTGCAGAGGAAATCCCAACATAGTGGGAATTGAAAGGCAGAAATGATCCTAGCATCTCTCGGAATGCCGGTCAGTTGCAGAGGAAATCCCAACATAGTGGGAATTGAAAGCATATATCGAACGTCGCGATCTCCAAGCGCTCGAAGTGGGTTGCAGAGGAAATCCCAACATAGTGGGAATTGAAAGTGAATTCGATGGGCACCGTGACGAGGAAGTCGCATGTGTTGCAGAGGGAATCCCAACATAGTGGGAATTGAAAGGCGAGATCGGCGAAAGATACTCGATGCCATCGACGGCCGTCAGTTGCAGAAGAAATCCCAACATAGTGGGAATTCCGGAGGCGCTTGGACGCGATCGAAGATCCGGGAACTGGACGAGCTGGCCCAGCGGTTGGGCCTCGAGGCCATACGCGAGGCCTGCATAGTCCCCCTCTTCAAGGCGATAGACAGGCCCGCCGAATACTTCGCCGCCAAGGCCAAGGTGAGCGAGAGGCTCAGGAGCCTGATCGAGCAACTGAGCTGAGCAGAAAAGGGAAGCGCGCGCTTCCAACTTTTTTTGGGTGCGGAGGTGATATGGCCTTGGGGAAGAAGCGGGAAAGGGAGGGGCTATCCGACGAGGAGAGGGCCGAGTTGTGGATGAACATAGCCGTCACCAGCTACCTCGGGGGATTCCTCTCGATGGGCCTCGCGGCCCTAAAGCCCATGGTCTGGTGGATGGCGATCATCGGGGCCCTCTGGTCCCTCGTCGGCCTCTTCGCCCACAAGCGGGCCCGAGCCCTCGGCGGATGAGGGCCCGCCATTTTTCCCTTGAAAGGAGCTACGTCACCGTGGGGACGGCGGCCTCCGCAGCGCTCTAGATAACCCAGCCGATGCTTGGGGCGACCGAGCTTGATGTGGTGGAGCGATTCGAGGAGCCGCTGGCGCCCACCCGATCTTTTTAGGTTGGATCGCGCCCCATGCGATCGCGAAGATGGCGAGGATCGGCGATGGGGGCCGGTCGATCCGGGGGGAGCGGGGAATTGGGCGAGGGAGCGGGCGAAGGCGGCCAATATAGCTCGCGCGTAATCCAAGTCTTCGATGCCTTTGTCGAAAGATATGACGCGTGGTTTGATTCGCCCTTCGGGAGATCCGCCTTCGAGCTCGAGAGGTCTTGCATAGAATCCCTATGCCGCGATTTGAGGGGGCCATCCCTTGAGATAGGCGTGGGCACGGGGCGCTTTGCGGAGGCCTTGGGGATAGAATACGGGGTCGACATCTCCGGGAGGGCGTTGGAGTTCGCCAAGAGGCGCGGGATAACCGTTGTGAGGGCCTCGGGTGAGGAATTGCCATTCCCTGATGGATCGTTCGGCTCCGTGTTCATCATAGTGACCCTCTGCTTCGTTGAAAGGCCGAGGGAGGTCCTCGAAGAGGCCTCGAGGGTCCTGGCGAGGGATGGGGGGCTCATATTGGGCCTGATATTGAAGGGGAGCCCGTGGGCGCGCTTTTACATGGAGAAGGGCGAGGCGGGCAACGTCTTTTATAAAAACGCGAGATTTTACAGCATCGATGAGCTGAGGGCGATGATGGGGAGGAGCGGGCTGGCCATGGTGGATGCGTGCTCAACGATTTTCCAAAAGCCGACCGAGAGGCCGCTTCGCTTCGAAGCCCCGAGGAGGGGATATCATGGGAAAGCCGGGTTCGTGGCCATTAAAGCCGTGAAGGGACCCCCGGCCAGCGTTTAAATTGAGATCGCTCGGCGCCGAAATCAATCCACCTAGGCGCCTTTCACCAATCGAGCCCGCGCCCGCGAACCCCGGCCCCTTTGATGGCCCCGGCCCGGGGCCCCACGGCCCCCAATGGCGCGATTATAACGCCGCTGACCCCCCCTAGGGGGGAGGGGGTTCGCGGGGCCCTCGCTTGATTCTTGATTTTTTTCAAATAAATCAAGTAAATCAAATCTTGGCCAAAAGGGGCCAATTTTGGGCCCAAATTCGGCGGAGGGGCCAAAAAATGGGAAAGGACCCCCAATGGGGTCGGAAAGGGCCCCGAGGTGGGTCGGGGATCGATCGAGGCCTATCCCGGGCCCCCGGCCCGCAACGCGAACCTCACCGAGAAGGATCCATCGGCCCCCTCCGCTATGCCCTCTATCGAGGCCCGGATGCCCCGCCTCCCAAGCTCGATGGCGAGATCCTCGAACCAATCTCGAACGCCGCAGCTCTCGCAAAAGGGCCCCCGGAACCTAATCGACAAGTGTCCCTCGGAGATCCCCTCCAGCTCCGCGATGGCCTCGCGGCCGTGGTATCGGTTGTATTCCCTTATCGCCGAGAGGACCGCATCCCTCAAGCCCGAGCCCAATCCGGATCGGGGTTATTGCGAGGCCCATCCGCATTATAAGCCCATCCCCGCGGATCCCAACGCCTTATATCCCCCCTTCCCCAATGGCCCCGATGGGGGGCGCCTTGTTCCCGAACGTCGTCGAGGATCGATCCCTCAGGGGCATAATAGGGGCATTCGCGGATAGGGCGCACGCCGGATGGCTATTAGCCCAAAGGCTTCGGGATCGCGCTCCCGGGGGCGACGCGATCCTATTGGCGATACCATCTGGCGGCATCCCGGTCGCCTGCGCGATCGCGCGGGCCCTGGGGATCCCGATCGATGTGGCCATCGCCAGGAAGCTCCAAATCCCATGGAACCCTGAGGCGGGGTTCGGGGCCGTGGCTTGGGATGGGACGTTGGCGATCAATGAGCCCCTGGCCAAGGGCTTGGGCCTCGACCGGGCCTCGATCGAGGCGGCGATATCGAGGGCCAAGGCGATCGCCGAGGGGAGGCTCCGGAGGTTCAGGGGGGATCGGCCCTTCCCCGATCTGAGGGGGAAGGCGGCGATCCTCGTCGACGACGGCCTCGCCTCGGGCTTCACGATGCTCGCGGCCGTCAGGGCCGTTCGAAAGCTCGGGCCGGGGTCAGTCCTGGCGGCAGCGCCGACGGCCTCCAACGATGCGATCTCCCTATTGGCTCCAGAGGTGGATTGGTTGATTTGCCTCAACATAAGAGGCGGCCCGCTCTTCGCGGTCGCCGATGCCTATAGGGAATGGCGCGATATCCCGGACGATGAGGCGGCCGACCTCCTCGAGGGGGCTTGGCGGGAGGGGCTTCGGCCATGAGGCAGATCGCAGTCATCGGGAGCGGGGGCCCGATCCCCGGGGAGGTCCGCGCGATGGCCGAGGAGCTGGGGAGGGCGATCGCGCGGGCCGGCGCCGCCCTTATAACGGGCGGGAGGGGCGGGGTCATGGAGGCGGCTTGCAAGGGCGCGAAGGAGGCGGGCGGCTTGACTATCGGGATCCTGCCCGGCCCCGGGAGGGATGAGGCCAACCCGTACGTCGATATAGCGATCGCGACCGGGATGGGGGACGCGAGGAACGTCGTAAACGTCAGATCGGCCGATGCCGTGATAGCCGTCCACGGGGGCGCCGGGACCCTCTCCGAGATCGGATTGGCGTTGAAGGCCGGGAGGAGGGTCATAGCCCTTGAGCCGTCCGGTGGGGTCGCCGGGCTCCTCGCGGGCATGGAGATAGGGGGGATGAGGGTGATCCCCGCGAGGTCCGTGGAGGAGGCGATCGAGCTGGCCTTGGGCGAGGGGGCTGGATCGGGATGAGGATCGCGGAGGAGCTCGGCCTGAGGGTGAGCCCAAGGCTCCGCGTCGTCGCGCTGACCGGCGCCGGGATATCGCTGGAGAGCGGGGTCCCGATATTCAGGGGCGAGGGCTCCATGTGGGAGATCCCCGAGGCGAGGAGGCTGGCGAGCAGGGCCGGGCCGCCGTGGAACACGAGGGGGACTTGGGAATATTACGAATGGAGGAGGGGCCTGGTGAGCCGCTGCAAGCCCAACCCGGCCCATTACGCCCTCGCGGAGATGGAGGAGTACTTCGAGGATTTCTGCCTCATAACGCAGAACGTCGACGGCCTCCATTCCAGGGCCGGCAGCAGGAGGGTATTGGAGCTCCACGGGAGCATGTGGAGGGGGAGGTGCCTCGAGTGCGGCAGGGTCATCGAATTGCCGGAGACCCCGCTGAAGGCCCTTCCGCCCCTTTGCGCCTGCGGGCGGCCCCTCAGGCCCGATGTGGTCCAATTCGGGGAGCCCATAGACCCGGCCGTCCTGAGCTCCGCCCTCGCGGCCTGCAGGAGCGCCGAGCTCTTCCTGGTCGTGGGGACGTCCGCGGTCGTTTACCCGGCCGCCCAAATGCCCCTGATCGCGATCGAGAGCGGGGCGAGGGCCGTGGAGATAAACCCCAACCCGACCCCCTTGACGCCCTTCATGAGCCTATCCATCCGCGGCAGGGCGGCCGAATCCCTGCCGAGGCTTTGGAAGGAGCTCCTCTCGAGCGCATCGGCTTGATGCGGCCGGGGGCGATGGCGCATTGGATCGATCGATCCGGATCCCGAGGATATTGCTGGGGACCTCGCCCTTCATCGGCGCAGGGCAATTCGGGCGCAGGGCCGCCTCATACTACGCCAAGTTCTTCCTCAATCCCGGGAACATATTGGCCCTGCTGAGGAGGGCGCATGGGATGGGGATCGAGGGGATCCAGCTCCTCCCCTATGGGCCGGTCGTCGAGGCTGTGGAGAGGGCCATGGAGGAGGGGATGGATTTCAAGATAGTCGGGAGCGTTAGGCCAGGGGACGTCGAGGGGGATATAAGGCTATTGGATAGGCTCGGGGCGATCGCGATGATAGCCCACGCCGGGATAGCCGATAGAAGGGATCCGAGGGCCCTTGGGAGGGTCCTGGGGGCGATCCGCGGCGCAGGGAGGCCGGCGGGCTTCGCCTCACATGAGCCCTTCAAGACCCTGAGCTGGGCCGAGGGGGCTGGCTTGGAGTACGAGATCGTCATGATCCCGATGAACGCCGCTGGGGCCTTCATGGATTGCGGGCCGGAGGAGCTCGCGGGGCTGCTGAAGCGCTTGGGCAAGTTCGCGATCGCGAAGAAGGTCCTGGCCGCGGGCTCCCTGCCGCCGGCGAGGGCCATCGCCTACGTGGCTGGATTGGATTGCATACAGAGCGTGGCCCTCGGGGTCGCCTCCGAGCGCGAGGTCGAGGAGACTATGGCCTTGGCTAAGGGGCTATTGGCAGGATCGCCACCGTGAGGCCGCGAGCGGCGGACCCGCTCACCCGGGGATCCCCCACCTCTCGAGGGCCGCCCGGAGCTCCTCGTGATCCCTCGCGTATTCCTCCAGCGCGATACCCCTCGCGGCGGCGATCGCGGCTTGCACCATGGCCCTAATGCCCGCCCTGGGGCCCATCGGATGCCCCAGGACGGCCCCACCGGCGATCATGGCGAAATCCACGCCCAGATCGCCCACGTGCCTCGGCGCTAGGCCCGGGTGGACGGCCCCGCCGATGGCCGGGAGCGATGCCCCTATCCCCCCGAGCGGGCTCCTAAGGGCTTGAACGGACCAGAAGTATTCGCCGAAGGTCTGATGAAGCTTCCCGTAGGGCGATGATAAAACGGCGATATCCGCGCCGCAGACCCTGGCGAGCTTCTTCAGGACCGGTAGGCCGATCCCAATCCTCTCGGGCCTCGCGAGGGCCCTGGCCATCGTCGGGTGGGCCAATATCGGGATCCTTATGCTCGGGTCCTCGGCTATCGCCCTCAATATCGAATGGCCGGCCGTTATATAATTTACCATCAAGCAATTCGCGCCAGCTTGGGCCATGCGCTCGGCTATCTCGGGCATCTCATCGACCTCATCCGTTATGTTCAGGGCGTAGAGGCATCTCTTGCCGCTCTCCTCGCAACCCCTATCGATCGCCTCCATGACGGCCGAGAGTCTCTCCTCCCTTTTGCAATATGGCGGGTTGGATTGCATCTCATCGTCCTTTATCAGATCGGCGCCGCCGGCCGCCGCCTCGTAGCAGATCTTAGCCATTTCCCTTGGGGACATGCCGAGCTTTGGCTTCATTATGGCGCCGACCAAGGGCCTATCGCTTACGCGGAGGAGATCCCTGAGGCCCGCTATCCCGAACTTCGGCCCCTTGAACTCCCTCAGGAGGGATTTCGGCATTATGAGGTCCACCAGCTTGACCGAGGCCGATGCCATCGAGTACGCCTCGCCCGCTATCCCAGTCATGATCATCGGGATCGGGGCCCCCTCGCCGAAGTTCTCCAGGGGATGGGCTACGATGGCGAGGAACTTCCTGGAACCCCCCTCGGCCGGGAACTCGTATACGCCCAGGGCCTTCCCCTGGCTCCTCTCCCTTATCCCATCGGTCTCCGTCGGGACCCTCAGCCAGGTCCCGGTCGTGGTCTCGGAGGCCAAGGCCTCGGCCACCTTGGATGGCTCCTCGCCCCCGATCGCCTCCACCCTGTATACGGCTATCAGGAAGGCATCCGGATCGATCCCATCGAGCGTCGAGAAGGCGTAGGGATCGTAGGCAAGCTCCCTCCCCAATCAGCGTTCCCCCTTCGATCTCGATCGCGCGGGGTTGTATAAGGGATATGGGGTTGTATAAGGGATATGGCGCCTCCCTCGCCCCGGATGGGGCCAGGTTGAACGGGGCGCTTGGCCCTCCGCCCTTCGAGGGCCAGGGCCGCGGCCGCGATCGCGAGCGCGATGAGGCCCATGGCCACGAGGGAGCCCTCCACAATCGCCCCCAACCTTGGGCCGCGCCCCCTTAGGGAATTCATGCCATCTTCTCGCATTGGAACCTCAATCGGCAGGCGTCGTCCCCCTTGCAGAGCTGGGATTCCAGCGAGAACCGAATGCCTCCGCCGAACTCATCCGCCCAAGCCCGGTACTCGGTTGAGCATATCCTCTCCCCGATCCTCCCCGCGAGCGCCCCCCTGCCGGCCCCCTTCATGATCTCGAACCACGGGCATTCGCGGATCGATATAAGGGCGCGATCCCCCTCGAACTCGATGCCGGCCTCATAGCCCTCGATCTCGAACTTGATCCACAGGGCCCGCAATAGATCCCGAAGGCCTTTCCCCCCAATGCCGTATAACTCCCTTATCTTCCTCGATTGGATCTTTGGCATCACCCTCCAGACCTTTTCATCGATCTCCAATGCCCTATCGAAGGAATCGGCCCCCTCGAGCATGACGAACCATAGGCCATCGATCGCGAAGAACGACCTCTTGAAATACTCGAGCGCCTTCTCCACCCTATCGGCCATATCGAGCGCCCCGGGCCGAGGATTATGGGCTAAGCCAGCCCCTCCGCCTTCCTATAAACGGTCCCCTGGCACGAGGCTATCAGCTCGCCGCCCTCAGATCTGACCACGATGCGATATAGGGCCGTCCTATTGCCGAGGCTCTCCTCGAAGGCCTCGGCCACGAGCCTCATCCCCTCCTTGGCCGGCGATCGATAGCTTATGCTCATGCAAAGCGCGAGTGCCCTTTGGCCGTGGGAGTTGCTGGCGGCCGCGAAGGCCGCATCGGCCAGGGAGAATATGGCGCCGCCGTGGGCTATGCCGTGGAAGTTGAGCATGTCGCCCTTGACCGTCATCGCCACCTTGCTATACCCCTCCCTCAGCTCCAATAGCTCGATGCCCAGGAGCCTCGAGAATCGATCGCCCTCGATTATCCCCCTGATCCTATCGAGGGATCCCATGGGGATCGGGATCGCATCGGATTCGATTAAAGGTTCCGCCCGCCCTCGGCCCTCCCCGTCGCCCCCCTCAGGGCCCCCTCCGCCCCCTTCCCGAGTATTATATGCCTCCTCGGATATGGGATCTCTATGCCATTGGCGTCGAACTCCTTCTTTATCTGATACAGCAGATCCCGGGCCATCTTGAAGGCGGTCGGCTGATCCTTGGCCCTGCTGAGCAGCCTCAGGATTACCCCGGATTCCCCGTAATCCATGACGACGACGTTGGGCAGATCCTCGGTCGGCATGCAATCCGGATGCCTTAGGGCGACTTGGCGCATTATCTCCATGGCCTTATCCAGATCGGATTCGTAGCTGACCTGGATCGAGATCGGGACCAGCATCGTGGGGTCCCCCGCGCTATAATTGGTGACGACCTCTGAGAGGAATAGGGAATTTGGGACCACGAGGCGCCTGTTGTCCCAGGTGCGAAGGATCGTGTGGATCAACTTTACGTCCTCCACGAAGCAAAAATCGTTCCTGAACGAGACGGCATCCCCTATCCTGAAGGGCTGGGAGAGCGCTATGACCATGCCGGCTATGATGTTCGAGAGGCTCGTTTGGGCGGCGAGGCCTACGATTATGGACGCGAACCCGGCGGCCACGAATATCGATGCTATCGCCCCGGCCATGGCCGGGAATGCGATGAAGGCGGCCGCCGATGCCCCGAGCATGGCCACGGTCACGAGCACCAGCCTCCTTATGAAGGCGTATATCGTTTCGAGCCCGGGCTCCTTGGTTATGAGGGGGCCGAGGCGCCGCTTCATTAAGGAGTTCAATATGTGAACGGCCAGGTATGTGAGCAATATGCCGGTCAGGAAGTTAATAGCCGCCCATAGGCCCTGCGGGATCGCCAGGGCCGGTTGGGACGCGAGGATCTCATGCGCGACGGCGATCCCGCCGATCCCGTATAGGGCGTAGATCGGCGTCCTCTTCGACGGGCGGCCCCCCTGGGCCGATGGGGGGAGGCCCTTCAGCAATGGGGCGGCGGCTTGAACCGCGGAGATCAGGATAGCTATGCGAACCAATAGGGCCAAATTGGCGAGGCTCAGGAGGGGCGGGAGGGCGGACGGGGAGAGGGCCTCGATCCGCTCGGCCGCCAGGAGCGCCCCATAGCCCACTATCGCAACCGCGACCGGCCCCTCCATGATCAAGGATATCGCATCCTTCGCGAACCTCGGGAGGGGCGAGCCGAGGATCAGCCTCTTGGACGCGGCCCATATGATGAACGATAGGGCTACGGAGGCGAGGATTATGGAGGCTGGCGCCGTAAATCCCTCGATCAAGGCCTCCACCCGCTCCATAAGGGCTCCCGGCGATCTAATAAACCTGAGGAGGGGATTGGGGGCGCCCGGGCGAAAACGATTTCAATCCGCCCGGGGGGCGGCCCGAATTGGGGCCGGTGGTGCGTTTGGATGGCGACATAGCGGAATATTGCCTCGAATGCGCGATGGCCATGGGCGCGGATTACGCCGAGGTCAGGGCGTTGGATAGGAGGGAGGAAGAGATAATCCTGAGGAACGGGGAGCTGGATGCCTACGCGATCGCCTTCGATAGCGGGTTCTCCGTCAGGGTCCTGGCCGATGGCGGCTTGGGGTTCACCTCCTCGAACCGCTGGACGAGGGAGGAGGCGAGGAGCATCGCGGAGGAAGCGCATCGGCTCGCCAGGGCCTCCGGGCGGATGGGGCATATCGAGTTCTCGGAGGAGGGGGCCGTTGAGGCGGAATGGGGCGTTAAGCAAAGGAGGAGGATAGAGGACGTCCACCCCGAGGAGAAGATATCCGCCCTCTTGGAGGTCGATGAAGAGATCGTATCCCAGGGCGCGAACGTGATCTCCAGGGCCCTCATTTGCGAGACCGAGCTATTGGAGGGGTACTTCGTCAACTCCGAGGGCTCGAGGATCCGCTCCTTCGTCCCGAGGGTGGGATTCGTTGCGAGCGGCATAACGATCTTCGAATCCGGGAGGATGGAGCAGATCCCCTTCAAGGAATACGGCCAAAGCGGCGGTTGGGAGGTCCTGGAGGGCTGGGGCCTCGGGGCCGATCTGGCCAGGGAGGTCAGGGCCATGAAGCGCCTCATAGAGGAGGGGAAGGAGATCCGGCCCGGCAGGATGGACCTGGTCTGCGGGCCCGAGGTCGTCGGGATCGCGTGCCACGAATCCTGCGGCCACCCCATGGAGGCCGATAGGATCCTCGGCAGGGAGATGAGCCAGGCCGGGAGGTCCTTCATCCACAGCGAAGGCCCCTTCTGGATCGGGGCCAGGATCGGGAGCGAGCTCGTGACGATCGTCGACGACCCCACGATAGAGGGCAGCTATGGATATTACCTATACGATGACGAGGGGGTGAAGGCGAGGAGGAGGTACCTCTACAAAAACGGCGTCATAAACGAGTTCCTCCACAACCGGGAGACGGCCGCGAGGATGGGCACGAGGAGCAATGGATCGGCCCGATCGATGAATTACGATAGGGAGCCGATAGTCAGGATGGCGAATACGTACCTCCTGCCGGGGGATATGACGGAGGAGGAGATATTCGAGGACATAGAGCGCGGCGTATATATGCGATCCTTCGCGGAGTGGAACATAGACGACGTCAGGTTCAACCAGCGCTACGTCGGCAGGGAGGCCTATTTGATAGAGGGGGGCGAGCTCGGGGCCCCCGTCGCCAGGCCCATAATAGAGACGACCACTCGGGCCTTTTGGATGGCGGTCGATGCCGTTTCGAGGGAGGTCGAGTTCCAAGCGGCTACTTGCGGCAAGGGGGACCCCATGCAAGGCGCCCCGGTCTTTCACGGCGGCCCGATGATAAGGCTGAGGGGGGTTCGCATCCGATGAGGAGGGAGGAGATAATAGCCAATACCGAGGCGATCGTGAGGGAGGCCAAGGCCCTCGGGGCGGATGAGGCCATAGCCAATACGGTCATCGGGAGCTATCGCCAGATCAGGTTCAGCAACGATCGGATCGATATAGGCCTTTCCTGGAGGGATTATTCCACGAGCGTCATGATCTCCTGGAGGAGGAGGGTCGCCCTCACGGAGATAAAGGACTTCCGGGACGCCCCCGGGGCCTTGAGGCGATTGATCGGCTTGGCCAAGATCTCGAGGGAGAACCCCGGCTACGGCGGCGTGGCCAAGGGGAGGTTCGAATACGCCGGGCCGATGGCCGATGGCGCGATAGAGCGTATCGAGGATCCATCGGAGTACATAGAGGAGGCGATAGGCGCGGCCAAAAGGGAGGCCGGGGAGGGGGCCGAGACCGGGGGCATATTGTTCACCAAGTACGAGCGCGTATTCCTTTGCTCCTCGGAGGGCCCGGAGGGGTGGGATGAGAGATCCGCGATAGAGCTCTCGATAAGGGCATTCTCGCAAAGGGACGCATCCGGGCACGGGGTCGAGTGCAGCAATTCGCTCAGGGATTTCGATCCCGCTAGGGCCGGGAGGAAGGCGGGGGAGATCGCCAAGCTCGCCGCGAACCCCAGGGCCGGCAGGGCCGGGGTATACGACGTGGTCCTGGACCCCCTGTTCTTCGGCTCCTTGATGGGCGTATACGGATCCATGGGATCCGCATTCCACGCCATGACCCGGATGTCGATATTCTCCGATAAGCTGGGGGAGAGGGTCGCGCCGGATATTGTCACTATCAGGGACGACCCGAGGTCATGCTCGATAAATTGCAGGGCCTTCGATGACGAGGGCGTGCCCGTCAGGGAGACGGTCTTCATAGAGCGGGGGATCCTAAGGACGTTCTTCCACAATACCTCCACGGCTAAGGCCTTCGGGACGGAGACCACGGGGCACGCGGGGATCATCGTCCCGATGCCCTGGAACCTTTCGATGGATCCCGGGGACTTTGGGAGGGATGAGATGCTCGAGGAGCTGAGGGGGGGCCTTTACCTAACCAATACGTGGTATACCAGGTTCCACAATTATGCGACGGGGGATTTCTCGACGATCCCCAGGGATGGGATATTCCTCGTGGAGGGGGGCGAGGTGAGGGAATCCTGGAAGGGGATCCGGGTCAGCGATAACGCGCTGAGGATCCTATCGAGCATATCCGCCATATCCAAGGAGAGGCAGAGGGTCCATTGGTGGCTCGAGGCGGATCCCCCATCTCTATCCCCATACGTACTCATCGAGGGCGTTCGGATAACGGAGCCCGATTGACGCCCGGCCGCCGGGATCGCCCTCAGGCGTATTTCGCCGCTATGCCAATGGCCCCGCCTATGAGCGCCAATAGGCCGGAGATCCCGCCCCCTATGGCCCCGACTATTATCAAAACGATGCCCCAAGCAAGATCCGGCAACCTCTTGGCCCCGATCAGGGCAACGATCCCGCAGATCAGGGCGATCAGGCCTCGGATGGCCCCCGCGCCAACCACGAACGGGATGGCCCACATCATATGCGGAGGGCCGATCCACATATAGCCGTCTAAATGCCAGATCGCCACGCCCAGGAGCCTCAGGGCGCCGGATATGACCAGCAGGATGCCCCCGACCAATGCCAGGGCGCGCGATATCCCCCCAAGGCTTTCCCCCAATTCCGAGCACCGCTTATGCTTCCATGGGGCTGGTAATAAAACCTTTGCGCGCTATAGGAGCCTGAAGTCCTCCTTTATCGTTGTCAATATGACGTGCGTATTTGTCCTCTCCACGAAAGGCAGCGCCAATAGGCCCTTCGTGAAATTGCTCAAATCCTCCCTCCTCTTGAACTTGGCGATGACGATGGCATCGACGTCGCCCGTCACATCGTAAACGGCGCAGGTGTTCGGGAGCTTGGCCACCTCCCTCTCGACCTCCAGCAGCCTCCCCCTCGAAACCGTCAGCTCCGTTATGGCGGTCAATTGGTAGCCCAATTTCTCATGATCCAGGATGGCCGTATAGCCCTTTATCACGCCCGCCTCCTCCATCCTCCTCACCCTCGAGAGGACGGTCCCGACGGAGCTACCGACCCTCCTGGCTATCTCCCTGAAGGAGAGCCGGGAATCCCTGAGGAGCTCGGCCAATATCTTAGAATCCAGCTCATCGATCTCCATTCGTTCAGCCCTCCTCAACCCATATTGAACGGATATATCGCGCATATTTAAAGCGATGGGAGAATCGCCGCGCGGGCCGCGGCCCCGATTCCCGATGCTTAGCGCAGCGGGGGCGGGGTCAGCCTCCTCTCCTCAGGATCCAGCCTGGTCCACTCGAAGAACTCCTCGGATGGCTTGAGGGCCCTATAGAGTTCGCGCCTCCTGCACTCCAATAGGTTCCTATCCTCCCCTATCAATTCGTTGGCGGTCATCACGATGTTCCCATTCGCGGCGGCGGCCTCGAGCGCCGGCCTCAGGCGCGCCTCCCAGCCCTCGTCCCTGAGCAGGTGGTGATCGACCACCACCCTCCGAACCCTCCCGCAGATCTCGGCCAGGTTCCTCAAGCCCCTCTCTATGGCGGCCTCCCCCACCCCGTAGCCGGATAAATAGGTGGGGGGCCCGCCTATGATCAGCAGGTCCGGCGCCTCCGAGAGGATCGCCCCCATCGCGGAATCGGAGGAGGGGCCTTGGACGTCCGAGGCGAACATGACCTTCTGCCCGCCGTATTCCACCGTTGCCATCAGGACCCACCCGAGCCTGCCGCCCTCCTCCCCATGCGGGACTGGCCTCGAGAAGCTGAGGCGCGTGGACCCGAACTCGAAGGACCTCCCGTCCGCGACCTCCACCCTCCCGGCGACGCCCTCGGCGAACCTATGGAAGAGCCACCCGCGCCTCCTTTGGCTGAAGTTTATCGAGTTCCTGAAATCCTTGGCGTAAACCTCCTTGCCCTCGTATATGGCCCTGGATTCGGCCTCCGAGCTCCAGAGCCAAACGAAATCCGTGAAGTTGGGCGTATAATGATCGTGGTGGTAATGGGAAACGGTCACCACCCGCGCCCTCCTCGAGAACTCCCTTATCCTCTCCCGGCTGCGAAGGAGGGCCTCGTATTCCAGGGGATGCGGCAATAGGGATTGCCTCGGCCCAAGCGCCGCCCCCGCGTCCATCAATATCCCGAGATCGGGCGTTTCGACGAACGTGCACATCGATCTAACCCCGAGGCTCTCGAAAGCCAGGGGGAGCACCCTTATGCCGTCCATCTCCATGGATTTGGCCAGGTCCGGGTTTAAACTTTTATTGAGGCTCCGCGGAAGATCAATCCGGTGAGCGATGACGAATCTGGCCAGGATGAGCTCGGATGATTTGGATCTTGAGTGCGTTTGAGCTCACCGCAGACCCCATGGCCCATCCGAGCCCCACCGCATAGGCCCGCGCTCCCCTCGCCCTTCCTTCGCGATCAATCGCTGGCATCTCCCCCCAGGGGCTCCCGTCCATCTGGGCGCCGCCAGCTCTCCCATATTCCAAGAAGAATAATTAACGCAGTAGTATATTAATATTGGAATTAATGGTTAACTCGGTTATTAGGAGGTGATGAGGGCTCATAGCCGGTTTGAGATGCAGGGAATGCGGCTCCGAGCACGAGCCGGCGAGGCTATCCGTTTGCCCCGAATGCCTCGGCCCCCTCGATGCCTTTTACGACTACCGGGAGGTGGATTGGAGCGAGGCCTCCCTTTCGAGGAGGCCGAGGAGCATTTGGAGGTATCGGGAGCTCCTCCCATTGCTCGATCCGAGGAAGGCCGTGGACCTCGGCGCGGGATTCACGCCTTTGCGGAGGGCCGATCGATTGGCGAAAGAATTGGGCCTCGAGGAACTCTATTTGAAGGACGATACGGTCAACCCCACCTATTCGTTCAAGGATCGCCCGGCCTCCGTGGCCGTTTCCAAAGCCATGGAGCTCGGATACGAGGTCGTGGGTTGCGCCTCCACGGGCAACTTGGCGGCCGCCACCGCCGCCCATTCGGCAAAGGCGGGTCTGCCGTGCTACGTCTTCATCCCGAAGGGCATAGAGGGAACCAAGGTATCCCAAGCCATAGCCTATGGCGCTCGGATAATTCGCGTGAGCGGGACCTACGATGAGGCGAACGCCGCGGCCTCGAGGGCCGCGGAGCGCTTCGGATGGGCCCTCGTGAACATAAACGTGAGGCCGTATTACGTCGAGGGATCGAAGAGCCTCGCCTTCGAGGTATGCGAGCAGCTCGGATGGGAGGCCCCGGATCACGTCATCGTCCCGATAGGGAGCGGGGCCCTCTTGAACGCCATAGCCAAGGGCTTCGGGGAGCTCAGGGACCTCGGCCTCATCGAGGGCCGCGGGCCCAAGATATCCGGCGCCCAGGGCTTGGGTTGCTCGCCGGTCGTCGATGCCTTCAAGTCCGGGAGGGATTACATAGAGCCCGTCGAAGCCCCGAACACGATAGCCAAGAGCCTAGCCATTGGGGATCCGGGGGATGGCATCTATGCCCTCCGGAGGATAAGGGATTCCGGCGGCCGCGCGGAGGCGGCGTCCGATGCGGAGATAGCGGAGGCCATAAGGCTGCTCGGGAGGACCGAGGGCCTCTTCGCGGAACCGGCCGGGGCGGTCACCGTGGCGGCCCTCAAGAAACTGATCGCCGCGGGGGCCGTGGGGAGGGATGAGAGGGTCGTTTGCTATATCACCGGGAACGGGCTCAAGGCCCCGGATGCCGTCGCCCCCTCGGAGGCCGATATCACCGACATAGGCCATGATCTCGAGATATCCGCGGCCGAAATCTCGGGGGTTGGAGATTGGCGAAGGTGAAGATCCTCCTGCCCTTGGCCCTCCAGAGATTCGCGGGCGGCAGGGGCGAGATCCTATTGGAGGCCTCCACGTTGCGCGAGGCCCTGAGGAAGTTGGCGGAGGAGTTCGGGGACGACCTCGGGAGGAGGCTCTTCGATCCCAATGGCAACGCGAACCGCCTGTTGAACTTCTACATAAACGGCAGGAACGCCAAGTTCCTGGGCCTTTTGGAGGCCGAGTTGAGAGACGGCGATGCGATCGCCATATTCCCGGCCGTTAGCGGGGGATGAATCGATGGCGCCGTTAGATGCGGAGAGGTATTCGAGGCAAATGGCCCTGAGGTTCATAGGCCCGAGGGGCCAGGAGAGGATAAGGGAGGGTAGGGTCGCGATCGCCGGCATCGGCGGCTTGGGCTGCGTATCCGCGATCCAATTGGCCTCCATGGGGGTCGGCTACCTGCGCCTCGTGGATCACGATTTCGTGGAGCTATCGAACCTTCAGAGGCAGCCGCTTTACGATAGCCCTTCGCTAGGGGAGCCGAAGGTGGAGGTGGCCGAGAGGAGGCTGAAGGCCCTCAACCCCGACGTCGAGATAGAGGCCCTGCCGATGACGATATCGGAAAGCACGGCCGAGGACGTCGTGAGGGGCGTGGACGTGGTGATCGATGGGCTCGATGGGCTCCCCCCTAGGTACGCCCTCAATGGCGCGTGCAATAGGCTTGGGGTTCCCTACGTATTCGGCAGCGCGATCGAGGCCCATGGGATCGCGAGCACCGTAATCCCCGGCGAAACGGCTTGTCTGGGTTGCATCCTCGGCCCCGAGCAGGATTCGGGGGATCCCTTGCCAACCTGCGATGCCGTAGGGGTTCTGCCCTCGATATTGAGCGCCGTGGCCAGCTTCCAGGTCAGGGAAGCCCTATCAATCCTATTGGGCGAGAGGCCGAACCTCGCCGGAAGATTGCTCTTCTTGGATCTCAGCGGCCCCCTCGATTTGAGGATCTTGGATGTTGGGAGGTCCCCGAATTGCCCCCTGTGCGGCGCTGGGCGGGCGAGGCCTCGCGGGTCGAGGTTGACGAGGCTTTGCGGGGGGTCCTTCATGATCGAACCCGAGGGCCGGATCGAGCTGGATTTGGCCAACGTGGCCCGCGCCTTGGGGGACAAGTTCCGGATAAGGGTTGGTGGCAAATACGGAATAGCGCTGGAGGGCGATGGGGGCATTTCGATAAGCATCACCAAGACCGGCAGCGCC
>Ga0207433_10007538_pt1 | contig 18153 bp, 18 predicted proteins | sample YelNatPaOPGAMG01_FD_187559 | JGI IMG/M metagenome (GOLD analysis project Ga0207433, IMG submission 187559) | Hot spring thermophilic microbial communities from Obsidian Pool, Yellowstone National Park, USA - OP-RAMG-01 (SPAdes) (version 3) | ecosystem: Environmental > Aquatic > Thermal springs... | reverse complement strand
GGAGGACATGCCAAGCGATGCTGCCGTCGCGGAACGCGACATATTCGACAGCTTAGATGGGCTGATTTGATATGTGAAATATCATTTCCCGAACGTTTGATTCGGATTCGATATGGAACTGCGCCACTTGCGCTACTTCGTCGCCGTTGCCGAGGAGCGGCATTTCTCCCGCGCGGCGCAGCGACTGCATGTATCGCAGCCGCCGCTGAGCCAGCAGATCCAGGCGCTGGAGGCCGAGCTGGGGGTGGCGCTGTTCACCCGCGGCCGCGGCGGGGTGCGGCGCACCGCGGCGGGCGACACCCTGCTGCCGCTGGCGCGCAGCATCCTCGACGCGGTCGATCACGCCGTGGCGCAGACCCGGCACGTCGGCCGCGGCGAGGCCGGGCGGCTGGCCATCGGCTTTGCCGGGTCGATGCCGTTCACCGACGTCATGCCTCGGCTGCTGCGCGACTACCGCGCCGCCTGGCCGCAGGTCACGCTCGACCTGCGCGAGCAACCTTCACAGGCGCAGGTGGACGATCTGCTGTCGCACCGCCTGGACCTCGGGTTCTTGCGCGACACGCCGTCGCTGCGCCACGCCGCGCTGGCCTCACTGGTGGTGCAGCGCGAGCCGCTGCTCGCAGCCGTCCACGCCGACCATCCGCTGGCCGCGCGCGACGCGGTGCAACTCGCCGACCTGCGCGACCAGCCCTTCGTGCTCTACAGCGCCAGCCTGGGCTCGGGGCTGCGCGAGCAGACGCTGGCGCTGTGCGCGCAGGCCGGGTTCAGCCCGCGCATCGTGCAGGAAGTGCACGAAATGCCCACCCTCATCGGGCTGATTTCCGCCGGGCTGGGAGTGGGCATCGTCGCCGCGTCGATGCAGCGCGCGCAACTGCCCTTCGTCGCCTACCGTCCGCTGCGCGACGTGCACGCCCGCACGGACGTGCTGCTGGCGTGGCGGCGTGACGACCCGCAGCCGCCGCTGCGCAACTTCATTGCGCTGGCGCGCTCGCTGCCGGACGCAGCTGCGCCAGCAGCGCCTGTCGGAAGCGACTCAGCCAGTCCTTGACCGCGCGCTCGTTTTCCAGCCCCATGCGCATGAGGATTTTCTGCCCGGCCGGCGCCGCCTCCAGCGCCGCATCGGCATAGGTGTAGGCCACCTTGGGCTGGCGCAGCAGCACCAGCCCCTGCGGCTCGGGCGCCCGCAGCAGACTGCCGAGCACGGCCAGCAGCCGGTCGTTGAACGCGCTGTTCGGGTGCCCCAGCTCGCGCCACGCCTGCTCGCACAGCGGGTACAGCCGCACATACACCTGCGCCGCCCGCTGCGGTTCGATCGCAGTGAGCAACTTCACATAAGGCACGTAGCGCTGCGCGTTGGCCGGCGCAATCGCCAGCGTGTCGCCCTGCCCCGTGACGCGCAGCATGCCCGGCAGCGGACGCACCGGCCAGACCTGCAGCTGAACCGTCTGCCGCCCGAGGTTGTCCACCGTGGCGACGAAATGCACGATGAGCCGGTGCGGCACCAGCCAGTCCATCCCCGGCTTGGTCAGCAGCGCGGCGAGCTCGCGCAGCACCAGAGGGTCGCTGTCATGCAGCGCAGGCAGCGACGCGGTCGAGACGGGGATTTGCAAGGGCGCCGACGCCACCGAGGCGGCAGGCTGCGGCGCACTGCCATCCGCACCCGGCCGCGGCGCCGGAGCGGCGGGAGCGCTCGCCGCCACCTGCCCGGCAACAGGATGGCCGAACCACGCCTGCGTCAGTTGCTGCAAACGCTGACGGTTGACGTAACCCAGCACCGCCAGCACCCCGATCAGCACGACCCCCCCCCGCCAGCCGATACGCCGGGGCGGCGGCGGCCGCAACGGATCGTCGGGCGCGGATGCGTAGGGCATGGCAACCTCCTGTTAAAGCGAGCGTTGCAGTATGCCAGCGCGTCAGGCGCGGCGGGTTTCAGCATGCAACCCGGAAATGGGCGCTGAGGGTAGACATGTTTACCCGCGGCTTCTCCCACCTCGATAGCGCAATACATACAGAGCTGAGCCACACTTCCAATATTTGCCCGATAATTACTTTCTTGCTGTGCCGAGGCGGGTGTTTCGGAAACCTATTTAGACATTTTCGGTCGACGCCTCATCAAACTGTTCCGCCTCCATGCGATTGCGGCGCTCGTCCAACGTTTCCCCGTCAAACATCCAGTACTCAGAACCACTCGCCGCTATTGTTTTATAACCAAGATTGTGCAGCGCTTTTAACGCAGCGGCAGAGAGGCTTAATATTTCACCGTTGAAATTCACCTTGCCACCCTCAACGACGGTAGCGGTGATGCTCTCGTCGCGGGAGCATGAGAGAACGTCACCGGGATTAATGCCCAGAGCCTCAAGCTTGATACGAGGACGACGCGCTTTTGCTTTCTCTAATGCCTGTTGTTCGTCTTTGTCTATTCCAACAACCCCGGGAGTAATTTCCTTGAACTCTCCAATGCTGATCGCCAAGACAACCTTTTCCGGTTCTGCTTTAAAAAACTCACGTTTTGGATTGACCCGGCTTTCAGAGAAAAGCTGATGCAATTTCTTTTCAAGTTTAGCGCAATCTTGCACTTCGGCCGCAAAATAACACTCAAATGGCAACGGAACCCCCGAATGCGCACTCAGTTGGGCGATTCGAGACTCGACGCTATCGGTAGTAAGGCCTATTTTAACCAACCCAGGCATTGCTTCATTAGTCAAGACGTAAATGATATTCGGCATGGGGCACCTATGGTGGCTTAAATTTAAATTGCCAGATAAATCTCGTAACGTTATGTTATTCGAAAAGCATCTGATGCCTGCGAAGGTGACTTGTGCAAGCCGGGAGAAACATCATGAGCACTTGGAAAGCGAGAACGCGCGCGGCCTGATCTCACAGCAACCTCCATGGTGAACCCGCTCTGCCCCAAAGTAGACCCGGGTGTTGGCGGACCCTCCGCAACATCCCCCGAACCAATAACTTCCAAGCACTCGATGTGTCCGCCTCGTTCGACCGGAGTTTCATTGTTAAGCTGCGAGAAGCACGACGCTCCAGGAGACAGGAGGGACTGAAGAGATGCCGTCCAAACAACAGACTTTTCCACCGTCGCACACGAGCCGGCCGATGCTGGCCGATGCGAACGTGATGGACGGGCTGTTTCGCAAGCTCGGGGCCGACGTGCTGCGCATCAAGGCGGGGTTTGATGCCGGGAAGCCGGGCTTTCAGAACGCCAAGGAGTTGCTGATCGACGAGTGCCGCAAGCTCGCGCGCATCTTGGCCGGCGGCGACCCGGCGTTCGAGCCGTTGCCGTGGGCGGATTGGGTGCGCTGGCAGATGCGGATGGTGGTGCGCGTCGCGCATGACCCGGACGCGGACGAGCTGATGGATGTGAACACGGACATGGAGCGCGTCGGCGCGGCGTTCGTGCTGCTGTGGGCGAAGGCGGTGATGGCTGGCGCGGATGATGTGGCGTCGGGCCGCGCGTCTGAGGCCGAGGTCAAGGAGCGGCTGGACGGCTTCCGCGGGCATTTCGTTGGAACTGTGCTGGGGTTGGAGTGATCCAGTCTTCCGAGTTCTCGAACGTGCCAACTCGCGCAAGCGAGGTCAGTCTTTATCACCATGTTCAACCACCCCTAACGCAATCAAATCTTGGGGGCAGCTCTAGAACGGTAGCATCCTCCAGAACATGCTACGAGGCTAGACCTGACCCCAAATCAAAATTTTACGAGAGTTGATAATGCCATTCAGGCCAGCAATGCTCGTGTAGTGATAAAGAATTTCATCTTCTGGCATCGGTGATTTTCGGGGGCAATCAAGGTTCAATTGAAAAACCATAACTTCCACAACCAGTAAATGCTTTGAGGCTGAGACTCAAGCCAACCTTGCGTCGACGAGTATGCCGGCGAGACAGGTGCCTCAAGTTTCAGCAAGCCGCCCTGCGGAACCGTGCGCCCGATTAAAGCACCAACACCGCGCGAAAGTCGTTGACGTTGGTGTAGGTCGGGCCGGTGACGAGCAGGTCGCCAATCGCTGCAAATAGCGTGTACGCGTCGTGGCCGTCGAGCATGGCGCGCGGGTTCAGGCCGGCGGCGCGGGCGCGGATCAGGGTGTCGGGGGTGATCCAGGCGCCGGCGTTGTCTTCGCTGCCGTCGATGCCGTCGGTATCGCCGGCCAGCGCGTGGATGCCCGGCTCGCCGTCCAGCGCCAGGGCCAGCGCGAGCAGGAATTCGGTGCCGCGGCCGCCCTTGCCGTGCGTCTGGCCGGGGCGCACGCTGACGGTGGTTTCGCCGCCGGACAGCAGCAGGCAGGGCCGGGGAAACGGCGTGCCGTGGCGCGCGACGCTGCGCGCCAGCGCGGCGTGCGCCAGCGCGATGTCGCGCGATTCGCCTTCCATGTCGTCGGCCAGGATGTGCGCGGGCACGCCGGCCTGCGCGCTGGCTGCGGCGGCGGCCTGCAGCATCTGCCGCGGGGTGGCGATCATGTCCACCCGGTTGCCGGCGAACGCCGGATCGCCGGGTTTGGGGGTTTCGAGCGCGCCGCTTTGCAGCCCGGCGCGGATGGCGTCCGGAACGCCGATGCCGTAACGCGTGATGATGGCCAGCGCGTCGGCGCAGGTGGTGGGGTCGGGCACGGTGGGGCCGCTGGCGATCACGTCCGGGTCGTCGCCGGGCACGTCGGAAATCAGCAGCGTCAGCACCGGCGCCGGGGCGCAGGCCGCGGCCAGCCGACCGCCCTTGATGGCTGAGAGGTGCTTGCGCACGCAGTTCATCTCGGCAATGGTGGCGCCGCTCATCAGCAGCTCGCGGTTGATGCGCTGTTTGTCGGCCAGGGTCAGGCCCGCGGCGGGCAGCGGCAGCAGCGCCGAGCCACCGCCCGAGATCAGCGCGATCACCAAATCGTTTTCGCTCAAGCCCTGCACGGTTTGGAGCATGCGCCGCGCGGCGGCTTCGCCGGCGGCGTCGGGCACCGGGTGTGCGGCTTCGACGAGTTCGATGCGCCGCGGCTGCTCGCGCCATTGAGGCGGCACATAGCCGTAGCGCGTGACCACCAGCCCGGACAGCGGCGCATCAACCGGCCACGCGGCTTCGAATGCCCGCGCCATCGCCGCGCTGGCCTTGCCGGCGCCGACGACGACGGTGCGCCCTTTGGGCGGCGGCGGCAGATGCGCCGGCAGCACTTGCGCCGGCTGGGCGCGGGCGACCGCGACGTCGAACAACGCGCGCAAAAAGGCGACGGGTTGCGTGGCGGGGTCGGGCAAGCTCATCAGTCAGACAACCGAGCGGCCGGGCGGATCAGGCGTCCGGGGCGATGGTGTGGTGCCCCATCAGCTCGACCGCGCGGCACAGCGCCGAGTGGTCGAGCGCGGCCATGCCGTTGGCGGCGCAGGCGGAAAACAGCTGCTGCACCATCGCGGTGTTAGGCAGCGACAGCCCGAGCTGCCGCGCACCGGACAGCGCGAGGTTGATGTCTTTCTGGTGCAGCTCGATGCGGAAGCCCGGCTGGAAGGTGCGCTTGACCATGCGTTCGCCGTGCACTTCGAGAATGCGCGAGGCGGCAAAGCCGCCCATCAACGCCTGCCGCACCTTGGCCGGGTCGGCCCCGGCCTTGCTGGCGAACAGCAGCGCCTCGGCCACGGCCTGGATGTTGAGCGCGACGATGATCTGGTTGGCGACCTTGCAGGTCTGGCCGTCGCCGTTGCCGCCGACCAAAGTGATGTTCTTGCCCATCAGCTGGAACAGCGGCAGCACCTTGTCGAACACCTCTTGCTTGCCGCCGACCATGATGGTCAGGCTCGCGGCCTTGGCGCCAACTTCGCCGCCGGACACCGGGGCGTCGAGATAGTCGCAGCCCAGCGCCTCGATGCGCCGGGCGAAGTCTTTGGTCGCGATCGGGTCGATCGAGCTCATGTCGACCACGGTTTTGCCAGCGCTCAGACCTTCGGCGACGCCGCCGGGGGCGAACAGCACTTTTTCCACGTCCGGGGTGTCGGGCACCATCGTGAACACGATGTCGGCCTGCCGCGCGACGTCGGCGCCGTTTGTGCAGGGCTGGGCGCCGGCGGCAAGCAGGGTTTGCGGCACCTGGCTGCGGGTGTGGACGAACAGGGCGTGGCCGGCGGCGAGCAGGTGGCCCGCCATCGGCGTGCCCATGATGCCCAGTCCGATGAATCCGAGTTTGGCCATGCGAATCTCCGTTTGGGGTTGCGTCGTTGTCGTTGTTCAGAGCGTGGCGAGCCAGCCCAGACCCGCGGTGGTCGTGGTCTTGGGCTTGTACTCGCAGCCGATCCAGCCGCCGTAGCCGATGCGGTCCAGGTGCTGGAACAAAAAGCGGTAGTTGATTTCGCCGGTGCCCGGCTCGTTGCGGCCCGGATTGTCGGCGATTTGCACATGGGCGATGCGCGGCAGGTGCTTTTGCAGCGTCGCGGCGAGTTCGCCTTCCATACGCTGCATGTGGTAGACGTCGTACTGCAGGAACAGGTTGTCGCTGCCGACTTCGTCGATGAGGTCCAGCGCCTGCTGGGTGTGGGTGAGGTAAAAGCCCGGAATGTCGAAGGTGTTGATCGGCTCGATCAGCAGCCGGATGCCATGGGGCTTGAGCCGGTCTGCGGCAAAGCGCAGGTTGGCGACCAAGGTCGCGCGCAGTTGCTGCGCATCGGCCCCGGCCGGCGCCTTGCCGGCCAGGCAGTTGAGCTGGGTCACGCCGAGCGCCTTGGCGTAGTCGATCGCCTGATCGACCCCGGCGCGGAATTCCTCGGCGCGGTCGGGCAGGCAGGCGATGCCGCGCTCGCCGGCGTCCCAGTCGCCCGCGGGCAGGTTGTGCAGCACGATCTGCACGCCCGCGTTCACCGCAGCGTTGCGCACCTGCTGCGCGCCGTGGACGTAAGGAAACAAGAACTCCACCGCCTTGAACCCGGCCTGCGCGGCGGCGGCGAAGCGGTCGAGAAAAGGCTGTTCGGTGAACAGCATGGTCAGGTTGGCGGCGAACTTGGGCATGGTTTCAGACCTCGGCGGGGGACAGGTCGACGGTGGGCTCGAACTCGGTGATGGCGTCGATTTCACCACCCATCGCAATATTGGTCACGCGCTCCAGGATGATCTCGACCACCACCGGCACCGCGTACTCTTTCATCAGCTGCCGCGCCTGCGCCAGCGCGGGTTTGATCTGGTTGGGGTCGAACACGCGGATGGCCTTGCAGCCGAGTCCCTCGGCGACCTTGACGTGATCGACGCCGTAGCCGTTCACTTCGGGCGAGTTGATGTTCTCAAACGACAGCTGCACGCAGTAGTCCATGTCGAACTGCCGCTGCCCCTGCCGGATCAGCCCGAGGTAGGAGTTGTTGACCACGATGTGGATGTAGGGCAGCTTGAACTGCGCGCCCACCGCCAGTTCCTCGATGAGAAACTGGAAGTCGTAATCCCCCGACAGCGCGACCACGTCCCCGGTCGGGTCGGCCACGCGCACGCCCAGGGCAGCCGGCAGCGTCCAGCCCAGCGGCCCGGCCTGGCCGGCGTTGATCCAGTGCCGCGGCTTTTCCACCTTGAGCAGCTGGGCTGCTGCGATCTGCGACAGGCCGATGGTGGTCACGTACCGGGTGTTGGCGTCGAAAAACTCCACCATTTCCTTGTAGACCCGGTGGGGCTTGATCGGGATCTGGTCATAGTCCCATTTGCGCAGCAGGGTCTGCACCCGCTGCCGGCAGTCGCGCGCCCAGGCGCTGCGGTCTTTCAGCCGGCCCGCGGCCTTGCGCTCGCGTGCGGCCTGCACGAACAGTTCCAGCGCCGCGCGGGCGTCGGAGACGATGCCGTAATCGGGCATGAACACCCGGCCGATCTGCGTCGGCTCGATGTCCACGTGGATGATTTTGCGGCCCCTGGTGTAAACCTCGGGCGACCCGGTGTGGCGGTTGGCCCAGCGGTTGCCGATGCCCAGCACCAGGTCGGAAGCGAGCAGGTTGGCGTTGCCGCCGCGGTGGCTGGTCTGCAGCCCGACCATGCCGGCCATCAGCGGGTGGCTGTCGCCGATCGCGCCCCAGCCCATCAGCGTCGGCACCACCGGAACGCCGGTCAGTTCGGCGAATTGCACCAGCAGGTCGGCGGCGTCGGCGTTGATCACCCCGCCGCCGGCGACGATCAGCGGCCGCTCGGCGCAATCGAGCAGGTCCAGCGCCTTGTCGATCTGCGCCCGCGTCGCCGTCGGCTTGTACACCGGCAGCGGCGCGTAGGTGTCGGGGTCGAACTCGATTTCGGCGAGCTGCACGTCCAGCGGCAGGTCGATCAGTACCGGCCCCGGGCGGCCCGAGCGCATCAGGTGAAACGCCTGCTGGAACACCCGCGGCACCAGCGCCGGCTCGCGCACCGTCACCGCCCATTTGGCGACCGGCTTGGCGATGGATTCGATGTCCACCGCCTGAAAATCTTCTTTGTACAGCCGCGCGCGCGGCGCCTGGCCGGTGATGCACAGAATGGGAATGCTGTCGGCGCTGGCCGAATACAGCCCGGTGATCATGTCGGTACCGGCAGGCCCGGAAGTGCCGATGCACACGCCGATATTGCCGGCTGCCGCGCGGGTGTAGCCCTCGGCCATGTGCGAGGCGGCCTCGACGTGGCGGGCGAGCACATGGGCGATGCCGCCGTGCCGGCGCAGCGCCGAATACAGCGGGTTGATCGCCGCGCCGGGCACGCCGAAGGCCTGGTGCACGCCCTCCTTTTCCAACACCGCGACCGCGGCATCGACCGCGCGCATTCTCGCCATGACTCACACTCCTCGTTCGTTCTGCGCTGCAACGTGCCCGCTGCAACAACGCGGTGTGCAGTCTATTGATCGACGATGATCGAGTGAATAGCACTCAAAGGAGAATGATTCGATACTTTTTTATGGATTATCCGGGTCTGCGGCAGCGTCCGTGTGGGGCACGCGGCGCACCAGAAAGTAGGTCACGCCCACTGCGACCACCGCCGCGGTGATCAGCCCATACGTCCACGCCCAGTTCTGCAACTGCCCGGCGCTTTCCACCGGGATGATGATGAGCTGGCGCAGCAGGGTGATCAGCGCGGCTTCGATGAACACCATCACCGAAAAACTGCCGGTGCGCATGTAGCGAATCTCCGCCGAGATCAGCGACGACAGCACCCACAGGATGAACAGATTGCCCAGCGCGTGCAAAAAGCCCTGCGCGACGTTGCCCGAGCGCACGGTGTGCAGCACATCGAGGGCGAACTGCCAGATCAGCAGCAGACTGGCGACCAGCAGCACCACCGCCATGAACACGTGCAGCAGCCTGTTGGCCTGCTCCATGATGTGCTCGAACAGACGTTGTCCCTGCATGCGCGTCCCCATTCAGATGCGTCCACGGCGGCAGCCGCCCGATGTCACTCGCGCGGCTCGCTCCACAGTTTGCCGCCGGTGGCCCAGTGCGACTTGGGCACTTCGTTGAGGATGATGTCCACCGCCTCCGGGGCGCACTGCAGCGTCTGCACCACGGCACGGGTGATGTTCTCCACGAGTTGTTTTTTGACTTCGGGGCTGCGGCCCTCGAACATGTCGATGCGGATTGCTGGCATGAAACCTCCTGTGCATGCAAAAGTGAAAACAGTCGGACGGATCGGGCTTCAGCGGCCCTTGTGCCTGCGCCGCGCCTTCACCCCCTCGGCGAGCACCTCCACCAGCGCGACCGAGTCGTCCCACGGCAGGCAGGCGTCGGTGATGCTCTGACCGTAGACCAGCTTGGCCGGGTCGTCCTTGCCCGGGGTGAACTTCTGCGCCCCGCCGTGCAGATGGCTTTCGGCCATCACGCCAAAAATGCAGTTCTCGCCGGCGGCGAGTTGCGCGGCAATGTCGCGCGCCACGTCGAGCTGGCGCATGTGCTGCTTGGAACTGTTGGCGTGCGAGCAGTCGATCATCAGCCGGCAGTCGAGCTTGGCCTCCTCCAGCGCGGCGCAGGCGGCGCGCACGCTGGCGGCATCGTAATTCGGTGTCTTGCCACCGCGCAAAATCACGTGGGTATCTTTGTTGCCACGGGTCTGCACGATGGCCACCTGGCCGTTTTTGTGCACCGACAGGAAGGAATGCGGACGGCGCGCGGCATGGATGGCGTCGATGGCGATGCGCAGGCTGCCGTCGGTGCCGTTCTTGAAGCCGATCGGCGCCGACAGCCCCGAGGCCAGCTCGCGGTGCACCTGGCTTTCGGTGGTGCGCGCGCCGATCGCGCCCCACGAAATGAGGTCGGCAATGTATTGCGGCGAGATGACGTCGAGAAACTCGCTGGCCGCGGGCACGCCCAGGCGGTTGATGTCGATGAGCAGTTCCCGGGCGATGCGCAGCCCTTCGTCGATGCGGAAGCTCTCGTCCAGATACGGATCGTTGATCAGCCCCTTCCAGCCCACCGTGGTGCGCGGCTTTTCGAAGTACACCCGCATGACGATTTCCAGTTCGCCGGCGTGCTGCCGGCGCAAGACCGCCAGCCGCTGCGCGTAGTCCAGCGCGGCCTTGGGGTCGTGGATCGAGCATGGCCCGATGACCAGCAGCAGACGGTCGTCCTCGCCGTGGATGATGCGGTGCAAGGCCTGCCGCGTGCTGGCCACCAGCGCTTCCACCGGGGTGTCGGCGATGGGAAAGAAGCGGATGAGATGCTCCGGCGGCGGCAACGGCACGATGTGCTTGATGCGCGCATTGTCGGTGCGGGAGGTCTTGTCCTCCTGCGGCTTGTGCAAGGACTCGGCAACGGTCTTGGACTGCATCGGATGCTCTCCTGCAAGGGACGGGGTGGGGCCGGGCGTGGCCGGAGCCGGGCCGGGATGGACGTCGAAAACGGTGGGTTCGAACATGATGGTTTGCGCCGGGTGGACCGGCACCGCCCAAAAAAAACCGCCGGGCGGTGCCGGCGGTTTTTTGAGGGGTGTCGATCTGGGGTGTCGATCTGCGCGTCAGCCTCTCCTTCCGCCGGTGCGGTGCGAGAAAAACCAGAAACCAAAAAAATAAAAGCGGTTTGCGGTCATGGCTGTGAACAGTCGTCTGCGCTGCATTGAACCAGATCGGCCGCGTCGTGGCAAGCGCAGGCGGCAATCGCCATGCAGTTTGTCGCCGCGCAACAGCGTAGCGGGCAGTCTGGCGCGGCGGCAGCGAAGCGCCGCTGCAGTGCTTATGATGCGGGGCTGTCCGCACCGCCAGCCCGATGCCCGCCGCCGCCATCCCCTCCCGCCGCCCCTGGCTCAGGCGCCTTGCCTGGGCCGCGCTGATCGTCGTTCTTGCCGCCGCCGTGGTGTGGTGGCGGAGTCTGCCGCCGGTGGTCGCCGGGTACCGGATCGAACCGCACGACCTGGTGCAGGACGTCGTGGCCACGGGCTACGTCATCACTCCGTCGCGGGTGCAGGTGGCCAGCGAAATCACCGGCACCGTGGTCAAGCGCCTGGTCGATCGCGGCGAACGCGTCAAGGCCGGGCAGGTGCTGCTCGAACTGCGCGCCGACCAGACCACGGCGCAGCTCGACCAGGCGCGTGCCGCGCTGCGCCAGCTGGTCGAGCAGACCCGGCCGCAGGCGGCGGCGGCGCTGCGGCAGGCGACGGTGCAGCTCGAACAGGCCGAGCGCGACCTCCAACGCGCGCAGGGCGTGTACGCCAGCGGCGGCGGTTCGCAGCAGCAGCTCGAACAGGCGCAGACCGCGCTGCGCACCGCGCGCCAGCAGCGCGACAGCGCGCAGGCGGCGTACGACGCCGTGGCCCCGGGCGGCGCGCAGCAACGCGCGTTGCAGGCGGCAGTGGCCGCGGCCAGCGCGGTCAACGCCCGCAACCTGGTGCGTGCCGGGGTGGACGGCGTGGTGCTCGCGCGCAATGTCGAAGTCGGCGACACCGTCACTCCCGGCCAGTCGCTGTTCACCCTGGCGATGGCCGGGCCGACCGAAATCCTGCTGCCGGTCAACGAGCAGAGCATCGGCAACCTGCAGATCGGGCAGCAGGCCAGTTGCGTCGCCGACGCCTACCCCGACCGCAGCTTTGCCGCGCAGCTGAGCTTTCTCGCCCCGCAGGTGGACCGCACCACCGGCACGCTCGAAGTCCGGCTGCGCGTGCCGCACCCGCCCGCCTGGCTGCGGCAGGACATGACGGTGTCGGCCGACATCGTCACCGCGCGGCGCAGCAACGCGCTGGTCGTCCCCAACGACGCCATCCGTCATGCCGACGGCGGCACGGCCACGGTGCTCGTGCTCGACCAGGGCCGTGCGCAGCCGCGCCGCGTCACCCTCGGGCTGCGCGGGCTGACGCTCACGCAGGTGCTTTCCGGGCTGCGCGCCGGCGACGAGGTGGTGGCCGCCGGCAGCGTCTCGCCCGGGCAGAAAGTGCGGCTGCGGCTGTTGCCGCTACCCGCCGGGGCGGCCAGCGCGGCGCCCGTGAGCAACGAGATGCCGCTGCCAGCCGGCCGCTGAACCGGCTGCGCGGCGCCCGCTCCCATGCGTCTGTCCTGGAACATCGCCCTGCAGTTTTTGCGCGACGGCCGCGCGCAGACCACGCTCATCCTCATCGGCATCGCGCTGGGCTCGGCGGTGATCGTGTTCATCACCGCGCTGGTCACCGGACTGCAGGGCAATATCGTCAAGCGCACCCTGGGCAGCCAGCCGCAAATCGTCGTCAAAGCCCCTGACCTGGTGCCGCTGACGCCGCCGCCGCGCGCGGACACGGTCTACCTGTCGCAGGTCGACCCGCGGCCGCAACGGCTGCGCGGCATCGACAACGCCGCCGCGGTGCTGCGCGCCATCCGCGCCATGCCCGATGTGCAGGCCGCCACGCCGGTGGTGTCGGGCCCGGCGTTCGCGCAGCGCGGCAACGCGGTGCGCGCGGTGGCCGTCATCGGCATCGAGCCCGCCAGCTATGTGCGCATCATCCCGGTGGATACCGATCTGGTCGCCGGGCAGTTCGCCGTCGGCGCGCAAAAGATCTTGATCGGCTCGCGCCTGGCCTCCGATCTCGGGCTGTCGATCGGCGACACGCTGCGGCTGACCGGCCCGTCGGGGCAGGCGCAGGCGTTTCGCATCGCCGGGATTTTCACCATGGGAGTGCGCGACGTCGACGAACGCCAGGTCTATCTCGGCCTGCAGCAGGCACAAACCCTGCTGGGCCTGCCCGGATCGGTGACCGAAATCGACATGACGGTGCGCGACCTGTTCGCCGCCAAAGACATCGCCAGCCGCATCGCCCGCACCTTCGGCGTCAAGGCCGAGAGCTGGATGACGACCAACAGCCAGTTGCTCAACGCGCTGCAGTCGCAATCGCTGTCGACCAACATCATCCGCCTGTCGGTGGCGCTGTCGGTGGCGCTGGGCATCGCCAGCGTGCTGGCCGTCAGCGTGGTGCAACGCACGCGCGAAATCGGCATTCTGCGCGCCATGGGAGCGACGCGGCTGCGCATGATGAGCGTGTTTCTCATCCAGGGCGGGCTGCTCGGGCTGGCGGGTTCGACCGCCGGCGCGCTGCTCGGCGTGATGGCGGTGTACGTGTTCAACACCTCGGGCCCACGACTGTTTCCCGTCACCGTCAGCCCCTGGCTGGTGCCGCAGGCCATGCTCATCGCCACCCTGGCCGGGGTGATCGCCGCCTACACCCCGGCGCGCCGCGCCTCGCGCCTGGACCCGGTGGAAGCCATCCGCACGGTGTGACCATGGCCGACACCCCGCTTCCTGCCGCCCCCGCCGCCGCTGCCACGGCGCCGGTGCTGCGCCTGTCCGGTTTGCGCAAGGCCTACGGCGTGGGCACGCCACTGGAAGTGGAGGTGCTGCACGGCATCGACCTGACGCTGGCTCCCGGCGAGTTCGCCGCGTTGATCGGCCCGTCGGGCTCGGGCAAGAGCACGCTGCTCAACCTCATCGGCCTGCTCGACACCCCCACCGCCGGCGAGGTCGATGTGCAGGGCACGCCGACCGTAGGGCTGAACGACGCACAGCGCACCGCGCTGCGCGGGCGCACGCTGGGCTTCGTCTTCCAGTTCCACCATCTGATCAATGCGTTTTCGGTGCTCGACAACGTGATGATGCCCGCGCTGCTGGGCGGCGCGCCGCGCGACACCGCCACCCGCGACCGCGCGCTCGAACTGCTCGACGCCGTCGGCCTGGCGCGGCACGCGCACAAGCGCCCCACCGAACTGTCCGGCGGCCAGCAGCAGCGCGTGGCCATCGCCCGCGCGCTGATGATCCACCCTCCGATCCTGCTGGCCGACGAGCCCACCGGCAACCTCGACACCCATTCGGCCGACGACGTGTTTACGCTGTTCCGCCACTTCAACCAGACCTTCGGCTGCGCCGTGCTGCTCGTCACCCACGACCCGCGGATCGCCGCGCGCTGCGACCGGGTGATCGAACTGCTCGACGGCCGCATCGTCGCCGACCGCGCCAACCCTGTCTCCTGAGCGCACGGGCCGCCGCCTACAATGGCCGGTTGCGCGCCGCGTCCGGCGCCGTCTTTTCCCCTGCCCGACCATGAGCCTGAAATGCGGTATCGTGGGGCTGCCCAATGTCGGCAAGTCCACGCTGTTCAACGCGCTGACGCAAAGCGCCATTCCCGCGGAAAACTATCCCTTCTGCACCATCGAACCGAACACCGGCATCGTCGAGGTGCCTGACCCGCGGCTGGCGCAGCTCGCCGCCATCGTCAAGCCGCAGCGCGTGCTACCCGCGGTCGTGGAGTTCGTCGACATCGCCGGGCTGGTCGCCGGCGCCAGCCAGGGTGAGGGCCTGGGCAACCAGTTTCTCGCCCACATCCGCGAAACCGACGCCATCGTCAACGTCGTGCGCTGTTTCGACGACCCCAACGTCATCCACGTCGCCGGGCGGGTCGATCCGCTGGCCGACATCGCCGTGATCCAGACCGAGCTGTGCCTTGCCGATCTGGCCACCGCGGAAAAAAGCCTGCAGCGGCTGCAAAAACAGGCGCGCGCCGGCGACAAGGACGCCAAGCGCACCGCCGACGTGCTCGAACGCGTCGTCGCCGCGCTCAACGACGCCCAACCAATCCGCGCCCTCGGCCTGAGCGAGGAAGAACGCGCGCTGATCGCACCGCTGTGTTTCATCACCGCCAAGCCGGCGATGTACGTCGGCAACGTGATGGAAGACGGCTTCGACCACAACCCGCACCTGGACCGGCTGCGCGACTACGCAGCCCGGGAAGGCGCGCCGGTAGTGGCGATCTGCGCCAAGCTGGAAAGCGAGCTTGCCGGCATGGACGCGGAGGAAAAACAGGCCTTTCTCGCCGATCTCGGCCTGGAGGAACCCGGACTGAACCGTCTGATCCGCGCCGCCTACAGCCTGCTCGGGCTGCAGACCTATTTCACCGCCGGCGTCAAGGAGGTGCGCGCGTGGACGGTGCGCGTGGGCGCCACCGCGCCGCAGGCCGCCGGGGTGATCCACTCCGATTTCGAGCGCGGCTTCATCCGGGCGCAGACCATCGCCTTCGACGATTTCGTGCGCTACGGAGGTGAGCAGGGGGCGAAAGAGGCCGGCAAAATGCGCGCCGAAGGCAAGGACTACGTCGTCAAGGACGGCGACGTGCTGCACTTCCTGTTCTCCCCGAACTGAAAGACAGGCGCCGCCGCGGCAGGCTGCGCCGCCACCGGGGCGGCAAAAAAAGAAACCCGCACGCGGCGGGTTTCTTTTTTGGCGGGCTGGCAACCGTCAGCGCTTGGAGAACTGCTTGGCGCGGCGGGCTTTGCGCAGACCGACTTTCTTGCGCTCGACTTCGCGGGCGTCGCGGGTGACGAAGCCGGCCTTGGACAGCGCGGGCTTGAGGTTGGCGTCGTAATCGATCAGCGCACGGGTGATGCCGTGGCGCACGGCGCCGGCCTGGCCGGTTTCACCACCGCCGTGGACGTTGATCATGATGTCGAAATTGCTCTCGTTTTCGGTGAGCACGAGCGGCTGCTTGACGATCATGATCGAGGTCTGGCGGCCGAAATACTGCTCGACCTCTTTGCCGTTGACCGTGATCTTGCCGCTACCTTTTTTGATGAATACCCGGGCCACCGAGCTCTTGCGGCGGCCAGTCCCGTAATTCCAGTTTCCGATCATGGCCTGTCCTTAGATGTCGAGGGTCTTGGGCTGCTGCGCGCTGTGCGGATGCTCCGCCCCGGCGTAGACCTTGAGCTTTTTGATCATGGCGTAACCCAGCGGGCCCTTGGGCAGCATGCCCTTGACCGCCAGCTCCAGCGCACGGCCGGGGTGACGCGCCTGCATGTCCTTGAATCTGGTGGCGTAGATGCCGCCGGGGTAGCCGGTGTGACGGTAGTAGATTTTGTCGTTGGCCTTGTTGCCGGTCACACGCAGCTTGGACGCATTGACGACGATGATGAAGTCACCGGTATCGACGTGCGGGGTGTAAATGGCCTTGTGTTTGCCGCGCAGACGGCGGGCCACTTCGCTGGCGACCCGGCCGAGAACCTTGTTCTGCGCGTCAATCACGAACCACTCATGCACGACCTCGGCCGGTTTGGCGCTGAAGGTTTTCATGGTTGTTCCTGTTGGATGATGGGGGCGAGATCGACGGTCCCACCAGTGATGTGCGGCTGTTCCGCGCCCACCGGCATGGGTATTTTGGCCCTCGCACAAAGCCAAACGCCACATTCTAACAGGCCGTTGAAAAACGTCGTGAGGATGGCCAGATGCAAGGCGCACGGAGCGCAGCGACCGAGACAGATCAAGCCGATCGGCGAGGGAGCGAGCACCGCGCAACGCCGCAGATGGCCCACCGCAGCAGTTTTTCAACGGCCTGCTAACCACAACCGGTGCGCCCTGCCTGCATCAAGTCGGCCGCAGCGCAAAAAGGCAAGGCGCAATCCACGCGCGGCACTTGCATTCGCCGCCATAACGCCTACACTTGCCAGAGCCGAATTGCTGCACTGCACAATCGTGGAGGGCCTGATCGCATGACTCCGTTTCCCGAGCCGCACACGCGCGCGCCTGGCGCGCAGACACCGTCGCCCGTTCTGCCCTATTTCAACCAGCGCCCCGCGCCGATCATTCCCATCCGCCCGATCGGGCCGGAACACCGGGAGCAGCTGCTGCGCCATTTTCTCGCGCTCAGCGCCGAAGACCGCTACCTGCGTTTCGGCTACGCCGCCAGCGACGAGCGCATCCGCGCCTACGTCGATTCGATCCGCTTCGGTCAGGACGTGATTTTTGGCGTGTTCAACCGCAAGCTCGACCTGCTGGCGGTGGCGCATATCGCCATCGAACCGGGGCAGACGGCACGTGCCGAGTTCGGCGTGTCGGTGCTGCCGCGCGGGCGCGGGCTGGGCATCGGCACGCGGTTGTTCCAGCGCGCGGCCATCGAGGCACGCAACCGCGGCTTCCGCCAGCTGTATATGCAATGCCTGAGCAGCAACGCCGCCATGCTCAAAATCGCCCGCCGCGCGGGTATGACGGTGCACAACGAGGGCGGCGAAACCGAGGCCTACCTCGCTTTGCCCGACGACGATTACCAAAGCCATTTCGATGCCCTGCTGGAAAACCAGACCGGGCAGATCGACTACTGGTTCAAGGCGCTGATGCGCCAGTGGCGCTGTTTCTGGTTGTTCGGCCGCTGCGCGCAGGGCGTGGAAACGGCGTGACCTCGCCGCGCCGTCCTACAGCCGCCCCATGAGTTTCATCAGCCAGCGCGTGCGCCGGCCATATGGCGGCGCCGCCAGCGCGACCCCGGACCACCGCGACTGCAGCAGCACCGGCTTGAGCTTGCTGAAGGTGTCGAACCCCCAGCGCCCGTGGTAGTGCCCCATGCCCGAGGCGCCGACCCCGCCAAACGGCAGACCGTCCTGCGCGAAATGCAGCAGCGTGTCGCCCACGGTCACCCCGCCGGCGTGAGTGCGCAGCAGCGCGTCGCGGATGCGGCGGCGGTCGCAGTCGAACCAGTACAGCGCCAGCGGCCGCGGCTGACTGCGCACGAACGCTAGCGCCTGTTCGACCCCGTCATACGCCACCACGGGCAGCAAAGGCCCGAAAATTTCCTCGGTCATCAGCCGCACCGTCGGCGGCGCATCGCACACCACCGCCGGTGCCAGGCGGTGGCGCAGATCGTCCGCCTGCACGCCGTCGAACAGCGCATGCACCCGCGCGCCGCCAGCGCGCGCCTCACCGAGCAGGCCGACCAGGCGGCTGTACTGCCGGTGGTCGATGATGCTGGTGTAGTCCGGGCTGAGCAG
>Ga0207433_10007512_pt1 | contig 18202 bp, 11 predicted proteins | sample YelNatPaOPGAMG01_FD_187559 | JGI IMG/M metagenome (GOLD analysis project Ga0207433, IMG submission 187559) | Hot spring thermophilic microbial communities from Obsidian Pool, Yellowstone National Park, USA - OP-RAMG-01 (SPAdes) (version 3) | ecosystem: Environmental > Aquatic > Thermal springs... | reverse complement strand
TCATCATCGTTTATATCAGGGCAGACACATAGGTCTGTCCCTGTAATAATCACATCCTTTCAGGTGGATTGAACGGCGATGATGAATTTCAGGATTGTATTTCATAATTTGCCCTTTGATATTGTTTCTTTTTCTATTGAAACAATTCAAGATTAGGCATAAGTGCTTTAAGCACACCCCACCCACCCAATTAAGTAAGGGATGCTCCGCATCGGAGATGCTTGGCATCGGAGATGCTTGGCATCAGAGATGCTTCGTATCCCTTAATCCAAATAAATTAAGAAGGAGATTCTTCACTCCGTTCAGAATGACTTTTGGAACACTATCGGAATGTTTTAACTTCCAACACCTTGTTTTTTTGATTAATCATCGTTTAGGAATAATCATAATCAAATTTTGGAACACCCTCTCAAATGTTATTGAAAAGAAATTATTATTTTGTTTAAAATAAGCAAAAAGGAGGATTTTATGAGATTAGTTTTTAGGTTACTTCTAGTTATAACATTGCTTTTTGTTACTACTCTTGGCTTTTCTCAAGTTTTTGTTGTAAACGAAACACCAATTGCTAAGTTTCAGGGGTCTGATGACGATAAGAATTTTATAAATTCTTTAGTCTCTTACACTTTGAATGATTCTTATGATTTCTTGCCATACGACTTTGTAAATGTTCCTGCTTTGCAGGATTGGTACAATGTGCTTGTTGATGTTGTGAATGCTACGAATACGAATGTTGTAATCGTTAAGAAAAAGGCCGTAGCACCGAAAAAATTGGCACCTATAGTTATAAAAAAGATAGATGCTACAACATTGAAGAATATTACATCTCTCATTCCTCAAGTTAAGGGTGTTGTTTCTGCTAGTTATTCCATCTCTAAAACTGATTTACTCGTTAATATCCAATTGCTTGATAACATTGGTAAGGTTTTGAATAAGAAATCTGTTTCTGTCCCTTTGGCTAACCTGGTGAATAGGGAAGGTGTTATTTTATCTGTTAAAGAAGCTTTGGTTGATTTGTTTAATGCCTGGAAATATTACTATTACGACCCTAAGAGACAGGGAAGTGTTTCTTTGGCTGTTACACCTAACAAAGGTGTTGTTGCGGTTCTGAAGCCAAATGATATTCCTTTGCCTTTGGGCAAAAATGTTTCTCTACCTGAAGGAGAGTATACTTTAATTGTACAGGCTCCGGGTTTCGCTTCTATTGTGACTAATATTTATGTGGCTCCGAATTCTTCATCAAAAATTGCTCTAAAGTTAGTACCTTCACCGAAAATGGAATATCCAGTACCTATGGGGTTACTTTACCTTGATGCTGATGTTAAAGGGGTACCTGTAATAATTGCTGAAGGTAACATTTTGGGTACTACTCCGCTTTACACAAATGTAATAGCAGGTGAAAAAAATATTGTTTTCCAACAGACAACTACTACTTTATTGAAAACTGTTAAATTTGATGTCAAGCCTGATGTGCTAAATTATTTTTATGTTACTCTTGATAAAGTTGGTGCTGGTGTTACGATAAGTGCTAATGATGGGTCTTTTGTTGTTATAGATAGGAAACTGGAAGGTGTTATCTCATCTGGCAGTTTCTCTAAAAACTTAAGTAGGGGTATTCATACAATCACTCTTTTCAAAAGTGGATTTGAGCCATTCAGAACGAATGTGAATATTACCTCTGATGAAAAAATTGCACTCAAAGTTTCACTTAATCCTAGGAAAGTACCTGTTTTTGTTGTAACCCCTGAGAGTAGTGAGGTTACAGTTAGGTATCAGGGTAATGTTGTTGGTGTTACTCCTAAAAAGGTTCTTCTTGAACCTGGTAAGGATAATGTTGTTGAGCTAATAGCTCAGGAGGTAGGATTTAATAATACTTCGTTTAACATCACACCTTCAATGAATTCTATCAACTCAAAAGTTATTAAACTTTCTCCGCTGTTTGGCGATTTGCTAGTTTTGACTGACCCTACCGAATCTATTGTTAAGTTCAATGAGAGAATTGTAGGTACAACATCGGTTGATGGCTTACTTGTTAGAGGTTTGCCAGCTAGAAAAGGCACACTGATTGTTAGAAAGGAAGGTTATAGGGCTATAAAGACCAATATATTTATACAGCCAAATATTCAGAATTCATTCTCTTTCAAACTCAAGGAAGCACCTATAAAGTTATTCATAAACACTCTGCCTGTACAGAATGTTGATGTTTACATGAATGAAGAGTACTACGGTGAAAACGATGGTGTTATAAATGTTGAGCTTGGCAACTTCGTTATGAAGTTGGTAAAACCTGGATACAAGACTATTTATACGAATGTGTCTTTCCCGAGTAAAGTTGATACTGTTATTCCTCTTACCTTCAGTATGACATCAGGGTTGAGTGAACCTGAAGTTATTTCTACAGTTAACAGTAACACCACTCAGATAGATTCCTTGGTATCAAATGGTGATTACATCGGTGCTTACGATGTTCTGAAATCTACAAAAGATTTGATTGTGAATTCAGGTTATACAAACTTCTCAGTTTCACTTGTGAAACTGTATGAATTCCTTAATAGAAAGGAAAAGGAAATACAGCCAGAAGTTGAGTTCTATACTCTGAATTCTAAAGCTGATGAGGTTATTTCGAAGTCTGATGTGTTCCTTAAGTCTGGTGCACCTAAAGAGGGGCTAAAAGTCCTTAAGGAGTTCGTCAGTAATGTTAATGTTTCTTCTGTATCTGATGAAAGAAAGAATCAAATATTGACAAAGATTAAGGATAAGTACAGAGAACTTGCGTTAATTGATATTTCTTCAACAGTTTCCAACAAAATTTCTGATGCCAACAAATTTGTTGCTAGAGGTGAGAAATCGGCTGCTTATGTTGTGTTTGAAGATACTATTAAGCTTATTGATGAATATGTAGTTGATGTGCCTGAAATAGTATCCGATGTTTCAAATATAAGGGAAAGTATATTATCTAACTATGTTGGTATTGGTATTGAGGTTTTGAGTAACAAAACAGAGTTAGCTATTATCAATGCTGATGACCTTACTAACAAGAAAAACTTCACGAATGCTATGGATATTCTTTCCTCTACGATTAAGGAGATAAGGACCTCTAAATTGTATTACCTTGATGTTGTTAAGGAATTTGAGAGTAAGCTTCAAAGTAAATATGATGAGATATCAGAAAAAGCGATGGAAGAAGAGCAATTAGGAGAGGTTAAAGGGATTTTTGATGAGGTTAAACCTATAATTAAGGAAGCTATTAAGTTAGCAAGCATAAATGACTTTGACGGTGCTATAAATAAGTATCAAGCAGCTCTAAAGATTATAGAAGTTTCTGAGTATAGGGATAATCCTTTCCTTAAGAAATTGAAGGACAGTATAGTTGCGGATATTGCTAAAATTGAGCAAGATAAGAAAGAGGCTGAAGAAATGAAACTTAAGAAAATTAAGATTCAAGAGGAGTTAGAGAAGAAGAAGAAAGAATTACCTTGGTGGACTAGAATGCAAAAGGCGTGGACAGGTGTCGGATTTGAGGTTTCTGGTTCAATTTTAACGCCGCAGGGTAGTGATTTTGCCGTGACAAATTTGAACATTCCTGTGAATGTTAAATTGCATATTTCAATTTTACCTATACTTGGATTGTCTTTTGGTGGGTTTTACAATGCAAATTCGGAGATGGTTTCCTCTAATGCTGCTTACCTCGCATGGATGGGAATGGGTCAACTTGGCCTTAGAATACCAATAGTTAAGCAGATCTCAATCTTTGGTGATTTTGGTACTGGACTAAGTATGTGGAAAGATTCACTAATTATGAGAATAGGTAAGGATTACATTTTGAATGCTGGAGTTGACTTGAAGTTCAGTTGGTTTGGTATTAGGATGTCATACGATATGGCTTTCTACGATGATTTCAAGAATTATCAGTATGGTGGTAGTTTTGGTATAATACTTTGGGCAACTGAGGATTAGTTAAATTATTTTATTATTGGGGGCGTGAGCCCCCAACTATTTTTTATTGTTCTTTCCTCTTTATCTTTAGGAAGAGATACCTTAAGATGTTCATTCCTTTTACACCTTTGTGATTTACTCTCACCTTAATGTCTATAAGTTTTCAGGGAAAAGGTTTTCGTACAGGCTTATTTTTATTTTCTAATAAAGGAGAGTTAAAAATTTAGTAGGTAATTCTTTTCTGTTATAGTATAAGAAGCACACCTTTGTTATGCGCATTACTTTGAGTAGATATTGATGTTCTTTAATTCTATTGAAAAAATCTTTGTGCTTTATAGCACCTTATGCTTTAAGCACTCTTAATAGGAAAGAACTATTTTCTCGCAGCTGTGTAATTTTTACATACCCAGTTTTAAACACTCAATTCTTGAACCCGCTAAATTACTTACATTCTGTACTGCCTAGAATACTTTTTGACAAACTCTCTTGAGAGTGTAGAGAGGCGGAGCCTCTCTACAATAAAAATGGGTGGGAGGGTGGGAGTGCTTAAAGCACGCGGTGTTTATAACACTTTCTTAATTAAAAGAAGAAGCAGGCCAAGCCTGACAGGCCAATCTTATATCAGGCCTAGCCTGTGACAGGTTTAACCTGTTTTCAACACAATCTGTGCTTTTTTGATTTTCGGAGAATTGATGTCTAATAATACAGAATAAAAAGGAGGGGTTATGGCAGAGTTTGGTAATCCGTTTTCAGGTTTGGCAAATGGGAGAAAACTCACAAAGGAGGAGATAATAAGAGCCATAAGGTTTTTAGTGTCAGCGGAATACGAAGCAGTGCAACTTTACACGCAGTTGGCTGAATCGGTTGATGATAGGTTGGTGAAGGAAGTTCTTGAAGATATAGCAAATGAAGAGAAAGTGCATGCAGGGGAGTTCTTAAGATTGCTAAAGCACCTTGATCCTCAAGAAGAAAAATTCTATGGTGAAGGTGCTAAAGAAGTAGAAGAGATGATTAAAAAATTTGGCTAAAAGAAATGGATTTGATTAGATATAAGGAAGTATCTTATAATTCGCTATTTATAAGGGGGTAAGGTATGGATTTGGGTAATCTAATACTTAGGGTTGTAACTGGTGCAAGTGTGATTATATTTCACTCATGGGCAAGAGTGGTGGGAATGGTTAAATTTTTAGGTAGTGGTAAGCATTGGGGATTTATTGATATGCTGCAAAAGGTGGGGCTCCCATTACCTGGGTTTTTTGCCATTCTAGTAGTATTGGTAGAGTTCATCGGTAGTATATTTATAATATTAGGGTTATTTACAAGAATTAGCGCTATTGGATTAGCTTTGGTACTTATATTTGCAATCTACTTTCAGATTGTAACAAAAGCATCAGTAGAATTATCTTTGATATATTTGTCAATATTTATCTTTTTAGCTTTAGCAGGGGCTGGTAAGTTTTCACTTGATTCAAAATCTGGAAGAAAATAATGTAAAAAACTTTTATGAAAATAATATGAAAATAAAATACTCCATTGTAGGCAAGTTGTTTCGGCAACTCAAAGTAGGTTTTAAAAAATTGTTACACTTAAGAGATTCTACTCACGAGATAGCACTAGGATTTGCTGTGGGTGTTTTTGTTGGTGTATTTCCGACTTTTGGTTTTGGTGCATTGGTTTTGGGAGCATTAGCAATAGTTATAAGATTTAATTTTGTGGCATCTTTAATTGGAACATTGATAAATAATCCTTTATTTACACCATTTTGGCTGATAAGTAGTTACAAAGTTGGTGAATTAGTTACAAAGGCAGGTATAAAGATTAATGAAGACTTCTTGAAGAATACATTCAATTTCACTTTGTCTTACCTTGTTGGTAACATAATACTTTCAGTGGTGAGTGGAATAATATCTTACTTTGTTGTTTACATAGTTGTTGAATCTTACAGAGCATCAAAGAGAGAGGATACAAAAGAAAAATAAAAAAAATTTTTTTATGTAATTTGATTTTTTTTATAATTGCGTTTTAAAATAGATAGAACTTTTAAAGGTGTTTTATGGCGAAGAAAGAAATTAAGGCTATCGTTAAACTTCAGATACCTGCAGGTGAGGCTAATCCAGCTCCACCAGTTGGACCTGCATTGGGGCAGCATGGTATACCTATAATGGATTTTGTTAAGAAATTCAATGAAGCTACTGCGTCTCAGAAAGGGATAATTGTTCCCGTTGTTATTACTGTTTATGCTGATAGGACTTATGAATTTGTTGTCAAGACTCCTCCTACATCTGTCCTTATAAAAAAGGAATTGGGTATAGAGAAGGGGTCTTCTACACCAAATGTTCAAAAGGTGGGGAAATTGACTAAAGAGCAAGTTAAAAAAATTGCTGAAATTAAGTTGCCGGATACCAATGCAAATACTCTCGAGGCTGTTGAAAGCATGGTTATTGGTACTGCTAGAAACATGGGTGTTGAAGTTGAGAATTAGGGGGTAGTATGTCTAGAAGTAAAAGGTATCTTTCAAATGTTGCTTTGGTTGAAAAAGAAAAATCGTACACGGTAGATGAGGCTCTGGATATTATTTTTAATGCAGCTAATGCTAAGTTTGATGAGAGTATAGATATAGCAATAAAAACGGGATTGAAAACAGGCCAATCTGTTAGAGGTAGTGTTGCTTTGCCTCATGGTACTGGAAAACAAGTTAAAGTTTTGGTTTTCGCTAAAGGTGATAAAGCTGAAGAGGCTAAAAAGGCAGGTGCTGATTATGTTGGCGCTGAGGACCTTATAGAAAAGATTCTAAATGAACAGTGGGTTGATTATGATGTTGTTATTGCTACACCTGATATAATGAAAGAAGTTTCAAAGTTAGGACCTATTCTTGGTAGGAAAAAGTTAATGCCAAACCCTAAGGTCGGGACTGTTACTTTTGATATCTCTAAGGCAGTTCAAGAATTTAAGAAGGGAAAGATAGAATTTAGGAGTGATAAAACAGGTAATATTCATGCCTCAATTGGTAAGAAGAGTATGGGTAAGGATAAGGTTAAAGACAATGTATTGCTTTTCGTTAGAGAGGTGAGCAAAGTTAGGCCTGCTGATTATAAGGGCGATTTTATAAAGAGTATAGTTTTATCTTCTACAATGGGACCTGGAGTAAAATTGAATAAATCTTCAATTTTACAAGAATCTCATAAGGTTAATTTGTAATTGGAGGTTATTATGCCAAATGAGAGAAATTTAAAGATGTACGAAAAGGTAAGTGAGATAATAAAGGAGTATGGTAATAATATCGTTTCGATTGATTTTAGAGGTTTGAATGTTGAGAGTATGTTCAAGTTGAGGAATGAGATAAGGAAGATGGGTGGTAAACTTAAGGTTGTGAAGAATACGATTTTTAGTAAATGTGTTAAGAATGAGTTGGGTTGGGATTATGAGTTTGAGGGTGTTAATGGGTTTATATTTGCTAGGGATAATATTATTGACATCTTGAAATATTTGGTTAAATCTCAAAAGGATGTAAATTTTGCTATAAATTGGGCTATATTTGAAGGCAAGTTTTTTGATAAAAATGCTACCGTGGAACTCTCGAAGTTGCCTTCAAAACAGGAGATTGTTGCTTATCTTGTTGGTGCAGTTGGCTCTGGTGTTTCTTCGTTTGTTTGGACGCTTGGCAATGTTGTCCAGAGTTTTGTATTAGTCTTAAAGGCTATAGAAGACAAGAAATAAAACCGCTTTTGCGGTTATATATTAGGAGGGAGGTTTTATGGCTGAAAAGTTATCTGTGCAGGATCTTGTTGATGTTATATCAAATATGACTGTGATGGAGCTTGTGGAGCTTAGGAAGGCTTTAGAGGATAAGTTTGGTGTTAGTGCTTCAATGCCAGTAATGGTTGCTGGCGGTGCCGTTGCTGGTGGCCAATCTCAATCTCAGGCGGCTGAAGAAGAAAAAAGCACATTTGATGTGTTTATAAAGGAAGTTGGAGATGCAAAACTTCAAGTTATTAAAGTTGTTAAGGACTTAACTGGTTTGAGTTTAAAGGATGCTAAAGATATCGTTGAAAGTGGAGGGCAGAAACCTGTAAAGCAAGGTGTTTCTAAGGAGGAGGCAGAAAAACTCAAGAAATCCATTGAAGAGGCAGGTGCTGTTGTTGAGCTTAAGTAATTTTTTTAGAGGGGATTCCCTCTTTTTACATATTTTTGAGGTATAAGTATGTCTTTTAAGGAGAAATCTTTTTCTAAAGTATCTCTCCCCTATGATGTTCCTGATTTATTGGAGATTCAGAAGAAATCTTTTAGTGATTTTCTTCAGAAGGATGTGCCGCCAAATCAAAGGAAGAATAGGGGATTACAAAAACTTTTTAAAACATTTTTCCCTGTGAGGTATGAGGATATTGAGGTTGATGTTGTTGAGTATTACATTGATGAACCTTATAAGTCACCGGATGAGTGTGTTAGGAAAAATTTAACATATTCTGCACCTGTGAAAGTTACTTTTAGGTTGATTAATCACAAAACTGGTGAAGTTTACGAGAAACCTAAAGTTTATCTTGGCGATATACCGTTGATGACTGATAAAGCTAACTTTATAATAAATGGTGTCCAGAGGGTTATTGTAAGCCAAATTATAAAATCTTCGGGTATAGTTTTTAGCAATAGGAAAGGAGAATTGTCTTGTAAAATCGTCCCTGAAAAGGGTATTTGGGTTGAGTTTGGTATATCCTTGAAGAAAGAATTGATGTACTTCAGTATAGATAACAAAAAGAAATTACTGCTTACTTATTTTCTTAGGGCAATTGGGATGAATACTCAGGATATCATATCTAGTTTTTTTGATTACAATGAAGTTGATTTTTCAGAAGTTTCTAAAATAGATAAAAGTTTTTATCTCTATGAAAATGTTGTTGACGATGAAGGCAATGTATTGTTTTTAGCTGGTACTAGAGTTGTTAAGGTTGGTGCTAGGTCTCAAGTTGTAATGAAAGAAGGTTCACATATTGTTGATTTTGATACTTTTTATAGTGCTATCTCTTCTTTGAAGAATAAAAAGGTAAAGGTTATTTCTGAATCTAGTATAAGGGATAATTTATCGCTTTTTAATACCTTGAGAAGAGAAAAGGAGTTAATAGAATTTGAGTATTTGAGAGAATATGAGTATTCCAAATTTACGAAGGAAGAATTTGCAACTCTTAAGGCTATTTCTAAAGTTGTTCCATTTATTAGGAATATGGCAAATACTACTGTGTTATCTGTTGAGTCTGCTGTTAAGGACATTCAGAAGCATTTGTACGATGAGAAACTTTTCGATTTGGGTGAAGTTGGAAGATATAAGTTACTCATGAGGCTTTACAAAGATGCACCTGAAGAATTAAGGAAGAGTCTTGAAGATAAGTTTGCTTTGGTTAAGGAGGATATAATCAGAGCTATAAAGATGTTACTGAAGATATTTGCCAGTAATGATATAGTTGATGATATAGATCACTTGAGTAATAGAAGAATTAGGGCAGTTGGTGAATTGTTGTATCAGCAGTTGTATTCTTCCATGGCTAAGGTTCAGAAAGTTGTAGAGGATAGAATTAAAGTCGATGATAGGTTGGATTCTATAGTACAATCGGTTATAATGTTAAAACCATTTGTTTCTCCTCTCAACGAATTTTTTGGTACTAGTCAGCTTTCTCATTTTATGGATCAGATAAATCCTCTATCGGAGATGACTAATAAGAGGAGGGTTTCTGCTCTTGGTCCCGGCGGTTTTACGAGGGAGAGGGCAGGATTTGAAGTTAGAGATGTTCACTTCTCGCATTATGGTAGATTGTGTCCAATTGAAACACCTGAAGGTCAGAATATAGGGTTGATTTTATCTCTTTCAACTTACGCTAAAGTAAATGAGTATGGTTTTATAGAAACTCCGTATAGAGTTGTTGTTAATGGTAAGGTCACTGAAGAGGTGAGGTATTTTAATGCTATAGATGAAGAGGAACATTATATTTGCCAATCTACGGAGCCAGTTGATGAAAATGGTTATCTAGTTAATGAAATTGTTTATGTTAGATACAAAGGTAAGTTCATTAGGGTGGCTAGGGATCAGGTGCAGTTGATGGATGTTTCACCTAAACAGATGTTTAGCGTTTCAACTTCTTTAATTCCTTTTCTTGAGCATGATGATGCCAATAGAGCTCTTATGGGCTCTAACATGCAAAGACAATCAGTGCCTTTGCTTAGACCTCAATCTCCTCTTGTAGGTACTGGCATGGAGAAGGTTGTTGCTAAACAAAGTGGTTATTCATCTATTGCTCAAAAATCGGGGGTTGTTGAGAAGGTTTCATCGACTTATATAGTTGTTAAAAATGATGATGGGACAAGAACTAGATACGATTTGATGAAATTTAGGCCTACAAATAATAATACATGTTATAATCAAAAACCTATAGTTAATAATGGACAGAGAGTTGAGGCGGGACAAGTTATAGCAGATGGCCCTGCGATGGATAATGGTGAGTTGGCATTGGGTACTAACCTTTTGGTAGCCTATATGCCGTGGTATGGTTATAATTACGAGGATGCTATAATTATCAGTGAAAGGTTGGTGAAGGAGGATATATTAACTTCAGTACACATATTTGAATACGAGGTTGCTGTCAGAACTACTAAATTTGGAGATGAACAGATCACTAAAGATATTCCCGGTGTAAATGAACAATTTTTGAAAAATCTTGATGAGAATGGTATTGTAAGGATTGGTGCCTATGTTAAGTCGGGAGATATATTAGTTGGTAAGTTAACACCCAAAAGTGAGGAAGTTGAATCGCCAGAGTATAAACTTTTAAAGGTTTTGTTTGGTGAGAAAGCGAGGGATTCTAAAGATTCTTCACTCAAGGTACCGCATGGTGAAGGTGGTGTTGTAATAGGTGTTGATAGATTCTCAAGAGAAAATAAGGATGAGTTGCCAATAGGTGTTAATGAACTCATAAAGGTTTATGTTGCTCAGAAGAGGAAGGTTAAAGTTGGTGATAAATTATCCGGTAGGCATGGTAATAAGGGAGTCGTTGCGAGAATTGCACCTGTCGAAGATATGCCTATTTTGCCTGATGGTACTCCGGTTGATATAATACTTAATCCTTTGGGTGTTCCTTCGAGAATGAACTTAGGTCAGCTTTTTGAAACGATGCTTGGTTGGGCTGGTGTAAAGTTAGGGTATAAGTATAGAATACCTGTTTTTGAAGGACCTTCTTATGAAGAGGTTAAGGAAGAAATGAGAAAGGCAGGTTTACCGGAAACTTCAAAAGTTAGATTGAGAGATGGCATAACTGGTGAATATTTTGAATCTGAAATAGAAGTTGGTTATCAGTATATAATGAAATTGGTACATATGGTTGATGACAAAACACATGCTAGATCGATTGGTCCCTATGCCCTAATAACTCAACAACCTCTCGGTGGTAAAGCACAGTTTGGAGGGCAAAGACTTGGTGAGATGGAAGTTTGGGCGCTTGAGTCTTATGGTGCTTCTACATTGCTCCATGAGATGCTTACCGTTAAATCTGATGATATAGAAGGCAGAACTTCAGCTTACGATGGCATAACAAAAGGTAAGTACACTTCGCTTTACAATGTTCCTGAAGCCTTTAAAGTCCTCATAAATGAAATGAGGGGATTACTCCTTGATGTTGAGGTTTTTGATAAAGATGGCAATATAGTGCATATCTTCTCAAAAGATAGACATATATTTGCTGCTAAAAGCGCTAAAAAGAAAATTTAAGAGGGAATCCTCTTTTTAAGGAGGAAATTATGTTTTATGCTTCTCCAAGAAAAAGTGAGCTTCTTGATGTTAGAGATATAGCAAAAATAAGAATTTCTATTGCCTCACCTGAAGTTATTAGAGCCTATTCCTATGGTGAGGTCAAGAAACCTGAAACGATAAATTATAGAACACTTAAGCCAGAGAGAGATGGGCTTTTTTGTGAAAGAATCTTTGGACCAACTAAAGATTATGAATGCCATTGTGGTAAATTTAAATCAAAGAGATACAAAGGGATAGTCTGTGATAAATGTGGTGTGGAAGTTACAGAATCAAAAGTAAGAAGAGAAAGGATGGGGCATATAGAGCTTGCAAGTCCCGTTGTTCATATATGGTTTTACAAGATTAACCCAAGTAAGATTGGTTTGATATTAGGTGTAAACACAACTTCGGAGCTCATAGGTGTAATATATCAAGATAGTTATCTTGTTCTTGATCCCGGGGAAGTCCCTGAAATAAAAAGGTTCCAAATTATTTCTGATGAGGAGTACGAAAAACTTTCCTCAAAGTATAAAGGTAAGTTTGTAGCTGAAACTGGTGCTGAAGCAATAAAGCAAGCTTTAGAAATAATTGACCTTGAGGCAATTGAGAAAGAGTTAAGAAAGGAGATGGAGGAATATGGTGAGAGAGTTGATCCAAAGGTAGTTAAGAGACTTGAAATTATAACAGGTATTATAAAATCCGGTATAAAACCTCAATGGATGATTATAGAAGCGCTACCTGTTATTCCACCAGAGTTGAGACCTATGGTTTTGCTCGATGGGGGGAGGTTTGCTTCATCTGATTTGAATGAACTCTATAGAAAGATTATTAACAGAAACAATCGTTTAAGGAAAATAATGCAACTTAATGCTCCCGAGATAATAATCAAGAGTGAAAAGAGATTACTACAGGATGCAGTTGATGCTTTGATTGATAATTCTAGGAAGAAAAATCCCGTGAAGACATCTTCAGGAAAGGTAATGCGTTCTCTCGCTACTTTGCTTAAGGGTAAGCAAGGTAGATTTAGGCAAAATCTGTTGGGTAAGAGAGTAGATTACTCAGGGAGGTCTGTTATCGTTGTTGATCCTAAATTAAAATTATGGCAGTGTGGATTGCCTAGAATAATGGCTGTTGAATTATTTAAACCTTTTATAATGAGAGAATTGATTAGCAGAAAATACGCTTTTAACATAAAGCAAGCCAGATCCCTCGCTGAGGATTACAATGACCCTAGAGTTCATGAGTGTTTAGAAAGCGTTATTAAACTCCATCCTGTATTGTTAAACAGAGCTCCAACTCTTCACAGATTGAGTATAGAAGCCTTTGAGCCAGTGTTAGTTGAGGATAATGCAATACATTTGCACCCCATCGTTTGTCATCCTTATAATGCTGACTTTGATGGTGACCAGATGGCGGTACATGTACCTCTTTCTCCTGAAGCACAGATAGAGGCTTGGGTCCTTATCCTTTCTGCTAGAAACTTATTAAAACCTGCTACTGGTGATCCTGTTATGTTCCCAACTCAAGATATGGTTTTGGGAGCATATTATTTGACCACTGATACTGGAATTTATCAAAATGGTGAAAAGTTGAGATACTTTTCTTCATTCAAGGAAGTTGCATATGCTCTCGAAACAGGTAAAGTTGGTATTAGAGAAAAGATCATATTCAACTACAATGGCCAAAAAATAGAAACAACTGTTGGAAGAGTGATATTTAATTCCATCTTACCAGAAAAATTGAGATTCATTAATAAAACTCTCACCAATAAAGATCTTGTTTCTCTCGTCAGAACTTGCTATACGAAGGTTGGTAGGTGGGCAACTGTTAAGTTGTTTGATGACCTTAAGGAAATGGGGTATTTTAACGCCACTAAGAGAGGGTCTACTATATCGCTTGAAGATATAAAAGTCCCTTCTATAAAACATCAATTGATAAGTAAAGCAGAGCAAGAAGTTGCCAAAATAGAGGAAGACTATGACAAAGGATTTTTGAACGCAGATGAGAGATACAACAGAATAATAAATTTGTGGTCTCATGTTAGTGATAAAGTTAAGAAGGAAATGGAAAATACTCTTAGAGAAGATCAGAATGGACTTAACCCAGTTTATGTTATGATGACTTCTGGTGCAAGGGGTAATAGAGAGCAAGTTAAGCAGCTTGCTGGTATGAGGGGATTAATGTCTAGACCTTCTGGTGAAATAATAGAACTCCCGATTAAGTCTAACTTCAAGGAAGGTTTAGGACTGTGGGAATACTTCATTTCGGCACATGGCGGTAGAAAGGGACTTGCTGATACTGCTTTGAAAACATCAGAGGCAGGTTATCTAACTAGAAAACTCGTTGATATTGCTCACTCCGTCTTCATTGTTGAGGAGGATTGCGGAACTGCTAAAGGATTACTTATCTCTGAAGATGATTTTGCTAATAGAGATGAAATGGTCGCTAAGTTGATTGGTAAAACAAGTTTGTTTGATGTCCATGATCCAGATACAGGTAAAGTGATAGTAAAATCTAATGAAATAATTGATTTTGAAAAAGCAGAGGAGATAAAAAAATCGGGTGTATCAAGAGTAATGATAAGGCATGTTTTAACTTGTGAATCTAAATTTGGTGTCTGTGCTAAGTGTTATGGTTGGGATTTGGGACACAATAAACCTGTAAAATTAGGTGAAGCGATAGGTGTTATTGCTGCTCAATCGATAGGAGAACCTGGGACCCAGCTTACCATGAGAACTTTCCATACTGGTGGTATTGCTTCTACAATTGTTGAAAAGAGTTGGATTGATTTCAATGTACCTGTTTTCATTGATGATATACCTCCTTTCTATGTTGTTAATGGTAATAACGAAAAAGTTACTTCTAGAAAGGGTAATATAAGTGTGTTTAAGGTTTTTGTTAAAGAGTCTTCTAAAGAGGGTAGTATCGGATTTCATATATACGATGTAAGCAAATTTAAGAAGATCAATGTTAACGAAGGTGAAATTAAGGAATTTGAGAAAGATGAAGTTATAGCAGTATCTCAGGATGATTTAGAGTTAGTAGCATGGGAGTATATGAGGGCTGGTATCTCTAAAGGTAAATTGTTCTTATGTGAGTCTGATCCTACTATAGTAAAAATACCTATAGGTTCAGTGCTTTTAGCTAATGAGGGAGATTTAATCGATGAAAATGTACCTATAGCTAGGTTTGATCCTTATAGTGAACCTATAATCTCTGAACAAGATGGTATGGTGTTTATAGAAGAAGATACAACAAAACCTTCATCTCAGAGAGATAAAATATTGAAAATACTTGATGAAAGTGGAAATGTGAAGTCTTTAGACTTTGTTCCCGCAGATGCAGAACTTAGAGTTAAAAACGGTGATCGAGTTAATGTTGGTGATGTTTTAGCCAAAAGGAGTAGATCTAGAAGAAAAACTTATGATATTGTATCGGGTCTTCCGAGAGTTACCAATCTGTTTGAGGCAAGGAGTGTCAAAAACCAAAGTATTTTGTCTAGGATTTCGGGGAAAGTTTCTATAGAAATTGACAAGGGAAAAGTGGTGATAGTCGTTGAGAATGAATTTGGCGATGTCGCTAAACATAAAATACCATCCGGAAGGTATTTGTATGTTAGAAATGGTGACTATGTTAAAGTAGGTGAGGAACTTTGCGATGGGGAGAAATCGCTTCACGAGATGTTGCAAGTCCTTGGTGTTGAAGAAGTTTCTAAATATTTACTTTACAAAATTGAGGAAATATATAGAGATCAAGGAGTTAAAATTGATGATAAACATATAGGTGTTATAATAAGGCAGATGATGAGAAAAGTTAAGGTAATTGATCCTGGCGATTCTAAATTTATCGTTGGCCAGATTGTTGATATTGAAGAGTTTGAGAAGACAAATGAGGATATCGTCGCTCAAGGTGGATTCCCCGCAAAAGCAGAAATAATTATATTGGGTATATCAAGAAGTGCGATAATGAGTTCTAGTTTCCTAGCAGCCGCTTCTTTCCAAGAAACTCATAGGGTACTGTCTGATGCAGCTATCAAAGGCGCAGAAGATTACTTAATGGGATTGAAGGAAAACCTGATAGTCGGTAGACCCGTACATGTAGGTACCGGCTTCCCATATTACGATAAATTCACCTTTAAGGTCGTAGGTGAAGAAGAACCTAAGCTTGTAGAAGTCTCAGGTGAAGGAGTTGCATAATGTCTAGAGAACTCAGACTCCTTTTTTTCCTTGTTGTGTGGATTGGTATTGTTTACGCTTACATTCTGTTTTTTACACCTAAAGGAGGTAATACCTCAGGAGGTCAAACCTCCTCAATTAAAACTAACACTATTACAAGTAATAATACTACAAATTACATTGCTACAAGTAGATTAACAGAAACTTTGACTAATACCACCTTTGAGCAGCTAGATAAGTATTCTTATTTTTCAAACATTATCTACACGAATTCGCTTGAGTTGGTAATAGATAATCTCTCTTTTAGGGGGATTAAATTCAGATACAAAGGAAGAAGTTATGAGTTGCTTCAACACAATTGTGTTGTTCCTCCGCTTGCGATGACAGTTGGTGATGTGTTTAATCTTACCAATTATTCTACTGAATTCTTTTCTTTTAACCGCGATGGCGGTTGTAGAATAAAAGTTTCTGATGGCAGTACCTTTGAGGTAAAAAGGGATGTTATTTTTGTTTCTAATTATGTCTTTGATATAAAAATTTCTGTTAGAAATTTACAAAAAAAGCCCGTTATTTTTAATGGATTCAATTTGAGTTTTAGTGGCCCCTTGGGTCCTAATTCAAATGACCCAAATTTTGCGTATCTTTACCTTAAGTCTGGGTACATAGATAAAAAGAGTAGCAATATCGTTGAGACATTGACAACTTCAATATTTTCGGGTACCGAAAAATTTGCAATAAAGGAATCCTCTTTTTCTGGTGTTTGGTTAGCAAATGGTTATGAATTTATCGCTTTGATTCCGGAAGAAGGGGATTTTAAGGCAGAATTTCTTGCTGTTGATACAAAACATGGTTATAATAAAATCGTTTCTCTTAAATCTGTTAATGCTATCTTTGAAGCTGGTGAAACAAAAGAGTACAAAGTTAGAGTTTTCCTTGGACCTAAAAAACAAGATGTCGTTGAGAGTTTTGGGGTAAAGTCTTTCTTGGGACTTGAGGATGGGGGGGTACTTAAACCTCTATATATTGGTTTAGGTTGGCTCCTTAACTTTTTCTATAGTCTGATTCCTAACTGGGGACTTGTGGTAATTGTAGCATCATTATTCATAAAACTGCTTCTTGAACCTTTGTCTATAAAATCTGCTGTGTCAATGAAGAGACTTCAATTGATTGCTCCTAAAATAAAGGAAATTCAAGAGAAGTACAAAGACAATCCGAGCAAAATGAATGCAGAAATTGCAGAACTCTACAGAACTTACGGAGCTAACCCGGCTTCTGGTTGCTTACCTTTACTACTTCAGATACCAATATTTATAGCTTTTTATGGTGTTTTAACATCTTTTATAGAACTTTCAGGTCAAGGTTTTCTTTGGATAAATGATTTAACAAAGCCTGATACAATTCTTTATATAAAAGCTTTTGAAGGTTTGATTATATTACCTGCTTCTGTCAATCTTTTACCAATAATAATGACAATTTTGTCTTTAATACAAGTAGCCGTTTCTTCAGGGAAAGTGAAAACAGACCAAACTCTAACGATGTGGATTACTCCCATAATCTTTATGTTCATATTCTGGAATTTGCCATCTGCCTTGGTCCTTTATTGGACAATTCAAAACCTATTTTCAATAATTGAGCAGTACATCGTCAATGAAACTTTGAAATATTAATACTCGTATTCTTGCTAATTCTGTTGAGAGGCTCTGCCTCTCTTCACTCTTCAGTACTCTTCAGTGTGTAATACCTACTTCCTTCTTGAGAGAAAAAATCCTTACAGAGTTAATTTCGTTACATAATTGGGTGGGAGTGCTTAATAACACTTCTTAAAAAGGATCTATGAAGGTGTTTGAAGGCGAAGCATTCTGATGGTGTTCCAAAAGTCATTCTAAACGGAGTGAAGAATCTCCTTCTTAATTTATTTGGGTTAAGGGAGGTGTAACCTCCCTTATAACTTTAGGGTGGGCGGGTGGGAAATTGCTTAAAGCACTTATGCCTAATTTTGAATTGTTTCAATAGAAAAAGAAATAATATCAAAGGGCAAATTATGAAATACAATCCTGAAATTCATCATCGCCGTTCAATCCACCTGAAAGGATGTGATTATTACAGGGACAGACCTATGTGTCTGTCCTGATATAAACAACGATGATAATTACAATATTACAGGGGCAGACCTGTGTGTCTGCCCTAATATAAACGATAATGATAATTACAATTCAAGGTGCGAACACACAGGTTCGCCCCTATATAAAATTGTACAATGGTTTAAAACAATGACAACAAATGATTATATCAGGAATGTGAAAACCAATAATTGGAAACCGTTTAA
>Ga0207433_10007511_pt1 | contig 18203 bp, 10 predicted proteins | sample YelNatPaOPGAMG01_FD_187559 | JGI IMG/M metagenome (GOLD analysis project Ga0207433, IMG submission 187559) | Hot spring thermophilic microbial communities from Obsidian Pool, Yellowstone National Park, USA - OP-RAMG-01 (SPAdes) (version 3) | ecosystem: Environmental > Aquatic > Thermal springs... | reverse complement strand
TGTCCCAGTTCTGGCCGCATTTTGCGTCAAACCCTAAGCTCCCGAATTTTCCACTTGCCTGGTCCTGCCAGGCATCCTTCCATTTCTCTTCAGAACCATACCTCTCAAACAGGAATGCGTTCCACTCACGATTTATATCAGGAATTGGCCCGGGAGCATAAGAACTCCAGGATGGCTCATTCTGGATATCCCATCGTATTCCAGGAACATTTTTATATCTCTCTGATAAAATTTTACCGAACTCATACTGCTTTTCCAGGTCCCTGTCTGAAAGGGCAACCTCAAGCCAGTCGTGCGCTGTCTGGAGAATTACAACCCTGTGTTTCTGTGCTATCTGAAGCATTGCGTCCAGACGACGCAGGATTTTCTCGGAAGGCTTTGCAAGATTTGGGATGTATCCGGGCACTCCAAAGTGGAGCAGGCGCAGTGTGGTAAGGCCATAGTCCTGCATCTGCTGGAAATCCTGCTCAAGCACAAGCGGGTTTTCCCTCTGAGATGAAAAGACGCAGCCACAGTAGTTTGAACCGCAAACAAAAAACGGCTTTTCCTGCACAGTGAAATATGGACCATTCCACTTCACCTCCAGGCCATTTTTGAGCACATCTTCATTCCAGACCGCAAAGCCGGTTTCCATCACATCTATGGGTTTTTCACCTGTAAAAAGTATTGCCTTTATCCTGTATAAATCGCTATTGAATTTTCTGTCTTTCCATACAAATGTGTAATTTCCTGATTCCCCGGGTTCAAGCACAGCACTCTGTGTTTCTTCAAAAACCACCCTGTTATTCTGAAACTCCATAACCTGCAGATTGATTTTCACAGCCTGCTTTTCATAGCCCTGGTTTGTTGCCTTTATGCCTATTTCAACTTCCTCTCCCTGTTTGTAGCAGCCATAGTTTGTGGCAAGGTCATGCAGAAAGGTCTTTCTCCTCATTGCTTCAATTACATTCAATATAATTTTTTCCTGTGCCTTTTTCTGAGCAGATTGAGGATTAAAAATATCCTCATTGTTTATCCCGAAATATGCCCATGCAGAGCCCTTATATGGCCCTTTATAATTGTAAACAAGCGCACCAGCAGTTGCCTTTTTGCGTTTGTATCTGTCATAGCCCGTCAAAAGGGAAATCCATCTTCTCCCTGTGTCAGGAAATACCGCATCATTGTTTGTTGAAGTCATTGCACTTGCACCAAATCCAGAGAAATTTCCACTGAAAGATATGTCTTTGTCCAGCACAAACTGGTCAGGACTTGAGCTTACTGAGACGACATTTTCAAACCTGTATCCACCGTCAAAAACAGGAATCTGGTCAGATAAAATCTCAAGCCTGTCTCCTGCCTTTCCGTTTTTAGTATTCAAGCCCGGTGCAGATCTTTCCACTTTCACGCTATCAAACCAGGCAGTGCCGTGCCCGTAAAGGAGGAGGTTGAAAATAATCCAGGAGGTCCCTGCAGGAATCTGGCGCGAGAGAAGCTGAATTTCTGTCCAGTCATTTGTTCCAATAAGTACACCTGACTGGTCCCATGTAATTCTCTCTCCATTTTCCCTGTAAAAATTGAATGCAATATACGCTCCTGCTCCATCATGAACATCTTTCGTCTTTACAAAAACAGTTGCCTTAAGCACATCTCCCACCTTTATATCCTCACCTATTTCAAGTTTCTGTGTGGGCCCAAACCACCCAATCTGGATATCGTCAGGCACATCAAAAATAAGAGAAAACCTTCCTTCATATTTAATGCCTGAATCCCGGTCAATCCTGACCCCTTCAGGCTTTGAAACCTGCCAGCAATCAAGTCCTTCTTCAAAACCTGGATTTTCTATGAAATTCCCTCCTGCTTTTTCTGTTGCAAGGCTATAGAGGTTGTCAAAAACATATCCACCTGTGGAAAAGAAACTTCCGCCAGACTTAAGATATTTTTTCAGGTTCGCAGTTGCCTCTGCTGGAAATGAAGAGCCGTATGGAAGGATGAGTATTTCTATGTTGTCAGAATTCAGGATTCCGGGGTCAGCGAGGTCTTCTCCTTTCAGGAATTTTGTGGCAAGCCCTGCCTTTTTAAGAATCTCATTAAAATAATCAGGGTCTGAATGTTTGCTTTCTGAAACAGGGACCCTATCTTTAAAAATGCCTATGATTCTTTCTTTTTTCTTCCCCACAACTTCCTCCCTCTTTTCCTGCTCTTCAGCAGGTTTGCCGGATTCAACAGGAACGGGCTTGTCCGCCAGAGTAGTGGTGGCGGGCGCATCAAATTTCAATCCGCTCACATATACAACCATATCTCCAAAATTGCAACCCAATAGAATTTTATTGACGCTTGAAATGTCTTTTTCACCATTTCCACGCGGCTCAAACTTAAATCTTTTAATGGGAAGGTTTATGCGATGCCATCCCTGTTCCATCTTTCCAACACTCTTTCCCTTTTCTGTTACCTGCGCAAGCCATCCGTCTCCATCTTCTTCAAAGAGCCATATATGCATTGCTGCTTCCGGGTCAGAAGATTCCTTATAGAGCCAGAAGTCCACAGTTTTCTCGTTTCCTGTCATTGTAATTTCTTTTTTCAGATTTCCCCACCCGCAGGCAGGGTTTTTGTAAACAAGTTTCAGGGAATTCTTGCTCTCCCATGCATATTCCCTGCTTATGGAGAATTCAGGTGCAGCTCCACCGTCCCCGGCATCACTCCAGACTTCTTCAGAACTAAAATCATCAATTATCTTTTCTGCATTCAGGGGCAGACATTGCAAAAGAAATATGAAACTCACAGGTAATATTAATAACTTTTTTTGCATAATTCCTCCAGGGAAGATAATTCTCTCAGCAATAAGAAAAAATATTGTCTGTCCCTATTTTTCACGCACTTCTACATCGTCAAGGAGAACAGACTGTGCTTTTTGAAGAACCCAGAACCGCAGGCCAGGAAGCACCGGCGGAATACAGGTAAAAACGCGCGCCCGGGTTTCAGCCACAGGAAAATCACCTGCAGGCACCTCCACCTCATACCTGTGCCATTCCCCATCAGCTATAAGCGGAACTGATATCTGTTTGAAGTCATAGTTATTGTCATAGAAGTTTGTCATTATATTGCCTTTCTCTGAAAGGCACTTTGCCCAGAAAGAAACCCTGTAAATTTTGCGGGGTTTTACGCCCAGCTTCATAGAACCTGCATAGTTTGTCATCACAAGAGCAAGTCCACCATCTGGAATAGAGAGTTCAACGCAGACCTTTCCGGAGTGCGCCTCATCAGTAAAGAATCTGGCTTCTCCCCAGAATGTCCAGTATTCTCCCTGTTTTTCAAATGAGAAGTCAGGGTTTATTATCCCTTCGGGTTCCTTAATAGAAACAGATACTTCTGTCTTTGGTTCTGGATTTTTTACTTCTGAGACAGGAACGACCTCCACTGAATAGTCTGTCATATCCTTGAGTTCAGCTACGCCCACCTCACAGGGTATTTCTTTTTTATTAGTGAACAGGTCAATTAGAATTTTTTCCCTTCCGTCAGTTATCTGGATATCCTTGAAGAAAGCCCGGTATGTTCCCTTCTTGTGCTCCATACCATCAACTGCTATTACCACCTTATTAAAAGTTTCTCCAGCAAATCCCTTTAGTGGAATCTTTCTGTGGCACCAGTTTCCTTTTGCGCCTGCTGGTGCAGAACCGGGATGTGCTCCTCCCTTATCATCTGATACCTGTTTATCCCTCAGGTTCCCAAGGGTTCCACCCACCAGGTCAACCCCGCCTGTGAAACTCGCGCTGTCAAGCGGAATGAACATATCATATTCAAGAAAGGAATTCTCCGGAATCTCAAATTCATCATCCACAACAAAAAGATATGTATATTCATAGGTATTTGCTGCAGAGTATTCACTTTTAAGAAGAAGCGCTGTGCCCTTTTTTAATTTTTCCTGGTGGCTGAGTTCTTCTTTCTTTGCTATCTCGGATTCTATAATTTTTTCTTTTATTCCAGCAATCACCTTATCAGGCACCTCATTTGAAGCCACTGTAGCAGCAAATAGAATTCCATCCTGTACTGAAATTTTCTCCACCTCTTTTTCACTTTCAAAAAACACCGGATACATATAGAGGTCCCAGGTCCTCAAGGGCATCAGATTAGTGATATCAGCGGGCAGAACCTTTATCGCTTCAGCAGTGATATTTGTTCCGTCCCTGAAATATATTATTGCTTTTCCTGTAGCTTTTTCTTTTTTATAGTCCTGTTTTTGAACACCGAAGAAAAGAAAAACCGTCTTTGCGTTCTTTTTAACATCTATGCCTGCAGGATTCCTGGAATTTCCTTTCACGACGCATAAATCTCTGTTCAGAGATGGGTCCACAAGATAGAATGGAACACTGTTCTTGAAATGCATGCCGGGAATAAACCCGAACCAGTTTCCCGGCTTTTCGAAACGCAGTTCAAGACCTGCATTGCAGAAAGGATAGAGGTTGAGACATTCAAATCCGTATATTTTCACTGGTCCATTCAGGGGTTTTCTGTATTTTATTTCAGGCTGCACAAAAGTCTTTGCATTTTTAATTTCTCCAACCTGGACCATATCCCCTGGCATCACATCCCATATGTACACATCCTCACCATCTGTTGCATTGTTAAACTCGTACCTGTCTGGAGGAAGTTCCTTGCCGTTCAGATAAACTTTTTTGCTGCGCAGGTCCCTGAATGGAAAGGTAGCGATTATGTCTATGGAATTCTGCTTCTTATCCGGTCGCAGGCTTATGAGTTTGAAAGAAAAATTGTCCCCTGACTCATAACAGTAGTCTTCAATATCAAAATCAAGTGTATCCCTGCAAAAGGCAATTGCTGCCTTTTCTCCAACGCAGACCCTTACGGGCGCGTTCCCGACTGGAAGAGCATATCTGCGCACGTTTGCACCATGCTGGATATCTGAAAAGCCACCTGTGCGCAAACCTCTTTTTTCTATCTCACCAAATATCTGCACATTCTCCGCTATCCCACCATCATCCCTGTATCCCATCCAGTACCTCTCAAGACAGCCGCGCAGGATGTATTTCAAAAACGGGTCTGCTGTCTCACAATAAATCGGGACCATTGAACGCACAACCCATCCGCACTCATTCCATGTGACCCTTCCTATCCAGTTCTTGTCATTTACTGCCTGGTTAAGAAAAGTGGGGTCTAAATTGTTTGTCTCGTCAGGGTTTGTAGTATAAAACCACATAACTTTGTAAAGGGTCATAAGTGCAAGCTGAATTGCTTCCTCATAATTTTTACTGCGCACAGGGTCGTTCTTAAAAACCTGCCTGTAATTTAAAAGGAAATTTTCTCCTGCTGCTGTGCCTGCCCTGCAGAACATAGCCCAGGGCAAATCGCAGACTCCGTTTCTGGTATAGAGAAAATGCTTCACCCAGTTATAAACGCCGTCAATACAGGGAAGGTATTTCCCGTCACCCTCATTAGCATAAACCACCAGCATTGCTGTCCCTATCTGAAAAGTACTGGGATGGTGAACTCCCCTGACTTCATCCCCTCCCCACTGCTTTTTAAAGCTTCCTGTCAGAGGGTGCATCCAGGCACAGCAGGTTTCACCATCAATCTGAATCCAGGTGGTATTCTTCATAAGGTAGTCAAGCTGTTTTTTCACATTGATGATTTCAGCCTTGTTCTTCTGAGAATATGCGCGCCTTATGCCGTCCGAAATGAAATCGTTTCCGAGCATCTCAGACCCCTGCTCCACAAAAGCACCTTCCAGGCCTGCTGGTCCACTCTTCCATATTACCCCTGCTCCTGCATTTGTGCGCGGAATTCCAAAAGGTGGGGTGAGGCCATCCGGCTTATTTATCCAGCCAAGGTCGTTCATCCTTGGAACAGGAGGAAGCAGGTCCTGATGCTCGGTGTAAAGATAATTCAGGATAAACTGGTTGGGGTCTTTGTATGAGGGAATTTCAAACGAGTAGAGCAGTTCAAATTTGGAATGAATAACTTCTGGTTTCTCAGGATAGGCAAGCCTTGTCCATTTTGCCTGATAGGGATGGACAAGGGCGAAAAATTCTCCCCGGTGGTCTCCAATCCCACAGCAGTATGCACCTGCTATGTATTTCTCGCTCCTGTCTGTAAGACGGGCAAGGTTAAAATCGTAGCAGACAAATGTCCCCCTTTCGTGGTCCCATAGCCCTATTGCAGGCACTGCCCATCCAGCCATAGCAGGTGCGTATGACCAGCCGTCAGACCACTCTCCAGCCATAACTCCTTTTCTTGTAAGGGGATATTTCTCTATTTTTGGTGTGGGAATCAATGTCCCGCCATGAACTACAATAGTTGCACCGGGAGGAGTGCAGCGAAGGTAGTAGAAAGGGGCATCAGGAGTAAGTGCCTGCCTCCAGGCATTTGCGTTAAAAGACTTTAGGTCCAGAGAAAATTCAACAACCGGATAAGGTTTTTCCCCGTTCAAACTCACCCTTATATACGAATCAGGGCCCAAACCAGGAGTTCCTTTAGTTCCTGTGGTATCAATGTCCTTCAGCTCAAGCCATACGCGCTCCTTATCCTGTGCGGTCCTGGCATATTTTGCGAGCCACCTTTTGCCTGTTGAAAGTTCAATGTCACAGACCTTTTTATCGCCTGCCAGAACAGTAAAGCCGTATGCGCCGGATTCTGTTTTCAGCACCTGGACTTTTGTCTTTGAATTCCATATTGCATTAGAATCATATCCTGCCCAGGCTGCAGACGAAAGCAAAAATAAAAACAGGGAAATATCCCACCTCAACAATGACAGGCACTTTTGAGCATACCTCATACGCATAAAACCCCTTTTGTAGAAAAAGGGACAGGCTACTTTTCAGAGGCTTAAAAGACAGGAATGTCCCCCTTTATAACCGTACTTTTGTGTTTATTTTACCTTCATCAGCTCATTAATTCTTTTAGCAATCTTCTCCATTGTCTGTTCAGGAGTTTGTTTCTGGTTGTAGCAGAGGTCTATTTCCTCCCACCAGATTTTATTTGCCTCAATCTCTGAGACATATGGAGAATATTCAGGAGCACGGGCAAAATTCATCTCATCTAAATAAATCTTGTTTCTGTCTTCCTTTGGAAAATCCGGGTCAAACAAGAATTCCTTGCTATTTGCTATTGATTTGCGGCTGGGTATTCCATCCCCGCTCTTTGCAATTATGTACTGGTCAGGACCAACCAGATAAGCAAGGAATCTGAATGCTGCATCAGGATGCTTGCAGTTCTTCGGTATTGCATAAACCTTGGAGGCAAGCTTTGTAACCTTAACTTTTCCTCTCGGCACAGGTGCTATGTTCCAGTCCAGGTCCTTATCCTTTCTGAAAACCATTGACATCCACCTTCCCTGAATGAACATCGCTACCTTTTTTGCAGCAAAGAGATTTAGAGTTCCACCCCAGCCTCCTGTTGCTGCAAGACTGTTTGCTTCTGAAGGAGTGGGCATAACATGGTGGGTAAAACGCAGGTCATAATACCACCTGAACCCTTCTTTTGCCTCCCTGGAATCCAGCACACACCTTTTTTTATCCTTGCTGTATCTCCATCCACCGTTCTGCCAGATGAATAGATCAGGGTCTTCACTGAGCAACCCGAACTGAATATATCTTCCGGTCTTCGGATCCTTCTTTGTCAATTTCTTTGCTGCCTCAAGCAGATCGTTCCAGGTCCATTTCTCTGTGGGATATGCAACACCTGCCTCATCAAACATTTTCTTGTTGTAGAAAAGCACAAAAGGACCGCAGTTAGGAGGAAGTCCATAAATCTTGCCTTTGTACTCCATATATGGATACAATGCAGGCCAGAAGTCCTTGGGATCTATGTTGTACTTTTTCATAAAAGGGCCCAGGTCAAGCAGTGCCTCTTTCTCCATATAGACCAGCAATGTTGCAGGGTCATATATAGAAAATAAATCTGGTGGATTCCCACCCGCAATCTGGGTAAGAATTGCAGGTGAACCAGCTCCACCCATATCCAGCTCAACCTTCACGCCCTTGGACAGCGGACTGGATTCAAAACCAGCAATTTCCTGCTGTCTGTTTGGAGCAGGGTCAACCATCCAGCGAATCTTTACCACTTCTCCTTCCTTTGCCTCTGGAACGGGTGCCTCTTTCTTTGCACATCCTGCCAGAAAACCCAGGGATAGCACTGCTATCCCCCAAAACACCAGAAACCTCTTCATCCTCCACCTCCTCAAAAACAGGGATACATTCCTTTTACTTCGCACAATCTCCGAAAAATTAAACCTGACACTATTTTTAATACACGGGCTGGATACTCACAAGCCAGCCACCTGTCAGTCTGTTATCTTTGATTCCAGTGGTAAGAATTCCCAGCCGAAACAGCATTGCATATCTTGACATAATCCAGAACTGAAACCTGTATTCAAGTCCGAAGCTGTACCTGGAGGTATTGTTGACCACATTGTTGCCATACCAGGCAATACCATAATCCACAAACGGAACAACATACCATCTATCAAAATACATTCCTAAGATATTGAGCTCCATGTCCCTTACAACAGGAAAGCGGTATTCCAGGGATGCTGCAAAATTCCTGTTCCCTTTTACAGAGCCAGGCTGGATTCCCCTTAAAGTATTGTCATCCCATGGCATGGAAATCTGATAATCTTTCATACTTTCCACTGCCCTTGCATAAAACCGCAGCGCAAGTGTATGCCCTCCGCGCCGCCATACATCCACATATTCCCGCCAGTCTAACCTGCAAAGATTATATTGATAATTGCTTCCCAGGACCGGGTCTGACCAGAAATATAGAAGGTCCACAAATCTCCCACCTGCTGGATTGAAATTCGTATCAACCCTCTCTTTTGCAGTGAAGTATCTAAGAGCAATTCCAAGGCCGTTATCCCATTTTGTATTTGAGCTTATAACATATCCTTCTGAATCAGTTTTAACCTCCTCGATGCCCTGAAACAATCCAAGAAGAGAAATGCTGCGCCGCCCATCAATCGGAAATTCAGCCTCAACTGTATTTCCTTTGTACCTGCTCCAGAAACCTCCACCTCCTGGATAAAAAGGCTTCTGGTATCCGTTCAGGGTTATGGTGGGATAAAACTGCCGGTTTATGTAATACCAGGAATAAATTGCCTCTGAAGCATCAAAATATGAATAGCCCATTATTATATGCTTCTCAAGCGGGTCCAGGAAGTACCAGTCCAGGCTTCCAAGCAGTCCCCACTTTCCCCTGTCATCCACACTCATTGTTATGGCTGGAAGGATGAATATCGGCTGAATACTTGCAAAGGAATTATAGGGCTTTGGGCCTGAAACCCTGTAATAGGCAACAGGGGGGAATTCTATTTCTTCCTGTTCAATTTCACTCTCTTCTGGCACAGTCTCGCCCGGGATTGATTCAGATTCTGAAACATAAGCAGAAGCCTCAGAAGGAGGATATTGGACAGGTGTTTCTTCTGAAGCTGTTTGAAGCGGGATAGATTCAGGAGTAAGGTCCCGGGTGGGCACCGGTTTTGTGCCCGGGGATACATACATCCTGTTTCTTTTCCTGTTCAGGATTGAATAATCAACTTCAGCAATCTCGTAATGTCCAAGCCTATCCAGTTCACAAAGATAAAGGTCAAAGCCCCTTGCACCAAAACCGGAAAATATTATGCGTTTTCCTGAAGAATCTATGTCTGGTTCAAAAATACCTCCCAGCACATCTGTCAACCGCACAATCTCTCCTGCCATGGGTTCCCCGTCCTCGCCTCTCTCCAGCTTCATCAGAAAAAGATTGGGAATGCCTGTGCCGCGATCAGAAGTAAACAACAGCCCGCTCCCATCCCGGAGAAAGACAGGGGTGCGGTCATCCCACTCGTCATCTGTAAGTTTTATTATTTTCTGCTCTTTAAAATCTATCAGGGCTATGTCCCTTTTAGTTCCAGCAAAATGTGAAAAGGCAAGAAACCTTCCATCCCTGGACCACTGTGGAGAATCGTTCTGTTCATAATTTACTCCTGCTGTAAGATTTACCTTATTCTTTCCATCCGCGTCCATTAAATAGATATCTGTCACTCCCTTTTTGTTTACCACATAAGCAATTTTTTTTCCGTCAGGGGAAAAAGAAGGATGTTTTGCCCTTTCATTGTATGTAAGCCTTTTGATATTTTTGCTGTCAAGATCCATAACATAGATGTCTTCACCGATAGAACCATTCTTACAGTAATCAATCTTTGTAAACAGAATCTTTTTACCGTCAGGAGAAAAGGAATGAAAGAAACCAACCCTCTCTGCTATTTTCCACGGGTTTATAAGCCGATTCCCTTCTAACCTGGCAATATAGAGGTCACAGGTTGCATAGTCATATTCAAAACTTGAAGCATACAATACACTCTTTCCATCAGGGGAGAATACAGGATGGTAGACCCAGCCACCGATATGTGTCAGACGGCGGGAGAATTCATAATAGGGCTTGTGAGCCTTTTTTTCATTTTCATACACCTTATAAAGATGCTCCAGCCATTTCCTGTATACAGTTGAGAAATCCTCTTTGAGCACGGCCTTGATAGCACTGCCAATACTGAAAGGACCCTTCCGCAATACGGAAAGTATTTTTTTAATTTTGTCCCTTCCATATGTTGCAGCTATGAATCTGATAAGTGAATGCCCCTGTTCATATATAAGTCTGGATTCCCTGATATCAGTTCCTGCAAATCCCTCTAACCTGGAAGGAGGCAATAGTTTTCCTTCCAGAACTGTGGTTCTTAAAAACATATCCCTGTGTGTATCCCAGGTTTCACCTTCCCACTGTGCTATCCCTTCCAGAAACCACATTGGCAATATCTGCAGTGCGCCCAGCACCTGATACCTCTGATTGAAACCTTCAAAAGCACCCAGGGCACCGAATGTAATCACATGCGAAAACTCATGCGCTATAACCCTGCGAAACCATGGGAGATTTCCACTTGTAACCTTTGTCCCGCTGGAGCAGTAAATCACCATTCTGCCAAAAAGTGGTTCTGCACTGCCATTGAACTCCTGGTCATAATCAATAAGCACAAGCGGAACCTTAAAGCCGGGCACATATCCAAGGTCATCTGTCACTCGGGGGAAAATTTCTTCTGCAATCTGCGCCACATCCCCTGCCACATCCAGCAGGTCTCTGTCAGCAAAAACCTTAAAATGTTCTGTTTCAATAATCTGCCATTTCACCTCAGGATGGTTGAATGAACCAGCCTGCGCATGGACTGAAAGTGGAAATTTGAAAGTTGAAAGTAAAATAAAAAAGAGAAGTAAATACCATTTTTTATTCATCTTATTTTGTGGATTTTTCTCTACCCGTCCATAAACTTTGAAATCTATAAACTATTTCAGTTTCTCATATAGAATCTTATTGACCAGATGCGGACTGGCTTTTCCCTTTGTAGCCTTCATCACCTGTCCCACAAGAAAGGTAAGCACTCTTTCATTTCCACGTTTGTAATTCAATACAACCTCTGGATTTTCTGCTATTACAGTATCCACAACCTTCGCAATCTCATTTTCATCTGTTATCTGAACCAGCCCCTTTTCCGTGATAATCTCCTCTGGTGATTTTCCTGTTTCGAACATTTCAGGAAATATCTCTTTGGCAATCTTCCCGCTTATTGTTCCGTCCCCGATAAGCCTGAGCAATTCAGCAAGATTCTCAGGGGTAACCCTGCAGTCTGAAATGGAGATATTTTTTGCATTTAACTGGCCCATTAATTCTGTCATAATCCAGTTGCCTACTGCCTTTGGATTTGGAAAGACCTCTACACACTTTTCAAAATAATCTGCAAGTTCCCTTGAAGAGGTAAGCACCCCTGCATCATATTCAGGCAGGCCATACTGGCTGATAAATCTTTTCAGGCGTACTGAGGGCATCTCAGACAATTCTCTTTTTATCTCCTCAATCCACTCAGGGCTCACCTCAATCGGTACCAGGTCAGGCTCCGGGAAATACCTGTAATCGTGCGCCTCTTCTTTTGAGCGCATTGAATATGTTTCATTTTTCTTTTCATCCCATAACCTTGTTTCCTGGACTATACTGCCACCATCATTAAGAATCTGCCTCTGTCTCTTGACCTCTGCTTCAAGTGCCTGCTGAACCGCCTTAAAAGAGTTCATATTCTTCAGTTCTGTTTTAACCCCCATCTTCTCACCTTTCCTGCGCAGTGAAATGTTTGCATCGCATCGCAGCTTTCCTTCCTCCATATTGCAGTCAGAAACATCCAGATACTGAAGGATTTGTTTGAGTTCATTCAGATAAAGATATGCCTCTTCAGGACTATTGATATCAGGCTCACTTACAATCTCAAGCAGTGGAATCCCTGTCCGGTTCAGGTCCACAAGGCTATAAACCGAACCTTCTATGCCCTCTCCCGAATGCACGAGTTTTCCCGCATCCTCCTCCATATGCACCCTTTTAATCCCGATTTTTCTCTCCCTTATCTCTATAAAACCGTGCTCTGCAAGCGGGATATCGTACTGGGAAATCTGATAATTTTTTGGTAAATCAGGGTAGAAATAATTTTTACGGCTGAATATACATCTCGGCGCAATCCTGCAGTTCAGTGCGAGGGCAGTTTTAATTGCAAGCTCCACCGCCTTTTTGTTTATAACAGGCAGGACACCTGGCATCCCCAGGCACACAGGACAGGTATGGGTATTTGGTTCAGCCCCGAACTCAGTAGAGCAGGAGCAGAACATCTTGGAGTCTGTTTTCAAATGCACGTGCACCTCAAGACCTATCACCACTTCATAGTCCATATTAACCCTCACCTCTTATTTTGCCCCTGCCTCACTCCTCTTGCAGAGTATCTGATTCTAATACAGAACTTTAGGGAAGAAGATAGAATTCAATCTTTTATTCCAAAGAATTCCCCGGCGTTGATGCGCAACAATTTGCGCGCAAGGATTATACACTCTTTCTGGCCAAGATATCCGTGTTTGTATTTTTCAATTAACACCTGGTAGATAACTTCCCTGGCAAATACAGAATGTGCGTAAGCCCCTTCCACAAATATATAATCTCCACCGAAACCAAAAATTTTGTTGTTTGGAATCGTATCAATCCACTCGTGCAGAACCCTTTTTGAAACAGTTGGCGTAATTACATACATCCAGCACATATCAGCATAGACATTCGCGAAGTTCTTTGCCAGCACTGCAAGTTCTGAAGAATAAGGGTAGCCAGCATGGAAGATATCAAATCTTAAAACCGGATATTTGAAGAAAAGATTTGTAAGATGTGCGGGATTTGAGTTTATTATGAAATTCCCATTTCCCTCCTGAATTCCTGTATGGATCTGTAACGGCATACCGCACCTCACAAGTATTTCAAGCATACGGTGCATAAGAAAATCCTGCAGCGGCTTCGCATCAACCTGTTCTCCCTTAGCAATTTTTTCAAACACTGTCTCTGCTATGTCGCTTTCAACTTCGTCAAACTTCAGTATTCTTGTATAGGCAAGCCCGCACTTTGCACCAACCGCTCCTTCCTTTTTTGCCCTGTCTATTGCAGACTCCATAATTTCAATTATGCTCTCAATTGAATGTATTTCTCTCTCAAATCCTTTCTCCAGTGCCCTGATATTATCCCTGTTCCAGATACCTACCAATCCATCTATGTATATTACGGGAACAAAAAATTTTCTGTCCAGGAGATTGAAATAATTCACATCCTGGGGGTGCAGGGAGATTTCAATACCTGCCTTATCCTTGAGCACTGATTTATAAAGACCTTTTTTGTTTGCACCTGAAATTTTCTGTGAAAGTTTTATATATGTTTTCTGGTTTATGTCATTTACGCCATATAAATCCTTTGCGGCAAGCATCAGTGCCTTTCCATAACTTGTTGTGCGTATACATTCCCAGTATGGAGCAAATTTCTGCCACCTCTCTTCCAGGGGTTTGTTTACATTCCTGCATTCATTCAGAACTTCAGGCGGCATTCCTGCAGAAACCAGGTCAGAAGAGGCATAGTGCGAAAACCAGTGGAAGAAATCTATTTTTTTCTTTATCCGCTCTTCTTCCGGCTCAATGTGCTCGTGCGTATCCACAATCTTTATTTCATCAATTTCCCTGCGCAACCTCTTCTCAAATTCTTTCATTTTTTCTCATACCCCTTTGTTTCGCAATTCTGCAATGATACCGGAAATCTCTTCGGGTGTGCGGGTATCAATCTGCTCTTTGCGGTTTGGATCAACTGCCTTCATATCATAATTCTTTTCTTTAATAGTATCTATGGAAACGGTCCAGGAGCGCTGGCTTGAGGCACGCTCTGGCAACAATTCAAAAAATTCCTTGAAATGGCTTAATGTCAAGGGTTGCTTTTTTGTAACATTGATATCTGAAAGGTCATAATACCAGATTTCTTTTGTCGGCTTGCCTTTTGTGAAAAAAAGAAGATTTGTTTTTGATGCCGCACCTGCATTTACAAATACCTTTGGAGGCAAACTCACAATACACCACAGGTCACACTCATCAAGCAACTTACGCTTTGTTGAAACAAATGCCTTTTTTTGTGCGGAAAAGCACTCCCTCATCAATAACAATCCCGCACCGCCCGCCTTCCTTTAACCTGTCTATGACATGCTGCAGAAAGAGTACCTGCGTTGCACCTGTCTTATATGCAAAATTTGTCTGTGCTTCCTTGCCCTCTTTTCCTCCGAAAGGAGGATTTGTAAGAATAACATCAAAAAGTGCGGGAGCATCTTCAAAAAGCCCGCCATATTTCTCCTGCCCAGTAAGGGTGTTTCCGTGCCAGATATGTGGTTCATCAATCTCATGGAGTATAAGGTTTGCCAGGGCAATTGGATATACAAGGTCTTCCTTTTCCCTTCCATAGAAAGTTCCTGTTTTAAGCATTTCTATATCACTACCTGTCTTTGCCTGGGGCTTCATAAACTGATATGCCTGCGCAAGAAATCCGCCTGTGCCGCAGCAGGGGTCATAAACCGTTTCGCCAACCTGAGGCTTTATAGTCTGAACCATAACTCGTATAACTTCTCTGGGAGTGAAGAATTGCCCACCATCATTATTTTTTTCTCCCATTTTAAGCAGTAAAGTTTCATAAACCTGGGAGAGTGTGAACATATGTGTGTGATCCACCTGTTCACTCCTAAGCATATGAATCTTATCAAGAATCTCAAGCAGGTTGCGCTCTGTGTCTATGCCGGTTTTTTCTATGTAGGAGAAGACCTCGCTTAAAACCTTCTGCCCTGAAGTAGCGCCCGGCTTTTCCTTCAGTTTCTTTAAATAAGGTATCAACTCCTCATTCACAAAACTCATAAAAGCACCAAACGTGCTATCCTGTAATTCCTTTCTCTTCTTTCCTTCTGGACTGGCCCAGTCTCTCCAGCGATATGGATATTCAAGCAAAGGGCGGAATTTTTTACCAACTGCCTTTTCTTCCTGTTCTCTTTTCTCTTCCTGCTCATCAAGAATGCGTAAAAAGAGCATCCAGGTTAGTTCAGGCACATACTGAAGTGCTCCTGCCCTTCCTAACCTGCGCATTATATCACAGATGGATTTGATATAGGAATTCAGGGATTGTGGCGAATTGATTTTGTGTAAATTATCTTTCATCTCGGATTTTCTCATAAATAGTTTCTATAAATTCCACATATTCTTTTATTTCTCTGGTAGAATATACAGTATCAGCACTGTATACATCTAAATTCCGGTCCTTTCTCATTTTATCGCCGATTATAGCAATATCTTCTGAATTGAGTGCTTTACTTAAATATTCAATTATTTTTTGATGATGGCCTGGTTTACCCTTGATTCTATAACCAGCCTTAGCCAGGCAGTAAATACCTATTTTTATTAATGCCATATATGCAAAATGAAAAATAACCTCAGGTTCTTCGCTGGATTTGGCTATATTCAAATTGCGCTCCGCAGATTTTTTATATTTCTCCAGTTCTTCCTGGTCAAATTGTTGTTTTATAAAAAAATTTTTGTCATATTTCATAAGAGTTTTATCACCTTATGTGCAAAAATATCTTTTATAAATTGGTCACCACTGGCCCTTTTTTTCTTAAGTTCATCTGGTGTTATATTCACTGTATTTATTTCCCTGCCAATTTGTTTCTGAATTTTATGCAAAACTTTTTGTATATTCAGAACTTTATGGGTTCCTATTAAAAGAATATCTATATCGCTTTCAGCATTGTAGCGTCTATTTGCATAAGAACCAAAAATATATGCCTCTTTTAGACCAGGCACATTTTTTATGGCGTTTTTTAACAAAACATCAATGCCGGCCGTCTTAAGGAAGATATCCTTGTATGATTTGTAAATGGGATTGCTTATATTTGAAAAAAAATACCTTTCTTTACCCCGAAATTCACTTTTTAGTACACCTTCTTCTTCTAAACGCACTAGCATACGATAAACATTTTTGGGGTCAGATTCTATAATACGGGCAAGTTCGTTTATATATATTCTGCTTTCTTCGTTCAGAAAGAAATAGTTTAATATTTTAGTCCTTATCTGAGACCGTCCATTGAACATCATAGTCACCTTTTACCATAATTATGGTAATATTATACCATAATAGATAAATTCTGTCAACTTTTCCTGAACTTCCCTATTCCTGACCTGCGCATTATATCACAGATGGATTTGATATAGGAATTCAGGAATTGTGGCGAATTGATTTAAAAATCTCTGTAACTTTTTTATCAACAATAGGTTTATCTTAAGCCTGAAGAACAGGACCATATGAGAGGGGAATGGCATAGCCAGTTTACCTATAAAGCGTATCCCCATCCCCTGCTCATAGCGCTGGCGGAGTTCATCAGGAGTGGGAAAATGTTCAATTGAGACAGGATTTGAAGTTTTTCCTGTAAATTTATCATATTCTACAAAAAGATAGCCATTTGAAGAATAGATAAAAGGCACATTGTTAAGAATTGCATATCTCTTTGCCTGCTCAATACCCTGTACTGGTGGCTGGTCGCTCGGCTTTGCTTCTATAAGTGCTACTGCAACTGGCTGGGTATTGGGATTAACACGGATGCGCAAAATGTAATCCGTGCGGTTATATCCTTTCCGCCCGGGCTTTCCGTCAATCACTTCTATTCCACGCTCTGTTTCTTCGCGCCGAATCAGGTCCTCTGTCCAGCCGCGTTTATGAAGCGCGGGGTCTATAAGTTTTGCTCTTGTATCTGCTTCACTTAAAGACATTAAAACCTCTTTTTAATGGTTCTGTTCATATGCATATGCAGCCTGTAAAACAGTTTCTTCATCAAAATGCCTTCCCAGAATCTGCAAGCCTATCGGCAGGCCTTCCTCTGTCATACCGCAGGGAATTGAAATGCCCGGAATTCCTGCCAGGTTTGCAGAAATTGTGAAGATGTCTGAGAGATACATCTTTAATGGGTCATCCATCTTCTCACCAATTTTAAATGCAGGAGTTGGAGAAGTGGGTGTGACAATTACATCCACCATTTTATACGCCTCTTCAAAATCCCTCCGGATCAGAGTCCTTACCTTGTTTGCCTTCAGGTAATATGCATCATAATATCCTGCTGAAAGGGCATATGTACCCAGCATTATCCTGCGCTTTGCCTCCTTGCCAAATCCATCTGCCCTTGTCCTGCGATACATCTCAGTCAGATTTGTTCCTTCCTTCCGGTATCCATATTTCACTCCATCATACCGGGCTAAATTTGAACTTGCCTCAGCAGTTGCAACTATGTAATAAGTGGCAACAGCATATTCGGTGTGTGGAAGGCTTATATTTATAATCTGTGCACCGAGTTTTTCAAGTGTTTTTATTGCCCTATCAATTGCTTTTTCAACTTCTCTGTCAATTCCTTCAATAAAATACTCTTCTGGAATCCCTATTTTTATTCCTTTCAGATTTCCTGTAAGGGCTTTTGTATAATCAGGGACTGGCACATTCACAGAGGTTGAATCCCGGGAATCATAACCGCTTATGATACTCAGGAGAAGTGCACAATCCTTCACATCCTTTGAAAAGGGTCCTATCTGGTCAAGAGAGGAACCAAAGGCGATAAGGCCATAACGAGAAACCCTTCCGTATGTGGGCTTCATTCCCACAACCCCGCAAAGGGCTGCTGGCTGACGGATTGAACCACCTGTATCAGAACCCAGTGAAAGAATCGCCTCATTTGATGCAACTGCAGCAGCAGAACCACCACTTGAGCCACCTGGCACATAACCAGCTTTTGCGGGATTCACGGTTGGCCCGAAATAAGAAGTCTCTGTGGAAGAACC
>Ga0207433_10007507_pt1 | contig 18208 bp, 20 predicted proteins | sample YelNatPaOPGAMG01_FD_187559 | JGI IMG/M metagenome (GOLD analysis project Ga0207433, IMG submission 187559) | Hot spring thermophilic microbial communities from Obsidian Pool, Yellowstone National Park, USA - OP-RAMG-01 (SPAdes) (version 3) | ecosystem: Environmental > Aquatic > Thermal springs... | reverse complement strand
GGTGAAGGGAAAGGAAAAGGAAGAGGCGGTGCTCGGGGAGAAAGCGGAGACGAGGGAAAGAGCAGGAGCGGTGATCAGGGTGAAAGCGGAGCGCCAGAAGATGGGCGCGGCGCGAGGGGCGGGAGCTGGTCCGGATGCGAGCCGGCAATGCCGCAGGTCACCTGCAGCACCCAGGGCATAGAGGACGAGGTCATAGAGATAGCGCTCAGCAACGGCCTCGAGCCAGAGCAGGTCTCGGACCTGCTGGGGCGACCCCTCGAGGAGCTGGACGGGATCTACGAGGACTGCGCCAGGAAGGCCCTCTGGCAGGCGGTGGCGGCATACCGCGGCAGGGGCTCCAGGTACGCGATACAGGAGCCCTACAGGAGGAGGTGGAAGCCGTGGGACAGGGAGATCGACCCGGACTCGATAGCGCGCCACCCGCACGAGCCGGAGAAGTGGACGGCGATGGAGCTCCAGCCGACTGTGGAGACTGACCAGTACGGCGGTGAGATGGGTGCGGAGAGCGTGGCGGTGGCGGTGGACAACAGCTCGTCCATGTCGATCATCTTCGCGGAGCGGTCGAGGCTCGCCTGGGCGAAGGACGCCGCCCTGGGGCTCATCGCCTTCTCCAAGGAGAACGGGCTGCCGGTCGAGTGCTTCAGCTTCAGCGACACCGCCGAGCGGATCTCCGCGAAGTCGAGGGACTACCTGGGGCACGCAAAGGGAGTGCTGGCGCTCAGGACGCTTAACCAAACCAACCCCGCGGATCTCGTCAGGCACCTCCGGCAGTGCGACGAGGGGACGCTCGTGGCGATAATCACGGACGGGTGCTTCCCAGAGAATCAGCTGAGGGCCATAACGGGGCACGTTAAGAGGTCGAAGGTGATCTGCGCAGTGGTCGACACGGACCCGGACTGCGAGATCAGGGAAGTGGCGGAGAAGAACCTGGAGATCTACGCGGTGAAGCCTTCTGCGGCCGGCGCGACTCTGGTTGAGAGGGCGGAGAAGAACCTTCGCCTGGGAGTGTGAAGGCCAGACTATCCCGAGTTTTTTGGAGGATGCGCAGGGAGATGGGGCACCTCCAGGTGCCGACAGGTGATATGAAGGGGCTTGGCAGAGAACAAGCCCTTGATGGAAGGATAGTGAGGGAAAGGAGAGAGGAATGGAGAAAGAAGAGAGGAGAAAGAAGAGAAGAGAGGAGAAGGAGGAGGAAGGAAGAAAGGAGAAAAGGAGAAAAGAAGGGGGTGTTTTGTACGGATCTCTGGGAGAAGTTTAAGGAATATCTGATCAGGGAAAAGATCGCGGACGACAGGGAGGACGCTGAGGCGTACATGAGGGTCTTCCTCGACAGGGGCTACGATTTTGAGAACCTCGAGGATGACATGTACAACCTGGCATGCTTCCTCCGCGCGCAGTTCGAGGAGATGTTCGGCAAGGAGCTGGCGGACGGACTGATATTCGATCTCAGCGTGGACCATCACGAGTACAAGTACAATACGATAGAGGTGTGGAGGTGGATCAGAGTCGGCAAATACGAGTACCGCATCGAAGTGAACACGTTCGACCTCAGGTGGGGCGTAGTCGCAGAAAGCCAGCAGGAATTCAGCCAGCAGATGCTGGAATTCCTGAACGAGACGAAGGAGAGGGTCGTTAACCTTCTCGGTGCCATGCAGGAGAGCAGAAAGCCAGGCGACATGAAGGCACCCGCGATGTGTGCCTGAAGGGATGAAGATGGAAGGATGGGAAAGGAATGGGAGGGAAAGGGAAAGGGAAAGGGGAGAAAGGAAAGGGAAAGAAAAGAAAGGAAAGGGAAAGAAAAGAAAGGAGGTATGAATGTTAGTATGGGTGCGAATAAGAACGCGAGTGCGAATGGCAACGGCGAAAGAGAGGCGATAAAGGAGTACATAGAGTGGAGGACGCTGATCTCCAACGGCCTGAAGAACATAAATGGGGCGTACGCCAGGGTCACCAAGCTGAGCATTCGCCGGAATGATGAGAGGAAGGTATTCGTGGCGAGCGGCGCAGTTGAGTACGGGGTGCTGGACACCGGCGACGGGCACAGCGAGACTTTCAAGGACAGATTTGAGGGAGCGGAGATACCGTTCGAGGTGGTGAAAGGATGGAAAAAATAGACGTGGATGTGAGAGAGGAGCTGAGGAAGGAGATAGAGAGACTGGAAAAGGAGCTCCAGATCTACAGGACCTTGCTGGCACTCGCGGAAGGAAAGTTCTTGCAGAGCCAGGGCGGACCTACCTCCGGCGCCGCGCCTGCGGCAGTAAGAGCGCCAGGAGAGGCAGTAAAGCCAGCAGCAGCGGCAACGACATCGACACCAACACCAACATTAACACCAAAACCAACATCAGTACCAATACCAACACCAGCACCCGCCGTCACAGCCGCGCCTCCTGCACCTACACCTGCTGCTGCAACAGCCCCAGCTAGACCCAGAGTCCCAGCTGAAAACTTGACTCAGGCTCAACCTCAACCTCAAGCCCAAGCCGAAGCCAAGCCTCCGCCGGCACCGCGGGCGCAGACTCAGAGGTACAAGCTCTTCTACAAGGACAGAGAGCCGCTTGCGGACGTCGAGGTTTGTGAGAATGAGATGATAATAACGCCGCTGATAGACGCTCCAAACGTCCCGCCGTTCTCGTCCTTCTTCATAGAGAAGGTCCTTGGCGAGATGAGGGACAAGGACGAGGCCCTCCGCGCCGAGGGCATGATCGACCCGGACGCGGTGATATCATGGGATGTAGACGAAAAGGACGGACTGATCAGGCAGGTGGTCATAAGGAACATCGGCTACGACGCCTACACCAAGAAGACCAGGAGGGAGATCTCCAGCGCGATGCGGTGGACGCTCAGCAGGATAAAGGAGAGGGGAAGCGCGCAGGCGAAGGGCAGAAGAGGAAACGAAGAGGAAGGAGGAGAAGAAGAAGGAGGAGTAGAGGAAGAGGGAGAGGGAGGAGGGGAATATGATGAAGCGGGGATACCTGGTAGTGAGAAGCGAGAACAACCAGGACTTTGAGTGCTGGGTCGAGTACGGGGAGGCGGACGAGGTACTTAGCCGCCACGAAGATGTGGCGCTCATCCCGCTCGAGCCCGTGGTCGGCGCCCTCAGAAAGGCAGGAATAAGGGTTTAGCGGCAACTGCGCCACACCACACCGCGCCGCTCCGCAAGTGAGCGCGATCCCGCAACGATTTTTTTCAGCCAGGTTAAGCCTGGAAGTGACATGAGGGGCTGCCGAAGCACAGCCCTGATTGGCGATATGAAGGGGCGCCACCGCGCTCCCGACCGTCTTTTGCAGGACGAAGGAAGGAAGAAGGGAAAGAAAGGAAAAGGAAGGAAGGAAAAAGGAAGGGAGGTGTTTTTGTGAGGTTAGAGGATGTACGTAAGAGGCTCGGCCTCTCGTTCGCCATGAGGGTCGAGGGGCTGGAGCCCATTACTCCCCACCTGATTGGTCCGCCGGGGATAGGAAAAAGCGCCATCGTCCGGGACTTCGCCATGAAGAAGGCGAAGGAGCTGGGGAGGGAGTTCGTGGACTTCGACGCGCTCTCCCCGGACGGCGTTGAGAAGATGCTGCAGGAGCCGGACAGGTACTTCGTATTTGCCGACAAGAGGCTCACCGGCTTCGATCCGGTGGACGTCTCGGGCATCCCGCGCCCGGTGAACGGTTCCAAGTACGTGATGTTCCTCCCGCTGGCGCTGGCGCAACTGCTGAGCAAGTGCGCCGGGGTGCTTTTCCTCGACGAATTCCTCAACGAGAGCAGACCGAACATGCAGGCCCAGGCGTATAAGATCGTGAGGGACTACAAGATAGGCGACGTTGCCCTCAACAGGTACGCGCTGGTCGTCGCCGCCTCGAACTCATCGCAGCACAGCAGCATCTCAAACAGCATACCCAAGCCACTTAGGGACAGGTTCGACTTCGTGGAGGTCGAGCCGCCCTCTCTCGAGGCCTGGGCGGAATGGATGGACGCCGCATACGGCGCGGAGAAGTGGTGCCGCGACGTGCTGGCGTACCTGCACTGGAGGATGAGCGACTTCCTCACGAACGTGACAGACACCGTGGAGGACAACGGCTACGAGCCGCCGGCCACGCCCAGAGGCTGGACTTACGTGGCGCTGGCTTTCGCCAGAACGGCGGACCCGCAGATGCGCGCCAGCATAGCCAAGGGAAAGCTCGGGCGCGCTGGCGAGACGCTGCTGGCGTTCCTGAGCAACAAAGTGCCGGAATTCGAGGAGCTGATCAGGAACCCGCAGGTCGTCTCTGACTTCAAGGTGGAGCAGAAGTACCTGGCAGCGATGACGGTCGCGGAGGCAATAAACAAGGCATCAGAGAACATCCAGAAGTCAAAGAAGTTCGTGGAATACATTTCGAGCACCGACGACCGGGAGTTCATAGCCGCGCTGTTCGCCTTCCTGAAGAAGCCGCGCAGGTACGAGCTCTTCGCCGCGGTCAGGGATAACCGGACCGTGGTCAGAGCCCTCGAATTGACCGGGAACGCGCTGCTCTGAGGAGGCGGTGCGGCATGCCAGAAGATCAGGACAGGGCGGCAAACGCGGGCGCCGGCCGCGTCGAGCAGATCAGGCAGGACCTGCGCGACATCCGCATCTTCTGCGGGCGGTACTTCCCCTTCCTCGTGATACCGCTGAGCTACGCGCCCGTCATCATATCCGAAGAGATCCCGACCGCAGGCGTGGACGAGAGGGGGGTCCTGGCGGTGAACCCAAAGTGGTGGGCAACCCTCCAGCCGGAGACGAAAAGGTTCGTGGCGATCCACGAAGTCCTCCACCTGGTCCTCCTTCACCCCTTCAGGGTAAAGGGATATGACCGCATGGTCTACAACTTTGCCGCCGACGGCAAGGTCAATGATGCCGTGGAGGAGGCGAGGATCCCGGGGATAAGGGGCAGCGAAGACTTCATAACACTGAACACGCTCGCCACGGTGACCGGCATACAGGTAATGCAACTGAAGAAAATGAGCACCGAGGAGATAGCCAGCGCGCTGGAGAGGAAAGGGCACGGCGGGATCGGCGCGCCGGAGAAAGGCGGTCAGGGCGGCAGGGAACAAGGAACCCCATCCCTCAGTGACGACCTGCTCGGAGAGCCCCTCGATGGGGAGGTCGTCCAGGCCGGCGGGCTACCCGGAGGGGCGAGCAGGGAGAGGCTCAGGGAGGCATGGAAGGCGATCTGCGACAGAGCTCTCTCATTCGCTAAGCAGGCAGGGAACATCCCGACCGGGCTGGAGAGGCTGGTGAGCGAGGTCCTGGAGGTCAAACCCCCGTGGTACATCACCCTCCGCTTCGGCCTGGGAAGCGGCAAGGTGGACGCCAGCTACGCAAAGACGAGCAGAAGGGGGGATGAATACCCTGGGTGGTACGGGTACGAGCGCAACGTGTGGTGCCTGATCGACACATCCGGGTCTATCGGCGAGGAGGAGCTCAGGACCTTCCTCGGCATAGTCAAGCACGAGGCCAGGAGCGGGCGCGTCTTCGTCATTCCGTGGGACGCAGAGGCTTACGAGGTCCTCAAGGCCGAAAAGCCGGCAGACGTTGCCAGGAAGGTGGCTATGAAGATGAAGGGAGGGGGAGGCACGGTCTGCCTTCCTGCCCTCCAGAAGGTCTACGGACTGATGAACTGGGGGGATGCGGTCATAATGCTGACGGACGGCGACATCTTCGACATTGAGAAAGAGGAGACCAGAAAGTGGCTGGGCATGGTCTCTTCCAGGGCTGGCTTCGCGATGGTGGGCTACACCACGAAACCGGTGGACGCCCCCGGCTTCCTGACAGCGAACATAAGGGTGATCGATCATGAGCGTGGTTGATTACGACAAGTCGGAGGGTGTTTTCATACTGAAAACGCCGTCATGCAGCATCAAGTTCACCATAGGCGCGTGCTACTACCACGATGCGCTGTTTCCGTCCTTCTACATACCCCTCCTCATCAGTGAAAGCAGTGAAGAGGCAAAGAGGCTCCTGCTGGCCGTCATTGACCTGACGAACATCAATTTAGTCATGGAGAAAATACTCAAAACGGCATGTGAGAAAGGGTTCGCGGAGGCGTGGGCGCTGGTCAACAGGTACAGGGCCAATGCGCCGCAGGGGTACTCCTTCTACGCAGATCCTGAATCAAGGAAGATCGACTTCGTGAACGGCAGAAAGGGGTACACCTTTTACGCGGATGGCTTCGACCCGGGCTCTCTGGGGCTTCCCGAGAACGTCTACGTCGAAACCAGAAATATGACCTACATCACGCTTCATGGGTACATGAAGGCGGTGAAATGCAGGGAGAAGTTCTGGAAATTCCTGGAAAGGCTGGAGAAGCTCTACGCGTACATCACGGAGAGGAAGATGAAGCAGCTGATCGCTACCTTCCTCTCGCCCGACTCAGACGGCGAGGCCAAGGCGTATGTCCTCCTGAGGGAGGAAGAGAAGAACCTCGAGAGAGCACTCAGAAAGGAAAAGATCATCAGAGAATTCAAGGAAAAAGGCGTCGCCGGCATCAACGGCGGATATTTGGTCATGATCGACCCGGATTACTACTACCCGTCGCTGTTCATCGTCTCGGATATCGGAGAAGTGAAGGAGATCGATTACAAACACGATCGCAGCACCCTGAACAACATCATATACAAGCTGGTCTGCGGAAAGCCGGTGAAGATCGAGTTTAAGGAAGCCAGCAGCGACGACATCAAGAACGTCGTCACGGTCCTCGGCAAGATCCGGCCGGACCTGGCACTGGTCATGGCGTAATCTGCGGGGGGGATAGCAGTGAAGAGTGATGAGGCCGAACGTGAACGTGAATATGAACAGGAGCAGGAGCAAGAGCAGGAAGTCCAGCTATGCTTCCAGTGCGGCAGCATGATCTGGATACAGATTTTCTTGGGATACACAAGGACTTACCACGTCAGAGAAGACGGGCGCGTTGAGTTCGAAGAGGACTTTGATAGTGTGGAGACTACGTGCAACAAATGCGGGGCGTGGTGCCTTCTGGGGGTTGTGGGAGCACGGAAGGTCTTCCGCGAACTGGCGGCGCTGGATCCAGCAGAAAGGATCCTCCGCGCCCTCAGGTATCTGTGCGAGAAAAAACTAAAGGAGGCAGACGGCGAGATTGCCACGCCGGACGATGTGCTCAAGTGGCTCGATTACTACACAATGCGGAAAGAGATCCAGCAACATCAGCGTCGACATGAGAAAGAAGAGGAAGGAGAAAGAAGCACGGGCAGCATCGACTTCGAGTCCTTCAAGTCCAGGGCAAGGGACCTCATCGCTACCTGGAAGCTCCTGGACGGTGATTGATCATGCTGGCTGAGAAGACGGCCGAAGATCTGGTGAAGAGGGAGCTGGACAGAGAGAAGGACCGGATCAGGCGCATAGTCGCCTGCGCCAACCCCCAGCTGACCGAGGAGGGATACAGGCAGATACTCCTGCAGGAAGTGATGAACAAAGTTGGGCACATGATCCTTTTCCACGAACTTGATGAAGTGCTGTCCAACGTGCAGACCACCCTCAGACGCGCGCTGATGAGGGATGAGTGGATTTACGTGAATAAAGGAGGTGGCGAGAATGAGAATGGGAGTTGAGATGCATGTTTTCAAGTTCAGGCCGAGCAGCCACTCCGAGGACTTCACCATAATTGCCCGGTACCAGGACGGGGAGAAAGCAAAGCGCGCATACGACGCCCTCAGGAAACTGATAGACTACCTGCGCGAACATGAGGAAAAAATCGACTGGAGCCCGGACGAGGCGAAGATCTGGATAAACGGCAACAAGATCCGATTCGACGTGTACACGGCTGGCTATTTAGACGATGTGGAATCAGTGATGCGCACGGCCGCGAACCCCGATTCGGTCGAGTGGTGGACCAACTACCAGCAGCTGGAGATCAGCGTGCGGGTCCCCCACGGGCTGACGCCGCAGGCTGCGATGATCGTGCTGGACAAGGAGGAAGCCCAGGCAATCAGGTGGCTCGTTGAGAACTGCGGAGAGCCCAAGGTCACCGAACTCGGCGACCAAGACAAGTGGAGCTGGATCTACAGGGGCGAGAACATATACAGCTACAACAACGACACCCTGTACCTCGGCTTTGAGTTCAGCCTCGAGTCAAGGAAGAACTGGCTGGTGGAGGAAGTTGAAGATGAAGATGAGTGGGCCTAGATGGCGGCTGGTCGGCACGCCCGATGGACTCTTCATACACGATAGGGGCACGGGCCTCTGCATCTTCAACCCCGCAGTGAAGACCAGTCGCTGGACAAAACCGCTCTACGCGCAGGTGGCGGTGACGGAGAGGTGCAACCTGCACTGCTGGTGGTGCTACGCCTCATCCTCTCCCTGCGGGGGCGCAGAGTGGAGCGCTGAGGGGCTGAAGCGGCTGGCCAGGTTCCTGGACTCGTGGGGCCTCCTGGGGGTGGCCTACGGGGGCGGGGAGCCTTTCGTGCACCCCAGCATCGTGGAGGTCATCAGGTACACCTGGGAGAACACGGGGCTGGACGTCTCCGTGACGACGAACGGGTACGCCCCCACGGAGGAGCAGCTGCGCGGAATAGAGGGACGTGCCAGCGAAGTCAGGGTGAGCATCCGCCACCCCGAGGACTGTGCGAACCTGAGGAAGTTCATCGGGAGGGGGTTCGAGCTGGGCGTCAACCTGCTCCTGATGAGGGGAAATGCACCACTGATAGGTGAATTGATGGATAGGTGCGCGGAGATGGGCATAGAAGACTTTCTCATAAACTCCTTCTTGGCAACCGGCGGAGGCGCCCAGTACAGGCTGATGGAACCGACGGAGGAGGACATGACAGCCCTCTGCGAAGTCGTTGACAGGCACGGAGAGGCTACCATAAGAGTTAGCTCGAGGCTGGCGGCGATGATGAGGGAAAGCGGAGGCGCGCAGCGCCGGCACAAATTCATCCCCTTCTCGGACGAGAGAAGGGGGAGGATCGTGGCCATAACTGCCGACAGAAAGGTCAAGCCCTCAAGCCTCTCCAGGGAGGCATACCCGTTCGACAGGCTCGAGGATATACCCGAAATATATGCCAGGATGGCGAACGGGGGCGAGGCTCAGATCCGCACTGAAGCCAGGAGCCCCCTTGAGGTGGGGGAGGTGAGCTGATGGTCCTGATATCGGTTCACTTTGAATCCAGTGCATACTTCAACTACATCAATTATCACCTCGGGGTGAAAATTGGTGACATGTACTTCGAACTCAAAGGCGACACCTCAGTACTGGCTCACCTCATCAACAAATACGCAACCAAAATCACCGTTGATGAAGGCGGGTACGGGTACAGTGCCGAAGTGCCGGAAAGCGTCGCCCTGGCAGTGGAATACCTGGCTAGCATCAGAAGGTCAACGAAGGAGGAAGTGGAGGAGATCGTGAGAACGGGGACGACGAAGCTGCATAAGTTCGCCGAAGAGCTGGGCCTGAGTGTGGAGGGGAGGACTGTTTCGAGCATCCTGAGCACCGACATGACCTTCCAGAACCTCAGACTATGCCTAATCGATTATCCGGCCCTGACGCTGTCCCTCTGCGAAAAAACGATAAAGTTCAGGAGCGAGGGCACCGGGAACTTCCTCAGGAGGCTGATGCGGGGCGGCGCCACGGAGGACGAGATGAGCGCACTGGAAGGCATATCGCTCCTGGGAGAGAGAGCGCAGGAGAAGTACATGCGCAGGCTGGCGGCAGGGACTCTGAGTAAAAAGGCGCTGGCAGTCGCGGTATACAGGTCCCTCTCCTCATCCAAAAGTGCCAGCCGGGAGACCATCAAGGAAGGCGTGGAATGGCTGAAGAAAAACGGCCACGAGGAGAAGGCAGCAGAGTTGATCGTGAAGAAGGCGTTATGTGAGGGCGGCTGCAGTTGATCAGGCTCGAAGTTCCCGAAGAGTTCATCGACATGCTCAATCAGGCGAACCCGCTCGCAGCGCACATCATCGAGTGCCTGGACTGGGCCACGAAGAACCAGGGAGAAGCCCTCCGCGTGGTCGAGGAGTGGAAGAAGCTTGGATGGGATGGGAAGAAGGTGTTTGCGAAGAGGATATCGGCCTACGATCCTCTACGATCCATCGAGGACGCGAAAGAGCACGAGAGAGAGTTCCGTGCAAAGATAAAGTCCGTCCAGCGAATGGTCAGCTCGATTAAGAGGCGGGGAGAGTACAGGTTAGTGGCTGAGAACGGAGTGGAATGCACGGTCAGACCGGTAGATGAATACAGGAGGCGGATGTATTCATTCGACGTCGGTGTACAGGGAGATCACATGACTCTGGTATACGAGAAGGACGGAATAGCAGAAGTGTTGAGGAAGATGGAGAGCGGAAAACCCAGTATAATCCACTTGAGGCACGTGATATACCAGGGAAGGCAGTATGTGGGCAATCTGGGAATTTTCATTGAAGCAATAAGGAGAAACATCAGCCCGCGCGCTCTCATGGCAATAGACCCACCTAAAGATCTTCCTTTTTGAAGGTGTGATGAAGGGGCTTGGCAGAGAACCCAAGTCCCCGATTAGTGATATGAGGGCGCCTCATCAGGCGCCCGACGTGTTTGGAAAGAGGAAGAGGAGAGAAGGAAGGGAAAGAAAGGAAAGGAAAAGGAAGGGAGGAGAAGGAAGGGAGGAGAGAAGGAGAAGGAGAAGGAGAAAGGAGGAGGGAGGTTTATGGAGAGTTGTGCAGTGGTGAGGAAGAGGTACGGACCGGGACCGTCTTGCCATGAGTGCAGGCGGGAGCTGAGCCCTCAGGAGGTGGAGCACTCAAAGTGGCTTACGACCGGGACGCTCTGCGACGGGTGCCTCATGGACGTCCTCGCCGGCGGGGACAGGGTAGTGGCTGTCTTCGACGTGAGAGGCATCCCCCTGGATCGCTGCGAGGAGTTTGAGGAAGCTCTGAGAGAGCTCGGCCTCCGCTACGGCCTCACCGGCAAGGGGAAGGACGGAAGGACGAAGAACGAATTCGCCATTCAGGAAGGGGAGTGAAGTGTACGAGCAGAGCCTAACGGACTTCCTCAGGGGCAAGATAGCGGAGCTGGAAAGGACCATCGAAGCCCGCAGGCGCTATCTGGAACTTCTGGACCGATCAGCTCCTGGAGAAACGGCAGCGGCAGAACCAGCACCTGCGCCAGCACAGGCGCCGCCACAGGTGCCGGCGGTTTTGGTGCTGGGCGAGCAGAACCGTCCGCAGCCCGAACAGCCCCTTCAGGAGATCAAACTGCAGACCAAGGCTGGAAGGGAGCTCGGAGCGGTCCGGGTCTTTCCGGACAGGGTCGAGATAGAGCCCAGCTTCACCATCAGAAAGAACACGCCACCGTTCCAGAAGTTCCTCATCGAAAAGATCTTCTGGGGAATGAAAAGCAAGGACGAGGAAGCCAGGGACGCAGGCAAGCTTGACCCGGGCCAGGTATTCGACTGGGAGTTGGTGGAAATGGACGGCGGAGTCCTGAGGCGCATAATCCTGCACGGCCTCAATGACCCGTCGGTGAGGGAACGCAGGCTGCGCGAGATAGCCAGCGCGACCAGATGGACCTTCGAGAAGATGTTGGAGAGGACAAAATCCGCTTTTTAAAATCAAAGCGATATAGTGATATGGGGCACCTTCAGGTGCCGACAGGTGATATGAAGGGGCTTGGCAGAGAACAAGCCCTTGATGGAAGGGGAGGAGGAGAAGAAAAGGAGAAAGAGGAGAAAGAGAAGAAGGAAGGAGGATTGAGAGGTTTATGGTTGAAGTGGTAGATGAAGACAGCGCCCCAGCTTCGGGGGAGAACAAAAGCACAGTGAGCGCCGCATCCCCAGCCGCGCCCAAATTCAGGGCCGAGGCAGACGGCGGGCTGTGGAGGGGGATCGCGGAGCTGTTATCCTCACTCGTGGAGGACGCCCTCTTCGTGGCGAATGCGGACGGCATCAGGGTCAGGGCAATGGACGAGTCGAAGGTTTCTCTGCTCTCGGTCGAGATGCCGCCAGCAGCCTTTGAATCTTACACCTGCCAGGGCGAGCGGAAGATCTGCGTCCAGGCCTACACCCTAAGGGATGTGATGAGGCGGTGCGCCGGGAACGGCGAAAAGGTTGAGCTCGAGCTGAGCGAGGACGGATCGAGGCTGAGGGTCCGCGCGAGGGGCAAGGTCCTGAAGACGTTCTCCATACCACTCCTGAACCTGGACAGCGAACTCGTCAAGGAGCCGAAGGTGCCGGTGAGCGTGCGGGCAACCATACCAACAGAATCATTCATAAATAACATAAAGGACGCCGCAACGGTCAGCGAGTACGTCAAAATAAAGGCCACTAATGACGGGCTGGAGTTCGCCGCAAGTGGAGAGAAGGGTGACGTCTCCATACCGGTGACCAGGGACGACGACCTCCTCATGATGGACCTCCAGGAGGAGTCGCACGCAACCTACAGCCTCAATTACCTGCAGAAGATGGCCGCGCTGCTGTCCGAGACCGTGACCATCTCATTCGCAACGAACATGCCAATATGCATTGAGTACAATATGGAAAAGGGCGTGAGGATAGCCTACTGGCTCGCGCCGCGAGTGGAAGAGGACATCGGGTGAGGCGGGTGGCTGAAGCCAGGAGATACGGTCTTGGCACAGGCAACGGAAAGGGCGAGGCAGAGAGGGGAGGGGGAAGAAACTCCCCATCTGCATTTGTATCTGCACCTGCATCTGCACTTGCACCTGCTCCCGTCCCCGTCCCAGCCCCAGCACCAGCCCCCACCTCAGTCTTTAAACGCGATGCCCCCATCAGCAATGCAGGGAGTAAGCTCCACGAGTGGTTGAGGGACGCGCTGGTGCAGGGGCTCCTGGCGAAGGCAAAGGAGGAGCAGGAGGAGCACGAGCGCAGGCCAAACAAGCTCTGGCCATCCGGCATAGGAAGGTGCCTGAGGGCGCAGTACTACTCCTACTTCTTCCCGGAGGAGTTCGACGCGAACAAGCTCTCGATCTTCGCAACGGGCAAGGCGATACACCTCTACATACCGGAGATCCTCAGGGCGGGCGGCGTCCAGGTGAAAGGCGTCGAGTGTAAGGTGAGCCTCAGGCATCCCAGCAGGGAGATCTACATAGACGGCAGGGTCGACATAATACTGGTGAATGATGGAAAGGAGGACGTGGTCGTCGAGGTCAAGTCGGCGAGGAGGCTCCCGAGGGAGCCCCACCGGCAGCACATCCTCCAGCTGCAGTGCTACCTCAATTACCTTAAACTGAAGAGAGGGCTGATCCTCTACTGGGACAAGAGCGCCGGCAACATTGCGGCTTACGAGGTTGCCGCGGACCCGAGCGTGATGGGCGAGGTCTGGCGCAGGTGCGAGGCCGTCTGCGACTGCATAGCGAGGCAGGAGCCGCCGGAGAGGGAGGGTGCGGAGAACGAGTGGGAGTGCCTCTTCTGCGAGCACTTCTTCCGCTGCCACATCGGCGAGGTGAACAGACCGCTGGCCGTCTGGCTGGAGTCCGGAATATACGGAGGAGTGCCCATCTGGAAGGGGGACGGGCAGGATCTGGACCCGCACCCGCCCCGCCCGGACCAGAAGATCGTCGAGAGGATGAGCAGGGCCCTCCTGGAGGAGAGGGACGTGGTGGTGCTGACCGAAGCGGACGAGTCGCGCAGGAAGGCGGCGGAGTCCCTGCTCGTTTACAGCGGTATACCTTTTACCGTCGTCCTGGCGAGGCCTTGGAGGTATGACCCATGCCGGTGGAAGGAAAAAGTGATGACAGAACTAAAGAAGTGCGGCGCAGAATTGCTGCCATGAGGGCTGCTGAGCGCATGCGCGAGTACGCCAACGCCGCCGCGATGCAGTTCTTCATGGTTTTTTCAAGAGATGATTACAAGCTGCTCATCCAGAAAGACGCGATGTAGCTGGAAGGGGCCTGGCAAAAGAACAGTGAAATGAAGGGGCTTGGCAGAGAACCCAAGTCCCCGATGGGTGAGATGAGGGGCTGTTGAAGTCCCAACGCAGTCCCGACTGGTGATATGAAGGTACTCAGAAAGGGTACCCGAGAAGAAAGAAAGGAGAAAGAGAAGGAAAAGGAAAGAGTAGAAAGAGAGTAGAAAGAAAGGAAAAAGGAGGATGAGAAAGTGAAGGTATCCTTCAAATACAACGAGGAGTTGAAGAACTATATAAAATCTGTGGGTGGGAAGTGGGACCCCGACACGAAGATGTGGGACGTCCCGGACGAGGCGTACGACGACGTGAGGTACAAGGCTATGGACCTCGGCGTGGCGCTGGGGACCGCGGTCACCGCGCCGGCAGGAAAGGGCGGAGCCACACCAAAACCAGCACCAGCACCCGCACCCGCATCAGCAGCTACCGCAAAGACAACAAAGCCACAGCAACCGCGCCCTGCCGGCCAGAGGAACCAGGGCACCATCTGGCTCGGCCGCTCAAAGGACGGACGCTACATGATAATGAGGATAAACCTCGTAGCGTTCGCAGAGGACGTCCAGGCGGTGCTCGACGGCACAAAGAAGGGCGCCAGATTCAGGGTCATGATGCCGAGGCCGCGCCAGACCCAGTGATCCGAGCGCCTGGCACATCCCCCACTCCCCTTTTTTTGCGAAAAATGAAGTTTTACCGCACAGATACGCCCGCATCCTAGCGGATGCTATTTTTTTTTTTTTTTTTTTTTTTTTTTTTTTTTTTTTTTTTTTTTTTTTTTTTTTTTTTTGATCCCGTTTTTGGAAGAAGAGAGGGGAGTTAGGGGTTATGGTTATGGTTAGGGTTAGGGCGAGGGCGAGAGGGAGCCCTTACGTCAACTTCAGACCCCCCTACCCCCTACAAGGGGGCTCATCCGTCCACATCCATTGTTCAACATATTTACAAATCAAAACATCTACCGTCCAGCACACCATCATTCAGCATCCAAAGGAGCACCACCCACCTGCCTATCCCCCCATCCCATCCCCCCATCCAATACATGCCCTTGAGAGACACATCAACTGCCTCCTCCAGAGGAGGTATTTTGGCACAATCAAAGGCAAACCAAATCTAAATCAAAGCCAAGGAGTGAACAACAACCTTCATTGCTGAGTTAAACCCCTTTCATACGAAAAGTTTTCCAGATCTGCTAGCAAACCCCGAAAAGTTTTCGTATGAGGAGCGGATTGGGACCATCAAACTTCATTCAACTCAAGTCCATTCAACTCAAGTCCATTCAACTCAACTCAGCTCGATTCAACTCCATTCAACCCCACCCGATTCAACTCAATCCATCCCAGCTTGAACTAGCCCAGTCCTGCCCAGCTCCATTCGGCCCGACCCGATCCAGCCCGACTCGACTCAACTTAACTTGACTCGACTCAATCTCTCCCTACACCCCACCCTCATTTCCTCCATACATTCAAACCTAACTATTTTCAATTGTTTCCTTTTCAACATCCGGTATACCTTTATTTCCCCATACATTCAAACCGAGCCCCTCACTCCCAAGGACCGAAATTCACACCTTTATGAACATCATTTATGTTAATAAAGACCTTAACCCTGCCAACCTCCGTTCCCCACACCTTGACAATGAGTGTGTGGTAATCGGGGTAAGACGAGCTCTTGAACCACGCATTGCCCTTCAGATAATACGAGTAGGAGAGGTACCTAGTGAGCTTCGCCTCGCCCACATAATAGGTGTGGTTCACATACGTGTTCGTGACCTCGGAGCTGCCGACCTCCCTCTCCGGGCGCAGATCCACACAGAAGGTCGCGCTGCTCCCGTTCCACGTCACCGTCAGCTCGCCCCACTGGACCCTGATGTTGTAGGGGCTCCACAGAGCCAGCGTGAGGTTCAGGAAATACTTAGTAGGTCCGGACCAGTTGTACACCCATTTCAGATACCCGTCAAGCAGAATCTCACTGGTGGGCGGATCGTACCTCACGTACCTAGGCTGGCCCGACACCCCCGCCAGCACGTCTGGGGGCACGGTGGCGTTGGCGGGCTCCCACGGTCCGAACTTGACGCCCCGCCCCTTCTCGTAGCTGGGGCAGAAGAATACCTTGACCGAACCGACTTCCCTGCCCCACGCCCTCACGACCAGCACATAGTAGTCCGGCAGGAAGTCGTAGCGCTGATACTCGCCATAATTGTCGTTCCGGAGCGCGCTCCTGTTCTGGGCGTACTTCTCATACTCAGAGTAGGACCAGAAGTAGGTCTGCTTCAGCCACCCGATCGAATAAGTATGTGTGGCGGTGGGGGTGAAGACCGCCCTCTGTATCGCGTCCCTCTCCGGCTTAATGTCCAGAAACAGGTACCTGCCGTCCATGACGATGTTCCCCCAGTCCAGAACCCTGACGTTCGCCGCGGCGAGGCTGAGGGTTACCGTCACGGTGGTGGAGAACTCGTAGTACCTGTTTTCATGATACCAGAACCAATTGGCCCACGGGTTCACGCAGCGCTCGCCGACTATGTCCCCGCTGAGGGACAAGCTGCCGGCGGATCCCGATGTCGATGTCGGCATAGACGCGGGGACCACCGAGGGCACCCACTCCTCCCAGACCTTCTCCGGTGGGGTGGGGCGCGGCAGCCCGAGCCAGTTCTGGACGCAGAACATGTCGAAGAGCCAGGAGGAGGGCGTGAAGAAGCCGGTGCTCCTCTCTATGAACGCGGACTCCTCGACGAACCCCTGAGCCCTGAGCCCGTCAACGTAGCCCCTCACGGACGAGCAGACTATCACGGCGGGGCTTACAACCAGAAATGCCAGGAGGGCAGCCCACGCCAGGGACCTGAGAACGACCCTCAGGGCTGCTGTGCCCGATGTAGAGGATTTTGAGTTTGAAGCTGAGGCGATTGTGAAGGCAAACGCGACATTCGCATTCATTTTCGAACTCACACCCTCATCTCACACCCAACCAACCAGCGAACACATATCAAATCATACCGCATCCCATTACACCATACCACATCATATCTCATCTTTAATATCCTCCAATGATTATTTAAATAAATGACCATCAAGGCACAACATGAGCATTATTCCTGCAGGTATTGAGATCATAGATCGTAGGGTGCGCTACTCATCAACTGAACCCGGGAGTTTTCTTAATGATTAAATAATGAAATCATACAGTATAGTAATCACTCACTTAGTTAGTTAGTAGAAAGTGATCGTAAGTAGCAGTATTATCACTGTTATTAGTAGCAGTAATGGCACCAGATCTGATTAGTCGACGACTGGCAGTTATTCAGAATGAAATAGTTATAGAGAGTAGAAATAGAGAATAGAGAATGAATGATGAATGATGATTAATGAATGATGATTAATGAATGATTGTTTTCGGGCGGGATTTTGGCTGGATTTTGATGAGGTGAGATGAGATGAAATTAGATTCAGGCCGGTAGCCGGCCGCCAGACCAGCAGCCGCGGAAAATGAAAAAGAGAAAGAAGGAAGAAGGAAGAAGAAGGAAGGAAGAATAAAAGGAAAAGGAAGAATAAAAGGAAAAGGAAAAGGAAAAGGAAAAGGAAAAAAAAGAAGACAGGAATCAGTGCAGGGACGGACAGCGCCGGAGTTTGCGGCGCAGTTCCTGGCGCAGCAGCGGTGCGCCGGTGGTAGCCCCCCTCGACCGAGCGGCATCATATGGACCTATACAGGAACAGGTCCGCCACCGTGATCAACCCCACCGATGCCGAGAAGATGGCCCATGTCAGGGGCACCACCGGTGAGAGCTGGAACGCGAGGGAAAGCGCGGATGCGAGTCCGCAGCAGTACAGAAATAGGTTCAGCCTCCTAAATATCGACTTGGGGTTGCTGGTGCCAGTGATCCTGCTCAACACTCTGTAGGCCAGTGACTGCCTCAGCTTCGTGTAAGTGGGCAGCCTGTAGAACTGTGCGATGCCCTCCTTCGTCAGGGCATAATACGTCTCGTAGCGCCTCAATTTAATTCCGAGCCTGGACAGTGCCCTCGAGAGGGGCGTCTCGTCCACGTACCTCTTGAAAAGCTTCGGCTCCCCATCCATGTAGAGGTCCATGTAGCTCTGAGCCCTCTGCGGGCTGAGCCCTATGGCCTGCGCGATCTCCCTCAGAGACATGCAGCAGCCCTTCGCCGTCCCCATGATCGCCACGATCTGGGACGCGACCGACGCCAGCGGCAGCGCGTCCAGATGCTCCGCCCTCGGGGCACTCATGTTTACCCTGCAACCTCCGCCCAGAAAATCGGAGAGGACTTTCATACACCTCTCCCCATCCCTCGTCAGGTTGTAAAATTTTCCATCAACGGACTGCTCCACGAGCCCCTTGTTTTTTAACTTCCTCAGCGCG
>Ga0207433_10007504_pt1 | contig 18222 bp, 28 predicted proteins | sample YelNatPaOPGAMG01_FD_187559 | JGI IMG/M metagenome (GOLD analysis project Ga0207433, IMG submission 187559) | Hot spring thermophilic microbial communities from Obsidian Pool, Yellowstone National Park, USA - OP-RAMG-01 (SPAdes) (version 3) | ecosystem: Environmental > Aquatic > Thermal springs... | reverse complement strand
GAGAGGGCTGTAAAACCCTTAAATAAAGGCCCCACTAGTGAAAATTGAGAATGGGCCGGTAGTTCAGCTGGTATGAACGCCCGACTTGCACTCGGGAGGTCGCGGGTTCAAATCCCGCCCGGTCCACTTCTCTATCGGAACCGCAGGGTTCCGATACTTCCCTTTTTGTTAAAGTGGTAGGGTTTTGGGTTATTTTTTGGTTTGCGTTTTCTATTGCGTTTATGTAGAGGCGTAGGGCGTTTTCACAGGCTTGTGAAATGTTTAGTCCTAATTGTTTTGCTTTTTCGAGGATTTGAGGGTTGATTCTAATCGTAGTCATACGCTTCAAGTATATCATCCGCAATACACAGTATATAAATTGATATGTGCTTGTCTGTCGACTATGGATAGGTTTTCCTTTTGATTTGACCGTCTTCTGTGATAATCCATCCGTTCTGTTCTAATGCTGTTTGCACTTTAGGAATTGTTAACGCGTAATGCACATGTTCACAGTCGGAACTTCTACAATATTCACAGATAATAACTGGACCCGTGTCTTTTCGTCTAAAATAAACATCAGCTATTATGCCAAGCTGGTAATCCCTAACTCTAACTATGCCTTTTTCAACGTCTAAATTGAAATGTGAAAAGCGCATGTTATACAGGTATTCTCTAATTGCAGCTGTAACAACATCCACCACGTGGAAGAAACCGGCGTTCCGAGCTGCTTCAGATTTAAGGTAGTCTTCTATCGCCTTTTTCATTGTTTTAGGTATGCGGACGGTTGCGAATTTTTCCTCGCGTTTTTTGGGATAACTCATGTTACATCTATGTGACACATTTCTGTTAATCCAATTATAAAGGTTGCGAATTTTTTGTGATGAGGGTGTCACAAAGTTTTAAATATTGCCTTATGTGACAATGGTGTTACACCAGAAAGAGTGTGAGAATGTTGTCACAAAATGAGAAATGGGCGAATGTTAGAATCCCCGTGGAACTGCTTGCAGCTGTTGAAAAACTTGTTAAAGAAGAGAAAGACGATTTTGGCATGCCGAAATACCGCAGCAAAAGCGAGGTTGTCACAGAAGCAGTCAAGCAGTTTCTGCAAAAACACAGTAGAGGAGAGTGAAGCACGTTGATGGAGTTTTGTTATAAGTTTGAAGATTTCAAGGCAAAGATTGACTTGGAGAAACCGTTGCATCATGATTTTTGGCGGGAACCGTTAGACAAGGAAGGCATGTTTCATCAATTGATCTTCCGCATCTATGGCATATCAAAGAATGGCGGACATATTATCGTTTACGAAACAAGACTAAACGTTAGCACGTTAGACGTCCCCAAGGAATATCATAAGACAAGCAACGCCTACGAAAATTTGCGGTTGTGGGTTAAGGATCTTTCTGAAAAGATAAGCAAGGAAAAAGCGGAACCGCTCGGTTCAACTCCCGGGAGATGGGAACCATGAAGGAATTAGGCAAAGGTTACTGTGGGGAATGTGATAGCAACTCGAAAGTTTTGATCATTAAAAAAGGGGGAATATGGAGCAAATGCAAACGATGTGGATTCATGGAATGGGAATGGCAAACGGGGGATGGCATGGATTATTTGCGGTATTTAGCGGATCGTTACAATGTTTCATTAAAAGAGATTTTGAAAGCTTTGGAGGAATGAAGGCGTGAAGGATTTTAAGCTTAAGGATCTTGATGGTTTCATTGAGATCGCGGATACGGTAGCTACTCCATTCAAGTTTGTTCAGGTTAGCGAAAGCGACGTTGGCAAGGACTACGTGCAAATAGAGGCTAGGGTTTGGTTGAGAACCGCCTATATTTCGTGGGTTCAAGACGTTAAAATAGAGGAAGCCGAAAAGATCATTGACGACTTGAAAAGGCACGGTTTTAAACAAGCGGAAATAGCTGAAACCGCTTTGACGATTAGATGAAAAGCCATGTGTGAATGGGATTTTCAAAGGCTTAGACGTTTAGAGGCGGTTAACATGCCGAAGTGTGAAGTGTGCGGTAAAAAGATGAAATGTCCGGAGCATGGCGCTAAACATATTGTCAAGGATTATGCATTGGACGGACTGGTTTTCTATTACTGCGTTAAATGTGTCGAGGAACATGAAACCGCGTTTGGAGCGGTTGTTCATGACCATTTCATAGAGGTTCTCGCGGAATTTGCAAAACAGATTGATCCACACATAAAAGTTGGAAAAGTAGGAGAAGTATGAAAAGTATGCCTCGCTGTGTGGACTGTGCAAACTTTGAAGTTTCCTCAAGGTTTTGCAAATGGTACAACGCTTTCTTAACCGAGAAAAGCGCAAACAAAAACGTGCGGTGCGACGGCTTCAAGCTAGCCGAGAAACACCACAGGATTCCAGACATGAAGCTTGTGAGGGTTAAATAATGGATGACATGGTTTTGTTTTTGCTTGCGGTCTGGATCGGTTTTTGCATTGTGATTGTTGGAACCGCTTTTGCTGAAGCATGGGCAATTCGCGCAAAAAAGGGGGATTGCTAAATGCCGAAATTCAAAACTGATGAGGAATTAATTCGTATTGCTGAAATATTATTAGATTCAAGCACTCAAAAAGCATTGAGAGGTCTAGCGTACCTGAGGGTTTTAAGAGAAAGGATAAACAAAAGAGCGGGAAGCGCGCAGTTCACTTTAACACATATTAACACTCCAGAGTTTGGGACAAGTAAAAAGAAAAAGTGGCATTTGCCTCCGCCTAAAGATGAACACTCTAACCCAGAACATCATATTATCGCTAAATGTTTCCATTGTGGTGAGGTCTTCGAGAAGACAAACGAGTGTCAAAATGCCATCTTTACATTTGTCCAAAATGCGGAAAATGCGGTTGCCAACTAAGCGAAGAAGCGAGAAACGCGGTTTATTGCGTGCTTGAAAGCGTGTTTGGTTATGTTCAGATAGATAAAAGCTATTGGAGAGGGTAGGTATGCCGTTGTATAGGCGGAAGTGGAACTGTGAGTTGTGCGGTAAGCCTTTTGAGGCTGTTCCAAAATACGCTAGGCATGTAACCGAGAAGCTGCAGTTAAGCCTCGACAGCTTCGCTTTCGTTTGTCCAAAGTGTGGAAGCTACGTGATAAGCGACAAGTCTAAAAACGAGAATCCCCAGCTGCACGTGAGCTTCATCAAATACCCAAGAGAAGACGACAGGCTTCAGGCGCGCCTAGCTGTTTCAGGAAGCTTCCACGTTGAACAGTTAAACTACAACGTTAAACCGGCGGAAAACTGGAAGGAGAAAGCTTGGCTGATAATAAACGAACAACAACTGGTTGAACTCTTAAAATTCTTAGACTGGAAAAATCCGGGTTACGTTCATGCGTGGATGTAAAGGCTGGTTTGGAACCTTCGAAGTCGTAGAATTCAAAGTGGTGGAATAAACATGTTAAACTTAGAAGGCAACTTGCTAAGGAAGAAAATGAATAATATAATAAATAATAACAATAATAATAAAGAAACGGAACAAATAAAGAAAAATAATTTTTCAGTAACTGAATTCAGTAACTCCATTAAAAAAATTAAAACAAGCATCATTGTTTTCGGTCAAAAAATCAACTTATGGATTCCAAAGGAAATTTGGGAGAATTGGAAGGAACTCGCCAAGGTTGAAGGGTTAAGCGCAAGCAAGCTTGCAGAGAAAGCGCTCATTGAATATTTTAAAAGGCATCCCCTTCCGAATCCCCAATTGATAATGGATTATTACATTAAGAAACCGGAAGAAATGAATCAACCTATCCGCGTTTTATGCGTTTACTGTGACGGCGCTTTAAGCGAAGGCAAAGTTTTCTGTCAAAAAAGAGGAATGTGGATTCCAAGCGTAACCTGCTACAGCTGCAAGGATAACCGGTTAAGGAAGACTAAGTAAGGTTTTTGGATTTTCTTGTTGTTAGTTTGCGGTGTGCCATGTATAATGTTAGGTATGATATCGCATAGTATGGTATTATATAATGTGGAAGCCATATTATGAGGGCGAAGCCGAGAAAAACGCAGCTGAACCAGAATATTGGGTTTAACAGGAAAACTAGAAGATTTTCACTTATTGGCGGCAGCATAACCGACGAAAAGTATATTCCGGGAACAGTCCAAATTATGAACGCTGCGATTACAGTCAATATTTTACCGGCTTTCATCCATGTTTAATATTGGTTTTCCCATGTTTAAGTTTTGTGTTTTCTAAGCGTGTAGATTGAGACGGCAACAATGAAGATGGCGCCTACCAATATTATGAATGGAAACGCTTTGCCGACTGTTTCAACAGTTGCAGTCCAAACCGTGGCGGTGTGCCATCCATATGTTATAATGTTATGTGTCCATGACGCGGCAGCATGCCATGTTCTGGTTAAGGCAGTCATCGTCCATGTTGCAATGTCATGCCAAACTTTTACCATGCCGGCTGCCAGTTCAAAAGTCCACGTTGCAATCGCTTGCCAAGTTCTTGTTATAATGTTCTGTGTCCACGAAGTTATTGTCTGCCATGTTCGCGTCTGCATGTCCAGACTACAAGAGGCAATGTTTAACCATGCTCTGGACTGAACGTTTATTATCCATGATGCTATCGTGCGCCAACTGTCTGTGATAAGCTGGCAACTCCACGAGGCAATATACTTCCACATGGAAGATTTCAAAGTTAAACTCCAAGATGCAATGTCACGCCAAGCTTTAGATATAACAGTTAAATAGGCGAATTTCACGTTGTATGGACTTGATATTTTCGTCATGTACACTAAACCTATTTTGTTGCCGTATGCCTTGTAGAAACATGTGAGCACGTCAGCATAGGTTAAAACTTCCGTAGTTTCGTCTATCCAGTCTGTCCATGAACCCCACTGTCCAGAAGAAGCAGTGTATTTCTTGTAGTAGATGTGGTTAGCAGTCCAGCCGCTGGGCGTTCCAGTTGTCGTGGTTGCGGCGAAAACGTACAGGTCGTTTGTTGCTGGGTCAATGCATATCACTGGAGCAGAAGCGCTTGTTGCACCAGCCACCAGTGTTGTTTCTGTTCCAAAAGAGTTTGATGAGTAAGTGTATTTGACATAGAGAATGTCGTATCCAGTGCTTTTCAGAAAAACTAAATGTACATCGTCTCCTTGAGCAACAGCCGAATGATAATAGCCAACGAATATGGACGATGTTGTGGAAACTTCTGAACCCCAACTTGAACCATCCCACCTCCGTGCATAAACTTTTGAAAGACCAGCATAGACTGCAAGCATTTTCCCTCCAGTTAATGGAATAACTGAAACTCTCCAGTTAGGGTCAGCGGTTGCTGAAAGTTGGTATGGAAATCCGCTTGGCGTTGTTCCCCATGTTCCATCGTTGTTTCCCGACCTAATCACGTAAGGTTGATAGCCTATACGTAATCCAACCCAGACATAGCCGTTGCTGTCAACAGAAACCATTGGATAATAAACATAAGTAGCAAATGAAACAGCTTGTTCATTGGCGCTCCAAGATATCGAGCCGTCACTGTTAGGTGTTCCACGCCTGTAATAAAGAATGGCTGAAGTTCCATAAACATAATGTAAGTATGTTCCGTCGAACCACACACTGAAATCAGTTCCATATGTGCAAGGTCTGATTGCTGTAGGCGTTGTCCACGTTACGCCGTCTGTGCTTGTAGCGTAAACCATGTATGAGCCGTTAGACCAGAACACCCAATATCTGCCGACAGCATAGAAACATTTACGCTGGAAAGGATAATACGTTGCCCAAAAGTGTGTGCTTGTTCCAACAACACTCGGGTCAACTTGCCCGTCGTTGACTGGAAACACAACTGTGATTCCTTTGCTTCCGAAAACCTTGTCGACTCCAGTATATAGGACGCTTACACCGTCAACATCGTCCCAAAAAGTTGAAAGCCAGCTTCCAGTCCACGTCATAGGATTGGCTGAATCGCCAACCTCGCATTTCTTGTCTTCTTTAGCTGTTGTCTCTTTAATTTTAACCATAGAAGTGTATGCAGTATAGTCTACGGCTGACGTTTCATTTATCTTCAAATAGTTTTTAGTGGGCAGTATAACCCAAACAACGTTGAAGTCACCTAGTCTGCCTATACTCCAAGCAGCCTCGTCTTTGACAAATTGAACGCTTATCTTTGGCTTAACATCCCTGTAAAACTTGAAAGTAACTGTGAAGTTGCCTACAACAGTATCCTTGGTTAAGCCTCCGCCCTTATATGTGGCTGAATATTTAACCTGAAATGTTGTGTCGTTTTTAACAGTCACTTGAACGTTAGCTATTTTGGCAATGTCAATTGTCGCCGTTGTGTTAATCCAGAAAACAGACTTGCTGACCTGCTGAACGCCGTACCTGTCTTTGAAGCTGAACCAAAAAAACGACTTGTCAACAGTGTACAAGCCGAAAGTAGTGTTCCACGTCAAATAGCCAGCTGAAGGATAGTTAATCAGCAGTTTAGGCTCAAAACTTGGAAATTCACTGCAGACAGTGCTACTGGAAACGCTTGAACCCTTCACGGTTGATGTAAACTCAAAAAGCTGGCTGACTAAAACGAGTAGAATAAAAAACTAATAGTAGCCTTGATACTTAAACGTGCACTCATAACTCTGTCCCTCGCTTAAGGTTCCAGCTGCAACCACATACCTTTCAACCAGTATATAATAGCCGCCAACCGGACCCGAAACCTTCACATTCGCCAATTCGGCGTTAGTCACCACGCCTGTGATGTTCAAATAAACCCTCGTATAGCTTACAGCTTCACTTTGACTGCTTGCCAAAGTGCTGTTAAACCAGATTGTCACGTTAAACGTGATTGCCTTTGAAGCGTTAACCCTTACAGACCCGCCGCTTGCCGTGAAATTCGCCTTAAGCACACTGCCCTCCCAAACCTCAATAAACTTGATGTCGTTGCCATAAGCGTCTCCGGGACTGGCGAAAACATGTAATACTACAAAATTGTCGTTGACGAAAACCATTATCGACATTAATAAGATAATCAGGAAGATTCCAAATATTAACTTCTTATTCATTTTTTCATCGCTTCGTAGGCTTCTTTAAAAAACCAGATTCCAACGAAAATTAGAACCATGACAACGCCGAACAATATTGGATCTTCATACCACATTGCTAACCCACCTTTTAACAAAGCCTAAAGCAACCGCAAGCATAACTAAAACAATCAGTATCGCAGCCATTTGATGGGCAAGGTCTATTGACTCCTGCAGCGGATTACTAAGTATTGAAAAGGCAGGGTCTTCGGCGGAAACAGCGAAGGTTAAAATGTTGCCTGCGAAACTCCAGTTGGATATTTTAACAGGTTTAGCGTCGCCAGGTTTATGTTTCCAAATTTCCACAGGCTTGAACGACATGTTTTCAACGCTTATCATTACAGGTGTGTCTATATAAACTATGAAAATAGCCTTGGAGGCTTTCTTATAGAAGGGACATTTTAAGTAGTCGTATATGCCTTTAATGTTCAGACATATGGCTGAAATATTAGAGGCGTATATTTCTAAGATTGGTGTATCAGTGTAGTAATGGATTTTTAAAGTCAAAGTTACATGTCTGCCTGTTACTGGATAAACTGTGATAAGTTTGTTCCATAAAGAGTAGGAACTGCTGGAAGCATTTATAACTTCAAGGTCATATTGATAATGTTTACTCATAGGTTGTAGGGGCGAGCCGACAATAGGGTCTAAATACACTGTCAAATCCACTTCTCTGGAATACACGTTGACATTTACAATCTTGCGGTAATAGCCTGACTTGCTGAACACAAGCTGATAGCTTCCAGTTTGAATCCAGAAACAATTCCATTTCTCGCTTCCAACATACCAATATTCTTTTGAATAGTTTAAATTAACATAATAGCCGTCTTGATTTAGTTGCACGGTAACATTGCTTATTTTAGCACCTGTTAAACTATCTACAACTTTAAACGCTACAAGACAGCTTGAGAAATATGCTAGAAACGTCTTCCACGTGCTGTTCGCTTCAACGGTTATCTGAGATTGTCCAGTTGGGAATTGTATCCATTGACCGTTCTGTTTAACCCCTATCCAGCATACAAATAGGTAGCCAGCATAAGGATATGCTTTCAGCGTCCACGCGGTTCGATAAGTAAAATTATAGATACCAAAAGGTGGGTCAGTGTAACCTTTAACCCTGTCGACGTGATATCCATACAATGCCTCCTCTAACTCGTAACTAAAAACATTTTTGTATGCAACATTTATAGAGAAGAAGTCGACTGGTGGTGGAGTTCCAAAAACAGCGGTTACATTATAATCAATCTTCACATTTAAAAGCGTGTGCGGATTCTGCGAAGTGTAATATCTTACGCCGAAAAGACTGTTTTCTACAGTCCAATACAGGAAACATTTGTTTGGATCCGGCGTAGCCGTCAACGTGAAGTTTTGTTCAGCTTGAATAATCTTCAATCCTGAAGGCGAAACCTGTCCGCCTTGAGTAGCTGAAACGTTGACGGCGACAGGATAGGTTCCAGACGCTTCAAATTCGAAGGATATGTAAATTGAGCCTTGCAGTTCAAACTTGCCGTTCCAGCATTCAATGTGTGGGAGAACTTGAATGGTTTCCATTGGATGTTGCGCTGTAAATGGAATATTTTTTCGGACAGTTACCACGTTGAACTTCGGCTCGCTCCACCCGGCAATAAGGGTAAGATAATCCGCAAAAATTATTTCCCCCTCTCCAGTTGAATCTTTATATTCTAATCCGTATTGACAATTTTGCGGGTATTTTCCGCCTCCATAACGGTATGTCCATATCGTTGCGGCGGTAAAGCTGTTTACTGTGGGATGGACAGGGTTGCCGATTGCAACGGTTAAAGTTCCATCGAAACTTCCACTTCCATGCACAGCCACTGTCTTGAAAGTCATAGAGGGAATTGCATGCTTTCTAGCGAAGTCTCGGGAGACATCGGCTGGTATGCCAAAGTAAGTGTATCCGAGGCTTGTAAAGAACACGGTTGGAACATCTGGACTCCATTGTCCACTGCCGATTAAAACTTTACCAGTGGATGGACTGTTAATCCAGAAGTCGATTTTTCCATTTCCGAGAAATGCAAGTTCTATCCACAAGTTGTCAGATTCTTGAATTCTTACAAGGGCATATTCTTTTGAATTATAATTTTGATATTTGAGTCGATTGTAAATATAGATGACTACATAATCATTCTTCCATTCACTGCCGATGCTAAAATATTTGCAGGCTAAATCGTTGAAAAGCTGTCCCTTAAAAGTTTTAGCCCATTTACAGTCTATTCCCACCGGGAAAATTGTATAAGTATAGTTTACGCCGGCTTTCGCCCATATTCCGTCAGTGTAAAAATGATATGAACTCCAAGTTCCATATTGATATTGAGCTTCAGCATATCCGAAATAGCCGTCAATGACAGGGTTGGAACTTTCCGGCGTCATTATATAACTGTGTGTGAGAATGATGTTTTGAATTTCCCTCGGCAAAACCGTGTTTGCCCAGCTTTCACAGTATGGGTCTGGCAGTCCATGTTCAACTTTAAACTTCCAAACTTTGATAAATTTCCAAAAGTCCGGATCCACTATTGGCTCTCCATTGCTTGAACGGTAATCGTAAACCTGCAGCCAACTAACCCTATATTTGCCTTCAGAACTGACAGCTTCCATTGTTGGACCTACAGCTATAAAAGTGAAGCCGACGAAACTGTAGGACTGCCTGCGACCACCGCCTTGGTTTAACCTGCCTATGAAAAGGTCGTTACGGAGTACCGGGTTGTTGCTCCAGTCCACGAACCCTCTGATCCATTTGCCTAAATCAATGGTTATTGTCTCCGTGCCTGTTGTAGTGTTGAGGGTTGGACTGCTATGCCAATCCCAGTCCCACATGCTTCCCAACATTCCATTCAAATCCACGGTTGGATACTGCCCGCTGTTGCCGATTTCCCTTGAAACTGAAATGTACTCTTTAATGTCCGTGTCGTAAATGTTGAAGTCGCACCATGCTTCGCCAACAAACATGTTTGGCTCTCCAAACATGTTTGGACTCATCCACCCTAAGTAGGCTGTTTTTCCCCTAAGCCTTGGCGGCACGTCAGGCGTATCCCAGAACTGAACTTTAGGAGCAAACCACAATCCTACGCCGCACGCGATCTCCGCGAATAAGCGGGTGTTAACCATATAGAAATCCACCATAGGCGTTCCTGTCCCGACAAGGCTTGGTCCTGAAAGCCTTGTCACGGTCACGTTTATGATTATTTGCCCGTCTGAAATGTTGGCAGGTATGTATACGTAATAGTTTAAGCCTTGCCCCAAAACTGGAAGGCTGAAGCCTAGTTCTGAGAAATATTGACTGTTAATATTGCGTTTTGAAGCGGTAAACTCATTTGTCGGCGATGCTTCTTTCCCTGTTAAGCCAGCTTGGAACAGTAAGCCTTGAATTGCATGGGCGCATCCCCAAGGCTTCATATAACGGATATCATAGAATGGCAAAGTCGAATAGTCAGTTCTTCCCATCTTAACGTAGCCTTCCCAACCGTTGCTTGTTATGTTGCTATATGCGCTTATTGGATAACCGAAAGTTTCGTTGCTCCAGTAGGCAGGGTCGTTTAACGTTGGGTTTTTAACCAGCTGGAAAGGTGTAGCAGGGGCTTTAACTTCTTGGATCATTATGGTTAGGAATTGGAAGGCTGCAATTATCAATAAGGCTTCGAGAAAACTGGATTTTAATTTACATTTCAACTTCATGTTTTCACCTACCCATCATACCTTTAAACAGCATGATTCCAGCGAAGAACAGGATTAAAGGTGTGAAAGCGTAAATCAAACCGTCTTGAAGAGAGGGCGGTTGAGGATTGGATGATGTTAAAACTGCGTAAACGTTTACATGGTCAACCCATACTTCGCCTTTTCCGCCGATGGTTTCTAAATATGCCTCGACACATTTCAAGGTTGGATTGGAAACTTTCCAGTGGCTTAATGCTTTTTGAATGTATGGTGTCATGTCAACTTTTACGGTTACCCAGTCGTGGCATGTAGTGTTCTCGTTGTAAACGTCGAACAGGCTGTGGAGATCCTTGCCAACGTCGCCTTGGAAATAAACGTCGTCCGTCTGTTTTGCAACGGTTTGCCCGTTATATCTAAGCCATACAAGTTTTGCTCCTACAACCAGTTGAGAATCGTTTCCGTTCCAGTCTGTGTTCGGCTTATGGAACCAGAAGCCTACGCCGAAGTTGAACCATGAAAAGTTGTCGGGAGCCTGTGTCGGATAATGCAGAAAACTCCAGTTTCCAAGTTTAAACTTGATTTCCAAGAAAACCTTATAGTCTGAAGTGAAAGTGAACTCGTTCTCCAAATTTGGAGCTTGAGTCCAATTGTGGGGAAGGCTGCCCTGCTGGATTTTGCTGCCAACCCAGCCGATTCCATCCGGATTTGAAACGTTTAGGTAGGCGGTTCCAAGCTGCCAACCGCAAGTATAGCTTGAGTTGACTCCAGCATAGTTCCAGCCGCCAAGCTTCCAATATTGACTTTCAAAATCAAAATCTGAATCTCTAGTGATCTGCACGTCAACAGCATAAACGACTGAAACAAGAACTAACACTAACCAAACACATGCCGCCGCCCCCACGACCGTTTTATTTTTCATTTAGCATTTCACCTACTCAATGATGGGAAAAACGGGGATGTTGCAGTTTACGTGTATTTTTTGATTAGGCTTAAGACGAACCCAAGCATGGCGAAGGTTACGATGACCGGAATCCATTGAAAAACTGTGGTTGAAACATCTGACGCTAGTCCGCCAAGTTCAACCTGCATGTATCCGCCTGTAGCCGTGTATTGACCGCCGTGGGCGCCGACATACTGCAAAGTCAAATTGCCATAAGTGAAATCTTTCAGTATTGTCTCTTTTCCTGAAGAATCTCCAACGTCTAAATATCCGTCTGAACTGAGCGAAACATAGATTGGTTTACCGGCAGCCCATTTTCCGCTTGCAGCTTGAATATTTGATGAACCGTCGTAACTGTAAAAGACCAGTAAGGTTCCATCCTTCAAAAAGCTGAGTTCAATGTAGGGAGAACCTGCAGCCGTTGATGTTTGAAAACGGACAAGCGCAAATCCACTTGTTGAACTGTTATAAACCAAGTTGTTGATAACGGTTGCTTCCCAGCTTGTATAGTTTTTATCCAACTGGTAAAACGTTATCGGCGACAGCTTATTGAATTGTGAGTATGGAATGCTTTTCACAAAGCCAGCGTAAACTACACATGCGCCCACAGCGGAAGCCATCGCTAGTAAAACCAGTATCAGGGCAAGAGTGCGGCGCTGCATTTTAGGCATCCCTCTGTAAAGTGTTTAGAATTTGCCGAGCTTCTTCAGCATGCCAAGGATCATGCCAAGTATTGCAAACGTTATGATTACAGGCATCCACTGCAACACTATGTTTGTTATATCGCTTGCAGACATACCTGAATCACTCGAAAATTTAATTTGCCGATGTTAATGTTTAAACCTATCTAATATGTTCTAATAGAAGCTATTATATATAGATAAAAGTCTAAAGTTTAAACGTGATGAAAGCTTATAACATAAGTATATATATCGACAAGGAAACCCATGAAAAACTGAAACAGAAAGCAATGCAGGAAGACTTGAGCTTAAGCAACTATGTCCGCCGAGTTCTAAAACGCCACCTGCAAGAAACGGAGGCAAACCGCCATGTATATCAAAGCTATAGTTAAAGACCGTCAAGGCAAACTTCACATGATCCGTGTTGAAAACGATTGTGACATTTTAACTCCAGTTTCTTTCAGAGAACAGATGGCGTATGCTTTTGCCACTAACAGTTTACTTTTGAAGTTCGCTAAAGCGTTCCGTAAATATGTAAACCAAAATTATGCTTTAGTTGAAATCCATACGGATAACGCTTTTTTGGCGAGGGAACTGCAGAAACAAGGACACTACACCATTTTTGACCCATGTCCAGAGGAAGAGGTTAAAACATGAAAGTTGAACTTGCCGTTTTAATCATACTTTTCATGTTTTTCATGTTTTTTAATTCGGCGTATGCTTGGACTTTGGTGAATCAGTCTGGAAGCTGGGTTGCCGTTGATAGGAGTTATTGGTTGAAGGTTGGATGGAACGAAGGCTATGCTGAATGGAATCATAGTTTAACCGATTTTCAAGGCTACTATTTGAAGGTGACAACGACAACATGGGAGAATTATAGGGAATGGTGGCAGATAGGCGTTTTAGGCATTGGAGAAACAAGCAACGATTTCTGGATTAAAATCAGAATCGACACCAATGAAAGCGACATATGGGTTGTCACGCAGATGCACGGGTATACAGGATGGTTTGGCGGCGTAAACGGTTTTTCACTGTGCACTGGAGCCTCTACAGATGCGCAGGACTGGACAGATGTTAAAATTAGAGCCGTCAACTTTGAAGGTTACGATTGGAGCGTTAGATACTGGAATCCAGACGATTTTGAAATTTTCATTTTAAACGAAAATGGGAAAATCAAGGTTAAATGGTTTATTGCAATTCCAAATCAGGTAAACAAATATTTGGTTTCTAAAGAGTTTAATGGAACGCTTGGACCAAACGCTGTTGTAACGTTGATTTATCAGCATGCTGGACAAGGCAAAGTTGAAGGCTTCGCACAGGACAGTTTCACTCTGCCTTCTTATCCGCCGTATGAAACGAAAGGTAAAGGGTCTGGATGGTGGGACTGGCTTAACCAACTCTTGGGATTAGATTGGGGAGCCATAATCTCCACGTTATCAGTATGCGTCACTCTTTTCTTCGGGTTTGTCCATGCCAGCCTTCCAATTTTAGGCGCCATAGTCGTGTTCTGGATTGTGGATTGCATTTCAACCGCGATTATTGAGGGTGAACCGCGCGTCATTGGAGAGATGACTATGAAAATTTACGAATTTCTAAGAGGAGTTTGGCAGACTCTTGTTAACATTTTCAACGCCATAATGGAAATTATAAAGTTCTGGGGTTGAAAGCATGGAAGCTGTTGAGACTGTTTGGAACATTCTTTCGATTGTAATTGTCGCGGTTTTTCCATTCTGGATGTGGTGGGAATATAACCGTTTAAAAAGGTGGAAAAAAGACGATGAAGACGTTTCCAGTTGAAATTTACGTTTTCGACAAGCATGTTGTTTTACCAACCAGAGGCATTTATGATCCTGAAACACGTCTTGTTACGGCGCGCCGCGGTTTCCGTGAAAAAACCAACGTCAAATTCTACGTTGATCCAGACCATATTTACCGTTTAAAGAAAGGCTTGAAGGAGAAACGTGTTGTTTTTGTGGATAACGCTACAAGACGAAGCGTTTCAGCTAAAGGCGTTAGAACCATCATTAACCCAGACGGTTCCAAACAGCAAATTGAGGAAAACATTCAACTGGATTGTCCGGAAAGCGTGCAAATGCATAGCGAAAACGAAATAGACCTTAAAACAGCTACAAGCTTAGACGTTTTAACCGAGAGAAGCTTCTGGAAAGCGTTGCTTGAGCGGCATAAGATTCCGCTTAGCACAACCATTATTATGCTTCTTGCCGGCATGGGAATCTACCACATTATCGTCCTGTTTTTGAGAGCTTTCGGGGTGAACGTTTAAAATGGCTGAAGTTAAACCGGTAGAAGCGCAGCAAACTCAACTTCAAACTGGAAAGAAGGCTGGAAGGACAAATATCGCCGAGATTCTTAAACAGTTTGGTTTAGCCGGCAAAGAAGAAGCTATAGCCAAAGCTATAGCTGAACTGACAGACGAGGAAAAATTATACTTTGTAAGTTACGTTTATCCATGGGAAGACGACAGCCTAGCAACTATGCTTACCCTTGCTGACCGTTATGGACTTGGATGGTTGAAAGATCATTGTTTTAACAAGCTTAAATTGAGATGTAGTGTTAGCGGTTGGCGCAGCAATCAGCTTGTCGCCATAGCTGCGGAAAAACGTCAGGAACAGTCAAGGTTTGGATTTTTTGCACGCTTATTCCGTAGAGAAAAAGAACAGAAGGGGGTGGAGCCTTTTGAGTAACGGCGAAGTTTTGTTTCTAATTTTAACCGCTATTATCCTCGTAGGTATCGGTTTACAACCATTTAGGAGAGGTGAATCGAATGGATAAGGTTGAACTTTCAACTGGAAGCCTAGCGGTTGTCCTAACGCTGTTATTAGTTCTAGCCGGAGCCGCAGCCTACGCGGTGATTTCTAAACAATGGCGCATCCACTCCGCCGGAACCGTTAAAGCTGTTGGACTGCAAATAAAAGATGACAGCGGCAACTTGGTAACATCCATAGATTGGGGAGAGTTAACGCCGAATTCCTCAAAAGACTTCCATGTTTTCGCCATAAACAACGGAACAGTTCCAATAACATTGACTTTAACCACGGAAAACTGGAACCCGGCAAATGCCAAAAACTATGTTAGTTTAACATGGGACTATCTCGGCGACACAATTAATCCGGGTGAATCGCATCCCATCATTTTCACTTTAACCGTCTATTCAAACGCTACCAGCTTGTCCAATTTCAGTTTTGACATGGTTATAACTGCACAGGGAGGTTGATGAATTAAAATGGCAAAGGGAGAATATTGGATTCAAGAGGCAATTGAGCGTCCTGGAAGCTTGAGAGCATACGTTAAACGAAAATATGGTGAGCGTGGATTTACCAGGTCGCCTAAAACCGGCAGAAAAGTAATCCGCAAAGAGGTTCTGCAAAGACTCGCTAAAAAGAAGGGTTCTATTGGGCGGAAGGCACGTCTTGCTTTAACGTTGCGGAAGCTTAGGCGAAGGCGATGAAGGGCGGCAAGCTTCCACAAAGCAAAATTGCCGGTTACGGGAAAAAAGGCAGAATTTGGATTAATCCAAAGGTTCCAAGGCGGTTTAAAGGCATAGACGTTCGGAGACGCCTGCTTATACATGAGAAAACGGAAATAAAGCTCAGAAAACAAGGCTTGCCTTATAAGAAGGCGCATAAGCTTGCCACGAAAGCGGAGCATAAAGGTTTAACCAAACGGCAAATTTTCATTTACGAGGGTAAACTGGGAAGTATAGCAAGATGGCATCCGCATAGAAGGTGAATGATATGGCTAGGAGACATCGTGATTTGGCGGATTACTATTTGCAGACGCTTGCTCAGGAAATTGCCAAGAAATATCCGGAAGTCAGCGATTACGCCTGCAACGTTTACGCTGACCGCATTGCACAGTTAGACTTCATTATGGATGTTTGCGGAGACATGCTTTCAGAAGAGGATCTGGAAACGCTTGAAGTTTTACGTGCTTTCTATAAACATGTTGGAACAGCCATGTGGTTTATGCAGGCAGGCGAATTAACAAACCTCGGCGCTAAACTTGGAAGCAGGATAGTGCAGGCACAATGGAATCCGCAGCAATAATCAGCGAAAACTTGCTTGACGCTTGTTTAAAGCGGATTTATGATGCTCCTGCAAGCATAACGGTTGTTACTGGCAAATGGAAAACCGGCAAGACAGACCTTAGCTTACGCATTTCCTATGATGAGTTGAAAAACCGTCTCGGCGTAATAAAAGAAGTGGCAACCAACATTAAACTGCAACATCCGGAAATAAAATATATTGACAATTTTGAAGACTTTGAGTTTTGGGTTTTCCAGAACAAGCGTCCAAAAATCTTCATTTACGATGAGGCGATTAAAAGCACACCTTCAAGACGCGCCATGAGCGAGATAAACACTAAATGGTTAGAGTATGTCCCGGAACTAAGCAAGGGAAGATGCCACCTAATCGTTGTAACTCAAGAAGTAGACTTCACCGAGAAGCTTTTCCTACATCCAACGTTTGTCCGCGCCCAATGGGTTAAACTTGACAAAACCGTTGCAGACCTAATAATAACCGGAGATCAACACGTTTACAGGTTCAACGGAATCCCAAAAACAACTGTGCCTTTCGACCCTTACAGCATTGCGGAATGGCGCTTGAGTAGAGGACCATTTGATTTTTCCCTTGTAGATAGAGACATAAAAATTGCGCTGGATTATGCTAAGCTGCCAAGCAAGCAGGTTATGGACAAGTATGGTTTGCGTTTCCGCAGCGATTTGACCAATGCGGTGAAGCGGGCGATTGAGAAACTATATAATGTTGTAGTGCGTGTTGAGAGGGAAAGTTCAAAAGAACCAACTACAACTACATCTGAAATTATGGAAAAATAATGTTGAAAATGCCAGATTTCGACTCTGGAACTTGTCTGTAGCAACATAAAAAAGTAGGAAGTTTTCAAGCTGAAAGTTTGCTTTGAATTTCAGCTATGCCTTTGCTCATTCTTTCCTTTAAGTCTGTTATCCATTTAATGTTGAAGTAGTTGCTCATGAAAACGCTGGATCCAATGCGACCAGCTAAAAAGTTAACTTCACTTTCGCTTAAGTATTTGCTCATTATGGTGTTATGCACCTCCCTGATGTCTCCAAAACGTAAAGGCAGACCGTAACGTTGGATGCCTGTGCAGACTCCATGCTTGTTTAAAGGTTTGCCATTCTCAGCAATCCTTAGAACCAGACTCTTAGGCACAAAGCTGACAAACGATTTTTTGCTCTTTCTCAGGAACAAGTCTTTAAACTTGTAATGCTCTAAAGCTTCAGTTTCCTCATTATAATATTCGTTTAGTCTGCCTTCCCTATGAAGCTGGATTATCAAGTTGTAGCTGTTGACAGCTTCCAATAGACGCATTCCAGTATACGCCATCAAATCAAGCAAACCGCTGAAGTCTGGTCTAACAGCTTTCACTTGACGAATCCAGTTAAAAACGTCGTCAACATCCTTAACCTTAGTCAACCTTTCAATAATGATTTCGTCTTTACTCCTATCACTCCACTTCAATTGGTAGGCATGAACCAGACGCTTCCAATCCTCATATCTTCCAAGAAACTTGCTTAGGTTGCTTAAAGCTGTCATAATCATACGTCTTTTGCCATGGCTCATTAAACCAATTTCGCTTAAGTCTCCCCTCTGCAAATAGCTGAAATAACGCTTAGCGTAAATCACAATATCCCTGCTGAAACGTGGCGTATGCGCCTGTTTCAACCAATTCTCAAACTTTTCCCAGTCAACCGCCTCAAATCCAGCTTCTTTTCCAAAGGGAAGTGAAGAAACCGTAGGTTTTTCTTGCACTCGGGAGGTCGCGGGTTCAAATCCCGCCCGGTCCACCACCCTTTGATTTTAATGGTTTTGGCGTGTCAGTTTTTATTGTTAATACGTATGTTTGGCTATTTCCATAGATACATT
>Ga0207433_10007501_pt1 | contig 18224 bp, 10 predicted proteins | sample YelNatPaOPGAMG01_FD_187559 | JGI IMG/M metagenome (GOLD analysis project Ga0207433, IMG submission 187559) | Hot spring thermophilic microbial communities from Obsidian Pool, Yellowstone National Park, USA - OP-RAMG-01 (SPAdes) (version 3) | ecosystem: Environmental > Aquatic > Thermal springs... | reverse complement strand
CGCAAAGATGATTTCGGTGTAGCCGTGGGTATCGGTGGTATGTTCGCGGATCTTCAGGATCGTATTGTTTTCTAGCAGTCCATCGAGGACGTACAGTGCTTCCCTCGGATTACATGAAATGGCCTTGGTGCTGTACACGGAGTACTGATTGGACACATGGGTATAGATTCCGATCGCTTTCTCGTAGTAGCCGTAATACCGAGGATAATATGCCGCCAACAGGCTGTCAGCCCGGATTCGGAAGCGTTGCGCATCCGATGACGACACCTGGCCGGATCCGTGTACCTCACTGAACGGCAATTGGTGGTGCTGGTTAACAATCTCGGCGCTGGCCGCCGTGATGGTTTCCTCGCGCACGTAGAACTGCAAAACGTGGCGCAGCATATCCACGCTCACATCATCGACGCTCGCGCTCATGGCCACCACGCCTAGGTTGGTGGCTTGGGAAATGAGCGCTGAGATCAGCGTTTTATAGAAGTTCTTCGGCCTGGAGTGGTGTTGCTGTACCGGGATAAAGTGCCTTGTGAAATTGGTTTCCTTGTCCACCTCCATCAGCAGTTGCTCGATGCGAATGGAGGGCATACTGGCATCAATGACCTTTTGGAGTTTTTTCACCGCCTCCGGAATATCGGCCTTGTCGTCGCGCTTCAGCTTGAGATTGCCATCCTTGATGTCGGCAAAAGTATCCAGGCCAAAACGCTTGTCCGCTTCAACCACGTTTTGGTGGAATTGCCAAATCAGTTGGTCTTTCACCTGGTCTTTGAACGGTTGCTGGAGGTCCTCATAGGCGGCTTCACGGGTGTCTTCCCAACGGTGCTGGTTCAGCATCAAATCCCAAAAAGAGACGTGCTGTTTGCTCTTGGGCACAAACAGATCTCCAGAGCGCAAGGCCTCCTTCATGGCCATAGCCACGCCAAGCTCCCAGGCGTTGCGCTGGATCTTACCGTTTTTGCTTTTCAGGCTGCGCCGTAGCTCCTTGGGAAGGAAATAAGTCGGCACGTCATCTGGCAAGGTTTTCAGCTCACCGGCGTCGAGTTGGCGTATTAGGTGTATGGACTTCAGGAGTGGTTCGGTACCGGGCTTGGCCTGGAATGGCAGATGGAGGAATTCCGGGAAATACTTCCGCAAGCTGGGGTAACGGGCCAGCAGCAGATCACCGTAGCCGCGCTCTTCCAGGCGCTTGAAGATATGTAAGTCATCCACGGATTCCAACAGCTTTTTTTCATCAATGCGGTGCCACAGATCCACCTTGTTTAACGGCCTGTCGTCTGGCCAGTCCAAGATCAGGTGGGTCGCATCTAGCACTGTATCAATGGCTTTCTTCTGGCGCTTGCGGAGTTCGCGGTGCTTTTTCTCGTGAACCTGTTTGCTCTTGCGCAACATGTCCAGGATGTACTGGTCGTGCATCTTCACCAGGTGATCCAGCACCACCTTGCGCGTTTCCAGCAGGAAACACAGCATCAAGGAATAGCGTTTGTTTTCTTTGAACCGTTTGATGTCCTTGGCGCTGTAGCGGCGAGCCAGTTTATATAGGTAATCCATAAAGGCCGGATCCACGATTCTGGATTCAATGGTATCGATGCCGGTGCCGTCAAGGGAGCGATAACGCTCCAGGTAGTTTTGAATCGAGGCGATCGTGGCCGAAGGTGGATATTCTTTCAGGAGGTAAAACAGCGATCGCTGATCGCCCGCATCCGCAATCAACAGATTATCGATGGCCTGCCGGATTTCCACTGATAGTTGCTGGTAAAGCGATTCAAACAGCCGCTCGTGAACATCGGAGCATACACTGATAATCAAGCGCTCCATGACGCTTGGCCCCGGCAGGATCACCTTGGTATTCAGAAGATACTGCTCTGCTCGTAGAAACAGTTCATCCGGTAAGAAGCCTTGTTCAGCCTGTTTGGAGAGCCACTTTTCCAGATTGGCTTGGGCGTTGTTATCGTATTTGGTAAAACCCAGGTAAGTCAGGATATTTTTGCGTTGTTCAGAAAAAGTGGCATCCCTATCAGGGGTGTTGATGGTCAGCGACGGAGGTAATTGAAGCTGTCTATTCAGATAACTTACAATGCGCGGCGACAGGTCGTTGACCTCGACCAGGAAACGGCCATACAGGCGCACGGCACAAAGTTGAATGGCGATGAATAAGCGGGAGTTGGTGCGGTAGCGATTGACTTCTTTCTTGTCAGCTTCCGACAGAGTCCAGTCCCTGGCCATTTCCTCATCGGAGAAGTCCTGCGGTAAGGCAATGGGTTGATAGCTTTTTCTCATTTTGAGGAATCCTGGAACCGCAGTCATGGCATCAAGTATACCCATTGTTGAAGTATGATAATTGCATTATAATGTAATTATCATGTGATTCCAGTGTAGGGCGCAATCATGTTAGCGATTTTGGAGGCAAAAAAAGCAGGTCTTTTCAACCGGAATCATTGGCTTAGCAATATTGTTGCAGGTGTCATTGTTGGTGTTGTGGCCTTACCTCTTGCTATGGCATTTGCGATTGCATCGGGCGCAAAACCTGAACAAGGTCTATATACCGCAATTGTTGCGGGTTTGTTTGTATCTATCTTTGGTGGAACCCGTCTTCAAATTGCCGGTCCCACGGGTGCGTTTATTGTCGTCTTATCAGGGATCACCGCAAAATACGGTATTGAAGGTTTGCAGATCGCTAGCCTGATGGCAGGTATGATCTTGTTGTTGCTTGGTTTTGCGAAAATGGGCGGCGTCATAAAATTTATCCCTGATCCTGTCATCGTTGGATTTACGGCCGGAATTGGCGTCATTATCTGGGTCGGACAATGGAAGGATTTTTTTGGGCTGCCTGCAGTAGCCGGAGATCACTTTCACACCAAACTTTATAACTTACTTCAGTCATTTCCACAGTTTCATCTCGCAACCACCCTATTAGCTGTGCTCGCAATTTCGTTAGTCCTTTACAGTCAGAAACTGCCTGGTCTGAAGCGTGTTCCTGGCCCTTTGGTGGCTTTAGTTGTGACAACCTTGATTCAAGTCATCTTCCAGTTTCAAGATGTAAAGACGATTGGCACGGCTTTCGGCGGCATTCCACAAGGATTACCTCCGTTTACCGTTCCTTCTATCACGTGGGGGAAAGTCATCGAATTAATTGGTCCGGCATTTACGATAGCCATGCTAGGCGCTATAGAGTCTCTATTATCGGCTGTAGTAGCTGACGGAATGGCTGGCACTCGGCATGACTCCAATCAGGAGCTGGTTGGTCAGGGGTTGGCAAATGTTGTCGCGCCTTTTTTTGGTGGTTTTGCAGCGACTGGGGCAATTGCGAGAACAGCGACCAATATTCGTAATGGTGGCACGAGTCCTATTGCCGGGATTGTTCACTCGATTACGTTGATTGTTATTTTGTTGGTACTTGCTCCCTTGGCTGTGCACATTCCACTTGCAACATTAGCAGCCATACTTTTTGTCGTGGCGTGGAACATGAGTGAAGCCAAGCATTTTGTTAAAATGGTGCGTCGGGCACCTCGCGCAGACGTTTCCATCTTGTTAGTCACTTTTACCTTGACCATATTTGCGGACTTGGTTGTCGCGGTCAATATCGGTGTTATTTTGGCAATACTCCATTTTCTTAGAAGAATGGCTACCAGTGTTGAAGTGCGACAGGCTACCGAGCAGGAACTGAAACAGGAGTTTTCTCATAAAGGCTTTATTGACCTTCCACCAGGTGTGTTGGTTTTTGCTATAGAAGGACCTTTATTCTTTGGGGCAGTTGAAAATTTTGAACGGGCCTTAGCTGGAACCCATACGGATCCGCAGCATCTGATTATTCGTTTAAAATGGGTGCCGTTTATTGACATAACGGGGCTACAAACGCTAGAAGAAGTCATAAGAGACCTGCAAAAACGTGGAGTTAATGTCATGCTCTCCGGCGCTAACAGACGTGTCAGGGCTAAATTAATAAAGGCTGGGATCATCGATTTAATTGGCGAAGCGAATCATTTCTCTAGTTTTTATGAAGCGTTGGATTTTCTGAAAGCGCAGCGAGTCGAAAGCCCAGAAGAGCAACATCGCCAGAAAGTAGCCGTAAGCGATCCTGTTCAAAAATGATTAATACCAGCCGTGAATATTTTTTGTCATCGTGTGAGCAACGTAGCAAAGGCGATTGTGACTAAATTTTCACCTGCGGATTGTTGGTTGCATTTGCTTGGTCCCCCAAGTAACTCGCATCGTGCTTCTCAAGGTATTCGCGGATCAGCTGCCTGACTACCTGAGAGGGTGTTAAATCCTGGGAAGCACACAATCTTTCAAAGTCTTGCTTTTTTCCCGGATCCATCAAGACAGTAAAACGCGCTGTTTTGGTTTCCACCTTTAAGTTCCTCACTTCATCGTCATGATAATGAAATTATAATCTAATTCTAATCATTATAGAACACTATGAATTTTTGAGCCGTAAAGAAAACCCTCGTTTTATTAAATATCCCGTAGCCCTCAAGAGGCAACAGGTTTACAGTGCAATTAAAGTTAAATATATTAGGTTAATATTTCAATGTTAATATTCATTCTTTATTAACGGGTATGTTAACTTTTGAGAGGTGCCCGGGGAGATGCGAGAACCGACAACTTTTTATGCCTGGTGGCAGAACCCACAAATTTGTAAAGTTTGACTGGAGAGTGAGAAGCACATGCTGGTTGGTTATGCACGAGTTTCGACTGACGATCAAAATCTCAACCTGCAACGAGACGCCCTCGACCAGGCTGGGTGTGAACAGATCTTCGAGGATCAGCTCAGCGGTGCCAAAGCGGAGCGCCCAGGGCTGCATCAGGCTTTGCAGTACGCAAGAGCCGGTGACACCCTAGTGGTCTGGCGATTGGATCGGCTAAGCCGATCACTCAGGGATCTAATTGAGATGGTGACATTACTGGAATCCAAGGGGGTCGGACTGAAGAGCCTCCAGGAAGCCATCGACACCTCGTCCAGCTCCGGGAAGCTGATCTTCCATATCTTCGGTGCACTGGCGGAATTTGAGCGTAATCTGATTCGTGAGCGCACTCAGGCAGGCCTTCAGGCTGCACGAGCTCGCGGGCGCAAAGGCGGCAGACCCAAGGCACTCAACAAAGATAAACGGGCCCTGGCCGTGAAGCTGTACGATGAGAAGAAGCACACAGTGGATCAGATCTGCGAAATGATGGGGATCTCAAAGCCCACGCTCTACAAGTACATCGAGGCAGCCAGAGACAGATGAATCTCGTGTAGAGATTTACGGTTTGGGGTCGATCCGCGAGAGCGAAACCGTAAGTTTCTGTTCAAATGCCCCCGCTAGTCCAAAATGGCCGGTATCCATAAAAGAGAGCGCCAATAAGTTCCAAATTCTAATGTGATTTTTACGCAAGTGGCCCCAAATCGTACAACGCCTCACTCAGGGCCGAACCCTCGGTTCGCTCCCGCTGGTCCAAGAAGTTGGCAATTAAAGATCGACTAGAAGAAGCTTTTGTAATACGAATTAAATATGACGTATTTTAATCCATGGAAAACTTCAAGTAAGCTAATTCAACATCTGAAGTCATTGGATATTGACAATAAACTAGACCTTAATCTTATCAAAAAATCAATTATCTATACTAAAAAGTATCATGGTGGGCAGTTAAGACAAAGTGGGGACCCATACTATACACACCCATTAGAAGTCGCTTTTGATTTTGCAAATTACACAGCCTCCAAAAACCCTCGCTATTTCTCAACAGAGTTAATTATTACAGCCATTCTTCATGACACTCTTGAGGATACAAGCCTTACTGCAACAGAGATTTCACAGCAATTTGGAAAAGAGGTATCAAAGGGAGTCGAGTTCTTATCAAGAAACAAAGCTGACTTTAAAATCAGCGCGGCTGAAGTTTTAGAGAATCTAACACAAAATCATCAATATGGTTTGGCGATCATCAAAATATTCGATCGCATTCATAATTTACAATCCCTCTCCGTCAAATCCCCTGAAAAGGCAAAAAAAACAATAGAGGAAACTATCAAGTTTTTTTTAGTTTTTAGCATCTACATTGAAGACAGAACACTCGAGAATGATTTAAGGAAATGGTGTTATAAATACTTAGATACGCAAAATTATTCGCCTTCCTTCTTCGCCGATGAAGGGCTTTTTCCCAAAGAACTTAGCTTTTCATTTCACAGTAAAGATTCAACAAAAGATTAGGAGGCCTGTAACTTACTATGAAGCAGCCCTTCTTTGGAAACATCCAGCTTTTCAAAATAAAACACTCCCAAGGAATAACCCACTATGACAGGCGCTAGGACCAATAGGAAGCAATAGCTACCAAAAATTTCAGAGAGAAAAAGAAAACTTAAAGAAGAAACTATGGGCATAATTGCTCTTGGAAGAGCATAAAGAAGGCTAGCAAAGGTGTATCTTTTGAAAACTGGAAAATTCTTATAAAAAATGGGTATTCCAGGAGCAGTACCCAAGGCAAAGAAAATCACAAAGCATTGAATAAGCATCAAAGTTTCTGGCGAATCGATATGGGAAAGAAAATAAGGACTGAGCAAGGTAAAGATAAACAAGGCTGCAGCCTTAAACTTCAATATATTGAGAGGGTAAACATAATAGCTCAAAACTGTAATCACAATGAAACCTAGGACCTGAGCTATAGAAACAATAAAGTTATGGTGGATGACCTCTTCTCCACTATACCCAAAGGAAGTTTTTAGTATGTTACCACAATGCATGTAGGCAAAGTAAAAACAAACTGGCCAAGCACACTGAATAACAAAAAGAGATAAAGTCGCTAATCGATCAACTTTTTCCTGTGCGAGTGGGTTACTTTTTAATTCCTTAAGACTCATAGAAGCTTTTTGCAAAGTTTTTTTAATGCGTAGTTGAGCATCTATAAACTCAGGAGTTTCTCTGAGTGCAACTCTGGCAACGATACCAATTGCAGCGATTACTGCGCCAAAATAAAAGGCCGCTCTCCAGTTCAACTCATCTAAAGTTACAACGGAAGCAACACCGAGCGCGACAAATCCACCTAAAGCCGAGCAAGTGGATGTAATTGAAACGGCAACATATTGAATGGGAGGGGTCGTTGTTTCTGTGAGATATAGCTCGGCGCCGATGATTTCGCCCATGGAAGACATGCCTTGAAATATACGACAGGCTGTCACGATGTAAGCGGCGGTGATACCAATCTGAGCGTACGTTGGGAGGTTGGCCATAACAAAGCAACACAGAGCCATCATAAAAGTTGTGATGATGACAGTTGTCTTACGACCTATATTATCACCGAGCCATCCAAAAAATAGGGCTCCCACAGGCCTTAAAACGTATGTCGAACAAAATGCAAATGCAGCAAGTAAAGCTTCTGTACGAGGATCTGATTTGGGAAAGAATAACTCATTTAAAAGAACGGCCATATGGACGTAGAGCATAAGGTCAAAGTACTCAAGGAAGGTACCAAGGGAGAGAATCCCAATTGCTTTTTTATCTTCAGCACCAAGAGTTGATTCTTGGGTCTCATTTGTGACAGATGTATTGCCCATTTTTACCTATTAAAGAATCACCAACACCTTAATCTGCAGCTTTCATTCTTTCCCTAAACGAAAAGGTGCTATCACGGTAAAGGATAAATAAAACTTTGAGATGGTAGATGCAATTATAAAATCAGACCATTATTCAATTAGAATAGTACACTTGACATCATCTCCCCCCCTAAAGCAAGGAGAGGATGTCAATTTCAGTCTGGTGAGGCAAGCTCCAATACAGAGACGCCCTCGAGGCGTCTCTCTTCGTTTGCAGAGATCAAATACTTGGCTAAAATCGGCATGTACAAAGGCTCATGATTGGAAATGTAATACTCTCCTTCATATTCGATAAATTTGACCCTGTTGTTTCCTCCTTGATGGTAGATGTGACCCGCATTCAGAGCTGATTCTAAAAAGTAATACAATGGCCTTTCTGGCAGATGGCCCCCTTGTAAGAGTTGTGACCATGTAAGGGAGGTCTTGTCTTGGAGACTCGGGTGTCCAATGTGAACAACGACTTTTGTCATGTCTATAGATTGATTCCGTTTCACTTGACCATTATTTTCCTTCAATAGGCTTTCATCCAAGGTTTTCAGTGGCACCTCGTTAAATTCTTGGGAGGAGGGCAGCGCGATTAAGTAATCACTGACGTGTTTCACTTTTTTTAGTAATTTTGGCCAAAACAGCATTTCCTCTGGATCTGGCTCTGGACTTTCCTTGAAGATTTCGATGAGACCTTTGTGCCTTTCAAAGAAGTCTCTCTTCCCTTGCGATACCATTTATCTCCTAATCCCTCTACCGCGCTTTTGAGTGGTTTCCTCAGTCAGTTGCTGAGAAATTTCTTCGTGATGATGCTCATGGGTATTGTGCATGTCAATGCGTTTCCGGTTTTGAACACCGTTCCATTGTTTGGACTTAAGGTCTTTCTCATATTGGTCCACAACTTTTGCCCAAAGGCGCTCCTCTTCTTCAGTCAGTTTAATGCCTTTGATAAATTTACCGTTAATCGCCTTTTCTTGCTCTGGCGTTAGGCGGAAGGGCTCTTCTTTTGTGAGGGAATGACCTAGGCTTGGCTTCATTTCAGTTTTATGATCCTTTTCGTATTGTTCTTCTACTTTTTTCCAAAGCGCTTCTTCTTCAGGGGTCAGTTTAATTTTTCTTATAAACTTTGTATTAATGGCTTTTTCTTGCTCGAGAGTAAGACGGAAAGGCTCTTCCGATTTTACGGGCTTAAGACTTTCATTTTTTTGCACCTTATTTTGGTCCTTTTCATATTGGTCCACAACTTTTGCCCAAAGACGCTCCTCTTCTTCAGTCAATTTAAGTCCCTTGATAAATTTAGCGTTAATCGCCTTCTCCTGCTCCGGTGTCAGGCGGAATGGCTTCTCTTCGGCTAGCGCGTGGTTATGAGCATCATTGAAGATGGTATTGGCTTTGATGGCCTCTGGTAGTTGACGTGTGAGCTCATCACGTACCCCTGTAATGCCGTGGAGCTTGAGGACATCGTTAAAATCCTGGCCCTGTGTTTCAGGCTTGATGACATGAACGTGGTGACCCTGGTCTTTGAGATGTGCAATCGCGTTGTTCAGAGTCTTGAGGGCTGGTGAATCAGGCGCGTCATGGTCCGCACAGACGATGATCTTGGTGCTAGGTGCGGGACTCAAGCGCTTGATGTTGGATAGCCCAAGGCTTGCCAGAATGGTGCCTTTGACACCGGCGGCTTTGAGGCTGAGGGCCGTCTCCACACCTTCGGCCACGTAGAGTGTATTGGTATGATCCTTATCGTCTTGAAGGGTCACAGAAGATCCTTTGAGCACACCGAAGGACCGCTTCTTGACATCGATATCTGCCTTCTGCGCTGTTCTCGGATCCAGGTATGTCACTTGAACGGCTTGAATCTCGCCCTTTGAGTCTCTAGCCGCCACCACTAAGCCAGCTGGATTCTGTGCTGTGCTCTCACCCTGTTGACGCAGCGGTGGTAAGTACCGCAGATCTTGAGGCAGAGTGCCATCGATCTTTCGGTGATCTCTAATGTATCTCTCGGCCACTGTGCCTTCAATGGGTTGCGCCTTCTCCCACAGATCTTTGGCCTTCTGGATACGGGCCTCATGGTCTTTGAGGTCAGCATTTGTCGCTGAAGCATGAATCGGTTTTGTCGATTGCGCCAGCGTCCGTGTTTCGCCACTGATGCCTGCCCAGGCGGCACCGTATTCAATAGCTTCCCGATAGTCCATGCCTTTGAGCTTGGTGAGCAATGAGAGCGGGCCTCCAGTCAGGCTGGAGTCCTTGTGATCAATCCAAGCCCCCGTCTTGAGATTCACAGCAATGTGTCCATTCTTCCCATAGCGCCGTTCTGTTGCGGAAGATGCGCCACGATGGTGCTGTATACCAAGTGAAGAGAAGATATGATCGGCAAAGCGCGTCATGTCTTGTGTCAGTGCTGTCTCGACCTCGTCGGCTTTGAGATAAGGTTTGTTGGGTTGATCCAGTCTTATGATGCTGTCGCGGCGCGGGTGCGCTTGAGAGGCGGTGTTGCCATCTTGACCAACCATTTGTGATTTCCGGTGCGCCTTAAGATCCACGTAGGCCTTTTGAAATTCTTCAAGAGATTTGTACGGCGCCTCTTGGGTTTGATTCGAATGCGCAAAAACCCCAGCTTCAAACTTGATCCGCTGAGGATCCAGTTCCATTTCTTTTGTAAGAGCATAGGCTTTCTTGTTAATGACGTCTTGGGAGCCTTGGCTTCGGATGAAGCCTTGAATAATGTGGGCTTGAGAAATTCGCTCTTCTACAGTCTTGGCCCTCTGGTATTTCAAAAGAGATTGTCGCAGCTCTCCACTAACCGCATGAGCCAGAAGCTTGTCTTCGGGTATGTCAGCCTTTTCAAAATGAGGACGGTAACGCCCGTAGTCCGTCACAATCTTATACGCCAAGAAGTCTCGCTCTTGGGCCACTGCATTCAATTGACCTTTCAGGTCAGAAAGACTCTCTGATGTGTCCGTATGTGTTGTTTTGCCTGGAGATTTTACCTGATCTCCCTTTAGGAGAGATACTAAGCGCGCGCACTCATGGGAATGGACCTTATATTCGATCAACTCTTGATAGGTGGTCTTTTCAGATTTATTGAGGGTCTTGATATAGAAACGGTTACGTTGGTCATTCATGTAGGACTGGGCATGGCGCTCACAATTCTTCCATGACGCCGGTCTGCGGCTATAGGTTTCTCCCGCATAGCTCAGGAACGTCTCTTCAGCTTGAGACACCTTAAAGAAGGGCTTATGGAGTTCTGGGAAGGTCGCAATCTCATAGGCCATGGCATCCCGAAGGGCAGTGACGTGGGTGAGCTCCTCTTGAAGATGCGTGACATCTCCGGTGAGGGTGCGTTTTTCTTCATGAAGATCCCGCGCTTTTGCCGCCAAGACTCTGTAAGCCTCCACACGGGCCAGGGCGTCCTTTTCAGGATTCGTCAGGATCCGATCTTTGAGCCCCGCTTGGATCTCCAGGGTTGAACGCTTCAGACCCACCTGACGGGCAAAGCCCGCACAGTGATTCCAATGGGCAAGGATCTCCTCAGCATGTGTGTTTCTCTCGGCTTGGGCCGCTTGAAAGTCAGGCCAAGCGTCATGCAAGAAAGGCTCCTCTTGGGACTCTTTGAGAATCACCGTCCACAGGTGGGCCGCTTCCTGGGAAGACTTGAGATAGGACCGCATGAGGGTGATGGGCTTTTCATTCTCAGGGGTCACCTGAAAGTCGCCTAAGAGTGGGCGATAATCAGCGCGCTCTACATGAGCGGCCAGCTCAGGGATGGTCTCCCCATGGGTTTTCGAGACAAAGGCCCGGAAGTCTGTCTTATGACGGGACGCCCAGACCAAGGTCTTGCTCGCATCCATCAAAGGATCAAAGAACCCGATAACGCGATCATACGTCTCACCTTCAGCCTTGTTCACCGTGTTGGCATAGCCATACTCCAAAGCATCATAGGTCTTAAGATCCACACCCATGAGGCGGCCATCGGACAGCCTCACCGACAAGAATTGTTTATTGGGATCGGCGGATTCAATAATCCCCAAGGTTCCGTTCTTAATCCCGCGACCCTTTTCACCTTCGAGAACTTTGACGAAGTATTCCGTGTGATCATTGTCGGCAAAAAACACTCGGTCCCCAACGGCATATTCGTGACCACGAATGTTTTGGAATTGTCTTGCTGCGGCTTTGGTGATGTGATGCAGCCCTGAATGTTCTCCCCCCTCTGTCAAAATCTTGACTTCAGAGATTATTGTTTCAATACGGGCCGCTTTTTGAATCAGCTTTTCAGGGATACTCAGGGACTTATCCTGGGGAAGAGACTCGGTGAGTGACAGATCCAACGCCTTCTCAAGGGTGATGTCTTCAGATTGAACCCAGCCGAGGGCAGTTTTCATCAGGTGATGGAGCGACTCAGCCTTACCCAGTTCTTGGGCGTTTGCGTAATGTTCCCCTGAGTTCCAGTTTTCTGCGATGTGGCTGAGCGTCTTGAGTCCCGTGTTTGAAGCAGCCTTTAATGACACCACTCTTTCCTGGCTCAGCGTTGAGGCTCCAAGATATCCAAGGGCCTTAAGCTGGGGTCGCTGTAGAAAAGGGAATTTAAAGCAGTGTGCCATAGAGCAAAAGAGGAGGGTCACATGACCTAAAACTAGAGCGCAAGCTCAAGAAGAGATGGAGGAAACGACCCTCCGGAGTCGGTGTTCAGGCACAGGCTTCAAACCGCCACATGCGGCTGACATAAAGAGTGTTGGTCGTGAGCGATGTGGAAAAGACGGGAAAACCTGTCAGGTATAGATCAGAAAGACGAATAAAGCTGAACCACTGTTGACGCGTCGTGAGTCCGTACAAGACATCAAAACTGGGGGCGTGCTTTATCCCCAGGATAAACCTGCAAGAAACCTGGTTACTGGGTAGGTGGTGTCCGGCGTAGAGGTGGCGTGAGTCTGATCTGGGCTTTTCTTGGGAACTATGGGAACCAGTCGTCTTGATGCCAAGGGAGAACCCCAAATGGCTGAATCCATGAGGGGGAGAGTACCAAAGCAGGGCACTGGGGCGGAGCGACTCGTACGAGCGGTGACGGAGCAGTAATAGCTCTTGAGCAAAGGGGTCGCGTTAAGCAGTTGTATCGAAGGTAAACTTGGGAAACCGAGGAGGACATTTTGAGCGCAACAAAACCATTCGTCATCTCCAAAAACCTGGTGATGATGGCCTACAAACGGGTCAAGGCAAATAAGGGGGCAGCTGGCGTTGACCAGCAGTCCCTGGAAGACTTTGACGAGAACTTGGAAGATAATCTGTATAGGATCTGGAACAGGATGTCGTCAGGGAGCTACTTCCCACCAGCCGTCCTGGCGGTTCCAATCGAGAAAAAGTCAGGAGGAAAGCGCATTCTGGCGGTGCCCACGGTGTCCGACAGAGTCGCGCAGATGGTTGTGAAGTTGACCTTTGAGCCTTGTGTGGAACCTCATTTTCTCAGCGATTCCTACGCCTACAGGCCGAATAAATCGGCGCTGGATGCCGTGGGTATCACCCGGCAGAGATGCTGGAAACAAGACTGGGTGATTGAGTTCGATATCAAGGGAATGTTCGACAACATCGACCATGATCTGCTGATGAAGGCAGTCCGAAAACACACGGACAACAAATGGGTCATACTTTACATAGAACGGTGGTTGAAAGCGCCCCTCGAGATGCCTGATGGTACGCGCGTTGCGCGGGACAAAGGGATTCCCCAAGGAGGCGTGATCAGTCCAGTGCTCTGTAACTTGTTTCTCCATTATGTGTTCGATGTGTGGTTGAGTCGAAACTTTCCACACAGTTTGTGGTGCCGGTTTGCCGATGATGGTGTCGTGCACTGCAAAACAGAGGCAGAAGCCCAGCACATTCTGGGGCTTCTTGGGCAGAGGTTCAAAGACTGCAAACTGGAACTGCATCCAGACAAAACAAGGATTATCTACTGCAAGGATAGTAACCGGCAGAAACAGTATTCCCACACGTGTTTTACATTTCTGGGGTATGACTTTCGCCGTCGGAGTGCGAAACAGAAAAACGGGAAACTCTTTATGAGCTTTAGTCCCGCTGCAAGTAAGTCGGCGTTAAAATCCATGCGCGCTAAAATCAGGGCATCAAAAATACACCAACAGTCATCGAAGACGCTGGAGGATATCGCACGTGAGTGGAATCCAATCCTGAGAGGTTGGATAAATTACTATGGGCACTATACTCCCTCGGCCTTGCGAAGATTGAGAGACTATTTTGATGAAAGACTTTATGCCTGGTCAAAGCGCAAGTACAAGAAGTTGAAAGGTCGGAAAATCAGGGCAAGCCAGTTTATACAAAAGATAAAGGAGCAAAACATCACATTGTTTGTTCACTGGAAACAACAGGAAAATGCCGTGGTTGCTTAATGGAAGCCGGATGACGGGAGACTGTCACGTCCGGTTTTACGAGAGACTGAGGGGGAAGTTCCCTCGGTCTACTCACCCGTTAAGACGTTGCCGAGGCTGGAATCCATCTGTACAGCGTAGGAACGGACACGCCGAGGTTATTGGCCACGTCCTTGGCAGGCATGCCGCTGGCCAGCAGTTTCTTGGCGGATTCAATTTTACTCTCGGTCATCTTGGGCTTGCGGCCGCCTTTGCGGCCAAGCTGACGAGCGACATCCAGGCCGGCGCGGGTGCGCTCAATGATCAGTTCACGCTCCATTTCAGCAAGGCTGGCCATGACGTGGAAGAAGAACCGGCCAGAGGGTGTGCCGGTATCGATGGCGTCGGTCAGGCTCTTGAACTGGATGCCCTGTTTGTGCAGTTCGCCGATCAAATCGACCAAATGTTTTACGCTGCGCCCTAGGCGATCCAGCTTCCAAACCACAAGGGTGTCGCCTTCTCGCAGTATCTCCTGTGCCTTGGTCAGACCTGGGCGGTCGACCCGCGTACCGCTTACCTTGTCTTCAAAGACCTTCTGACATCCGGCTTTGGTCAGGGCTTCCCGCTGCAATTCAAGGTTCTGATCCTGTGTTGAGACACGTGCGTAGCCGATCAGCATGGCTTGTCTCGTATCTGATCGGTATAGGTGCTGGAACTGTCGGTGGGTTCGTTAGCTAGCGCAGCAACTATGGATCGAATTTTCGTTGCCTTTTCGAAATGATCGAACTGATGTGTTTTGATCCACCATTCGGCTGCTTCCATCAGAAGTTCCGGGTCATCATTTTTGTTGGCAAAGAAGGCGTAGAAAGAGAGCCCGACGTTGGGGCCTTTGTCTGCGATCTTTCGATCGCAAACTTCCAATATTTTTTGTTGCAAATCGGGCCTTATGAGTGATTTATTGTCGTCCGTCATGGCTCCATCTCATTGTTATTATGGCCTTTGGCATCCTGACGCAAGCGGGCAGTCACTTCACCGCTTCGCGCACTGCACTTCGCTTATGTCAAGCATAACTTGCGGCCGCATGGGAAGCCCTTCTTATCGAAACTCATTGCGAGAGTAAGAGATCGAGAATAACATTTCAAGAACTATTTTCGAGAATCCCAACGTCTTGATTTCGCGTGTTCCGTCGGTGGTCTGGTGTGGTCTCTCAAAATCCCTCGTTTTCAAGAAGAAGGAGACTGCATGCCACGTCGTTCGATTCTGTCAGCAACTGAGCGCGAAAGTCTCCTGGCCATCCCTATTTCCGGGGACGAGTTGATCCGCCTGTACACCTTCAATGAAACCGAACTAGCGCTTATTCGCCAACATCGCGGTGCACCAAACCGATTGGGCTTTGCAGTTCAGCTTTGTTACATGCGTTACCCTGGCATCGTGCTGCCTGTTGATGCAGTGCCTTCGCCATCTTTGTTGAGCATGGTGTCCAGCCAGATCAAGGTGCCGGGCGAGGCCTGGGGTGAATATGGGAAACGCGAGCAAACTCGTCGGGAGCATCTGGTCGAATTGCAAACTGTCCTAGGCTTGCGTGCATTCACGACAGTTGGCCACTATCGGGAAGCAGTGAACAGCTTGATTGAGCTTGCCTTACAGACTGACAAGGGCATCGTGTTGGCTAGTGCGCTGGCCGATTCGCTGCGCAGCAGGGGCGTCTTATTGCCCGCCGTTGATGTCATTGAGCGGATTTGTGCGGAAGCCATCACCCGTGCAAACAAACACATCTATGCGGCCCTGTCAGACCCGCTGACACGCGTCCATCGCCAGCGTCTGGATGAACTGCTCACACACAAGGACGGTAGCAAGGCCACCAAGCTGGCCTGGCTGCGTCTGTCACCCAAAAAACCGAACTCCCGCCATATGCTGGAGCATATTGAGCGGCTGAAGGCATGGCAATCACTTGGCCTACCCGCTGGTATTGAGCACGCGGTGCACCAGAACCGTCTTTTGAAGATCGCCCGTGAGGGCGGACAGATGCGGGCCTTTGACCTGGCCAAGTTCGAACCACAGCGGCGCTACGCCACATTGGTGGCGTTGGCCATTGAAGGCATGGCAACGGTCATCGACGAAATCATCGATCTGCACGACCGCATTATCGGCAAGCTGTTCAATGTCGCAAAGCACAAGCATGCACAGCAGTTCCAAGCTTCCGGCAAGGCCATCAATGACAAGGTGCGCCTCTATAGCCGGATCGGCTTAGCACTAATTGAAGCCAAAAAAACTGGTGCGGATCCCTTCGGGGCCATTGAATCGGTCTTGCCTTGGGCAGACTTTACGGAGAGCGTTAGCGAGGCCCAGGTGCTGGCCCAGCCAGAGAGTTTCGACTTCCTGCACCGCATTGGGGATGGCTATGCCACCTTGCGCCGCTATGCCCCAGAATTCCTGGATGTACTTAAGCTACGAGCCGCGCCCGCCGCCAAGGACGTGCTGGACGCTATTGAGGCTCTGCGTTTGATGAACTCCAGCAATGCCAAGCAAGTCCCGATCGATGCTCCGAGCAAATTCATCACACTGCGTTGGTCCCGCTTGGTCAAAACGGATACTGGTTTTGACCGGCGCTTTTACGAGTTGTGCGCCCTGTCCGAGCTGAAAAACAAACTGCGCTCCGGCGATGTGTGGGTGCAGGGCTCCCGGCAGTTCAAGGACTTTGACGAGTATCTGGTGCCGTCTGAGAAGTTCACCGCCATGCAACTGGCCAACGAATTACCGCTGTCAGTGCCAATCGACTGTGACCAGTATCTCCATAAGCGCTTGACCCTCTTGGAATCCCAGCTTGCCAAGGCCAATTTGATGGCTCTGGCCAACGAGCTGCCGGACGCCATCATCACTACCGCCACAGGTCTGAAAATCACGCCGCTTGATGCGGCAGTACCCGAGGAAGCTCAGGCCTTGATTGACCAGTCGGCCGCATTGCTGCCCCACGTCAAGATTACCGAGCTGCTGCTGGAGGTTGATGGGTGGACGGGCTTTACCAACCACTTCACCCACTTGAAAACTGGTAACCTGGCCAAGGACAAAATCTTGTTGATGACTGCCCTCCTGGCTGACGGCATCAACTTGGGCCTATCCAAGATGGCCGAATCCTGTCCAGGCACCACCTATACAAAGTTCGCTTGGCTGCAGGCTTGGCATATCCGTGACGAAACCTACAACGCCGCCTTGGCCAACTTAGTGAATGCCCAATTCCAGCAACCCTTTGCCTGCCACTGGGGTGACGGCACCACGTCCTCATCGGACGGCCAAAATTTCCGGGTTGGCAGCAAGGCTCAAACCACCGGACACATTAACCCAAGGTACGGCTCGGAGCCGGGGCGTACCTTCTACACCCATATCTCAGACCAGTACGCGCCGTTCAGCACCAAGGTGGTCAATGTCGGTGTGCGGGACTCTACCTATGTGCTGGATGGCTTGCTGTACCACGAGTCGGACTTGCGGATCGAGGAGCATTACACCGACACGGCGGGCTTCACAGATCACGTCTTTGGCCTGATGCCCTTCGTAGGCTTTCGGTTCGCCCCGCGCATCCGCGACCTGGGTGAAACCAAATTGTTTATCCCGCATGGTGAAGCTACTTATGATGGCCTCAAGCCGATGATCAGCAGTGAGCGGCTGAAGATCAAGCAGATTCACGCCCATTGGGATGAAATCCTACGGCTGGCCACCTCTATCAAACAGGGCACCGTGACGGCCTCACTGATGCTTAGGAAACTCGGGAGCTACCCACGCCAGAACGGTTTGGCGATCGCCCTGCGCGAGCTGGGCCGCATCGAACGCACGCTGTTTATCTTGGACTGGCTCCAAAGCGTGGAGCTTCGACGACGCGTCAATGCCGGGCTAAACAAGGGCGAAGCCCGAAATGCTCTGGCCAGGGCGGTCTTCTTCAACCGGCTGGGTGAGATCCGCGACCGCAGCTTTGAACAGCAGCGTTATCGGGCCAGCGGCTTGAACTTGGTAACAGCGGCCATCGTTCTCTGGAATACGGTCTACCTGGAGCGGGCCACCGCCGCTTTGCAGGGTAATGGCCAGACGATGGATGTCTCTCTATTGCGATACCTGTCACCCTTGGGCTGGGAGCACATCAACCTCACGGGTGATTACGTTTGGCGTAACAGTGCCAAGGTCAGTGCTGGCAAGTTCAGGCCGTTGCGTCCATTGCCTGGGGCTTAACGGGTGAGTAGACCGAGGGAACTTCCCCCTCAGTCTCTCGTAAAACCGGACGTGACAGTCTCCCGTCATCCGGCTTCCATTAAGCAACCACGGCATTTTCCTGTTGTTTCCAGTGA
>Ga0207433_10007499_pt1 | contig 18226 bp, 25 predicted proteins | sample YelNatPaOPGAMG01_FD_187559 | JGI IMG/M metagenome (GOLD analysis project Ga0207433, IMG submission 187559) | Hot spring thermophilic microbial communities from Obsidian Pool, Yellowstone National Park, USA - OP-RAMG-01 (SPAdes) (version 3) | ecosystem: Environmental > Aquatic > Thermal springs... | reverse complement strand
GACTCCTTTGAAAAATGAAGGTATGATTTTATTGACTTACTACTGCTTACTATTGTATAGCCATAAAAAGGGTAAGTCAAAAGAAATTTTTAACTGCCTACCACCTCTTACATAACTCTTTATACCCGCAAATCCCACAGAAGTAATTCTCATTTGGATAAAATATCCCCGTCTTGATGGCTTTTGAAACATAGGCGAGGATTTTGAGGAAGCGGTCTAAGTCGGCTTGGGTGCGTTGAGTAGTTAACTGCTGGACTTTTGGCTGTTTGGTGCGCACCATTACATCAAACCTCAAGGCTTTTTCTTTAATGCCTAAGGCGTGGCGATAAGCAAGGGAATAACAAGTAAGTTGAAGGTCAGTGTTAATATTTTCTTCGGGCATAGAGCGCTTGGTAATTTTGTGGTCAATAATAATATCTTGGTTATCTACAAGGTCAAGTTTTCCTTTTAAGGTATAGTCAACATTTTCAAAGGAAAGTTCAAATTCTTTTTCTACAACTTTGGGTTGAATTGTAGGTGAGATTTGACTATGGTAGGTAGTAATAAGGTTTATACCTTCGTCTTTGACTTTGCCGGGTTTTTCGTCTTCTTCAAAAACTGTTTCTTTTACTTCAGATTCCCAAAAGTCAGAAAATAAATCAGTTATCTGCTGAATTGGAAGGTCCTGTTTTGTCTTTATTTTTTGGGAGTAGTTTATTTCCAAAGCAGAGTGGATAGTTTTTCCTAAAGTAATCGCACTTACCGGTGGTATCTTTAGGCCGTCAACATAGCGGAATTTATACTGCAAGGGACAGCGTAGATACATCTTAATCTGAGTTATGGATAAATGGTTATCATTCATTTAACACCTCCATCTTAATATGTCAATAAAAGGTTATTTTGTGACAAGGAAAAATAAGGCGGGTCTGCGAAAGGCAAACCCGCCCATTTTACTAATCTGATATTTCCATCAATTCATCGATCTTCTCAGATGCCTCCTGCATTGTAAGGTCATTTAGATTATCGATGAACTGACCTCTTTCCTTGGCAAGCCGGATGATGAGTAACTTCTGCTTCTTGGTAGCAGGAGCGTTGGGGTCCCGAATAAAGTGATTCTTTGAAGTGTCACTTCGGAATGCCGATAATCCGGCGTCTTTTAGCTGAGGCTTACCGTTACCATTTTTCTTAGGCTGTGGCACGGTGACCTCTTCTTTCGGTGGAAATTCCAAAGGGTCAGCATCAGGATTAATTTGACGCTCAATTGCCCGTTTTGCCATTTGAAAGAGTTCGTCAACTACCGCATCTGCCTGCTCTTTTGGTACATCACCGACTGTTTCAAAGGTTACAGAGTAAGTATCTCCGTTATTTTTGTAACCGTAATTGGCTAAGATTCTCATTTTTTCCTCCTTTTTGTTTTTTGTTAAAATAAAAATAAACCCCAAAATATTCATCTCATCACCCTCATAATGAACCACCTCCTTTCTCATAAATTACTGACACTTCTAAACCTGCCTTTTTAGCGCATTCAAAGGTAAATCTGGTGCCTCTGGATTTGCCATCCCAGATAGCAAAGCATTCCTTCGAAAGGCCAACCATATAGAGATTTCTGGCAAGGTAAGTAGAATCAAGGGTAATAATCCTGCCTACCTTGCCAAAGGCAAAAGAATTACGGCACTTTCCATAAGCGCCGACAACTGTAACATGCTTACCATAACCACGCTTAATCGCCTCAGCCACAACTAAACGGTCAACACCCGGAGCATCACCAACCACAATCTCCACACCTCTTTTGATCAGGGAATCGATAAGCAAGGGGATATTTTCAGAATGTGTAATACTGCGAGAGCCGGTAATAACCACATAATGAGCCATTTAAATCACCTCCTTTAACTCGTCGCTGTACTCAGCGACAAAGTCCTCCAAAGACTGGTCCTTGTGAGGACGAAGACCTTTAGAGAATAATTCTGCAACCTTATTTAAAAGGTGTTTTTCCTCCCAGACTGCAGAGCGTCCAAAGGATAAAGAAGGGTCTTCATACCAAAATTGTTCCTGATACCTACGGGCAAGAGAATGCCGGCCAAAGCAAGCATCTACCCGCAAAACCCCATCCTCAAATTTCTCATTCTTTTTTAAGATTTCTTTTCTTTCTTGCCGCATAACTAAAACCTCCTTTCTTTTTTCGCAAAAAAAAATAAGCCCAAGATTTGACCCGAAGGGGCGATTCTGCCGAAGGCAGAAACCCTTGACCCCGAACATTCGGGGTCAAGGGTAGCCTTTTGTCAAGAAAACCGAGAGGCAAAGTTTGAGGCAACCCACAAACTTTGTTCTTTAGAAAAATTGAGACTCCCCGAAGGGACACTTGACCCCGAGTATTCGGGGTCAAGTGGTATCCCGACACCAGTCGGGATAGAGATGAATTTTTCTAAAGAATTTTCTTGACAAAAGTCCCCCGACGAAAAGTCGGGGTCCGCCAAAGCACAAAGTGCGCAGGCGGAAAATCTTGGGCAAAATTAGCGAAAAAAAAGAAAGGAGGTTATGGCAAAGGCAAGAAAGAAAATTATAAAAAGAAAGGAAATTTGAGGATGGAAAGATGCGGATTGAAGGTGAGAAAACAAAAAACCGTTGGGGTCCCTTGACATTTTCCTCCTGCTAAATTAAAATAGCGATATGAAATACTTCTTCTATATATTGGAGTGCAACGATAAAGGTTATTACTATGGCTCAACCTCAAATCTCAAAGAAAGGTTGAATAGACACAACAAAGGCTATGTGGTTTCAACTCGACACAGACGGCCAGTAAGGCTGGTATATTTCGAAGAACTCGCGAGCAAATCTGAGGCTATAAAACGAGAAAAACAATTCAAATCCGGCCGAACCAGAAAAACAACGCGAGATAAACTCATCAAAGAATTTCCCACCGAAAGACTCAAACCATATTGCTAATTCTGTTATAAGGAAAATGTCAAGGGTGGGGTCTTGGGGCAAAGCCCCAAGCAGGCAGGCACTCTGCCGAAGACCGCCCTTACCAAATTAGAACAAATTTAGGTGGGGCGGGATGAGGCAGAGGTGGACACGAACGACCCCGAAGATTAACTACACCGCTTAACTACATTCGGGGGAGTGAGTGGACACTGATGGCTTCAGGCGAGGCGAGGAATAAAAAATAACCAATGGCAATGAGAATAAAGTAATAAATAAGATTACCTTAAAAAAACTTAGGTAATAAAGTATGGAAACGAAGAAAAGCAAGCCGAGCCGAAGCCAGCCTGCCTGCCTGAATAAAGAGGGTTTTTAACTTTTAGTCGCCATCTGACATAGCGAATTTACTATTTTATTAAATCCTTTATTTTCTTTATTAAATCTTTAGGGGCTTCTAAAACCTCGCCTTTATTTTCTTTTCTCCAAATCTTCAATGCCATTTCCAATATTTCTTTACATCTGGTGCATTCTTCAAGATGTTTTTCTACTTCTCTTCTTTCTCCCTCAGGCAGGCGATTCTCTATAAAACAGGCGATGGTTTCTTCGTCAGGACAAGGGATATTCTTCATAAGATAGTGCCCTCCTTATTATAATAGACGCAAAAATTAGCGAAATCTCACAGAAAATTTTTATTTAATAGCGTATCTTTTGAAACTGGTATTTAATATCCGATTAATTATCTCTGAGTAATCTATTCCCAAATATTTTGCTACTATGCCAAAGGCATCTTTCTTGGATAAAGAAGGTAGGGGATTTATTTCTAAAACATAAGGATTATTCTGTTCATCAACTCTTATGTCTACCCTACCAAAGTCTTTGCATTCTAATGCCCTGTAAGTACGCAGGGCTAAATCTTTAAGTTTATCCTTAAGCAAATCATCAATTATTGCCGGACAGACATACTGTAATTCATCAGAATACACATAATCATAGACATAGAATTTATTGCCTAAATCTATACTACCATTGATTTTTACCTGTAAAATCGGAAGCATCTCTAATTCTTCATTGCCAATTATTGCCACAGTAAATTCTTTTCCTTTGATGAACTCTTCAATTAAAGCGGGTTGTTTGTAAATAGAATTGATTAAATCTATTTGTTTTTTTAATCCTTCTTTAGTTTCAACATAAGAACTATAGCTAATACCTTTGGAAGAGCCTTCCCAACGGGGTTTTACAAATAAGGGAAAACTTAAGTTGTTTAATTCATTAAGATTGTATCCTTTATCTACAACAAAAAATCTTGGCGTAGGAATGCCTTCAGAAATTAGTATCTTTTTAGTAAGAAGTTTATCCAAAGCCAATCCTAAGGTAAGCGCATCTGAACCTACATAAGGAATACCTAAATATTCTAATATCATAGGAACCTGGGACTCACGGTTTCGACCATAAAGACCTTCGGCAAGATTAAAAACAATATCTACTTTGAGAGCTGTTAGATTTTTAAGTAGATTTCTAAAATTGCCGATTCTTATTACCTGATGACCAAACCTTTCCAAAGAAGAAACAATATTCTGAATAATCTCTTCGGTATCAAACTCTGCATTTGCGTCAAGGGGATCGGCTTCTTTAAAAATATAATCTTTCTCTAAGTCATAGGTTAAGCCAATAACTTTTCCCATTTTTAAGTTAAGAGTTATTTAAATAAAAATAATAAAAGAAGCATTTTTCTTAATCTTTTCTTCCATCTCTTCCAAAAGAGGGCCTGTTTTTTAATCTTTCTTTTCTTTCCTAATCTGCTAAATCTTTCCAGCCACAGGTCAAATCTTATGGAGAGGATATCGCCTAAGCCGTTTCCACAGCCATAGATTAAGATAAGCCAGACATAACGCAAATTATCTACCACTATCACAATCACATAGTACCAGAGTAAAATGGAGATAACTGAGACGATAAAGCTTAAGACCTGCCGGTTCTCTTGAATGGTCTTGGTATTAAAAGAGGCACAAAAACTTTCTAAGGCACCGATTAAAAATATCTTAATTGCACTCAAAATCATCTTCATCTCTTTGGTCTTTGGTTTCGGATAAATCAGTATCAGGTGAATTTATCTGGGTATAAAAATTTATCCCTTGCGTAAGGACCCTTAAAGTAATTGTCGTATGCTGAAGTTGGATAGAAAGGACCCTTCCTTCTACCGGTGAATAAATGTGGGTTGCTTTTATGGCTTTTTCTATCTTCTCTAAGGAAATTTTTGCCAAGTTTACATTGGATTTAAGTCGGTTAAGTTCTGACTCATATTCTTCTTTTAAAGAAAGTAGCTTTCTTTTTATGCCTAAAAGTTGGTCTTCCTTTTCTTTTAATTTTAGGAGTTGCTTAATTTCTTCTTTTTTTCTTTTAAATTCGTTTTGCGCAATGAGAAGTTTTTCGTACGCCTGTTTTCTCTCTAATTCTAAGGTGTCTCTTTTTTGGTTTAAGGAGGCAAGGAGACTTCCTTTTTTGATGAGTGTGTTAACTTTAACCTTTAATTCATCCTCTAAGTTGTAGATATCCTTGATGTATAAGGTGATAACTGAAGAGGTAGAAGGTTGCGCTGGTAAAGAAGGAGAAATTACTGATTTAGGCGCCTCTTTTTCGTTGTAGATAGTTCTAATAAGAATTTGGCCTTCAAGGACTAAAAGATGAGAAAGATTTTGGTTTAAGATATCTTCTTTGGTAGCGTAAAGAAACTCTAATTTATTTACCCCTGATTTTAAGGTGTTAAATTCTTCAATCGGAAATCGGGTGGTGAATTTATCATAGGTTTTGATGTAGCCTAAAAGATAGGATTTGCCTTGTTGAGGGATATATTGAAAGATATCTAAAAGGAGTTGGTTGCTTAAGTGGATTTCTTGGGTTTGGGTTTTAAGTTTCTTTGCTTTTTTGGCATAAATACTTAAGGAGCGGATATTGTCATAAGGATTTGCGCCGATGGAATAGAGTTTTCCTTCAGGGGATTTTATAAGAAGAGAATTTCTACTCAGAGAAGAAACCACCTCCCATCTGCCACTTATCCTTTTCTGAGAGAGATTAAAGATACCGTCAAATTCTACTTGCACCTGATAACCTTCTTTAGAGTAATTAAGATAATCAATTACTGCTGACTGAGGAATTCTTACCAGATAATGTAAAGCGCCTCTTAAGCCAATGCGATTTAAGGGAATAATTAGACTGGTAAAGGCAATTAGAAATCCTAAGAAGATAAATTCTTCTCTTGAGGCGACAACAAGACGAAATCTTTCATTAGCCGGGATTACGCAACGCACTAAACTGGGATAAAAGAGCGCCACCCCAGATTTATTTAGGCAATCAATAAGGATGTGGGAAAGATAGCCCAAGACAAGGCAGGCAAAGAGAGTTTTATTTCTTAATAAAAGCAAAGGGATAAAAAGTAGACTAAAGATTGCCAATCCTAAAAGACTGTGGGTGAGGGTGCGGTGGCTGAATCTGCGTTCCAAAAATAAGGCAAGTGGTGAAAAAAGTCTTCCTAAAGCTGAAGCAGTGGTATCTATATCAGGGAATAATGCACCCAAACAGGCAAAGCAAAGCGCTAAGGGCGAAAGGATAAGATTTATAAGCGCACCTAATAAACTGACAAAAAATGTGGCAAAGACAATATGGGTAGAAGCAATCATTTTGTCTTACCTCTAAGTTGAAGAAGATTCAGTTCTTCTTTTTTTAGTTTCTGCCGTGCCTCAAAAAGGGCAAAGCGGGCTTCCTCTACTTCCTTCTGTTTGGATAAAAGTTCATCTAAAGAAAGTTTTCCTAAATCAAATTTTGCCTGGGCGAATTCTAAGCTTTTATAACGCGAGTCAAAAATATCTTCTTTAAGTTTAAGGTTGTCTTTAGCGAGTTTAAGGTTATAGTAAGCTTCGGTTACCTCTTTGATTACTTTTTGTTGGATAAGAAGAAGTTGTTTTTTGGCTATCTCTAAATCAAGTAAGGCGTTTTCTCTTTCGTTTTTATTTCCCCGGATAATTTGGTCTAAATCCTGAGAAATACTAAAGCTAACCCCGTATCTATCAGTTATGGGGTTATAACCGGCATTTAACGAGAGGTTAGGGCAAAACCTTGGCTTTATGCTTTTTAGTTTTAGTTCTGCCTGTTTAACTTTATCTTCGGCAATAGAGATATCAGGATTATTATTTAAGGCATCTTTTATTGCCTCTTCTAAGGTTAAATCAGCGGATAAACAAAAACTAAAGTTTATGAATATAAAGACAAGGGTAAATAAAAGTCTCTTCATTGGGTCTTTGCCTCCTCTCCACCGTGAAGGGTGAGCCTTTTTCTAATCCTTACCATTAAGACCCTTTCTTTTTCATCATCTACCAGAACTGCCTCGCCAATATTTTTTAGGTTACGGATGTAAATCCTAAGTTCTGAACCCATATAATCTTGAGAGAGTTTGTTAACTGCCAAGATATCATCAGTGTTAGTGAGTTTATGACAGATGATGATGTCGCATTGGGTGAGTACTTCGTTTTCTAAACTTGAGGGTTGCTGTGAGGCAAGCACACAGGATAGACCCGGTTGCCTTCCTTCTTTTATCCAACGGATTAAAATTTCTTTAGATAAAGTATTCTTTCCTTGAGGGACAAATTGATGCGCCTCATCAATCAAAAGCCAGATGCGGTTAAGTTGAGAGTTAAGGTTTAAGGCTTCTCTTCTTCTTGCCTGGACTCTTCTTTTAAATAGTTCCTGACATAAGATACTTAAGATGAGGTTTCTTAAGCCATAACTTCCCGGATCAATTACTGAGAGGTCAAGAATATTAATTTGCTCTGGGCTTAAAAGAGTTAAAAAAGTTTGGGGATTTTGCGCAAAAATATCCCAGCTAGAGGCCATCTCCAAGCGATTAAACAGGGCTTCTTTTGTCTTATCCTGAGAAAGAACATCTTTTTGAATAGCATTGACTATATCAGAAAGAGAAAAACTTTTCTTTTTAAGCTGTTGCACTGCCCGAGAAAGGGCTATACCTAAAGGTTCGTTTATAGATAAATCAAATAGTTCGCACCACTGATCGCAAGATAAATCGCAAGGATTGATTCTAAGTTCCTTAAACTCTACGCCTAATTTCTGCATCTGGCTGGTTACCTCAGCACCGTAGCGCGCTTGGGGTTTTCCCGCAATGATGACCTTAACTGGCAAGCCTTGAGATTTGCTGTCAGAAGAAAGACACATCGTCCAGTAAATACCGATAGGGTCGACAATAAGAATAAGTGGTTTTTCTTTGGATGAGAATAACTCCTCGGCAATAACGCCTAAGGTGTAGGATTTACCACTTCCCCTTTTTCCACAGATAAGGATTGCTCTGGAATGACTTTCATCGATTTGGATAACTTGGTTTTTCTTTAGGTCTTTGCCAATTTCCAGCATAAATTTTTCCTTTTTCTTTGTGTGTGTTTTTTCTATATATACTTAGCAAGTTTTGCTCATTGTTTTGTCTTGCGCATTGAACGATAGATAAAGTATCTTAAAAAGATAAAGAAGGCGCCAGCGCTACCCGCTAAAATATAGGTATCTACATCATTTAAACCCAAGGCAATAAATCTTACCGCAATCACTAATGCGCCGATGATTAAAAGCGCGGGAGTTAAATCCAAATATTTAATTCCCGCATCGTGGTGTAAATCCCTTATTTTTTGTAGGGAATCAAAATTTGTGTTTTCAGTCTTCTTTGCCATCTCCACAATGGCTAAGGGATTACCTGCTGAATGGCTTAAGATTTTGTTTTCAAACATAAATTTATCCTCTACCTTTTTCTCATCCGCATAGAGCCAGAGAAGTTGTAAAGATTCTTCTTTAGATAAGTTTTTCAACTCGATTACATCAAACCTCCACCAGATTCTGGATAGGTGGCCTGAGTCCTTTAGGTCATTGGTAGCGCCTAAAACTAATGCCTTATCCATTAAAAGGGAAACTGTAAAAGCCATAGATGGGGTTAGACCCTCTAAGTGGTCTAAGACTAAGGTATAATCTTGACCTTGAATTCCCTCTACGATACAGGCAAGAAGTTCCATAATCGGAAGTCGGCTAACTTTTCTTTTTAGGTCCTCCCACTCTAAGTATTCGCAAACCACGCCTTCTATCTTTAACCTTCCATCCTTATGTAGGTCCTTGGCAATAGAGATAAGGGCTGACTTTAGAGGCTGGATATGCTCTACATAGATAAGTTTTTTCAAATCTTTGGTGGCGTATCTTAAAAGATGACTTTTGCCTGTGCCGATTGCTCCGATTAAGGCAGTATGCTGGCGCTTTAAAATATTTTCCTTTATCCTTTCTAATTCTTGTTGTCTGCCGATTAAGACAAAAGGTGGCTCTTTAGGTAGTTTTTTCCTGCGGGCCATATTATTTATCCTTTGGGCTATCCGTATCTATAATGTATTCATTTAAAAGATAGTGAATTAAGATCTGCTTGTTTTTAATCTCAATGATAATCTGACTGTTTTTGGTAGAATTAGACTTGCTTTTAATCCAAATATAAGTTTTTTCATTTAAGGGAATATTTTCTGTATGCCACATTAAAACCTCCTAAGGATTTGTTTCTTGTTTGATTACTTTACCGATAAGAATAGGTTCTTTTAAGTACTCTCTAAAGTTTTCTTTTTTGTTTTTAAAAAGAAAGGTTGTGAAAAACTTTTCCTTTTCTTTAATACTTTCTTTATATATATTTCTTTCTTTATTTTGTGTGGTGTCCTGCAGGACACCTTTCAAAGTGTCTTCTGGGACACTACCTGGTGTCTTACAGGACACCTTTGGGGTGTCTTCTAAAACACTACCTTTTAAGGTTATCCACAGTTTCCACTGTAGATATCTTTTATTTAATCCAAGGATGTTTTTGATTTTGTTTTTTTCTTTAATAAGCACATGGTCATTGACGAGTTTTTCTACTACCTTTTTGACATAGCGTTTATTTAAACCGGTTAGATAAGAAATAACCCCATAACTTATTTCAGATTTCTTCTTACGCCAGCCATAGGTCTTTCTTATTACTACTAAAACTACCTTAATCTGACTAGCAGTAAAAGGATAAGCGATAATCGCTTCTAAAAGTTCATTGGCAATTCTCGTATGACCTTTCTCAAGTTGGGGACTACCTATTCCCAAATTCAAACTCCTTTTGATACTTAATGCCGAATTTATCTTCTACTGCTTTGCTTAAAACTTTTGCCCTCTGTGCCACTTTTTTTACCCTTGACCAGTATTGCCTAAGACAGATGAGTGCTTCGTCTTTATCCGTAATAAGGTAAAATCCATAAGGGTAATTGACAGATGAGGCAATCGGGATATTGTGATTGACTACTAAATTAGCGATTGCCTTTCTGATCCGACGCGATGAAGACAAGGTGATTTTTTCTAATTCCTGCACAGTAATGGGATTATCCCTGCCCTCGTGCTCTTTTAGGATATTAAGAATTGTTTCTTCTAAATAACTCAGTTTAGGTGGCATTTTGTAAATAACCTTTTAGGATATCAATAAACTTTGAGGCTTGGGATTTGGTTAAATCCGATAAAGAGATAACCCCAAAGTTTTTCTCTAAAATTTCTATATAGTCCTCATCAGTAAGGTTAAGCTTTAAACTGAGCATATGGATGTATTTACTCTGTGAGGGAGTAATTTTTTCTTCAGTTTGCTTAGGTTGAGGAATTACCGGCTCTTCTGTAGCGGACTGTCTTATAAGTGCATCTTTAACTTCTTCTGCTGAAGCGATGCCACTACCTAAAAGCCCAATCCCAAAAAAACCTAAACATCTTCCGTAAGCAGAGGTCTCCGCGTTTTCATAAGGGTTGGTTTTATCTACTGTGGTCTGTCCATAGGCACCCGCTGTAGCTTCTACCTCCCCAAAAATTTCTGAGAAGACTTTAGCATGGCAAATAATATTACCTTCCTGGTCCTTCTCAAAGGTACGACTGAATTTAAATCTTTTACCCTGCTCTTTGTGCAGGTCGGTAAATTCTTTTACCCGTCCATCTACCCGCATATATTCATTGGTGATAATCTTATAACTTCCATCTTCCTGGCGTTGTTTATGGGTTATCTTTTGGATGAACTGAGAGTAATCTTTCTTTTCCATCGGACACCTCCTTTTGTTTTTGAGCATTTTTTTCTTGGATAAAATCTACTAACATTTTGGTTAAGATACGGATAAAGGTATCGTAATCTTTTTTTAAGATCTGCTTACATTCAACTTCTATTTGCATTTTTTGGTTGCGGGTTTAAAAATTAAAATTCTTAAAAGCCCCTCAATTGCTGGATGGGGATGAAGGTCTTTGGAGTTATTTAGGTCAAAGATAACTCCTGAGCCTAAGATGCTTTCTAATCTGTCAGCGCTACGATAGTAAATATCCTCTAAGGAGTTGGCTATTTCCCAGATAAGTTTGTCATCTGTCTTGTAGGTTAAAAATATCCCTCCTAAGCATAAGGCGATCTCTTTAAAGGTATCATTCAATAGCGCATAAATCTTTTGTTCCTTGGATTTTTCCATCTTCTTACCTCCGCTTTTTACTTTCACCTTAATATGTCAATTTAGGGCTAAATTGTGACAAAGAATTTTAAATTTTTTTATTGCCAAAATAAGCGCGGATGGCTTTTTGGGCTCTTACTTTCCTTTGGCGGATAGCAGAATAAGATATATCTTTTAGTTGTTTGGATATATCCTTCATCGATTTACCATAAACATTAGTGGCAAGAAGGATGTATTTATCAATTTCAGAGATAATACCTAACTTGACCAAATCCTCTAAAGAAGAAATATTCTCTTGAGGCTCATATTTATTAAAATTATCAACTCTAAAAGTAGGGTTTTGATTTAATTCTTTTTTTACTCCCATTTCTTTAAAGAGATTAATAAAGTAATCTCTTAACCGGTTACGCAGCCTCCCTAAAACTTTTGCTGCAAGCTTTGTTTTATCTTGATTTAGATTAAACTCTTTTAATACTTCAAAAAAGATAGTTACAATTTGACACCAAAGGTCTATTTCTTGGATAAAGGTAAATTGTTTTGCCCTGCGTTTAAATTGAGAGAATATTTTTAATAGACCGGGTTTAAAAAGAATAAGTAGGTATGAGCCGATAGATTGAGCTGTCTGTTGCGATTGGTATTCTGAAATGAGACTTGAGAGAATTTCATCGTTGAGTATATAATCTGGATCATTCTGATTGTGCAGATGGTCAATGAGGGCTTGGGGCGTAAGATAGGATTTGATGGAAGAATGTTTTTCTCTGATTGTTTGATAGAGTTTAATAAATTTTTCCGATGAGATTTCATTTTCTAATTCCTTTAATAGTCTTTTTATCTTCTCCATAGGTTCTCCTTTCGGAAAGCCCGCCTGTGACTACAGGCAGGGTCTCGGAGAACCTCTGGAGGCTTTCTTTTTTGTTTAGTTTTTAGAATCTGACTATAGTTTTACATCTTTTGCATTTGATCGAGACTAAGTATGCATTTTGACTTTCTGCTACCACCTCCTTTCTTGATTTATCTTGTGTAGAGACAATTTTTCTGGTAGTTTCCGCTAATTTTTTGTTGCACTTTGGACATCTTACTTCGTACATCGCAAAACCTCATAAAAAGAAAAAGCCCAACTCCAGGCTATTACCTGAAATTGGGCCTTCAAGCCTATTCAATCCCGAATGAAGCAACTCATAAATGCAGTATAGCTTCGGGATGTCCCGAATTGTCGGGATGCCGATTCTTCGTCACCGAAGAATAACTAATTAAGTAGCCTCATTCGGCATTGGCTATGGACCGATAGTGATTACATTATTTGGTTATCTCCAGTCTGTGTTCGCGCTTACAGCGCCTACATTTAATAAAAATTTCTTTACCTTTTATAGTAAATAAATACCGGTTACAATCACAACGGATTTCTTTATAATTACTAGACTTATCCTTAAGGATAACCTTCATAGCAAAATCCTCCTTTCACTTAAATATTTTCCAAAGGGATTTTGCTAGGGAGGGGTAGCGTTTCCCGAAAGTTCGGGAAGGGCTGGTTCATCTAGCAATTTAGGTCAATATTTTCTATATACTCCAACCACCTTACCAAGGATCTTTACTCTAACATCTTTAGGATGATAGGCAAAAGGCGCAATGTTGGGATTCTCTGCTTTCAAAATGATGGTATCATTCTTTTTATAAAAACGCTTTACAGTTGCCTCATCTTCTATCAAAACAACTACAATTTCGCCATTTTCTGCAGTGGGCTGTTGCTTAACAATTACAAAATCACCACTATAAATTCCCGCATTTATCATACTATCGCCCTGAACCTTTAAGGCAAATACTTTATCTGTGCCTGTCCAAGTTTTATCTATAGCAACATAGTCTTCAATATTTTCTACTGCCAAAATAGGACTGCCTGCAGAAACCCTACCTAATATTGGCACCTCAATAATATCTCTTAAGGTCTTCTTTAGGCCTAAGATTAAAATAGAGCGCGCTTTGTCTTTTTCTTTTTTGATGTAGCCTTTTCTTTCCAAGGCCAAAAGATGGTCCTGAACCGTACCTAAGGCTTTAAATTTAAAGCGGGACATTATCTCTCTTAAGGTAGGGCTGGTGTTGTATTTGGACTGAAAATCCTTGATGAATTCTAAAATTTTTGCTTGTTTGGAGGTGAGTTTTTGCATTTTAGCCTTTCTTAAAGAGAATATACCATACATTTGTCTGGTTGTCAAGAGTCTTCTTAAAAAAATTTTTTGTCACAAAATAGGGACGGTTTAACATATTAAGGGTAGAGAATAAAAATTATTTGACTTTTAATTTTTTAGCATTTAGAATATTTTATGTTAATAATGATTAGTTATTATTGGAAAGGGGAGATTTCTTATGAAAGAGTATCCGGAGATAATGACGGTTAAACAGGTAGCGGAATATCTACAGATTGACCCTCAGAGTGTCTATAAGATGGCACAAAGAAATAAAATTCCCTGTACTAAAATTGCTGGCCAGTGGAGATTTAAAAAGCCCATCATAGACGAATGGTTAAATCAAAAGATCACCAAGCATGAGACGGTGGAAATTTTTGAAAAGCCAAACAAAATAGAAAAACAAAAATGAAATATGCAATTTATGTCCGGGTCTCAACTGAAGAACAGGCACAACACGGCTTCTCTATTGAGGCACAAAAGGAAAAGGACTGCGCTTTTGTAACTTCACAGGATGGCATAATCCATAAGATCTATATTGATGACGGCTATTCCGGTAAAGATACAAAAAGACCTGCCTTACAAAATCTCCTTCAGGATGCAGAGCAGAAAAAATTTGATATAGTTTTGGTTTATAAGTTGGACCGACTCTCAAGGCGTCTAAGCGACTTGGTTACATTGGGTGAAAAATTTGAAAAAATTGGAATCGGCATAAAATCCGTTACTGAACCTTTTGATACCACTACGCCCGCAGGAAAACTTATGTTTAATATGCTTGGCTCTTTTGCACAATTTGAAAGAGAACTTATTGGCGAACGGACTAAATTAGGAATAATGCGCAGGATCAAAAACGGCAAGTGGAGTACAACTCCGCCATTTGGATATGATTTAAAGGATGGTAAGCTTATTATAAATGAAACTGAGGCAGAAATTGTAAAGAAGTGCTATAAATTATTTTTAGAACATAATCTGGGAGTGGAATTGATTGCTCGACGGTTAAACAAAGAAGATTTAATAAGCAAGCGCAAAGGGAAATGGTCTAAAAATTCTGTGTGGACGCTACTTACTAATCCGGTTTATATCGGATATATCCGCTGGGATGGTGAAGTTATCAAAGGTCAACATAAACCAATCCTATCAAAGCAGATCTTTGATACTGTGCAAGAGCGGCTTAAAGAAAAAGATAGATATGCACCTTGGGTAGGAATAAGCCCCAATCTTTTTATCGGTCTTATTTTCTGTGCAAAATGCGGCGCACAATTCGTATCCTCTAAACCCGGTAACGGCTCTAAAAAAGGCAAATACCGCTATTATGCCTGTAAAGGTAGAAAACATGGAAAATGTAATCAGGATTATATCAGGGCTGATATTCTGGAAGAAATTATTCTCAATAAAATAAAGGAAATTGCCAGTCAGGATAAGGTAATACAAGATTACCTAAAGAAAGCAACTGAAGAAAATAGTGAGCGCCTAAAAGAATTTAAACGGGAAAAACTTCAAATCAACCAAAGGTTAACGAAATTAAACGAAATAAAGGAAAAAAAGATTAAATGGATGTTATCACATCTACCAAGTAAAAAAGTGGCTACAGAGATGAGCAATGAGGTTGAGAAGCTCTTGGATGAGATTGAAGTCCTAAAGGAGCATTTGGCAGAAATAGAAGCAGGGATACAGAAGATAGATCTTGATGGTGCCAATACAGAGATTATTGCTGATTTTCTTTTAAGATTTATTGAGCGTTTTGAGAAATTAGAGATAGGCGAGAAAAAACTTTTAATTCAAGCAGTAGTAAAACGGATTGAGGTATATAATAAAAATAAAATTTCGCTTAAACTTACCTTACCTGTGTTTGCTGAAAATGAAAAAGGCGAAAGAAATCCGAGTCTTGATTCTGGGGTAGTTTCTTTCGCATCTTCGTCTGGGTTGGCTGCCCCCCGTGGATTCGAACCACGACTACTTGGTCCAGAGCCAAGCGTCCTACCGTTAGACGAGAGGGCAAAATCTACCAGAGATTTTCTCGCATCCAATTATCCACTTTAAGGAGGGCTTGCCAGAAATTCTTGCTATCCTCTACTACCCCTTGGCTGGTTTTGCTAATGGTAGAACCTAAACCTTCTCCTAATCCTTTGGCAGTGGCGCAACCGCATAAAATAAAAACAAGCAACATCAAAACAAAAAATTTTATCCGTTTTGTTTTATCCATTTTTTAAGCCTCCTTGCTACTTTTTCTTTTCCTAAATAATAAATAATCTCAAATAAACCCGGACCGATGGTCTTTCCGGTTAAAGCTACTCTTATCGGATGGATAAGTTGGCGTGCGTCCATATTTAATTCCTTTACTAACTGGCGAAAACACGCCTCAATCGTAGTAGGATTAAATTCTTCCAATTTATTTAATCTTTCCAAAAATAAAGAGAATTCTTTGGATAAATCCTTATTTAAAAATTTTTCTTTTGCCTCGGGTTCAGGGATAATTTCTTCTTTAAAGAAAAAATCCGCCCAATATACAAAATCTTTTAAAGTTGAGATACGCTCCTTGAATAATTTTATCACATTTAACAGATATTCTCTATCAAGATTTTCTTTTTGGATATAGCCTTTCTCTATTAAAAAGGGAAGAATTTTTTCTAATAAACCCTCTGGACTTTCTTTTTTAATATATTGGCTATTAATCCAGTTGAGTTTATCGATATCAAAAATTGCCGGCGTTTTATTTACACCCTTTATATCAAATAAAGCGATGGCTTTCTCTATATCTATCAGTTCTTGGTTATCACCGGGAGACCAACTTAAAAGTAAAAGATAATTTACCAAAGCCTTAGGTAAATAACCCAAATTTCTAAATTCAGAGATGGAAGTGGCTCCTGTTCTTTTAGAAAGCCGACCGCCTTCTTTTCCTAAAATTAATGGGATATGGGCAAATTCGGGTAAATTAAAACCTAAGGCTTCATATAAAAGGATCTGTTTGGGAGTATTAGAGATATGGTCATCTCCCCGGATAATATGCGTAATCTCTAAAAGTGCATCATCCACCACACAGGCAAAGTTATAGGTGGGAGTACCATCTGCTTTGATTAAAACTTGATCCTTAATGGTAGCGGTATCAAACTCAATCTCTCCATGAATTAAATCCTTTATCTTTATTTTTTTAGCGGGAACTTTAAAGATAATTGCCTGGTTTTCTCCTAAATATGCTTTTTTTTCTTTTAATAACTTCTGGGCGAATTCCTTATATATATCTAAACGCTGACTTTGAAAATAAAGTTCATCCCACTGCATCCCCAGCCACTGAATGCTTTCTAATATTTCATCTAAATATTCTTTTTTTGAACGCTTGGTATCCGTATCTTCTATCCGCAAGATAAACTTTCCTTTTTTTGCTTTAGCATAAAGCCAGTTAAACAAACAGGTCCGTGCGCCTCCGATATGTAAAAAACCCGTAGGTGAAGGAGCAAAACGCACTCTAACCAATTTTTAAGCCCTCCTCAATTGCTTTTAGATTTAATTCTAAAAGATTCTTTTTATCTTCAGGGATTATCTTTTTAATCGTTTCAAAAACACTTTTAGGTTTTAAAATATTTTTCTTTTTTAAATAAACCCCCAAAGCAACCATATTGGCAATTTTTATATCCCCTAATTTTACTGCCAAATCACTAAAAGGATAAAAATATAGGTCTATTCCTTTTTTAGAAATCACTTTATGCGGTATAAGTGAACTATTTAACAAAACTAAACCTTTATCTATATTTTTAGAAAACCTTTGCCAAGAAACTAAATTAAAAATGATCAATGTATCTGCTTTATCTATGTAAGGAGAATCTATTTCTCTATCGGAGATATTTACCATACAGAAAGCGCTCCCTCCTCTTACCTCCGCACCGTAGGAAGGAAGCCAACTGGTAAATTTATTTTCTTCCATAGCGGTTTGGGCTAAAATCTTACCTAAAAGCATTACCCCTTGACCACCTGCTCCCGCAATTATAATTCTTTCTCTCATCACTATGAACTATGAACTTTTGACTATGAACTACTTTATCCTTCCTAAAGGAAACTCCTTACTCATTACATCCCTTATCCAATCTAATGCCTCTTTGGGTTTTAATCCCCAATAAGTTGGGCAAGGAGAAAGGATTTCCACCAAAGAAAAACCTTTATTTTCTATCTGATTTAAAAATGCCTGCTTTATTGCCTTTTTTGTTTTTAAAACTTCTTGGGGTGAATGAAGAGAGGTTCTTTCTACATAAAAAACTCCTTTAAGTAAAGCCAAAATCTCGGAAATCTTTAAAGGCCAGCCATGATAAGAAGGCTCTCTTCCTAAAGGAGTAGTTGCGGTTTTTTGATTTATTAATGTAGTGGGAGCCATCTGGCCTCCGGTCATCCCATAAACTGCATTATTGATAAAGATAACGGTTAAATTTTCTCCCCGATTTGCAGTATGGATAGTTTCATTTGTCCCGATGGCTGCTAAATCTCCATCACCTTGATAGGTAAAAACAATTTTTTGGGGTAAACAGCGTTTAATTCCCGTAGCCACTGCCAAAGCTCTTCCGTGGGCTGCTTCACAACAATCAAAATCCCAATAATCATAGGCAACCACTGCACAACCCACCGGAGCAATAGCAATCGTGTTCTCTCTTATCTTTA
>Ga0207433_10007497_pt1 | contig 18229 bp, 15 predicted proteins | sample YelNatPaOPGAMG01_FD_187559 | JGI IMG/M metagenome (GOLD analysis project Ga0207433, IMG submission 187559) | Hot spring thermophilic microbial communities from Obsidian Pool, Yellowstone National Park, USA - OP-RAMG-01 (SPAdes) (version 3) | ecosystem: Environmental > Aquatic > Thermal springs... | reverse complement strand
TATCTCCAATTGTTTATAAACATCGAATAAAGAAACTCTGAAACTCTGCGATACTGCTTCTGTTGTCTTTACGGTTACTGTAAAAGACGCTGAAGTTCCAACAGAACCTGAAGTAGAACCTGAGACTGCACACGACAAGTCAGGTATAGACGAAACAGCAGGCACAAGTTCGACGGTTTTAGAACTCCTTTTTCCAACGAAGGTAGATACAAAAACATGCTCTTTATTTTCTTCAAAGTTACGAGTTGTAAATAACTTAGTTCCTCCATTTGGATTATAATCCAAGCCAGGGAGGAGTACTTCAACTTCGAAATGAACCCTCAAAGTTAGGTCTTCATTTAGGTTATTATTAATAACTGCCGAATATGAATTCCCTGATGATGTTGTTCGAGAACTGTAAGAAATATTTAACAAATTATATGGTATTGGCGCATATGCATTCCTTGTACCGTCATTATCTTCGTCATATGTATAATAATTAACATTCGCGCCATTCATCTGCACTATTCGGTATCCAAGACTTGAATCGTCTCTGAAAGCATTCCCAATATTTACAGTTGTCAAGAATATAGGACCTGTGAAAGAAGAAACCTCACCGTATTTCTTATTCCCGTTGGAATCATATACCGATGAGCCATGAACATGTCCAGAAAGAACCATCTTTACATTATAGTTCTTGCATGCGTTAATGAATGCATCTTTATTCTGACTTATTGTAGATTTGCTATCGTAGAAAACAGGATGGTGCAAAAATACTATGAATGTCTTTCCTGCGTTTGATGATAAATCGCTTGTAAGGAACGAGATTTGGGAATTTGTTAAACCCAAGCCTTCGTGAGTTCCAGATACATCAGGGCCTGAGTTTAAAGAAACAAAATGATATTGCCCAAGGTCGTATGAATAATCAAGCACAGGATTAACATACTTGTAATAATTTGAAATAGAATAGTGGTCGTGATTTCCCGGACAAGTTATTATTGGTGCGTCGAGATTGAGAAAGATTTGACGAAGTTTTCTGAATTGAGAGAAACTGCCGCCATTTGTTAGGTCGCCCGAAAATATCACGATGTCAGGCGCATGTAAATTCAATTCTTCAATTACTTTTATGGTCTGTTCGTTGTTTTTTATTTCTGTATCTGATATATGTGTGTCTGTTATATGTGCGAATTTTAGGTTGGTAGGGATTGATTGCACGATTGCAAGACAGTGCCATTCTACATCTTGCATCTCGTCTGCAGATAAGGTTATGTTGTACACCCCTTTAGGCACATTTTGAGGGATAGAGAATGAGACTTTCCAAGCCGATGCACCTTGAGCACCTAGATTTGTTGCAGAGATAAATGTCAAGAAAAATTTTGCATATTTCGAATGCGCAAATGCTTTCCAGGTAGTGCTTGAGGACGCTCCATCTGCATTCGCAGTGATATTTACAGTTGTTCCTGGAGTAGTTATCAAAGGTTGAAAATAGAGCGGTGATGTTATGGAAAGAGAATTCACACTTCTGTCTTGTGAGCGTGAAATGGAATTATCTGTAGAATTTTCTTTGTTGTAAATTTCATCGACTATAAAATCGTTAAAATCGTTTTTATCAAATCTTTCATTCTTCGAAACAGATGATGAAACATTTTGGAAAGAATTTTGGAAAGAAGACTGAAAAGTTGCAGATATACTAAAACTGAGAGCAAGGAGTAGTATAGGAACGAGGATTGACATTAACTGTATTTGTGTATCAATTTTTTCTTGTCCGTATATTCTTTCTATTCTTTCCGAACTTTTTCGGGCTTTTCGAGCGAGAACCTGTATGCTCTTGGGGGACATAAATGAGTGAATGCATCCATTATTCAAAAAGGTTATCTATACCAAAAGTAATTCTGCTCTGTTCTGAAGGGTTAGGGATTTGGTATGGCTGAGAAGAAAGAGAATGGTTCAAAAGAAGAGAAGGTAGTAACTTCGGGTTATGAAGTTAGCAAGATAATTTTGGGATTTATAACTGGGTTGTTTATACTCTTTCCACCGGGAATGAGCGCCGCATATATTTTGACTGCGAGCAAAAGCGCGTCTGAACAGAGTATGTATCTCGGCATTGCTGCACTTGTTCTGATTGTAGTTTCGGTTGTCTTTTCGGTCGTTGCGATAGAATTATCAAAACGAGAACATCGAGAAGATGTCGAGGTTAAAGCATAGTGGATGACCTACTTTTACATGCTTTTGGCAGATTGACAGAAAAAATCAGAAAATATAAAAGAAACCTAATGTAATTGGGGAGTTGCATGAGTGAACAGGTATCAGCCAATGAATCGTCAGTTCAACCAAAGGACCACCCAAGATGTGTAACAGGTATCGAAGGGCTCGATGGTATTTTAAATGGTGGAGTCCCAGTTGGTAATACTGTGCTTGTTGTGGGTTCTTGTGGGACGGGAAAGACTACACTTTCAATTGAGATTCTTGTAAATGGGGCTAAATTAGGCGAAAATTCAGCATATCTTGCGGCGACTGAACCTGCTGCAAGGGTAGTAGAAAATATGCGAACTTATGATTTCTTCGATGAAAAACTAATCGATGATAAAAAACTTGTCTTTTTTGATTTAGATGTAATATATGACCGTCTAGGCTTGGATAGAGCTGAGTTTTCTTACGACGATATAAATGCTCTTGTAGGCGCGATAGAAGATGTCGTACGGCATTTGAATATAAAAAGGATAGTAATAGATTCTATGACTGCGATTTCATTCTCTTTGAAAACAAAAGAGAAGATACGCGATTTCATGTTAAAACTAGGAAGGGCATTATCAGAATTCGGTTGCACAGTATTTTTAATATCTGAGATTCCGCCTGGAAGCGTTCAATATTCCGTATATGGTGTTGAGGAGATGATTGCGGATGGAGTAATTTCGCTTGGGAATATAGAACAAAGGGGTTACCTTTTAAGAACAATAAATGTAGTGAAGATGAGAGGGACTGTACATTCGCGTTCTAAGTTTGTGATGGACCTAACACCACATGGGATAATAATAGTGCCATTATTAAAGACAGGATTATAAAGAAGGGTGGAGCATGCCTGAAGTTGATGAGATTGCAAATTCGATATGCGAAAAGTTGAGTAGTATGCCTGAAAGGGCAGCAGTAACTCTTGTTACTGATGTAAATGGATATTTTTCTGCGTTAAAAGGAGTGATTCAGCATGCTAACAATTCTAATATTGCATGCATATACATAGCCGCGACGATTCCCTCGAATGTAGTTATTGACCAAATGAGCCAGAGCGGTTTTAATTTAGATTCTTTATATTTTGTGGATTGTATCTCTTTTATAGTCGGTTCCCCACGCGATGCGGTAAATAAAACACTGTATATAGAAAGTCCCACCATGCTTGAAAATATAATGCTAAAGGTTCAGGCTTGGTTAAAACGGATGAAAGAAGGAAGGAAGATGGTCTTCTTGGATTCCATAAATACTTTATCTGTTCATAATGACCAGAAGATTCTATCTGAGTTTTTGCACTATTTGATAAATTCGCTTCGTGTAAAAGATATAAGTACGATAATCCTCTCTGTAGAAGGACAAACGCCTGAGGACCTTGAGAACATACTTAAACTTGTGTGCGACGATACAATAGATGCAAAAGGTGGGGAGGCGCAGGCAGAAAGTGGAAATAGCAATGAACCAAGCAATGGAAATCCATGATGAGGTGAATTGATGGAAACAGTAAGTTTAGGCATTCCGGAACTCGACAAGATGCTTTTGAATGGCGTGCCTAAAGGGTCGCTTGTTGTGTTGTTAGGCAGTCCGCATACAGGGATGGAATTGTTTGCAAAACAGATTGCTCATTTTTCAGGTGGAGATAATGTAGTATATTTTGCAACGAATGAAAGGACAGAGGATATTTTAGACACCATGAAGAGTTTTAAATGGAGAACAGATATTAAAATTGTGAATATAGGTACACAACATTACGAACGAGTTCTCATGAGAGAGATTGAAGCAAGCAAATTGAGACACGAAGGTTTTTCTCAGGAAGGAGTTGAAGCGTTAATAGGTCAAAGAGGTGGAAAAGAGCAGTTTAACTTCTTAACAGAGTTGATATATGAGATATCGAAACTAAAACCGCCATATCGTGCAATTATAGAATCGTACGATTTCTTTTTGAGATATTATTCGACAGATTCTGCAGTTGCGGCGTTAAGGACAATAAAATCGCACACGCAGGAGACGGGTGGCTTGGCTGTTCTTACGATGTTAAAAGATGTGCACGACGCAAAGGTGCAAGGTATAGTTGAGGGTATTGCAGATTGTGTTCTTGAACTTGAGGCGAAAAGAGTCTCAGAAGGGATAGAGCATAATTTGATAATAAAGAAATTGAGGAACTATCCCTCAAAGTCTCGGATTGTAAGATATGAAAGCAACGAAACAGGCATTCTGATTAAATTATAATTTTAGTTAAGTATAATTTTTAGTTTTAGTGCGAAATGAGATTCGTGTATTGCCGAATATATCCAAGAAAAATATATAAGGCAGGCATGCTATATAGTAACTCGCAGGGTTGAAAGCCCTGTGGAGGACTGAACAAATGAAGCAGTATTGGAAGAATAGGAAAGCAGTGTCTCCAGTTATTGCGACTATCTTAATGGTTGCGATAACTGTGGTGTTAGCGGCCGTCTTGATTGTGTACATGCAGAGCATGACCACGCCACCGCCAGCAGGAAGCGGAGATATGCGTGCAGAAAGCACATACAAGTTAGATGGTGGAGGTATAAATTGGACAATTACAATACAGAGTTGTCCTCCGGGCTTGAAGACATCAGAAACAACATGGCAGATAAAGAATCCAAGCACTGGTGTAATAAGCAAAGAGAATGCACTTGCGACAGCAATATTCGAGGGGACGTCATGTAAGTTCTATCTTGTAGACAACTCAGCATCTGGTGGCGCGAATGGATATCTTGATCCAGGAGATTGCATATATCTTAACTCTACCATCGGCAATTCAGTGATATCTCCAGTAACAGGACCAATAGACCACAATTGGGTCCTAATCATAAAGAAGGGAGATAACATCAAGATGGAGCACAACCTGAAGTAAGGTCTTTTTTCCTTTTTTATTTTTGTTTTTATTGCTTTAGTTTAGTATTGCTTTTATAAATTATAATATTTTTATATGCCTATAGTGGTGTGTGCAAAATACTTTTACATCCAATAAATTAAAGAATAGAGAGAAATATCAAGGCTTGGAGTGGAGCATGAGTCAAAGGGTGTCATTTCATTTTCATGGATATCAGCCTGGTGATGTGATATATAGGAAGAATACAGACCCTTTTGAGCCTATGGAATATGTAGAGCGAAATTCGCCTGTGGAACTTAAAGTAGGAGAGGAGATTGTAAAAGGTAATAATTGGACTGATGTAAATCTTAGGGCGTATGTGCATGCGGTGAATGTATTTAGGGAAGTTGCGGACTTTCTTGGAACCTGTGTAGCATCTGTCGATATCGAGCCATATACCATAACCCTTCTTATAGAAAAAGATAAAAAATATGGCACAAAAAGATATGAAAGTATAATGGAAGCGTACGAAAAAGGGATAATTGACCTTGTGGTTACAATTCCATTTCATCCGATTATGCCTCATTTGGATGCAAACGAGCAGATGCTATTATCGAGGATTATGTTCGAGTTCTACAAACCGATAATTAAGAAAGGTAAGATAAAGATAGGGAAAGATGGCAAAAAGAGGTTGATATTAGGCGTGTGGTTGCCTGAAGGTGTATTTACCTATGAAACAGGCAGAATTGTGAGTAGCGCATTCGAGAAATTTATATCTTCAGATGAGGAATTTAAAGATGTGGAAACACATCTCTATTTTCTACTTGATTCGAGGCAATTTTTATCTCCTTGGATGCCTCAAGCGTTCTGGAGCCTAAATTATCTTGATTTGGGGACTTCCAAGCCGTTTGTTTTTGGTCGTGATGCGTATATCTCAGATGCATTTAGTTTCGGGACTGCAGGGATAGGGTCTGTCCTCGAAAATATAGTTAGATTCAGAACAGACCTAGCTAAGGAAGAAAAAGGAGTCACATATACACTCACTTTAATTTCAGACCTTGAGAGTTTGATTGCAAGCCCAGTTCAGACAAAAAGGTTTAATTCGCTTGTAAGAGCACTTGCGTTTATAGGCGTAAAGCCATCTACGCATTCGAATTTTATTGCAAATAAACTTTCAGGCTTGGAGAGGTCTTGGGAGGGTGAGGTAGAGGGTGCAGAAGCGTTTAAAGCAGTTGTGAAAGAATATTCTTCTTGGTCTGAATATTCTGATATGCTTATTGGTGGAAAGACATCAGATACAAGATGGACAGGAATGAGAAGAGCAGATGCAAAGGTGATATCTAGGCATTACAATAAACTTAGGATATCACAGATTTGGAAACTTGGATTTAACGAAGCAACGTATAAGGTAAATACATATGTAAGAAGGGGTGTTTTGGAGATATTGAAGAAGGAAGCAAAGAACAATTCTGAAGATAAATTGTATGATTTTCTTGTTGAGTATAGCAAGATAATATTCAAAGAGCATTTTAGGAAACAGGGTATTAAGAATGAGGAGTTAGAATTTAAGACAATTGTAGAAAAAACAGTTGGACAATTTAGAGAATGGGGAGTTGCAGCGCGTGCAGCAAGGGCGTATTATATGATGCTTATGGGAAATAGGAGTTGTGCAAGATTCTGGGAGATTCTCGATACAAGAGTAGCATTTCAGAACATAGTTTTTCTTACACATGCGTTGTTGGATTTGTTAAAGATATATCAATATACAGGACAGATACAAAAAGCAGAGAGGACTTTTAAATTATATAAAGAGGAGTTAATAAACTTTCATAATGCCTATGAGAAGTATCATTTTGATGAACTTTTTGGATATGTGGGCTGGGAGACTTCATATGATGCCTGGATAGCATCGATACAGTCTCGAGTGCCCCAGAGGACAACTTATAATCTGGTAAGGCGTGCTGCATTATACGTAGGGATGAACGATATCCCGGAACTTATTCCCACGATAGATATCATAGAGGGAAAGATATTGCTGAAGAATATAACTGCAGATACGGCGCACATATTGGGAGAGATGCACGGAAATTGGGAAAATAAGGATTTTTGTGAACATAGAGATACGATTAGGGATAAGATAAATGGATATGATAAGAAAGATTTAGGCTTGGAAGTTGAATCAAAGAAATGAAATAAAAAATGAATATACGAAGAATTGGGGGATGTAAAGCGGGGGTAGTTGTATTTAGTATTTCCCTTGGGGATTATTGATTAACTTCGAATGTATGATATATTGGTGAAATAATGATGGAAGTAAACAAAATAAATAAATACGAGATAAGCATTGATTGGCATAAGTTAAAAGTGCTGGTTCTAGTTTGTGATGAATATGCCTGAGATAAGAAAGGATTATATTACAAATAAATGGATTGTAGTTGCGACAGAGCGTGCAAAAAGACCTGACGAATTAAGGAATAAGGGAGAAGCCTCAAGTAAACCTAACATATGTCCATTCTGCCCAGGAAACGAGCATATGACACCTCCGGAGGTGCTTGCCTATCGACATGCGAATACTGCGCCAAACACACAAGGCTGGTGGGTAAGATGTGTGCCAAACAAGTTTCCTGCATTGAGAATCGAAGGTGATGTTGACCACAGAGTAAATCAATTACATAACAAGATGAATGGAGTAGGTGCGCATGAAGTTGTTATAGAAACGCCGAAACATGACGAGTGTATGGCACATATGGCAGAATGGCAATTGATGGAAGTAATACATGCATTGAGAGATAGATATAATGACCTTATCAAAGATTCACGTTTTAAATATCTTCTTATATTCAAGAATCATGGAGCAGAAGCAGGTGCGTCCATGTCTCATCCTCATTGTCAGATAATAGCAACTCCCATGATACCTAAGCGTATTATGGAGGAAATCAACGGTGCAAAAAGGTATTATGAATCTTCTGGTGGAATGTGCATTTACGACGATATTATAGAATCAGAACTTGACTTAAAAGAAAGGATAATCATGGATTCGAGCGAATTTATAGCGCTTGCGCCCTATGCGGCAAGTTTTCCATTCGAAACTTGGATACTACCCAAAAAGCACGACCCTTCATTCGAGGATATATCAGATAAAGAGCGTGCAGATTTAGCCAAAGTATTGAAGACTGTCCTTAAAGGGATATACGACCTTTTAGACAATCCACCATTTAATTTTATCTTGCACACTTCGCCATGCGATAGGAATGATTATAGATTCTACCATTGGCATATTGAGATAATTCCACGTCTTACAAGAGTTGCTGGTTTCGAATGGGGAACTGGTTTTTACATCAACCCCACGCCACCTGAAAAGGCGGCAGAGTACATGAGGAACATAATCGCAAATCCAAAACAATCACAGAAGGTAGAGGGACATTGATTTGAAAAAGAATCTTTTGTTTAGATGTTTGTCTTTTTAATGATATTTTTCTATAATAATTGATTTTTTATAAAAACTTAATTTTTTAGATAGATTTTTTCCGAAATGGTAGCAATTTAGGAAAAAGAATATATGGATGCTTGTCGATACCGTTGGTGGGGATAAAAGCAGATAAGATAGCCAGTATGGGGGTGGAGTATGGAGAGTAATTCTCTCTTGGAGAATAACGAAAATGTTATGGATAAAGAGAAGATAATAACATTTATACAAGAAAGAAGCAGAAATGGAGAACAACTGTACTTGAGATACATGGTGCGCAACTATCCTGAGGTCTTGAGAGATGCAAAGAAGATATTTGGTAGTTGGCGAAGTGCAATTGAAAGTGCAGGGATTAGTTACGAAACAGTTATGAAACAGAGGAAAATCTGGGATAGAGAGAAGATAAAATCGCGCATTCTTGAACTCCATAGTAGTGGAAAAGACATGTGGTACAGAGCAGTAGTTAAAGAACATAAGGACCTTGTGCGAGCAGCAGAGAGTCATTTTGGGGGTTGGAGAGAAGCAGTTGTTGCCTCCGGCTTGGATTATTCAAAGGTGATGAAAAGACCGCATCAAATATGGAATCGTGCAAAGATTATAGAAAGGATAAAGGAACTTGCAAAAGAGGGGAAGGATTTAAAGTATGATTCTTTAAAAGTTACTGATAGAAGCCTTCTTTATGCGATAGAAAAATATTATGGTTCTCTAGGTGCGGCATTCGAAGCGGCGGGGATACCATATAGTAGAAGGAGGATACAAAGAGGAGCAAAAGAATTGAAGATATATACGGTAAAGACAAGGTTAAGGTCAGAGAAGAATGTGGGAGATGAAATCATAGCACATGCAAAAGATGAGGGTGTAATTGTAGGAGCAGTTCATTATCCGCCTAAACAGAATGGATATATTTTTGTTGAATGTGAATCGAGAGAATCTCTTGCGAAAATTATAGTAAAAATACGCCAAGCGCAGGGGATATTGGGCGATGAAATATCAAGAGAAGAGATGCAGAATTTCATATATGGTCCTCGTGATAGCGAACTTCAGGAAGGGATGCATGTAATAGTTACTGATGGCAAGTTTAAAGGTGAGAAGGCGGTAATCAAATATCTGAACAAAATGTCAAAAAAGGTTACTATCGAACTTATCGATCAGCCTGTAGTAATACCTGTAACTATTGATGAAACCGAATGTAAACCTGCATAACTTCGTTTAGTTTATTTTTTTGTATTTTTCGTTTTATTCTTTGTTGTAATATCCCGAAATTACTTCCTCTCGGAGAAAAGTAAAAGTTCTCCTGAGAAGATGAGGAAACTAAGCAAGAAAAAAGTAAGGTAGAGCATAAGAGAGATGGAGAAGGGAGAAGAATCAGTGAGGAAGATAGCGAAGAGCCAAAGAATAAGGGCGAGATGGGCGAGAGAATTGTATAGGAGGTATGTAGAGAGAGGGGAATATCCGTATCCAAGAGAGGGAGGGAGGAAGAAAAGAAGTATAGAAGAAAGTGAAATAAAGAAAGTTATAGAGAAATTTCAAACGCCTCCATTGGAGCCTTAATATCGACGATTGTGAAACACCATTCTAAGGTTTCGTGAGAAAAATGCACCCATCTAAGAAACTAAGTTCATCAACCAACACATTCAACTCATCGAAAAATACATTCCACAATGTAGAGTTCGTTATCGATAAATACTATACAATCTATTCCAAGCCGTGGTTCAACCAATGGTACGCAAAAAGTTAGATATATTTCACGAAAACAAATCCCTTTTAATTCCGATAATTCTTATAAATATAGGTGGTACCTTCTTCGGATATTATTACTATGCATATCAACTTCAGACTTCGCCAATCTATCTCTGGCCCTTTATCCCCGATTGCCCTCTTTTTACAACCTTGCTCCTTATCTCACTCGCACTCCACAAGAAATGGCACTCTGCTTTATTCAATTTCCTTATATTCATAGGTCTTATAAAATATGGTATCTGGACTCTATTTGCCCTCTCACTTTACTACGAAACCTCATTCGGTTCTCAGCCCGAATTTACTTATGTCCTTTTTGCGCTCCATACCGCAATGGCTATACAATCTATTTTGCTATTCAATCGAATTGAACCTATTAAAAACTCACATGCTTTATTAATACTTGCATTCATGTTATCAAACGACTTCTCTGATTATTTTTTAGGCACGCACCCCTGGACACCTGGCGGAAAAGATGATATCCTCGCTATATTCACATTTATTCTTACTATCTTAGTTTGGTCTTTTTCTTTGTCCTTTTTCAATTCATATTCAAATAAGGATTATCACAAAAAGAACGAGAAATGAAGCAAACATACTCGATAGAAAATTCACAGCATGTTTTCCTATTATCTTTCTTCTCTCTAAAGTCGCACCTAAAATGCTATCGATCTGGCACCCTATAAATCCAAAAATTATGGGCAAGAATAGCATACATCCTTCTTCAGGAACTATGCCAAATGGATACGACACAACCCAATATACTAAAGAAACAAAACTAGCAGCTCCAAAGGCAGCAAACTCGCCTAGCAAGGATATTCCTCCATCTGTGCCAGGCGATACTCTCATCCTCGGATTTGTTATTAGCACAACCTTATCTGAAAAAACGCCAATCTCGCTTGCCATGGTATCTGATGCCGCAGAGGAGATGGCAGTAATAAACACCAAGCCGGTATATTTTATATCAATATAACCACCCAGGCCGCTTAAGTATCCCATAATGCATATCATCGTGGGAACCAAGCCGTTGGCCGCAACATTTATAGCACCCCTTGTCCCCTCTCTCCCCTCGGCTACCCCTCTTGCTTTCTTTGCATCATACTTGAACTTTGTTGCTATAAAAGACGCAGACATGAACAAAAGAAGCATCCCAACCCAGATTATATGACCAAAGACTCCTATAAGCATCCCTATTACAAAAGCAAGCAGACTTCCTGGCCCATCAAGGGCTTTCTTGTAGTATGTCGCTCCTCCTATTAGACAACATAGCACAAAGGTGCTCACGATTGAAACAAGGATTTCCATCTCAAATATCCTCATCTTGCTATTTCTAATCTGGCATATATTACTTACTATCGAATAATCTAAAAACAACTACTTTGTAATCATCTTCAAAGCCTTCTTGTAATCCGAGGGAGAAAGATACCCTACAAGTTTCCCCTCTTTGTCATTAACAAGTATCGCCGCAGGTGCATATAAAGTAATATCTCCCGTTCGTTTCTCAAAATCATCTGTCTTGTTCAGGATAAGTATGTTCTTATCTACTATATCTCTTGCTTCTAGCTTTGTAACGTCTTCTCCGTTTGCTATCCTTTGCATAATTACCTGCGGGTATATCACGCCTACGGGCTCCTTTGCCTTGTCCAATACAATGACTATTCCTTTCTTTAACTTAAGCAACTCTTGCGCAACTTCCTTTATGCTCGCTTTATCCCCTAATATCTTGTACTCATCTGTAATCTCAAGGTCTCCTACCTTAAGCCTTTCTTTCATCCCCTCACCCAATTCTTAATCGCTCTCTCCCTTTATCTTATTTCCTATACCAAGCCCCTACTTGTTCTGTATCTTCCATCTTGCTCAAGCAACACAACAACCGCAACTCTGAACTTCGACATGCTCATCTCAAGCGCACTCCAACATACTTTCCAATGACCGTTTTCCTTAATCGCTCTCCCTACAGGATATTTAAACTTAGACAGATACCTCTCAACTTCATCAATATTAAACGAATACTGCATCGCCTTTTCCTCGCTATCTATCGGAAATTCTATATTCCTATCTTTTTTTAACGAAAACTCCCCACTCTCATATTTCCTCTCCGAAAATAGGTTCGTTTTGTACCAAGAGAAAAATATCCTATTCTCATCACTCTTATCATGGACCACATACCACACATATGGCAAATTAGTCGATGCAGCATCCGTAACATATCCTTCTTTTCTCTTCTTTTTAATGAGATACAATTTCGCCATCACTCTAAAAACAAAATACGCAAACAAGAAAAAAACAATCGTCTTAATAACAAACTCGCTTGGCCAAAAAGCAAACATGAATACAGTTGATGAGAATGAAAAAAGTATGGTAAATGGATTTACCGCTCTCTCAATCTCAAATTTATACTCTTTATTCGAAAATGGCCAGAATATCGGCACACTCCAAGAAGTTAAAAAATCTAAAACTATATGCATAATCCCAGGCAAAAAAGCAAACCCAAAGGATTGAACGGATGTAAGAGGATACCCGCCAAATTTAGAAGATAACTGCACATACAAAAAAGAAACTATGATAGAATATAATAAAATAAAGATTATAGAATGGCTTCCCCCATGGTGCGATGCCCACTTATATTTGCTCGATAAAGGATGCAAAAATACATCTCCATCGGATATCGTCCCTGCTATCACTATATATAATACCGTCTCCAATCTAAGAGGAAAATTAAAACCCAAGCCTATCAAAAACGATACAAGTACATGCGTAAACAGATCCACACACCAAAATACATATCCACTATAATATCTTCTTCTATCAATTGTAAGTCCATCAACTATAAGCGCTATCGGTAGCAGCCTAACACTTTTATTTGGGATAGTATCCTTGAACTCTCAACTCAAAGACCGATAGTTTTATGGTCTGTTATTGCATGTATGGATATTATTGCATCGTTCGGATATGCAAAACTCGGTATGTTGAGATATAAGCCTGTACCCTTGGGGGAGGTTCAATAATGGAGGACAACAAGGAGATAACAGGTAAAATTGCGCTCGAATATGGCGATAGACGTATCGCAAGCCCCGAAATGAGAAGACTCTCTGAATTATACGATGTGGTATATGACCCGGCTTGGTTTGCAAAAACTACAGATTCTATCCTTTACTATATGTATAGAGATATTTGCCTAGACCCAAGCCATAAAGAGAAGATTCTTATGTCAAGAATGAACTTTACCATCACAAGAATCCCACCATATATGTTCGGCGACGAATACGTAAAAACTCATGGACACTATCATGGAAATGTTATCAGATCAAACTTCACCTATCCAGAAATTTTCGAAGTCCTTAAAGGCGAAGCTATCTTCTTCATGCAAAAAGTAGAAGATGGTAAACTCACCGACACTTGCTTCGTTAAAGCTAAAGAAGGCGACAAAATTATCATTCCTCCAAAATACGGACACATTACTATCAATCCAACTCAAAAAGAAATCACCGTAGGTAATTGGATGTACAAATATTCTTCTATGTACTACGAACCTATGAAAAGAACAAAAGGCGGCGCCTACTTCTTCCTAAAAGATACTATCAAAGAAAATAAAAGTTATCCTTCTCTACCTTCTCTTAGAGAACTTCAACCAATGAACTTCGAAGACCTTGGACTTGCTAAAAAAAGCGACCTTTACAGACTCATACTCACACCAGAAAAACTAGATATGCTAAAAAATCCCCAAGCCTATTGCGAAGTTTGGGAAAGAGCAGTCGGCAAAAAAATCTAAACTAACTTATCTAAACTAATTCCTAATCGTAATCTAACTATTCTCATTTATAACAATCTCATTTACAAAGAGAATTTTATAAAGAGAATTCTTCTTCTCCTATATCTATCACGGGACAGGGTCCTATAATACATTTCCCACAACGCACACACTTCTCTTTATCAATCATAAACTTACTATCTATCTTTATCGCCTTATTATTGCATCTACCTGCACATACTCCACAACCTACACACTCATGCGCTCTTATTATCAGATTCTTTACTAATTCTAACTTGCCCTTAATCTCATTCTCGTCTTTTCCTCTTATTACCATCGCACCTTCTGGATATACCTCTACTTCTCTTCTATCCCCAACGCTTATCGAACCCGTGCTTTTATCTATCTTTACTTCACCTATTACATTCAAAACATTCTCTACTCTCTCAATATTCAAACTCTTCGAAAACGCACCTTCTACAGATATACCCAATACACATGGCGAATACCCTTCCTGCGCGTAAAACCTCATCCTTTCATCTACTTCCTCTTTCCTAATTCGATATTCTCCCGATACCTCTATCACACCCTTAGGCACTTTTTTCCATCTCCATAATCCATACTTTATCCAATTCTCCTTAAAACCTTTCTTATCACCATACTCTCTTAACCTTTTCTCCCAGTCTTCCCACTTCTCTTTCTCATACTCACGCACAATCTCATATTCTCCAATACTCGACGCAGGACACAACCAACACCCTATCCTCTCTAACCCTCTCTCATACCATAAATTAAAATCCAAGCCGTGTTGAAATATATACAGCCAAACATGCAACGCATTCCAAGATTGTATCGCACTTGCACCAATTTGCCCAGATACCCATGGATTCCTCCATACTCTACCTTTCATCGCACGGCTCTCTGACTCATATCTCCTCTGCCCTATAAACGACAACACACCTTTATTAAAATGTTTGCTTATCATCTTCGTCGTAGGTCCTAACTTACATACCTTACAGCACCATCTATAATCCCTACCCGGAGGTCCAAAATATGGATAACTCTTTTCAAATTCTCCTTCTGCACTCTCGACAACTAATTCCAAGCCGCTCTCTTTTACTACCCTATGCACATTCTCCACGGTCTCCCGAAACTCCAAGCCTGTATCCACAAAGAGCACTTTAGGATTTATTTTCATCTCAAGCAAAAGATTCAAGGTTACTAACGAATCCTTACCCCCCGAATATGAAACTGCGACATCCAAGCCCTTGCTCACATGCTCGCATACTACCTTACCTATAAACCTACTAGATTCACTTACTCGCTTCTCTAGACTCCTTACATTCGCTTCAACCGCAGAACTCCACATCTTTATCCATTTATCATCTTTTACTTCTCTTAGTTTAATATCTAATCCTTTTTCACTCATCCTTGTAGGTTTCAATATCTTTTCACTACCGTCCAAGCCCTTGTCCCTACACCTTACCGCTATCCCTCTCTTACGCATGCGCATATCTTCACTGCTCGATTTCGCACTGCCAACCGCAAGCGCTTCTCTTCTCCTCGTTAGAACTATTACCTCATCCCCAACCTCTATCCCATCTGCACACTCTATTACTCCCGGATTTAATGCACTACCCCCTTTCAATATAGGCTCTATTGCACCATCATCTACAACAATCCAGCCCTTGCTCGCTTCCTTGCACAATCTCCTCGCAGTCTCTAGCCTCGCCTGATATCTCCAGCCTCTTCTTAGGTCATACACTATAGAACCAATCACCAAGCCGTCTATTATCACCTCATCCATCTTATCAAGCGATGGCGAATTGTTCAGCACTACTATCTTATCCTCAGGTATGAGAAAAACTCCCAAGCCTGAGCCAAACGCTCTATCTACACTCTCTCTTATCCTTTTGAGTTCAGTAGGAAACGCAGGCTTAACATCGCCCGGCGGCGTATATTTCACTTCTAAAGTTTGCGAATTGCATATCCCACATTCTCTCTCATCTAAAACAGGAAGGTTGCATTCCCCGCACCATCTTAATACCATTTCTCCAAGCCGAACTATACTCATTTTACTCATTCATGTTATTGCACATCTTATTATTATACTTTGTATTAATGCTAAATTAACTAAACTAATAACAAAATATCATAGAAAATTATCCTCTTAATTTTAATCAAACTCTAAATCAGGACCACTCTGCCTCTTCCTTTCTTTCTTCTGCAAATTTTGTAATTCTTCTTTCGGCACATCTAATACTTTTTTATCTACAATCTTTTCTTCGCTCAATTTATCATCTTTTACCAATACCTTTTCTTTATCTTCTTCTTTCTCTCTCTTTTCTTCATCTTTTTCATTTATTTTTGTCTCTTTCTCTTCTTCCTTAGTTTTTACTTCCTCGCGTTTTTCCTCTTTTAATCTTTCTTCTTCCTTCCCTTTCTTGCTCTTCCTTCCGCGCCTACCCTTTCTTTTTTCGCCCTTATCTTTTACTTTCCCCTTCTCCGCATCAGTCTCTTTCTTCTCAATTTCTGGATCTCCTTTATTCTCATCTTTACTTTCATCCTTGCTCTCCTCTTTTATCTCTTCGAATACCGCCTCGTTCTCTGTTTCTCCACCTTGGATTAATTTCTCCAATGTATCCTTATCCACAACATTCCCATCTTCATCAAGCAATTCAAAATCTTCTTTATGCTCTTCCTCGTCTGCTATCACAAATATGGGTCCCTCATCTGCTTTACTCGTATCCACCGGCTTGGCAGATTGTATCTCCATCTCGCTAGGTTGCTTAACCTCTCCTTCTTTTGTAGCCACTTCTGCAATCTTTCCACTTTCTGATACCGATACATCTTTAGGTTTACTGCTTTCTATATTAGGTTGTTCTATCTCGCTCTTCATTTCAGTAAGTATCTCTTCAACTCCTGCCTCAATTTTCTCAGGCAATTTGGCAGGCTTATACTCAGTTACTGGTTTCATTGTTGAGGGTTCTATCACTGCAGGCTCCTCATCCCCCACAGGCGCAGGTTCGTCTATATCTGATTTCTCAAGATTCTCAGGTAATTTCTTTCCTTTCATATCCGAAGGCTCTATCCAACTTGAAAGCCGAGATTTCCCATTTTCTGCCTTCAGTGGTGTTGTTTGAACCTTATTTTCTACTGGTTTTGTTACACACTCATCTGATTTTACGTTTGTTTCATTTGCTTTCACTCCCGGCTGAACTTTAAACTTAGTCATAGTTTCATTTATTATCTCTTCTACCATCTGTGTTATTTCTCGCTCTCTTTTCTCTGTGGCTTTAAGAACCTCTCCTGTTGCAGCTAACCTCGAAACACCAGTCAACCAATCGACTACAAGCAACCTAACCTGGTCCTCAAGTTCTACTATCGTCTTCTCTTTCTCATGCTGAAGTTCTTTCAACTGGTCAACTGTGTTCTTCAACGCCGTTATCCCTGCTTTAACCTCGTCTCCTACCTTCATAATTCCTTCAGAAGCAGCAGGATTTAGTTTTGATATCCTTTCATAATTCTTTAGGATGTTCTCAAACATCTCTATCTTTGATGTGTAATCATTAATTCTATCTTCTATCGTGCTATCGTGAAGTAACTCCTCATGTTTATTGTAAAGTGGTATAAGTGCATTCGTTATCTCAGGGTCGAACTTTACTGACCTATCTATTACTCCAAGGGTAATTACCCAATTCCTCATCTTCTTCGATTCTTCTGTTTCTAAAACTTCAATTACCGGCTTGGCAACTGGTATTTCCGTCTTCTTCATTTCAATAAGTGCAACCAGCGCATCGTCTGCATTCTTGCACTGCTTAAACACCCTCGAATAATCCTTTGCAGCAAATGCCTCCTCTGCATCTTTTATAATCGCCTTTATCTCGCCTACCTCTATCCCCAATGCTTCTGCATCTTCTAAAAGGTCATGAGTATGCTTCAAGGCAAACTTCGAAGTTACAAGATAATTCTCAAAACAGAATATGTTCTCATCTATTGACGACGCTACTATATACGTCCCTTTCGCAGAAATGGACACACCATATATCTTCGTCTTTGCATTATATTTCCAAAGCGTCTTCCCTGTTATGCCATTAAAACAATGCACAAATCCATCATCAGAACCATGAACTACATACTCTCCACTACTCGAAATCGCAACTCCCCAAATCGGCGATTCTGATTTATACTTCCACATCACCTGCCCAGTTCCTCTATCCAAAAAATACAGAAAGTT
>Ga0207433_10007493_pt1 | contig 18240 bp, 8 predicted proteins | sample YelNatPaOPGAMG01_FD_187559 | JGI IMG/M metagenome (GOLD analysis project Ga0207433, IMG submission 187559) | Hot spring thermophilic microbial communities from Obsidian Pool, Yellowstone National Park, USA - OP-RAMG-01 (SPAdes) (version 3) | ecosystem: Environmental > Aquatic > Thermal springs >... | reverse complement strand
GAGCGAGTTTACCACATTATTTGTGTAGGCCAAAGCACCCGTCTGGTCCCAAAACAGTACCGGCATCTCGATCATGTTGGGGCTAGGCCTCGTGCGGAAGGTGACCGTTTGGTCGGCTTCGGTGGTCAATCCCGCGTCCCACCAGTCACGTAGTACATAGACGGCACCGGACTCGGACACGAAGTCCGCCTGGCGTGACCCGCTCCCGTCGGCATGCCATGTGGATTCGCCCACCGCTCGATAAAACAGATTGAACTCATCGGCGCTGGTGAACTCGAGTCGCCATTCAATCTCTGTGCCATACTCGTAACGGCGATCCCTGCAATCCAGATATCCGGCGTGCCTGAGCAGCCCCACCGGAGCGCCGTTGCTTGAAGTCGGTTGGGTGACCAGCGACGTAAGATCGAGTTGGCTCCGCACGGCAAGAAGCTTGTCGCTGTACCCATCCGGCTTGAAGTTGTCCGTTCGGATGTCGACACTGTGATCTTCCCCACGAGCGAGACTTGTAAACTCCGTGCCATACGATGGGTCGCAGATCCGATTTCCGAAATGCGTTCTTATGTCTGACAGACTACAACGCGTGTCGTCTTCTAGCGCTCCCGTTTTTGTGATTCTAACGCGTTGGTGATTGCCTTAATGGCATAATAGGCGTGCACGTGTTCTGGCATCGGGAAGCTCCAGTTGTACGCACGCTTATAGTCTTCAGGCGGCGCCCGGCTGGCGCGCATGATCTTCTCTAGATACGGGACTGCATCTCTTGCCGCAGCACCGCAAGTACTGAGTGCCCTGATGGCTTCGATCCGCCGCGCGGTATTGGGACTCTGCAACTCGCGAATCAGCCATTTGACATGTTCCTCAGGAGAGTCGCCAACCTGTACCAGCAACCCATGGCCAAGAGCAGGGGGGATCCAACCTGCTTGCAGGCTTCGCCGGAGCACGAAAACCGTACGCCGGTCACGCGGCGCCAGGCGGATCATGTCATTTACGACCAGGGGCACGAATACTGTTGGGTCATGTTTGGCAAACTCGGCAAAGAGGTCATCAACGGCCTTATCAAGCGTGTCCTTTTCCATGCCAGGATGTACCTTCCGGAAACGCGCCAAAGCCTCTCGCATTTCTGGGGTTATTGCTTGTGTAGGAGATCCTCCTCTTGTTTGCGCGAATCTCACAAGAGGCATGTGTTCGTCGGCAGCACATGTGAAGATCACAGTCAGTACAACTACTTGCATGCTCATTGCAGGGCTTGCTCCTGTCTGTGTGGAATCCGATATTGCCAATATGTGTCCTCGGTTATTGGTAGGTGCAGACCAAGTCGGACGTGGTGCTGGGATCGCCGTCACTCACCGGTAGTGGTGTAAGCCGCATCTCATTCCCCACAACAATGATAGTGCCAGCAAGCGCTGCATCCTCGTAGTCTTTCAGATCTATGAATGGCCCCAGGCCGTAGCTCGGATCGTAGTACCTAGCGTTTGCCCAGACAATGTAATGGTTGGAGAAGCCCGCCGGTGGATTAGGTGATGTGCCTTGACCAGGTACGCCGGGCGCATCAGCCGCTTGGTTGGAATTAGGATCAGGAGTTGTGGCTGACGAACCATCAACCCCTGCGTCCAGATCGATGATAAGTTTCGGATAGCTAGTGCCACTCGTCGCCCAATTCTTGATGGCGAAGCCATGGAACTGCTGCTTTATCCTGACAGCTATGATCTGCGTAGAGTGCCCGTTAATCGCCCCTATCCCCTGAGCGTCCAGCACGTCGCGCATGAATTCAGCCCACGCATGGCATTGGCCATTTCGGTTTGCAAGTAGATCGGCGGTTCCGGTCCATGGGCACCGGCTGGGATCATTGAAGTCGTCATCAATCCCAGGATCATACATGCTGTTGCCGTTGTTATCTCGAAAACCGTAGTAGGTCAACAACTGCCCGTCAGCACGTTTGACATCTAGCGTACTAAACGAGTCCGACCAAATCTCGGCAAGAACCATGGACTCATCTACACCAACTGTTCCTCCTGCACCATCTGCTGCTTGGCATCCTACGTACAGGCAGGTCTCAAACGGGGCGGCAGTCAACGGATCGTCCCAGGTGACGTAGGCCGTGTTGACCGAGCTGCCGACGTCGAGCCACGGGCCGCCGTCCAGCGATACCTGCCAGTTGAGCACAATCTCCGTGTTGCGGATCACGTCGGGAATCGCCTCAGGCGAGTTGAGGTTCATCGCCACGATCTGATCCCCACTGATGGTGGCCGCAGTTTCCGGCAGCGTGATTGTCTGAGCGCCTATCGTACCGTTGGCCCGAACCATCACGCTGGTAACTCCCAGGTTGCCCAGTAGTCTTATGTCGACCTGTTCTACCCTCACGTGCACAGCGCCATGCGGGCCGCTCCGCGTGTAGCAGACCGGCAGGCGATGGTCGTCCGGGGCTCCTTGCAAAGTGCCATCCGGACTCGGATCGACCCATTCGACGTCGTCGTACACACCACCGGTGTCACGGGTAATGTCGTGCTTGCGAGCAGCATCGGTTGCTTCCAGGTCCACGCTGGCCAGACCGAAATCAATGACGGTAAAGACCACCGTGTCGCTGGCGAGAACCTGGCCGCTTGACCCTGACAGTTCCCAGGTGACCCACTGGCGGCCAGTGGCGATTCCCTCCACGTACACACTGCCCGGGAACGGGTCGCTGGTGGTCCCAGCCGGAATCATCCACTCGTACTGGTTGTATCCTGTACCTTGGACGGTCGCGCCGTCCGGAAGGTTCCGCAATTGGTCGCCCCAAATGCGCAGACCGTCGCTGGCAGTCAACCGAAGCGCGCAGCCGTCGAGTCCATCGTAGCTGACAAGCCCGAAGTCGAGGATCACCTGAGTCAAATCGTCGTCCGGCTGGGAATACACCAGCGGGTTGCCGGAAGCGTCCACCTCGTCCATGTCACTTTGGTTGTTACCATTGTCGTCATCGTTGTTCAGAAGGACGATCTTGCCCGGTTCATTGGCTTGATTCTCAACCTCCTCCTCATGATCGCTGCGGTTGATCGTGCCGGTGTTGTCGCTGTCGGTGTCGATGTCCACCGAGGGGATGATGGTCAGCACCGAGGTACGGTGATCCTGGACGCCGTCGGCCGGGTCGTCGTTGGGATCATTGTCGTCCGGTAGCGGCGTCCACAGGCCCGTGTTGTTCGGGTGCATGAGCACCAGGTTGCCCGACCCGTCGTCGCGGAACTCGAACGTCTCGGCAATCCCCGAGTGGGGATGCACGGCCACGATGAAGTTGTCGCCATACCGGGCATCTTCAATGGCCAGGTACGCCTTCTTCATCCAGTGGCTGTTGGGTGAGGGGCCTTCGGTGGTGAAATCGAGGCTGAAACCCGGAAGCCCGCCGCCGGCCGCTACGAGCGAGGCGGCGTTGTCGCGGATCCCGTGACCGGTATTGGCCGGTGGAGCAGACGGAACGTTCGCTACGGTGTTATCCGGATCGAACCAGACCAGGTGGACCGTGCCGACCATACCTTCAGGCACCGGAGCGCCCAGCTCGACTTTCACTCGCACCGTGTTGTGGTCGATCGGCTGCGGAACGACCGGATGCTGGGCGTAGTCGGGATAGACCAGATAACCGTCCTCGCCGGTGGTGAGCTTGGCCACGCCCGTGGAGGTCCCGTAGTCGGTCACCTCGATTTCCCGCGACCAGGAAACCGGATCCCACTCCACGAGGCTTACATACGTGACCGCCACTCGAGGTTGGTCGGCGTTGTACACCACCTGGGGATTGCCCGCCTCGTCGAGCGTTGTCTGGCGGTGGAGGCCGACAGCGGCCGTGTTGAGCGTTTCGAAGTAGATGTTCTGGCCGCCGAAGGTGACAACGGGGTTTACCACTATTTCGCCCGTGGCGCTGGGAGTGCCGTAGGCCCAACGCTCGCGGCTCGAATCAACTGTTACCGAGGCGAAGGACCAATCGGCGGCGGTCACGAGCCCGTCGAACGTCGTTTGCGGCAGCCAGCGGTAGTCGTTACACTGCCACAGCAAGGCCCAATCGTCGCCGGAATCTTCCGGGGCGTCCCAGGTCGTTTCGCCCCAGGCCTGCTCCTCGACCGTGTAACCCTCCACGGCCACTACATGGACCAACACCGTCCAGGCGACCGGCAGCCCCTCGGCATCCTTGCCCACGACCGTGACGGCCGTCAGGCCGGCGGCGGTAGAGCCTTGTGGGACCGAGATCGTCAGGCTGCCGCCCTCCAGCGAGGCCGCCACCAGGGCGTCGGGCCCCTCCGGTGCCCGCAGGGCGTGGCCCGAGCCGGCCCCGCTCGGCACACTCACCGTCACCGACTGATCGCCGCTTTGATCCGTGTCGTACAGATCCAGGACCACCACCCCGGGCATCTCCGTCTTGTCGGGCCGCGGGCCGCCGGGTGGCGGCGTCGTCAAGTTGGCCAGTTCCTCGATGGCGTCCTCCAGATCTTGATTCAGCCGACCGCGGTCGCGCCAGGCTCCCCACTCGGCGAACACCGCGTTCTGGGGCAACTCGGGGGACCCGTTGCCGTGGATGGCGTTGGGCTCCCGGTAGCTGGTCAGCCCCACCGCTCGCGCCGCAGCGGGAGCCTCCGGGAGCGTGCGGAACGGGCCCAACTGCGGGCTGAGATCGGCGGCGGCAGCCAGCGGCGAGGGTGCGGTGAGCCCGCCGGTGGGTAGCCGACCGATGGTGCTGTTGGCCGAAGTATCACTGGTACGACCGATGGGAACGTAGGTCTCGAAACCATACAGGCCGCCGCCGCAGCCGCACCCGCAACCTTCTCCCAGGCCGCCGTTGAGCTTGCCAGTCTGCGTGGGATAGACATAATCGAAGGCATAGGGTGAGGTATAGGTCGGCCAGCGGAAGCCGATGTAGTCAACCCACTCGTCATAAGAACTTCCGCAACCGCAACCACTGGCAGCGCCGGTTACATGGTTGTCGATTCCACCGCTGAGGGAATAATCATCGGTAGCCGAATCGTAGGACTCCGACCAGCTTCCGGTCCAGGAATAGTTGTCGCTTTCCGAACTGCCTTCTCCACACCCGCAGCCGCAACCGGAGCTTGAGTAACTGGTGGCCTTCGAACCGCCGCCACCCCCGCACCCCGACTGTTCGTAGGAGGTAAAGCGGTCCGTCCAGAGGGTGGACCAGGCCGAGTCGGAGAATGCGTGACGTTTCGTCAACTGGTTTTCCCAAGAACTGTTCTCCGACCAGGAGGCATGCTCGCTATACGAGTAGCCGCACCCGCTGTAGCTGTAATCGTCCTGGTAGTTATGTACATGAGAGCCGCTGGTAGTTTTCGTTGTCTCGGCATCGGCATCGTAATCGACCCCATCGTAATGCCAATCAACGCTGCGCGTTTGCTCCAGATGAACGTCGCCCGACTCATCGAGGGTGATCGTGCCGTAGCCGCCGGCATACGAAGTGGCGCCCGTCTGACCGTCGTAGTCGAAGTCCTTGGTGAGAGTCTGGTTTCCGTGGCCGGCCATGTCGAAGGCGATTTGGCCGTTTGCGGTGATGATGAAGCCGATCGAATGGTTATTTGTTTCAACAAGAGACTCGCTGTAGTTCTTCACGCCCTGAAGCGTGGCCAACCCTTGCCTGACATCGAACTGGTAGTTACCCGATCCTTCGATGGTGTGATCGGCATAGAACAGACCACCACCTTCCCCGGAGACGCTAGTGAATTGCCAGGCGGTCGAAGACGTACCCTGCGGTTTGGCTTCGCTGAAGGTCAAGCTGTAGAGCCACGTGTCATCACTGCTTTCGGTCTCTGTTCCGGAAAGCGTGGTGCCTCCTATAGGCGCGCCGGTCCAATCGCGCTGGCGCTGGTGGTCCACGTGCCATGTTTCCTGGATCGTCCCTGCACCGCTGCCCGAGACGGCCCACCCGGCGCTGTCCCAAATGCCCGGAGAGGGAATGCCGCCGTCGCACCCGCAGCCGCTCGACAAACTGGTGGGACCGTCGTAGATCGTTCTCGGGGCAACACTCTCGTGGCTTGCAGGTTTGGAGTAAACGAGATTGCGACTCGTTTCAAATTCCTCGGCACGAGAATAGTTGATCGTTCCATCGTACGCCGGAGAGCCTCCTCCACAACCGCAGCCACAACCACAGCCGCAGGACGCTTCAGGGGTGTAGGTGCCACATCCCGTGGAGCTGTCATCGATCGATTCACAGCCCGTCCCGCTGTAGGTGTAGTCCCAGCGGCTGTTGACCCGATCGAATTCTTCCTCGATCGTGAGTGTTCGCGCGAAGGAGCGATCCAGCGTCCGATTGGAGGATCCTTCCATCTGCTGACCGTCGTAAGTGATGTTTTCGGTTCCGGAGGTCGTTTCGCGGGCAGAGTAGTCATTCCAGAACCGCTCGATGCCGCTGCCGTCGGCGAGTTGCCAGACCTCCACCCGATCCAGGTAATAATCCTCATGGTCCAGGGTCGACTCCTCTGGTACGACGGCCCATCGCTCCCTGCGCGAAGTGGACCACCCGTCGGTCTCGTCGAATTCAATGGTCCGCTCGGTGACGCCCGGCTCGCAGCCCGAGGACGCCTGTTGGGGAGTGTCGGTCCAGCGGCGCGTGGTCATCTCCCTTGAGGCGGACTCGTCCAGCCATCCCGATTCGTGTCGCCAGAAATGGGCGGCACCGGAGCCGCACCCGCAGCCACATCCGCAGCCCGTGGTCTCCTGTACCAAGGTGAACGATATTCCGGTCTCTTGGCGGAAGCTGCTTTGATCGCTGTCTTCCCGCTGGAAGGTCACTTGACCATAACCGCAGCCACTATCTCCGAATCCGGCATAGAAATCCTCGATCTGGCCGGAAGCGCTGCTGGCGTTATCCAGCCTCAGAAGAGCCCGCTCGATGGCCGTGCCTGCCAGGATGCCCGGCTGGTTGGGATCCTCCCAGACAAAAGCGTCCCACCGGTACCAGTAGAGGCCGTCGCGCTGGGTAATCTGGCCCGACATGGGCCCCTGCGTGTACTGGCCGCTAGACGTGTCGCTGTAGTAAATCCATTCCGTATTGTATAGCACCGGAGTTACATCGGTTACCTGCCACATGCGGTCTGCGGGTTCGTAGTCGGTGATCACCGCATGGCCGCCCCCGATCCGCCCGAATTCCACGATCGAGCCGTCGATGCTCCAGCTCTGATAGTCGGCCCCGCTGCCGCTACTGCCGCTGATCGTGTAGGTCCCCGCGCCGTCATAGGACCGCCCGCTCGATTCGGCTTCGATTTCCTTGCCCGTGCCCGCCGTCAGAACCCAAACCGATTGGCCCTCGATTTCGGTCAGCGTGCGAGTACCGGCAAAGTCGTACAGTTTGAACTTGCCCTCGTACATTCCGATGATGCCGCTCACCGTCCCTCCGGTGATCGAGCGTGAGTATTCCATGTCATCCGTCGTCGTATTGACGTAGCGGTAGCCCGACTCGCTAAATTCTTCCGTGCCGCCATTGACCCACTGGCCGGAAGCATCCACCGTGGACTCCACGGTCCGGTGGGACCAATACAGCTCCACCACCCCCTCATCCCAGCAACCCTCGATGACCTCGTCGTCCTCAGGCCCGGGGCCGTTGAGAATCGTCTTGACGTAAGTGCCGGAGGCAATGTCCCCGAACTCAGTGGACTCCAAGACCTGCATCTGGGAATAGCCGCTGCTGAGCACCCACACGTCGTCCTCGGGGTCCTCGGGGTCGCCGATGTCAAAGGTCTTCGTATATTCGTACGAGTCCTGGTAGCTGTACTGAGACGATTCACTCCATGCTCCCTGGCCGCTCCGCTCCAGCTGAATGCCGCCGGAACTCTCGAATGTGCTGATCGTATAGGTACCGCTGTGGCTACTGTTCTTGGTACTGGTCGTTTCGCCCGACAGCGTCATCGCGCCGCCGGCCAACACCCCCGACAAGAAAACCATTTGATACGCTTCCGTTTCGGTGGTTTGCGTTTGGGAGACCGTGTCGGTCCCCCAAGAGTCGGTCCCGTCGGCTGCGGTACGGATGGCCTCCTCGGTGGTGGCCTGCGTGCTCCGCGTCCCAGTCCTGACGGAATCCCATACGCCGCCGCGGAGTACCGAAAATGCCGTGTACTGGTGGACCTGCGTGGTCTGACCGGTTTCACGGACGACTTTGTCAGCCTCAGGCCATGAAGCCCATGTCGCATCCTCCGCCGTCGTCAGGCCGGTGGCGGGTGACGACGCCTCGACAACCGGTCCTTCGACTGGCAGCGAGGGCGTACTCGTCAATTGGTAGTCCGCCGTAAGGATCTCACTGCCGCTCTCCTGCCGCGTGCCTTCGCAGATCCACTCGTCCTGCTCCGGCAGGAAGGAATAATCGAAGCGCGTGATCACGAACGTGGCCAAGCGTTCGGATGTCTCCTCGCCCCCCTGGAGCATCTGACCGTCCTGAGTCTCGCTGCGAGGGCTACTGCCTACCGAATCCGTCTCCAAGACCTGGTTGTGAATCTCGAGCGCGCGGGCCGCATCGGCCGAGCCGGCGGCCTGATAAGCGACGATCGTGGAGTCGATGCTCACCGTATCCACGCGACCACTGAAGCGGGCTTCGGCGATGTCCACAGTGCCGGCAACCGCGGACGGCACGCTGCTTGTGTCCAGTGCGCGTGACGTGTAACAGTACGACACGACACCGTCCACCGCAAAGGCGTCGATCCGCGTGATTCGTTCTCCGAAATACCGGCTGCCGAGCGAGTGGAACGAATAAGAGCAGTAGACCAATTCGCTGTAGTACCAGTTGCCTTGCGCGTCCTCCGCCGAGGCCACCTCGCAACTGACGGTGATCACACCGGTTCCCTCGCCGGCATCCCTTGTCACCGCAGGCAAGCAGCCGATGGGGAAATCCCAGGAAAACGATCCCACGAAGTCCCCTTGCAGCGAAGGCACAAACATCGACGTTGGATCAACCTCCCATTGACACGCCCGCAGGATTTCTCCCCCGTCCACCGTCTTTGCGGCCGAATACGCATCGAAAACAGCCGCCCGCGAGCCCGTGGGGGCAAGTGCGCCTACTGCCGGACTTGCCCCGGGATCGAACTCGGGCAAGACGGGAATGACAACCGTGGCGATCTGCGACGCCCGCCCGTCCAGAGTGCTCACCGCGCACGTGAACTCGTCGAACCCCAGGAACCCCTTCTCGGGACGATAAGCGAAACTCCCGTCCTCCTCGAGGGTCAACGAACCGTGCCGCGGGCCGGTATCCAAGGAGACGACCAGCCGCTTCCCTTCGGTGTGATGGGCACCGTTGAGTGCGTTTCCGAGAAGCTCCGATTGCCGGTGTGGGTACATGGGGAACCAGCCGCCCGCAGGCGAAATACCGCCGGCCGTCTCACTGCCAATGGTGCGAACCGGGTCAGGTGACGTTTGAAGGAAATCGGCCGAAGCGTCAGGAGACAACTCGATGCCTCCTGGCTGGAGAAGCAGGCCATCGCCAACGGAGGGTTCGTCCGAGAGCGTAATCGAGGACATACCCCCAAGAGGTCGACCGTTACTGCGGTGTAGTGCAACGTCGGCGCCGGTTCGATCACCAATCGTCGGCCCTATTGCACCCGGGGCGGCAATCGCTGGGGGACCAGCGGGTACGCCGCCGGTTGCCGGTGACGCTCCGGCCGCAGGGGAAGAAGCTCGCTCGGGAGTCGCTGCCGACGACAGGGAAGCTGCCGGGGTAGGCCCGTCGTCGGACAAGGTCACAAGCGGGCGTGCGGAGGGCGCTATCGGCTTCGCGGCATGCCGGGCAAGCGGACTGCCGCTCGAAGTGCTGGATGCGCTCCCGGTTTCTCCACCACCCACCCCATCTGCCCGAAGAGATGGCACAAACCAAGAGCTGCCCCAGGCGGCGGCCGCCGGGACACGAAAACCCCCGCCTAGCCCCGCAGAGCCACCAAGGCCCAGGCCCGCCATCTGGACCGAAAACCCTTCACCCAATCCGAATTGCAAGGGACGGCCCACTTCGGCAGAGCCAGCCGAGACAAAGAGACTTTGCGCATCGTCAACCGCCCTGGCCGGACCGCTCCCTTGCCGGCCCTCGAAATAGGACCGCCCGTCGGCACTCGTGTCCAGCGATTTGGAACGAAAGACGGAGAGCAAGCTTCGCCGCTCGTGCGAATCCCAGGAGAACGCCTCAGCCGGTGAGGCTCGTTTGCGAGGGCCGCTCGTCGCCCCATCCGTGTCTTCGCTGTAAAGGGCCGCCCGGCCCGTGTCGTCGAACAAATCTCCCAAGAGAGCCAGCCCGACCACGCCCAACACCGACGAGCTGACGGGAATTCGCTTTTCCAGCAACTCCAGACTGAGCCGCTTCGTGCGACCCTTCGCACTCCCCGAGACGCAGCGGCGCCTTCCGGCTACCGTGCGGATGCTTCCAAGTGTCCGCATAGTCTCTGCCCTTCCTAAAAAGCAACTCGATCATCCGCTCCCAGCTAACGTTCCGACGGGCCACCGCCGGGCCGTCACGTTGCGGCGGCCATCGCGGCACCTGCCGCCGGAGTTCTCTCCATCGCACTTTCGAAGAAACGCTCGTACTGGCCGATCACCCGCTGGTCGTCGAACACCGCCTCGGCCCGCTGGCCGATCCACCGTACCAGGTGCTCGCGGTACTCCGGCTCGGTGCCGATCCTGACCGCCTTGGCCACGTACTCGTCTCCGTCCCATACCACCAATTCATCCTCCATTCCCATCCGCCGGTACAGGCCCGCGGCATAGCACTGCACGGCCAACGGCCCCGGCTGCGTGAGCACCGGGACACCCATCGAAAAGGCGTCGTAGGCCGTCAGGCAGCTGGCGTATACAGGCGTATCGAGCACCACAGTGGCCAACCGCAGCAAACGATAGTATTCCGCCACGGGCATCGCCGACCGGAAATAAACCCGCCGAAACACGACCCCCAAGTTCCCCTCCATGCGGCGGCGGAGCTTCTCCGCCAGCCGCCCGTCGGGGCCTGCCAGCAGCACGACAAACCCCCGCGGGTCTGCCTCCAGGATGTCGCGGAGAAAGAAATCGAACTGCGGGCAATATTTCGGCAGCCGGTGGGGGCAGAAGTAAAAGGCCCCCTCTCCCGGCAACCCGAAGTGGCCCCGGCCGACGTCTTGCGGCATCGGTTGCCGCGACTGGAACATGGGGAACGTCTCCAGCAGAATCAGCCTCTCGGTATAATGCTGGGCCGAATCCACCGCTTCTTCCGGGCATTCCATCCAAGGGGAAGAGATGTAGTAATCCACGGCCCGCACGCCGCTGGTGCCGTGAGAACCGCAGGAGACGCATTGAACCGGGGCCAGCCGGGCCATGGGCAGGAAATAGCTCCAGGGATCGGGGCCGACCTTCCAGTGGTAAATGATGTGACACCGTGTCTCCCGGACGGCCTCCACCGCCTGATCGAACCGCCGGGGAAAACTCACGTAGCGGACATCGTCGCGGGCGATTGCGGCTCGAAACCGGCCCACTGCCCCCTCCGCGCAGAAGATCGCCACTTCAAAGCGGTGGTCCAGCCCGGCGACGATCTTCGACATGCCGCGCAAGAAACCCCCTTCGTGCCCGGCGGTGACCAGGAAACCGACGCGGATCTTACGACCCCCGCCCGGCTGCAAAGCCCGCTGAGGGAATGCCGGCTCGAACCGCGCCGAGAACAGCTCCTTGATCTCCCGGCAACAGCGCCCCAGATGCGGCAGGTTGAACGAAGGGGTGTAACCATCGAAAGGGAGCACCCGCCAATCCAAAGAAACCTTCTCTTCGAGGGCTTCGAGCAAGCCTTCCTGAAGCCCCTGCCAGTACTGCTCGATATCCTCTTCGCAATCAAAGACCGTCGGGCACACCCCCAGGTACTTCCACCTCCAGATCGCCCGCTCCGGACACAGCAAGGCGGCCCTGCGGTAGGTCTCCTTGGCTGCCTCGACCTCTTCCAGCTTGGCATGGACCGCGCCTAGGGCCAGATGAAGCTGTACATCCTCGGGCCGGCGGGCAATCGCCTCCTGGAACGCATCCTTTGCCGCCTCGAACTGGTTGGCTGCCGCCAGCGTCTCCGCCAGCCGCTTGTGGCCGCCGGGGTACTCCGGGGCAAGCTCCAATCCGCGACGATACTGCGCCACCGCCTCGGCGGCACGCCCACAGGCCTGATAGAAGTCGCCGAGCCAGAAAGTCGCGTCCGCATGGTGCGGGTTCAAAGCCAGGGCGCTTCGCAAGGAGCGTTCGACAAGCTGGGGCGCGAGATGCAGAAGGTACTGCACATGGCCCAGATTGGCCCAGGCGTCGGCATAGTCTTGATTCCTTTGCAGGGCCCGATGAAACGCCGCTTCCGCCTGCCGATACTCTCCCACTTCCTTGAGCAAGGCCCCGTAGTTGTTCCAGTAAACCGCCTTGCTGTCGCAAAGGGTCAGCGACCGTTCCAGTTGCTGCCGCGCAGCCGGATAGTCTCGCCGCACAAGACTGATGACCCCCAGAAAATGCCAGGCCCCGGCGTGATTCGGCTCATGATCCAATATCCGCCGATAGGTCCGTTCAGCAGTCTCCAGATCGCCCCGCTGATGGGCGCCAAGCGCCTCTTGGAAAGCTCGCTCAGTTTGGTCGGCTGATGCCTCCTTCGGCACCTCTTGGCGAAAGCCTTGAGGACTGCCCGCCGTTGGCTTGGCGTATCCCAACCTTTCCGCCAATGGTTCCACCCATTGGGCGATCGCCTCGTAATACGGGGCGGCCAGTTCTTCATCGGGAATCGGCCACCCGCCGGGGTTGCTGGCCAGGGCATCCCGTGACAGTTGGACCCCCAGGTACTCCTCTAATTCCCCGAGCGCAACTGCGCCGCCAATCAAATCCTCGTAACGCACAAAGTGCGCCCCAAGTTCCTCCGCGTGCTCCAGGAAACCCGCGGTGAGTTCCGCCCAGTTCCGGGCAAAATGTTCGGGCGTCACAGGACGATCCGGCCAGCGGTGAAACCAACGCACGCCGCGCCTCTGGCTGATCGTCCAATACGAGCGAAAGGCGTGATAGGGGTTGCGCGTGAGGAAGACCAACTTCGCCGGGGGAAAGAGCCAGCGGAAGAAAAAGGCGTGATCGGCCGACAGCCGCACCGTCTTCATCCCCCAGCGGGCAAATCCCGCCTCCGCGGCCGGTTGGGCAAACAGCCTCTCGAAGAAACCCACATAAGCCCGCACCAGGTCTTCCGGCGACGGATATAGGTTCTCGATCGGCCCGCACGTCCGCTCGACTCGCCCTTGTCCGCGAAAGAAAAAGGATTCCTCCGGCCAGAAACCGGTGATCCTTCGAAACAGGTCGGGCACCGAATCCAGAAGACCTCCTTGACCGAAGGGCTCACCCCAGATCAGACAATCGCCGGAGAGCATCCTCTGCAGAAGAGTTGATCCGGTACGCCACCCCGCAGCCATCAGAAAAATGGGCGACTGGTGGCTCGGACTTCTCGCCCCGGGCCAGCGCCGCTGGAAGGCCTCTACCCCTGCCCGCAATGTCGGGACCCTCGATATGCCCTCCTGATGTGCCCCTCCACCGCGAGACGCTCCCTCCTGGGCCGCTTCCCCGGCCCGGTGCGGGCCGTGGCGGCTGCGTTGTGCCGTCAGGTCGGGTACGCTGCTGCCCATCGTCCCCTTCCCCACACTTTTTGGCCATATGGCTGGCGCGGAAATTCCTCCGCCCTGGGCACCCGAGTGGCCGCAGTACGGTTCAGCGCGGGCGCCAACACCGCCAGCGAATATTCCCGTATTCCGGGATTGCGCCGTCTAGTCTAAGTCTGTGTGTGTGTGTGTGTTGTCAAGTACCCCCTCCAAGATTTTTTCGCCTACCGGCTCACATCCCTCGTGCCGGCCGGTCGGCAGTGGGGGATGATACCCAACCAGAGCTGACATTTTGACGGGCATCTGTCACGGGGTTGTGCGGATTGCCCCCTACGCTTTGGAGTCGATCGAGTCGGCGGGGTAGCGGGAGATGGACGGACGACAGTGGCCCAGATGCTTCGGCCGACGCGAGCAGAACGCCTGGGGAATCCTGCGAGCGGCCGCCTCGAGGGCTGTACTTACGACGCCGTTGCCTGGGGCGGCGTTGCCCTCAGCGCCAGTCCGTCCCAGCAGGCCGACCACCGCGGCGTGACGCAGGAGATGGGGGCGATGGTCTCCTCGCCTCGCCGCTCGTAGCCGTCCTTGCCGAGGGCCGAGATGTGCCGGGCGCCGGGGTAGGTGTGCCAGCGGTAGATGTAGGAAGGAAGGGAAAGGCAAGAAACGTCACCGCCGTCAGGGGAAGGCGCTGTATCGCTGGCCACGGGGGAAACTGGGGCTTGATGGGAAGAGGAAGCTTGGGAGCGTGGTTGTACTGGCTTTGCACTGGGAGTGGTGGCAAGCTCGGTCAGTCCGGATGGGGTAACCAGCTCACTCGGTGATACTGGTTTGAAGCCGGCCTTCTTCAGTCGCCCGGCAAGGGCCTGGTCCTGACCGGATTGCATGGCGGGATAGCCCCCTACGGCCAGAAATGCTTCGCGGGTGAAGCCCCACGAACCGTGGAACAGCCCGCCGGTCGTCTTACGCTGCAAGTGCGTGCGGCGGTCGATCCAGACCTCCGCGGGCCGCGACCAGGAGATACCGGCCGCGAAGACCTGCGCCATCGTCTCCAGGTGCCAGGGCAGATAAATGTCGTCATCGTCCCACACGGCGTAGGCGTCCACATCGGGTGACACCAGAGCCGCTGAGGCGTTCCGCTTCTCACCCAGTGTGCGGAAGCGGTGCCGGGTGGTGACGAGCTTCACCCCGGGCAAATGGTCGCAGGCCGCCGGGTCGTACTGCCCGGCGTCGTCGAGGATGACGAGCTCTCGCAGCTCGGCCGGGTAGGTCTGACGCAAGAACGACTCGACCGCCTCGGCCAGCTGGGCCGGCCGGTTGAACGTCGCGCACAAGCAGGCGATCTTCATCGGGGCTTGGGGCATGGGACTTGGGGCCTGGGGGCGGATACTAACCAAGCCACGGTTGCACCTTCCGGTTGCCGATGCAGGCCCGGCAGTACCGGTCCATCTTTTGTCGCAGGGGCAGCAGCGCTTCGATGAACCCCGGCTGGAGCCGGCATCGCGGCGTCTCGTGGATCGGCGTCCCCAGGGCCATCGGAATGGCCGGCGAGTTGCAGCAGGTATAGACGTGCCAGTCATACACCGAGTATCCGGGCCCCACGCAGTCAGCCGGCAGGGTTTCTTCGCCGCGCGGCCCCATAGGCAAGGCCCAATGCTTGCGGGAATCCACCACGCGGACCTTTGATCCATAACGGGCTCGGAACGCCTGGACCGCCTGGCCGTTCCAGGTATAAGCCGAGACGCGGAACTCGCGGACATACGGAGCAGCCAAGTCCGCCCGATCAAGCGCCAGGCCGTTGGTGAAAAGCTGAATCGGACCCAACTTGGCCTCGGCCAGCCGCCGCAGGCCTTCGGCCAGATGCGACCAGAGGAGGGTCTCGCCGCCAGCCAGGATGACCTTCTGGAAAGCCGGGTAACTCGACTGGCGCACGGCGTCGATGAGCGCGTCGATCTCTTCCAGCGTCATCTCGTAGTCTGGTGCGAACTGCATGAGTGAACGCTGGCTGCACCGTGGGCAGGCGCCCTGACAGCGTGCCGTGGGCCAAAGGAAAAGGGTGTGTTGGGCCTTGGCTAGCGGCAGCCGGCCGGCCAGGTAGTTTCGCGGCGGCGGGGCGGCGCCGATCTGCCGATTCTCTTTCGCGTGCTGGAGGTTCCGTCCGCGATACTCGTGGTCCACGTGCACCAGCGGCCAATCGGTCACTTTGAGCGTCTCGATGCGGTGTTCCTTGCGGCGAAGGGCCAGCACATCGTCTTCGCTGCCCCAGGTGGTGATCCGCTCATCCCAGCCGCCCACTAGAAGCCAATCGGCGGTGGTCATGCCCACGAAGGCCCCGGTGCCCCAAGGCCAAGGGTTGGTGGCTTTCCACTCGTCCCAGCGGTATCGGCCGTCGAAGGCGGGTATCCTGCGCACCAGAGTCCACACGGCTTGCCCATCGCGGATGTTCTCGGCCGCGTGTTCGACAAGGCCCGGCGGAACCAAGCAGTCCACGTCAAGGCAGATGATCTGGTCGCAGTACGGGATCAGGGCCAGGATGGCCTGATTGCGGGCGGCCGAGCGGCTGAATTGGCCTTCGCAGGCCGTTTGCACATGGACGCGATACGGCACAGTGATCCGGGCGTCGGCCAGCGACTGGTAGCAGCGACGTACGATCTCGGGCTTGATTCCAACCGCAGCAATGGCGATGCCGATCATGCAGCCTTGCTCCATGCAGTGCCCAGGGAATCGAAAAGCCGCTGCCAGCCGGCCAGGATGGTTTCCGGGTCAGCCAGGCGCTCGACGTGTGCCCGGGCGGCCTCGGCCATAGTGAGCCGCCGCCGCTCGTCGTAGGCCAGGTGGGCCGTGTAGTAGGCCAACTCCTGGTCGCCATTGCACAAGAAGCCGGTCACGCCGTGACGGACCATCTCCCGCCAGCCCCACTGGTTCTGAGTGACGATGGGCACGCCGGCGGCCATCGCCTCGAGGCCCACGCGGGGCCAATTCTCCCGGGCACCGCCGTTGATGCACAGCATGGCGTGGCAGCGGCCCAGGAACTCTTGCGTGGGGACCTGTTGCGGCTTCAGACACGTGGCCCAGGCAGGCGGCTTGCCGAGCTTCCCAGCCAGCCGCTCGGTCCAGCCCATCACCAGGGCCTTGCGATGGGCATAGGGAACGCTTGCGTAGATGGGCCAGGTGTTCGAGGACCACTTGTCGAGGTCCGGCCGGGCCAGCCGGCCGATGACGAACTCCGTGTTCGGTCGATGCTGCCGCGGGCAGAACGGAAACTCGCCCAGGTCGAACGCCCCGCGAATCAGGTGGCCTTGCTCAGGCCGGTAGCCGATTCTTGCAAGCTCTGGTTCGAGCATCGAGCGCTGGAACTGGCTTTGGAACACGTAGGCGTCGGCAGGGCCGTGCTCCTGCGCGGCCCGCCGCTCGTCGAGAAACAGGAACGTCATGCAGTTGACCCACACCACGCGGCAGCCCAGTTTGCGGAGCCGGCCGTAGACGCCCCAGAGATTCCCGTTGCACATGGCCACCACGACCGAGCCGGCCAGCCTGGGGACCTTTTCCAGGTCGGCAGCCGGCACGTGGTGGGTCACGGCGCCGATTGCATCCAACCGCCCGCGCCACCGCTCGTCGCGCCCCCAGGTGGGAATCAGGTGCACGTCCCAGCCTGCCTGGCGCCAAAGCTTCACCGTGTGCCAGCATTCGGTGTTCGCCCCGCCCATGCCACCGGGATAACCGAGAATGAAGAGCGTCATCCTTGGAAAACCTCCTCGATCCACCTGGGCGGCCTCAAGGGGCATCGCTCGGTCGCCATCTTGATCTTGTTGGCCAGGGCCGAGCCGCCTGGCCGCACGTGGCACCCGCACAGCCGGCAGGTCTGCCGCTTGGCGTCGAAGCGTTCGCACGGCCGGCAGAGGGTGTCGAAGATCTCTCGCACGCGCTCGTCGCTCCGCACCGGCCGACCGGCGGCGATCCAGCGCTTGACCGCGCCGCCGTATCGAATCAGCCGCACTGCCATGCTCACCACCAACCGCTGGACTCCTCGCCACTACTGCTCGTGGGGCTGCTGCCGGACGACGAACCGGGCGTTCCGACGCCAGAGGAACTACTGCTTGAATCGCCTGACGAACCGGACGAACTGCTCGGCAGGCCTGACGAGCTCGACACGCTACCACTGGACGAACTGCTCGGCGGAGGCGGTGGCGGTGGTGGCGGAGGCGGAGGAGGTGGGGGTGGGGCCGAACCACTCGACGAAAAGCCCGAGCCGCTTGACGAAGATGATCCGGGGCTGCTCGGCGAGGACGAACTGCCACCGGAAGAACTGCTGTCGGGCCCGGACGACGATGAGCTGCTCTGCCCGCTACTACTGGAACCGCTGCTCGAACTGGAACAACTGCCGAAGGCACTCGACGAAGGGCCGCTGCTCGACGGTACGCCGCTTGACGACGAGCTTGACGAGCTGCCACTCCCAGAGCTGCTTGACGAACTGCCGGAAGGGCCGCTGGATGACGGGCCGCTACTGGAAGAACCGCCCGAGGAGGATGAGCTTTCCCCGCTGGACGACGAACTACCGGACGGACCGCTTGAGCTCGACGACGGCCCGGCGCTTGATGAACCACTCGAAGACGAACTGCTGCCGGAGGACGAGCCCGATGAGGAGCCCGACGAACTGCCGGAGGAAGAACTGGACGAACCGCTGCTGGACGACGATCCA
>Ga0207433_10007489_pt1 | contig 18242 bp, 17 predicted proteins | sample YelNatPaOPGAMG01_FD_187559 | JGI IMG/M metagenome (GOLD analysis project Ga0207433, IMG submission 187559) | Hot spring thermophilic microbial communities from Obsidian Pool, Yellowstone National Park, USA - OP-RAMG-01 (SPAdes) (version 3) | ecosystem: Environmental > Aquatic > Thermal springs... | reverse complement strand
GCATGCACGTCCCGAGGTTCTGGAGGGAGATACCCAACCGCTACGGCCTGGTGGGCACCAGGTGCGGGCACTGCAACAGGATCTTCTTCCCCCCCAGGGCCATCTGCCCCAACTGCAGGAGGGTGGGGCAGCTGGAGCCCTACAGGCTCAGCGGGAGGGGAAAGGTCTACTCCTTCACCACCATTTATTCGGGACCGGGGGATCTCAGGGATCAGATGCCCTACGTGCTGGCCATCGTGGAGCTGGAGGAAGGACCGAAGGTGATGGCCCAGATAACGGACTGCCGGGAGGAGGAGGTTAAGATAGGGGAGAAGGTGGAGCTGGTCTTCAGGAGGATCAAGGAGGAGGGGGAGGAGGGGATCATACACTACGGGTTCAAGGCCAGACTGGTGAGGAACAACTCCTCACGGAAGCCGGAGGCATGAGAAAACTCCCCAGCATCCGGCCGGTTCGAGTGGCATCCTGAAAGTTTTCGTTTACCTGCTTCCGATCTCCTTTAGGATTACTGCCTTTTGGTCATCGGGGTCCACTGGTAACCCGTTTCCAGATCCACGTTGGGGTTGAAGAGGGAACTGTTCGTCAAAAGGTAATCCCCCAGCCGGTTGGTCCACGCGTACTCATAGCCGTTTGGAAGCTCCACGGAGGGCTGATCACCGGTGCTGAATTCCACAAGGCCTGGGGAGGGATCGTACCTCTCCACCCCCCTTATCACCTGGCTCCAGCTCTCGGAGATCCTCTCCATGGCCGCTTCCTGGCTGGAAAAGGTGGTGCTCAGGACCCTGGTTACTTCGTTCTGTGCCTGAACGATGGCCTGGTGCCTCTCCATGATTCCCTCAAGAAACCGCTGCCAGAGGTCGACCAGCATGCTGGAGTATTCGTCCAGCCATTCCTGGTTCCACCTGAAGGAGTTGAGGAGGCACATGAGAACTCTGGCATTTTCGGCCGTGAGTTCCTCCTCACCTCTGATCGACCATAGCCCGCAGGTGTACCAGAAGGTGCTGGTCAGCCTCACGCCAGTCATCTGCTCCATCTCGGTGGTGGTGCGGAAGGTATCCACGAGGATGATCGCCCAGAACTCCTCCTCCACGCTGCGGCCGTTTTCCACGTAGCTCGCAAGAATTCCGGCCGCGTCGACGGTCACCTCCTCGGGGAAGGGCCCCTGAGGCCGCTGTGACATCATGTTTTCGAGCTGCTGGACCAGATCGCTTTCGTTCAGAGAGGCCGTGCTGACTATCTGGAGGTCGCTGGCATCCGGGCGGTACTCGGGGATCAACACCTCCCTTATGTACTCGGAAGCGCTGAGGGGAAGCGACATCCCGTACCCCTGATAATCCTGGGCGTACTGCGCCCGTAGCTCCGGACCGTAATCGTACGGTACCAGGAGCCCGAGCCCCTCCACCCAGAAGTAGGCTTCATCCCGGAAGACCTCCAGTTTCAAGCCTCCGGGTCCTGTGACGCTGAACTCCAGAGAGGCGGGCAGAAGGGGTCTGTCGGTGCGCCAGCTTATGCCCCCCCTGAACTGCCAGCCGGAGGGCACGAGGATGCTGAAGGCCTCCAAATCGGTGCGCTCCTGATCGACGGACTCGATGGTTTCCAGACACAGGTGGGTTGCACCCGATTGACCGCCCGGCTGGGTGCTCCCCCCCTGTCTCCGGGCTCCCGGGCCCAAAGAAACTATCGCGGCGCCGGCAATTCCCCCCAAAGCCACTATGACCACGGCCAAAATCAGAACCGGGCTTACACCCCTTTCGCCGGGTTTCAAAATCTCAATAGTGGTCTTCTTTTACCGTTTTTATAGTTGGCTTGCCCTCCGCTTTCCGCCGGTGCTGGAAGGCCCAAAGCAAGCTTTCCCCTTCGCAGCCCTCCTTCCCCTACCCCTGAGAGCTTCCTAACCCTACCTTTCGGGCCAGGGTGAGATAGCTGGTGTGACCGAGCATCCTGGTGCCTGGCCTGGTGCATCCTTCCCTGACCTCCCACTCCCTGACCAAGCACTCCATCGTTTTCAGCTCCGCAAACCCGAACCTGCGGAGCTCGGGGTGGAGGCGCTGCACCTGCTCCACCGTGGGGGTGAAAACGGCCAGGTAACCTCCGGGCTTCAGGGCCCTCTCCGCGTGGGGCACCACCTCCTCGGGGTAGGGGAGATCCAGGGTCACCAGGTCCACCTCCCTTTCCTCTATTCCCTCCCTCAGGTCCTTCAGCTTCACCTCCACCACCCCCTCCAGCCCGGCCAGCCTCACGTTCTCCCTGGCCACCTCCACAAAGTCCTCCCTCACCTCGTAGCTCACCACCTTTCCGTCCGGCCTCACCAGGTTCCCCAGGAAGAGGGCCAGGGCCCCGGAGCCCGTTCCCCCGTCCACCACCAGATCCCCCGGACCCAGACCGGTGTGGGCCACCACCTGGGCGGCGTCCTTGGGGAGCACCACCTGGGGCAGGCGCCTCATCTTCTGCAGGAAATCGCTCATCCTAGGTCTCAGGACCACGAACTCCCTCCCGGTGTGGCTCCTTATCCTCTCCCCGAAGGAAACCCCCAGGAGGTCGGCCAGGTTGAGGAAGCCCAGATCGGTGTGGAGCACCCTCCTCTCCGCCCTCACCAGGTACTTCTTCCCCCTCTCGTCAAGCAGGACCACCCTCTCCCCTTCCCTCACTCCCACGGGCCTAGATGGGAGAGGCACTATTTTACCCGTTCCCCATCCCTTCCCGGAGCAAGGGATCCTTCCTCCGCTCCTTTTTTCCCAGAACCTTTTTTATGGGGCCCGGAGGAAGGGAGCGGAGAGACCGTGAAGCTGGATCCCGCCTACCATCTCTACCGCTGGAGCGCCCGCAGGATGCTGATCCCCCCGCTGGTGCTGGCCCTCTTCTTCCTAGGCTGCCTGCTGGTGCGGGGGGTGCCCCTGAGCCGGGACTTCAGGGGCGGCACCCTCATCCAGGTGAGGGGAATGGAGAACTACCCCCAGCTGGGTGAGGTGGGTGGGATAGTGGAGAACCTGCTGGGGGGGAAGGCGGAGGTGAAGCTCACCTCCTACGGGGGACTCCACGGTTTAGACATAGAAACGGACAACCTGGACCTCCCTCAGGGGGTGAGGGAGAACCTGAGGCTCTCCCTCGCCCAGGAGCTGGGGGTGAGCGAGAACCAGGTGACGGTGTACAACATGGGCTCCGTTCTCACCAGCCTCTCCAAGAGCCAGGCCAGGAACGCCCTCGCGGTGGCCCCCATCCTCATGGCCCTCGTCATCTTCCTCAACTTCAGGAGCCTGAAGACGAGCGGGAGCATCCTGGGATCGGTCTGGCTCAACGTCTTCGATGCCCTGGGGTGCATGGCCCTGGCGGGGGTGAACCTGAGCATGGGCTCCATGGCCGGCCTGCTCATGCTCCTGGGCTACTCGGACGACACCAACACCCTCCTGGTCACGGCGGTGGAGAAGGGGGTGGGGGGGACTCCCAGGGAGAGGGCGGCGACGGCCATGAAGACGGGTCTGATGGTGAACGGTACCACCTTCCTCACCCTCCTCTTCGTGAACCTCCTCACCACCTCCACCCTGGTGGATGAGCTGACCTTCCCCCTCCTGGTGGGGATGGTCTTCGACGTGGTGAACACCTGGTTCCTGAACGCCGCCCTGGCGCTAGGAAAGAAGGAAAGGAGGGAGATCCCTGTCGCTCTTTAGGGAGAGGTACTTCCTGCTGGTGATGCTGGTGGCCCTGCTCTCGGTAGCCTCGGTCTGGAGGCCCTGGGCGGAGGTGAACGAGAGGACCAGGAGCACGCTGGGATGGGCCAGCGAGTTCACCAGGGGCCTGAACTTCGGGGTGGACATCGTGGGGGGCTCCAGGATCCTCCTCTCCCTGCAGGCCTCCCACCTGGCTTTCCAGTTCTCCCCCTCCGAGCTACCCGGGGCCTACGAGGAGGTGGTGGGGATCCTGGAGAACGGTCTGCACACCAGGGTCCTTCCCCTCGACGCCAAGGGAGAGGCCCTGAAGGAGGGCCTTCCCTACGATCCCTCCACGGGCGTGGCCAGGGTGGAGGTGGGGGTGAGGGCCACGGAGGGCCTCCTCAACCTGGTGGAGAACCTGGTGGGGGACAGGGCCCACCTGCTCAGGGAGAACGTCACGAACGAGGTCTGTACCCAGACCAGGAACGAGGTGATAGAGATCCTGAAGAACAGGGTGGATCCCCTGGGGACCAGGGGGGCGGTGCTGAAGGCCCTGGGAGGAAACCTCATCCTGTACGAGGTGCCCGCCCTCACCCCCCAGGAGGCGGAGGTGCTCCTGGGGAAGCAGGGCAGGCTGGAGGTATGGCTGGAGAACGAGCCCCTGCTTTACGGAGAGCACATCCTGAGGGTGGACCCCCCCAGGGCCAGTTTGCAGGAGAGGAACGCGGCTGAGCTCCCCTTCAGGCTAACGGATGAAGGAGCCAGCAGGTTCAGGGAGGGGGCGGCGGGAAAGGCCAACTACCCCACCGTGGTCTACATAGACCGCCCCACGGACGCCGTCCTGCTGGTTCAGGATGAGCTCCTTTCCTCCCTCCCCGTCTTGGAGTACGATGACTACTCCCACCTGTTCAGGGCGAAGGGCTTCCCGGAGGAGGGAGGGGGATACTACCTTCAGGTGCCGGCGGCGGTGACCCCGGGGGACGCCCTCTCCCTGGAGGCCAGATCCTTCTTGGAAGAGGAAAACAGGACCAAGTTCAGAATCCTCCTGGTGGGGAACTTCTCCGAGAAGGTGCTGGAGGAACTCCCCCCCTCCTACTCCGTGGAGAACGTTCCCCATCCCGGGGACGCGGAAACCTGGATAAGGGAGGCCTGCGGCTGCAAGAGCGTGATCACCATCAGCCCCTCCCTAGCCCAGGAGCTCCTGCTGGGGAAGGAGGTAAAGGATCTGGTCATCACCGTAAGCAGGGCTTCCGGGGAGGAGGCCATGAGGGAGGCCAGGACCCTCAGGACCATCCTCAGCCAGCGCCTTCCGGTGGGGGTCTCGGTGGAGGGGGAGAGCATGCTGGAGGCCAGGCTCGGCACCACCTTCCTCAAGCAGCTTCTCTGGGCCGCGCTCCTCTCCTTCCTGGGGGTACTCGCGCTGATTTTCTTCCGCTACCGCAGGCCCATCATAACCCTGGCCGTGATGGGCACCATGATCCTGGAGCTGGTGATCACACTGGGAGTGATCTCCGTCCTGCCCTACAGCCTGGACCTGGCGGAGCTGGCGGGGGTGGTGCTGGTGATAGGTACTGGAGTGGATGCCCAGATCATCATCACGGACGAGCTCATGAGAGGGGGGGTGAGGGAGGTGAGGGCCGTGGGAGGGCTGAGGGACAGGGTGAGGAGGGCCTTCAGGGTGATATGGGGCTCCTCCCTCACCACCCTGGTGGCCATGATCGCCCTGGCCACCCTCGGCTTCGGAGAGATGAGGGGCTTCGCGCTCGTGACCATCCTGGGGGTCCTGCTCTCCGTGCTCCTCACCCGACCCCTTTATGCCAGGATGGTTAACGCTATTCTGGGAAGGGGTGAGGTGAAGGGATGATAGAAGTCTGCCTGTGCGGGGCCTGCGGGAGGATGGGCAGGGTTCTGGTCAGAAAGATTTCGGAGCAGTCGGACATGAAGCTGACGGCGGCGGTGGAGGCCCCGAACTCCCCCTTCCTGGGCAGGGATGCGGGGGAGGTGGCGGGGGTGGGGAGGCTGGGGGTGGAGGTGACGGGAGCGGAGAAGCTGGAGGGGATCCTCAGGAGGATGGGGAGGGGGGTGATGGTGGACTTCACGGTGGCGGACTCCGCCGTGACCAACGTGGAGGCGGCCGCCAGGGTGGGGGTTCCGGCGGTGGTGGGCACCACCGGCTTTTCCCAAGAGCAGATGGAGAGGCTCAGGAGGGCGGTGGGAGAGGGGAGGATTCCGGCCGTGATCTCCCCCAACATGGCGGTGGGGGTCAACCTCTTCTTCAAGATCCTCTCCGAGCTGGCCAGGAGGCTGGGGAAGGAATATGATGTGGAGGTGGTGGAAATCCACCACAGGGGCAAGCTGGACGCCCCCAGCGGCACTGCCCTTAGGGCGGCCAGGATCGTGGCGGAGAGCAGGGGAGCGGAGGTGAGGGTGGGGAGGGGTGAGGGGAAGGGGAAGAGGGGCGAGGAGGTGGTGATCCACTCCCTCAGGGGAGGCGATGTGGTGGGGGAGCACACGGTGATCTTCGCCGGGCCGGGGGAGAGGATAGAGCTTACCCACCGGGCCCACGGGAGGGAGGCCTTCGCGGAGGGCGTGCTGAAGGCCGTGAGGTTCGTGGTGGAGAGGGGCAAACCCGGGGAGATCCTGGGGATGGAAGACGTGCTGGGTCTCAGGGATGCGTAGCTGCTGGGAGTGCAGGCGGTTCAGGAGGGAGGATTACCATTGCCTCCTCAGGGGGAAGCTGGATCTGCCGGAGCCCCTGCTGGAAAGGCTCTCCCCCTGCTGCGGCTGGGGAAGGGCCTCTTCCCTGGATCACGTGCTCTTCCGCAGGATGGAGGAAATAGCGGAGGGATGTGCCTACTTTGAACCCCTCATCCCTCGGAGGCGTGGTAGGGACACCTCACCCCCATCCTGCAGAACCGGCACTTCTCGCGTGGAGGGGGGGAGGGGAGGGGTTTGACCATCCTTCCGTACTTCCTGCGGGGCATCGTTGGAGTGGGGGGAGATCGGATAAATAGATGCGCTGGCCCGGAGCGCGGTAAATTTTAAACCCTGCCCTCATCCTCCTGTACACGTGGAGAAGGTAAGCTTCCTCAGCGGTGGGAGGAAGTGTTACGGTTTCCTCTACAGACCCGATCGTGTTGAGGGAAGGTGCCCGGCCGTGGTCATGGCCCATGGTCTCTCCGCCGTGAAAGAGATGTACCTTCCCTTCTTCGCCGAGTACTGGGCCAAAAGGGGCTTCACGGTTTTACTTTTCGATTACAGGTTTTTCGGAGAGAGTGAGGGGGAGCCCAGGGGAAGGCTCTGGCCCGAGGAGCAGCTTCTGGACTATAAGTATGCCGTCCACCACCTCCTGAAGCTGGACTATGTTGATCCTGACCGAGTTTGCGCTTGGGGGACGAGCTTCAGCGGGGGTCACGTGGTAACCCTTCTGGCCACCACCGATCTGTTCTGCTGCGGGGTCGCTCAAGTTCCCAACGTGAACTCGATGGAAGTTATCTCCCGATACTACGGGGGTCTGGTCCCCCTTCGCATCCTTTCAAGGGGCCTTCTGGAGGACCAGGGCAAAGGCTTGCCCGTCACCCTGACCCTACCCGCGGTCTCCAGAGAACTTCCCTCCCTCATGCCCACGGACGAAGCATACGAGTTTTTCTCCAGGGCTGAGGAGCTCTTCTCCACCTACAGGAACATGGTGACCATGGACAGCGTGGAGAAAATAGTGAGCTACGTGCCTGAGTCCTACGCCCCGTATGTGGAAAGACCGATAAAGTTCATAGTGGGTGAGAAGGACCAGACGACGCCTCCCGACATAGCCAGGAGAGCGTACGAGAAAATACCGGCTGAAAAGGAACTCGTCACCTTTCCCCTCGGACACTTCGGTGTCTATTCTCCCCCCTGGAACGAGAAGGCGGCGGAAGAGGCTTTGAAGTGGTTCAAGAAGCACACGGAATGAAGTTCCTCCCGGCGGAAGCGGGTGTGAGTTCCCTTCTGGAACCCGGAATATGAAAAGTTATGAAAAAAGGCTATAAGGGGAGGGGAGGAGGGTGGTGATGTTCGACCCTGCCTCCTTCGTGAACCAGAAGGTAGCCTGGCTGAAGGAGGCCATCGGGAGGGAGAGGGCCCTGGCGGCGGTCTCGGGAGGGGTGGACAGCATGGTCACCGCCGTCCTGGGCCACAGGGCGGTGGGGGAGAGGCTCAGGGTGGTCTTCCTGAACACGGGCTTCATGAGGGAGGGTGAGGGGGAGTCCGTGTCCAAAACGCTGGAGAAGCTGGGCATCAGGGTGGAGAGAAGGGAGGTGGAGGGGGAGTTCTTCTCCGCCCTGAGGGGAAAGACCGATCCGGAGGAGAAGAGGAAGGCCTTCAGGGAAACCTTCTACTCCTGCCTCTCCAGGATCGCCAGGGAGCTTGGGGTGAAGGTAATCCTGCAGGGTACCATAGCGGCGGATGTGGTGGAGACGAAGGGGGGGGTGAAGACCCAGCACAACGTTCTGGAGCAGGTGGGGATAGACCCGATGGTGAGGTACGGGTACAGGGTGCTGGAGCCCGTGAAGGACCTCTACAAGCCCCAGGTCAGGGAGGTGGCCCGCTTCCTAGGGCTTCCCCCGGAGGTGAGCGAGCGCCGCCCCTTCCCCGGTCCCGGCCTCTCGGTGAGGGTCCTGGGGGAGGTCACGCCGGAGAGGGTGGAGCTGGTGAGGAAGGCCACGAGGATAGTGGAGGAGGAGACCAGGGACCAGCCATGCTTCCAGGGCTTCGCCGTCCTCCTCTCCGACAGGGCCACGGGGGTCTCCGAGAAGGGGGAGAGGAGGTATGGGGCCATCCTGGTGGTGAGGGTGGTGGCCTCTGAGGACGCCATGAGGGCGGAGCCTCTCCGGCTCTCCTGGGACCTCCTGCAGAGGCTCTCTCACAGGCTCACCTCTGAGGTACCAGGGGTCTCCAGGGTCCTGTACGATTTGACCCCCAAGCCGCCAGCCACCATCGAGTTCGAGTGAGCGCGGCTGCCCCGCGTGTGAAAACGGTTTAATTGCGGGGGGAAGAGGAGAGGGGAATGAGGTCCGTGGGCATTCTGGGGGCCACCGGGGAGGTGGGGCAGAAGTTCATCCTCAGCCTTCAGGATCATCCCTGGTTCAGGGTGGAGGAGCTCTACGCCTCCTCCAGGTCGGCGGGTAAAACCTACGGGGAGGCCCTCCGGTACGGGAGGGAGGACTCCAGATGGTTCTACTCGCAAGAGCCCAAAAAGGAGATCCTGGAGATGGAGGTGAAGGATCTTGAGGAGGTGGGGGGGAGGGTCTCCTTCTTCTTCTCCGCCCTACCCTCTGAGGTGGCGCTGGAGGTGGAGGGGAGGGTGGCCAGGGAGAAGCCGGTGGTGAGCACGGCCTCAGCCTTCCGCTACTTCGAGGACAGCTTCACCTACCTCCCCTCCGTCAACGAGTCCCAGGCCCCCATGATCGAGGAGCAGAGGCGCAGGAGGGGGTGGAAGGGTTTCGTGGTGCCCCAGCCCAACTGCACCACCATAGGGCTGGCCCTTTCCCTGAAGCCCCTGTACGATGCCTTCGGGCTGGAGGAGGTGATCATGGCCTCCATGCAGGCGGTCTCGGGGGCGGGTTACGAGGCCGTTTCCCGCTGGGCGGAGCAGAGGAGGAGGCAGGGAACCTCCCTCCCGGGGCCCCTGGAGGAGTACTCCCCCCTCACCTTCGAGGGCAACGTGATCCCCTACATCAAGGGGGAGGAGGAGAAGGTCAGGAAGGAAACGGTCAGGCTGCTGGGTAGGCTGGAGGGGGGGAGGATAGTCCCGGCGGGCTTCAGGATCGCCTGCAAGTGCAACAGGGTTCCGGTCCTGGAGGGGCACACCGAGTCCGTCTTCGTGGTCCTCCCCAGGGAGGCCAGCGTGGAGGAGCTGAAGGAGAGCTGGAGGAGCTACAGGGGTGAGCCGCAGAGGCTCGGCCTTCCCTCCGCCCCGCCCCAGCCCGTGGTGGTGAGGGAGGAGGTGGACCGACCCCAGCCCAGGTTCGACTCCCTGCTGGAGAGGGGGATGGTGGCGGTGGTGGGTGGAGTGGAGGCCAACCAGCTGGAGAGGGGGTTCCAGTACACCGTGCTCTCCCACAACACCGAGCTTGGGGCGGCGAGGGGCGCGGTGCTGGCGGCGGAGTACCTCCACAAGGGGGGCTACCTGTAGGAAATGGTGGCTGGGGGAGGAAGAGAAAGATACCCTTAAGGAAGAGGGAGAACCGTGAAGAGCCGGGACGGGGGGGCTAGCTGTCCCTAGGCCGGGCCCCTCCCCAAGCAGAGCATCATCCTGAGTAGGTGCTCCGGAGGGTCGGGGGTCTCCCGGGATTCCCCCCTCAGCCATAAGGTGGCTTCAATCGGGTGAAGTGTAGTCTTTATATAGCATCAAAAATAACTTTTATTGTTGGTCCGATGATCACCAAACCAAAAACTCCGGGCTAGGTTGTCCAATGAAGAAAATTTTTGGAGTTTTACTTTCGGCGATTCTTGTAACGATTGTTTTGGCTCCAGTTTTCATGTCCGCCGTTTCTGCGGCAGATCAAGATGACATGGGCACAGGCGGAGATGCAGGAAACACCATCTCTGAGGCAGCTCAGTTCAGTATTTCAAAGACCGGGACAGGGCATGTTGACGCGGGCGACTCCGCAGATTTCTACCAGTTTGTTGCGCTTGAAAACTATCTCCTGCGAGTGGAGGTGGTCCCAGCCGGGCACTTCACCATCGAGGTTTACAACATAGATAAAAATCTAGTCGCCCAGGGCACAGAAAACTTGACTCTTCTTAGTCCAGTGATAAATACAAGTGGCTACTGTTATGTGGCGGTAAAGTACTTGCATGAAGGCTACACAGATTATACTTTAACGATAACTCAGAGCGAGACCCAGATCAGAAACTCCCTTTCGAATCCTCTTCCTCACAACGACATGGGCACAGGGGCCGACGCTTCCGATGAAGTTGCTTTCCCCACGAAGATATCTCCAGGCTCGGGAACGGGGTATCTTGATGCTCAGGATAATCTAGCAGACAGGTATTGGGATGATTTCGATTATTACAGTGTATATGCATCGAGCGGGCAAACTATAACTGCAACCATTACTCCCGGGACTGGGTTAGACATCGAGATACAAATTTTAGATCCAACCTCAGGTGGAGGGCCCTATGAATACGCGACCAGCGGATCATCGAAAAGCGTGAGTAAGACCGCAATGTCGTCAGGCTATTACATCATTTATGTTTCTCGCGTGAGCGGTTCTGGTTACTACTCACTCACGGTTTCGACTGGTGGGGCCGTGAACATCAATGATATGGGCACGGGAGGAGATGCAGGAGACACCTATAGCGCGGCAGCGCTTGTCTCTCCAGGTACTGGAACCGGATATCTGGGAGAGTCGGACATGATTGATGTCTACAAGGTTGCGGTATCCAGCGGTCAGCTCCTCAGCGTCACGGTGGTGCCCCCCTCTGATGCAGATTTCAATCTCACGATATACGATGGCTTGGTCCCGATGGCTTCATCTTCCAAAGGTGTGGGGCAGACCGATTCTGCTGATGTTACTGCGGCTTTGTCCGGATATTTGTATATCTGGGTAACGCAGGTGTCTGGTTCTGGCAATTACACAATGACAGTAGCAGTTTCAAGTGCTACAAGTGGCAAAACTGAGAATGGTGGTACAGCTCCAGCGGCCGCAACCGCCACCGCAGTTACAGTAGACATCTCTTCCCATAGTGCTGGCGAGAGCATCTCTGTTGGAGAGAACGGCGTGGCTTCGATAACGATCACCAGCGCCACCGCCTCTGGTGCAACGGCCATGACTGTGAATTTTGAAGCGACAAAGCCCGTGAAGACCATTTCAGTTGTAACAACCGCGGCAGCGACTTCTGTCTCGGTGCAGGCGGAGCAGCTTTCCACCAAACCTGCTACAATCGCTGCCGACCCGACGGACGTGGAGCCCGGGATAGTCGTGAGCCACTATCTGGAGCTGTCGGTCACACCAGCGGGCGCAACGGCAGTGTCCGTTGAAAATGCAACGGTGGAGTTCAAGGTAGAGAAAGCCTGGCTGAATTCTAACAACATCGACCCCGCAACGGTTGTGCTGATGAGATACAGTGGGGGGCAGTGGAGCAAACTGCCGACATCTGCATCGGCCACTCCGGAGGACTCGACATACAAATACTACACGGCCAACACTCCAGGATTTTCGACTTTCGCTGTTGCCGGCAAGGCTGCTGTAGCCTCTCCATCAAGTTCAACCTTGCTAATAATCGCCGGGGTAGTTATCCTGGTCGCGATCGTCGCGGTAGCGGCGGTTGCCACCAGATTCAGGAAGCCGTAGATTTTGGTGGTAGCATATGAAGGCGACTTTGATTGTGGCCATCGTGGTTGTGGTTATAGTTGCGGGCGCCGGCGCCTACCTAACTTTGATCAGGCCGGGTGGAGAAACAACCAGTCCCTCTGCCCCAAGCGGGTTCTCCGTGGTCAGCGAGACAACCCAGGGCAGCAACACCGTCACCACATACTCCGGCACCGGCACAACCCAGAGCGCCTACAGCGCGTTTGACGCGTGGATGTCCGGTAATGGCTGGGAGCTGAGGATGGAGAACGGGATTTTTGCAGGGTATCAGGGGCACCTGTACGACAAGGGGAACGAAACGGCGGTCGTCCAGGTAACTTTGCAGGCCGGTCAGGTCACCGTGGTCCTGGTGAGAGGCCCGAGGCCATCCGGACCGCAGGAGAACCAGCAACCTCCAGAAAATCAAATTGCGCCACCGGATCTTGGTTCATACACCTGGAAGTTCTATAGTTACGCAGTTGGTCCCGACGCAACCGGGGCGGCGCACGACGATGTTCAGTTTGCTAACATGCCACAAATCATCAAGCTCGCCAACGGAACCTACCGGATGTATTATGGGGTCCACTTCAGGACTCCAGTTTCTGGAGCCAAAAGCGCCATCAAAAGCGCGGTTTCTTCGGATGGAGTAAATTGGACAGTCGAGTCAGGCTACAGGTTGCTTGGGGACAGTGATGGAGACTCCGGGCCCGATGGTGTCCCAAAGAATGAGGAGCTGATCTCCGCACCGGATGTCATTCAGCTTTCAGACGGAACATACAGGATGTACTACCAGGCCCAGACGGATGGGGCGAACCCCCCAGACTTCCGCGTTAAGAGCGCAAGGTCCACCGATGGTTTGACTTGGACCCGCGAGGGAACGAGGATCGACATCGAGGCCGGAAGCCAGAATCCGACCGCCTTTTCAGTTGCGGCTCAGACCGACGTCATCAGGTTCTCCGACAATGATTATGTCATACTCTTATCTGCGAACTACAAGAAAAGCGCTAGCCAACCAGCGGACTTGGTTATAGGAACCTCGACAGACGGGCTGAACTTCTCCAACTGGAGAATACTTTACACGAATGGGCACGACCCCGGAATAGTGAAGCTTGTGAGTGGTGGATACTTGATGTTTTACGGCGACTTGGATAAGCGCCAGCGCGTGGCTTTCTCTCCAGATGGAAGAACATGGCCGGACGCCAGTGAAACCGCTGAGACTATCCAGCTGAACGGCGCGGGCACTGAAGTTAAGGAGCAACATTCTACAGAGAACCCGGCGGACAGATGCGCTTTAGAAATCAACGGGGAGATATGGCTTTACGTGAACTGGGGCTGGAACGTGGGTTTGCTCAAACCGGTTAGAGAAAATCAGCCACCTTCGCCGCCGCCTGAGAACAAACCTGGCGGCGTTCAATTCCTTGAGAACGATTTCCAGCCATGGTCTGGAAGGGGGAGGACTCAGACTTTCCCTGCCACCCAGAGGCTGCTCCTCGCAACGTCTGACGATGGATTGAACTTCACCCGGAAAAACGTGATACTCTCAGACTGCGCCACAGTTCCGGATGCGGTCGTGCTGAACAACGGGAGAGTGCTCGTGTATTACGTCGCTGAGAGCATAATAGAAAACGGCGTTGAAATCTCCTCTTACAACAAAATAGTGGTTGCGGTTTCGGACGACAACGGCAACACGTGGTCATACAAGAAGGTCAAGTTTAACGGGGTTCCATCCGGCGCGACTGACCCAGTGGATCCAAATGTGGTGCTGATGCCGGACGGTACCATCAGGATGTTCACAACAATAGACCCGGCCGGATCACAGTTGGCGCACACGTACTCCTTTGTCTCCACTGACAACGGGTTCACCTACACCCTCGAGGGGGAGAGATTCTCGGTCTCAGGACAGGTGGTTCTCGACCCGGAGGTTTTCAGGTTCAGCGATACCAACTGGCAGATCTGGGCCGGTAACCGCCACGCCACATCCACCGACGGCAACAACTTCACTGATCAGGGAATTGTCAACCTCGGAGGGGAACAGTACCCGCGGGTAATCGCAGACGTCACAGACTTCTCCACAACAACTCCACTTTACCGGATGTACACCCACAGCGGGAACCCGCAGGGTGGAACTGACATCAAATCCCTCACATCAACCGACTCAAACAACTGGGTTCTGGAGGGAACGCGCCTCACGCTGGACACCAGCACGGGGCTGGAGTCCGAGATCCTCTTTTTCCCGACGGTCGTTCGCCTCAAGAACGGCAAGTATCTGATGGTTTACGAGACGACGATTCCAGCATAGCGGGCTTGCTTTAATCAGGACATCGTAGAAGGGCCTGTAGGAGATCAGCCTCAGGGCGTTCAGGAGGAGATCCTTCCTGGAGCCGGAGGCCCGCGCCTGGCTGCTGAACGAGATCACCTTCCTGATAGGGCTTGGCTCCCTCAACGCGGAGCTGGAGGTGCTGGGGGATCTGGAGCGGGGGGAGTATGAAGCCTTCCGCTTCCTCTCGGAGTCCATGCTGGAGAGGGCGGGGCTGGGGCCCCGCAAGGAGGAGACCGTCCTGCTCCTCCGGGAGGGGAAGGACGACTGGGAGCTCTTCCCCGCCCTCGGGACAGCCAAGAGGCTGGGGGCCCTGGACGGGCTCCTGCAGCTCCTGAGGTGGGTGGCCCCGATTCTGGATGGGTACCAAAAGAGACCTGACGACCCCCTCGTCCTGAACCGACCGACCGTTCCATCGCTTTCGCGCAAGCAGCGGAGGCCCATAGGGAGCAACCGCTCTTCCCCCTGTGGAGGCGGAGGCTGGGGGTGAAAGATGCACCTGACTGAGGAGGCCCTGGACCGGATGGTGGAGAACTCCCTCTCGAGGCTCTGCCCGGCTAGGAGGGGGAAGGTCGAGGAATACCTCCGCCACCTGAGGCTCAGGGGTCTCGCCCCGTGGTCTAGGCTGACCAGGCTGAAGGCCATCCTGGAGCTCGGCCCGGACGAGATGCCCTACGAGGAGCTACGGGAGGAGGACCTAGCCTCCTGGGTGGAGTCGGGGGCCCTGGAGGAGATAACTGAAGGATATCTAGATGGTAGCGGGGGGAGGACTTGAACCTCCGACCTCCGGGTTATGAGCCCGGCGGGCACTCCACGCTGCCCCACCCCGCTCCAAATATTATGGCCCTCCTCCGGATAAAATGCTTGCGAGGGTTCGGTTGAGTTACCTCCTTTTCTAATTCCTCCCCACCAGAGCCTTTGATGAAGGGAGTGGGGGTTTCGGACCTCATAAGATCCATGCTCAGGATGGGCTTCTCCCGGGAGGAGATCTACGAGGTGCTGGCGGGAGCGGGAGTCTTCGGGGAGGAGGTACACCTCCTCATGGAGCACCTACGGGCCGAGTTCGAGGAGAGCGGGCTCGAGGCCCGACCCTCCCACCTCGCCGGGGAGCTCCTCCGCGCGCTGAAGCCTGAGCTGGAGGCCCTGGCCGGGGAGATGGGCACCCGCCTCGACCTCCTCAGGCAGGAGGTGGAGGAGATGGGGGAGGAGCTCAGGAGGAGACGGAGAAGGGCCAGGGGCTGAAGACCACCACCCTGGTCTCGAACCTCGGCCTGGGCAGGGTGAAGCGGTAGGAGAGGGGGAGGCGGGAGGGATAACCGGGCAGGAGGAGGGTGGGATAGTGGAAGTCGTGGATTTCCTCGACGGGTTCCCGCTCCAGCAGCACCTCCGTTTTCCACTCGGCCCACCAGACCCTCACCCCCAGGAAGGGAAGGAGGAGGGGGGTGGCGGAGGAGAGGCCCAGCAGACCCGAGGGATCCTCCCTCCGGAACCTCACCTCCCTCACCCTGAGCTCCCTGAGGACGGAAAGACCCGGCTCCCTCCTAACGGGCGGGAAGAGGGCCTCGGGGTAGGGTCCCGAGGGCCCCACCAGCCCCCTGAACTCCTCCGCGGCCCCCCGCAGGAGGAGGTGGAGGTAGTTCAGCGCGTCCCCGCCATTCTCGGAAGACACCCCCGAAAGGCTCGAGCGCAGCCTCGACAGGAAGGAATCGGAAAGGCTTCCCACCAGGGGATCCCGGGAACTCTCCACCCGGCTCCTGAGCCTTTCATATTCCTCCTCCAGAGCCCCCAGCACCTTTTCCCCGTTCTCCCCTCCCCGGAGGAGGGCCCCGACCTTCTCCTCCATTCCCTCCAGCAGCCGGAGGATCTCCCCCCGGTCCTCGGCAGGGGGGGAGAGGGCCTCCCGCAGGGGATAGGAGTAGTCGAAGGAGCCGAAGGCCCTGAGCTCCTCGGAGGCCCAGGCCGTCAGGAGGCTACCCTCCGCGAAGGAGGGGGAGAGCTCCACCCTGCGCAGGGAGAGGGCCTGCCCCCAGGCGGAGAGGTACTGGGCGTTCCTCCACTCCTCCTCTATTTTTCCCAGGTGGCCCACGAAGAGGTCCATCCTCTCCTGAAGGAGGAAGAACCTGGAGTCGATGAAGGCCTCCAGCTCTTCCAGGGGGAAGCGTAGCCGGGCGGAGCCGTCTTGGGAGCTCGCCAGGAGTTCCGCTTTAGGCATCTCCACCCTCAAGAGGCAGAAACCGTTCTCGGCGGGGAGGAGGTGGAACCTCACCCCTTCACCTGGAAGGAGGAGGAGGCGGGGGTCCGCCTCGGAGTAGAGGGGAGGGAGGAGGGGAAGCTGGGAGGAGAAGAGGTCCCTGGCTAGGTTCTCCACCGCCTCCACCCTCTCCCCGTCGTTCCGGTAGGAGGAGGCGTGGCGGCCCACCTCCCACAGGGCCTGATAGGTGGCGTACCTGCAGAGATCCCTGAGGTCGTTCCTGGCGTTCACTCCCGCCAGCACGAGCTCCTGCAGACCGGTCTCCTGGAGGTAAAGGGAGGAGCGGAGGTGGTGCATCCTGAGGGCCTGTAGGGAGAGCGAGAGGGAGAGGAGGAGCAGGAGGAGACCCGAGGCGGTCAGAGGGAAGAAACCTCTCAACGGGACCACAGCTCCATCCTCACCTCCAGCCTTCCCACCTCCGGAGGAGGTAGAGTTCGGTGGAGGAGGGTGGAGTAGACCCTTCTCCTCCCTTTTTCCCCGGTGAGCTCCAGCAGGGTGGTCCGGCCCCAGGGCCTCAGGACCTCCACCCGGAGGGTGCAGCTCCACCTGCCACCGCACAGCTCCCTGAGGGCGTTCTCCAGTTCCTTCCCCACCTCCTCCTTTCCCAGGACCCCCTCCTCCACCAGCGCCCCCATCACCGTCTTGTACCCCAGTCCCCCAGCCTCCGGGGTCAGGGAGTCGAGGGTGACGGACTGGAGGGCTAGCAGGAGGCGCTGGCCGAAGGAGGAGGCCACCCTCTCCTCCCCGGAAGGAGGTGGGAGGCGCAGGGGGAGGCAGGCGGCGGAGACGAGGAGGGAGAAGAACAGCAGGTCCAGCAGGGCGGCCGTGCCCCTCATTCCCAGGCTTCCACCTCCACCAGCTCCGCCGAGAGGCCCCTCCTCAGGGCCGCCGGCAGCACCACCGTTCTGCTTTCCCTTGGTTTTTCCCCTCCCGCCAGCAGCTCTTCCCCCCTCCATACCCTCCACTTCCCTCCGGGCTCCAGGTTCTCCAGCAGGCCGGGCTCCTTGGAGAGAAGGGAGAGGGTCCTCTCCGTTATCCTCACGGCCTCCCCCGCCTCCCACCTCTCCTCACGGAAGGAGAGGAGGGAGTGCAGGAAGAGGGAGAGGAGGAGGAGCACCACCGGCCAGGCCCAGAGGTCCTCCACGGGCTAACACCTCCCCAGGAGCAGGAGGTTCTCCTCCCTGATCACCAGGAGCTGCCCGGGGCCGCAGAGGGAAGCTTCGAAGAATCCCCCCTCAACAGGGAGGGGGAGGAGGGAGGGTACCAGCAGGTCCTCCCCGTCCCAAACCTCCACCACCTGGCCCCCTTCCCACCTCCCCCTCAGCAGGAGATCCCTTTCCATGGGGGGAAGCGGCACCTCCATCTTCCCACCCGCGGGGAGGAAGGCCGAGAGCTCCAGGATCCCGATCACCATAGAGGCCACCTCTCTCTCCTCCTCCCTCTCCCCCTCCGAGCGCAGGCGGGAGGAGAGCTGGAGGCAGCTGGCGAGGAGGAGCAGGGAGGCCAGGGCGGCGGCGGTCTTGCTGGAGAGGAAGAGACTCAGGCTGCCCATCCGTCCGGCTTGGGCTCCACTCCCTTAAGAGGGGGAAACGGGGAGGACCAGTACCTTCCCCTCCCCCAGCCTGAGGAGATACCTCCCCTCCCTCAGGAGGAGGGGGGAGGGGAAGAGGGGAAGGGGGGAGATTCCCTCCCCCACCTTC
>Ga0207433_10007488_pt1 | contig 18244 bp, 25 predicted proteins | sample YelNatPaOPGAMG01_FD_187559 | JGI IMG/M metagenome (GOLD analysis project Ga0207433, IMG submission 187559) | Hot spring thermophilic microbial communities from Obsidian Pool, Yellowstone National Park, USA - OP-RAMG-01 (SPAdes) (version 3) | ecosystem: Environmental > Aquatic > Thermal springs... | reverse complement strand
TGGTTTTAACGCCTTTAACTGAGACTGTCCGCCTTGTAGCGTTGTCAACGAAGATTACACGTTTCTCTTTGCCGCCCCTTTTTAGGCGGTAAATGTGGTCTGGATCCACGTAAAACTTGATGCTGGACTTTTCCCGCCAACCTCGGCGGACAGTGGCAAGGCGGGTTTCAGGATCATAAATGCCTCTGGTTGGCAGGAGTAAGTGTTTGTCGAAAACGTAAATTTCAACTGGAAACCTCTCCATTCTATTTCACCTTTTTATAGACGTAATAAGTGATTAGAACCAGAAGTACCAGAACAACAAGGGAACTGCAAATTTGAAATTCCATGTGACCTGTTTGGATTCCTATTGAGTTCATCTTATCACCAAAACTTTACTTTATTATATATCGCCTCGATTACGTTGACAAACATGCTGATCAAGTTTGCAAAAAACTGGTAGATTTTGAAATACATCTCGACAACAGTATCCACTCTTCCTATACCTATGTTGACGAGGGTGAATAGTAGTATCCAGATTCCGAAAATCTCTAAAAGAAGGGGAATGAATAAGACGGCAGTATTAAAAAGATTGCCGAGAAATTGCAATGCATAAGTGATGTATTTCCATAGGTTGCCGAAGAAACTGACAACTGGTTCAAATGGTTTAAATGCGCCAGTTAGAACCTGCCAAAGATAATCCGCTATCTGCTGTTTCCATTCCGCTTCACTTGTCAAATTAAAATTCAAAGCTCCTAAATTGTTCAAAATCATTTCATTGGTAACCCATCCCTCAATCTGTCCATCAAACAGATTGAACCAAATAGATTGAGATTCTTCCATGTGGATTAATTGAATTGTGACGCTTTCCCAAAATGCGGGGTTAACATCTATTACCTTTTCCGCTGATAAAATACAATTGTTCTTATCATTATACCCCTCTGCTTGAAGTTTTAACTTATTATCTTGATATTTGAAAACTCTAATTTTCCAATAAGTTACAAATCCACTTCCCCCTCTAATTTTTACGGTTTCGTCTTGTTTAGCGCCATCCCATAACCAAACTTCACATCCATATCCAACCCATGGAATTCCAAAGAAATTCATGCCCACATCTTTCCATGTAGCGCAATTTAACCCCCATTCTTCCCCCGTAGTTTCAGAATGTAAAATAACCAATTCTTCCCAATATGTTGTCACCCATGTCGCGGAAGTTTCAACTTTCCCGTTAATTTCCACCAGATACGCTGTAAAATTAGCTACTGTAATGTTATACGTCAAAAAACACGTGTCATCTTGCCATCCACTCTTATAATGTGTTCTTCCTTCAATTTCCCAATATCCTTCTTTGGCAAATAAAACCCAGTCAGCATAAACCGAATTAACAAGTATGAAAAACATGAAAAATATGGAAAATAGGAAAAGTAAACGTTTATGCTTCATTTTTTATCATCTCCTCTTCAGGGTAAGGGTCAAAAACAACGTTGTATCCTTCATCCATCAGCTTCTTGGCAAGCAAAGCGTTGTCCGTGTGAATTTCAACTAATGCGTAGTTTGGGTTGGCGTATTTCCGGAACTTTAAGGCAAACTTTAAGGCAAACTTTCCAAGTAAATCGATAGTTGCCACTCCATACTGCAGCTGTTCCCAGAAACTTTTAGGGTTGACAATTTTGCATCCGTTTTTAACTTTGACTTCGTGAAGGTTGCCTTGCCAGTCTTTAAGAACCATTTGCACATACATGGCGGTTTGCCTCCGTTTCTTGCAGGTGGCGTTTCAGAACCCGGCGGACATAGTTGCTTAAGCTCAAGTCTTCCTGCATTGCTCTCCGTTTCAGTTTTTCATGGGTTTCCTTGTCGATGTATATGCTTATGTTGTAAGCTTTCATCACGTTTAAACTTTAGAACTTTTCTTTATATATAATAACTTCTATTAGAACATATTAGATAAGTTTAAACATCAACGTCGGCAAATTAAATTTTCGAGTGATTTAGTCATGTCGTCTGCAAACGATATAACCAACATAGTGTTGCAGTGGATGCCTGTCATCATAACGTTTGCAATACTTGGAATGCTTCTTGGCATGCTAAAGAAGCTCGGCAAATTCTAGAGACTTTCAGCGACGGCACTGCAATGCGAGGTGAACAGCGATGGACAAGAAACAGTTAGTCTTCACTCTATGCTTAGTCGGTTACCTTTTAGCTTCAACGTTCGCTTACGCTTACGCTTTGCCGCCAGACCCTGCCGTTTACTGGGTTGACTATTTCGACAAGGCAGACGTTTACCCGTCCACCCAAATCTTCAACGCCAACTGGACATACGTTGAAACCCAAAACTTCACGGTTTCAGTTTCCAGTGGACTTTTAACCATCAAATATGCAACAGCTGGGGCGGCGCCACATCAAGCTTTGAGGATTTGGCGTGGAACCAGCAAAAACGAATACGGCATACATTTGCTTTATAAAATCGCGAAAACCGATGCTAAACCATTCCGTCTAGGTTTGACCGCCGACGGCAATGTCCTACATTATTATGTAAGTTTTGAATGGGACACTTCAGCAAACAAACCGGGGATAAGCGTTTCATACAGAAACATGTCTGGACAAGAAAGCGTTGTGTCGCTGGGAACTTACCAGTATAGCGACTGGATTTGGGTGGACCTCACCTACAAGACGCCAGCATGGTTCGGCGTTAAAATCTGGAGAGACGCCAACCAGACGCAATGTTACACGTGGAACACTACAAACGTTAGGTATGACTGCAGCGAATTATGGGCAACAGGAATCTTTGTAGATGCACAAACATCAGGCGCCACAACAGAATATTTCTATGTTGACTTCGCTGAGTTCAGCGCTCCAGGCGGATACTACGGAACCAGTTTAGAATACATCTATCCCATTGTCGGTTTGCTCCTTGTCGTTGGAATGCTTGGCGCAGCGTTAAAATTCGTCAAGGTGTAGTCAAATGAGGCGGCGACTCCGCTTTCTTTTCCCCCTTTTTCTCTGTTCAGTCTTGATCCTGTCTTTTTTACCGTTGAATGTTAAAGCTTCAGCAAGTCCAGGATGGAGTCTCGTTAAACGTTACACTTTTGACCATACACAAGGCATAAACACAAATGAATGGAGCATCTTCGGAACTCCTAACCATTTAATGGTGAATCCAAGCATAACAACGGATGATAAGCTGAAGTTGACAGTTCCACCTCTGAACGTTTCTGGCAATATTTTGCTGAGGCATCCGGATTGCAGTTACTTTGTCTGGTTGTCATCCAAAGAATTTTATTCTCCAAGCTTAAAATTGAAGATGCGGGCAAACTTTGAAAACGCTTACAAAAAAGGAATAATGATTGGTCTTTGGTTATGCCATGACACGCCAGAAGGGCGAAATGAGGTTACTACTGAATGGCGAGTGCAGGCAGGCGGATATGCGGATTGGGATTTGCAGGAGTTCATAAGCATATACTATAATGTTCATTATGACCCTAACAATGAAGTGACATGGACATGCAGAGACGGATGCGTTCATCATGTTTTGAAAGGCGAAGGCGACTTGCACGGTGGAATGGCGAAGAGTTCAGTCAACTTCTGGATTAACGGTTATCATACTTTTGAGATGGACGTGGGATACATAAACGCTACACATAAATACGTAATCACGTATGTTGATGGAAACCTGGTTTGCAGATTGTATGGTTTAACTTCTGTTCCGACGCTTCCCATGACACTTTTTGTAGGCATAAGTGTTCCAGCATGGATGGCGAGTGTTCCTACTGAAACATCCTATATTCTGATCGATTACATTGAAGTTTATTATTGGATGGATGGACTTGACAACGGCAACTTTGAAAACGGAATGAACAGTTGGGGATACTCAAATTTTGCAGCTGCCGACTACGACAGCGACGGAGACAAAGAAGCTAAATCTACGGGAACATCTTTCTGGTTTATACAAGACGTTTGCATTCCTGCAACAAGCTTCCGTTTCAGGTGGAAAATGAAGTTTGAGTCTGCTGGTGCAGGATACGGCAACGTTACAATGTGGGTTAGAATGCCGCAGTATTGTAACGTTTCCATGTCGCTTAAGTATAAGGGTGGAACAAGTTTCACTTCATCTTTAACATTCTACAGATGGGATGGAACATCGCAATATGTTGATTCAATAACGCTGCCTCTTAACACCTGGATAAACTTTGAATTAATCAGAGAGCTAACAGTCTTCACATATAAAATTGGTGGAAACGTTGTAAGATCTGTGTCTTTTCCAAATCTTAACAGTATAGCAGCGATTGGAACGGTCGCCTTCAGCGGATGGAGCGCCACAGTTCTGTTGGACGACATAACCGTTGACTCTAATCCACTTTTAACGGATGTTGTCACCGTTAAATTGAACAGGGTTGGACAAGGAACAATCTTTCCTGAACCGGGAATACTGTTAGCTTTGAAGGGAAGCAGTCCAACGTTTTATTCGTTTCCAACTAACTCAACATATTACACTGTATGGAACATCAAAAAAGGAGCACAGAACATCAACGTGACCGCAAAAGATGTGTCGGCATATTTGGACTATGATGCTGAAATAACAGCGATTTTCCAGAGCAATGTAGCAGAATATAACTACACAATCACATCTGCAACCTGGACATCAGATGCTATTGAAGCTAAATTGATGCAGACTTACAACTACAAACTTGACAACGTCAAAGGATATACGATTCCCAGCGGGACGCAAACCTACAATTTTGGAACGACAGTGAACTTGACAGCAACGCCGTATCCAGGATACTTCTTCATAAAATGGTGGGGCAGGAAATATGATGGTAGCATGGTGGAGTTTGCGTCAAGGTCAATAAACGTATATTTAAATGCAACAGCAGATGGAAAACCCTTCTGGACCAATTTCTACGCCTTCTTTTATCCATGTAAAGTTGCTGTTACGGCGACTGATGCTAAGACAGGTCAAGTGTTGCCGTCAATTAGTGTATATGTTTACGATAATGGTTGGCAACAAGTCAATATGGGTCCTGCACAAATATTCTGGATAAAAGGAGGGACCTGGACATTTAAGATTGATTCTCCCGGATATTACGCCAAGACTGTAACGGTGAACTTAGATCAAACGTCTAAAACCATTTCTGTTTCGCTGACACCCATCACTTACAGTGGCGGAGAGGTATTTCCTTGTCCAAGACTGATTGTAGGCGATACAGATTTAGGTTTCATAAACATTCACGCTTCCCAGGACGTGATTAGAACCGTCAATATTCCAGCTTCGCTGTTAATTAAAGCTTGGAACGGAGAATATATAGTGTTAAAGCTGGTAGAGGGAAGTCCAGAATACAGCATAAGCGAAAGCTATATTGATGCAGTATATCTAAACGGGAAATCTCCATACAAAGCTTTGTTAAACGGAGTGGATGTGACCAATCTTGTAAACGATTCGGATGATGTCAAGGCGTTTATGAAGTTAAACGACGAACTTTTCCTATACTTCAAGGGGGCGGTTAAAGATTCGACGTTTACGATTGAAGGATGCAACATGCTTAAAATGAGTTATATATACACTTTTGATTTTTCAACTAACACAACGTTTTCAGGATTAATCTTCGACGGATTATTCACCATCCAGACAAGCGGTTCAGCGCATCTTAAAGTGAGTGTGCATTTGCGCACATACCATCCCCGAGTTGAAATTTACGCCAGAAACGTTACCTACATCAGCTTTGACATGCAGCAGCTTTTTGAAAGTCTCGGCGACACGTATTACTGGAGCAAGTTCAAAGATGTAAGCGGATTCAACGGTTTATCAGTTGACACTAACACGCCGCTAATTATTGTTGTTAAACTTCCAGAACAACCTAAAGAAGTCTGGAAGACAAGCGAAAACGGTTCAGCTGTTAAGCTTGACGGTTGGATTTGGGATGCTGCCTATTCAACGTTACAGTTGACAGTGGCGCCTGGCGATCCTGCATTCTCAATATTGTATCCTTCAGTGATGGATACAACGTTGAACATGGTTTGGCAGTTTATCCCAGCGTTTGTCATTTTAGGTTTGCTTGGAGTCTGCTTAAGCTTCATCAAGAGGGGGATGCGATGAAGCGATGCGTACTTTTCTATCTCCCCTTTTTTCTCTTGTTGCTTCTTGTTAACATGCCATTATGTTACGCCATAAGAATTTTAGACAATTTTGACACGTTCGATTATGCGGTTTGGAGTCAATATTACGCCAACGACAACAACGCCATAGTCAGCGATGGATGCTTAAACCTGACAACAACCAGCGACGTTAACGGAGACAATGTAAGCACATGCACAGTGGCAACCATCAGAACATGGAAAGACGCCTCTTTTGAAGTGAGGTTTAAACTTGTCAATTACACCTGGACGGGGTTGGAAAGCACGTTTTGGGCGTTCTGGTTCTACCGTGACTCCACAGCGGAATTTGACGTTGAATTTGGATTCTACGAGGATATCCGCAACGTCAAAATCGCAACTTTCTCCGACAGTTATTATGTGCCAACATGGGTTAATGCTCCAAGATTTTTCAACGATTCAGACTGGCACACGTTGAGGGTGGACTGGAAAGGTTCGGCGAACATAACCATTGACGGCGTCCGACTGTTAAACAATTGGATCATGCCAAACAAGGAAATGAGCTTTTATATTGGAGCATATTCTAAAACAAACCACACGTTTACTTTGCTTGTCGATTATGTCATGTTGGAAGATGCAACCGTTGAAACACATCTTGACAGTCCAACACAAATATTGACGGACCCTGTTTACTGGATTCCAGTTGTGATGGTTTTCGTGCTTATCGGTTTAGTTAAATGGTGGTGGCGGTGAAAATGTGGTATGACGACCCAACAGTTTTCGGCATAATCATGCTGATGATTGTTTTCGCCATCTTCTTCTTCAAAACAGTCTATGACATGGTGGAAAGGTGAAAGGTGCATGCGTAAACGTTTATTCCTAATTGCCGGCGTGTTCGCCATCCTGCTGCTGCTCTTGTTTGCCAGTTTCAACTCCGGAATTTTTGGAACTAAATTAATTGTTTATGCCAGTCCAGGAGACGTTTACGGTAACGATATTAAGTTTATTGAGGTTTGGGAGGGCAATACGCTTAAGGCGAATTTTTCGGCAAGCGGCGGTTCTGTTAGGGTTAACGCTTCAAAGGCGATCACGTTTAACGTGACAATATGGTTTAACAGTACTTTGGCGAGCAGTCAAAGTGAAGCTGTAAGCTATACTAAAGTGTTGTTAAACATTACTGGAATAGTGACTAACGCTGAGTTAACGAATGTGAAGGTTTCTGGTCCAGTTGGCGGTTTCTATATATTGGTGGAGCAATATGTAATTGCAGCTGGAACCTTAAGTGAGGGACAGTCTTATGAGTGCACGTTTAAGTATCAAGGTTACTATTAGTTTTTTATCTGCATCCTCGCTTTTTCCCCGTTGATTTTGCAAACTGTCCCTATCGGTTTATGCAAATATGCGGAGGAAGAACCCGTTTATGTTAGGGATTTAGGCAACGTTTGGCACATCCACAACTATTTTGACGATTTTTACATTAGCAAGGGCGGTTTACAAATAAACAATAACCTGTCAGAATCGTGGGCGCATATCGTTGCTGGCGTAAGCTTCACTTTTAGAGGGAAAAACTACATTTTCTGGACGGACGCGTTGCCTTTAACGTGGACAGCTTTCAACGGATCCAACTATGCAGAACTGAACGGGACAGTTTCTCTGATCTCAGGAAAATATGGAACATTAACATTCATCATGCATTACCATTTAGACTGGAACAGCAGTTACATTAAGATTATGCCGATTCTTTCTGCAAATTTGAAATATGCTGTTTCCAACGTGGTTCTGCATTATCGAATGGAAAACATAAACATAAGTGGAACAGTTGGAAACGACTTCTGCAGTTTCCTGTTTAACAATGAAACTTACACATATTATTTACCTGCAAGTTTCCAATACTCCGTCGCCAACACGACTTTATCAATGAATCATCTGTTTATTTATGACAACGTTACATGGAAGTTTGTCGATTATGTTTGGGAATGGAATTATACCATTAATGATCAGCAATACTTGGCAAATGTGACCCTTATTGGGGACAATTATAATATCCAAGCAGATTTCACTTATGGAAACTTCCCGTTGCAGTTCACTTTTACTCATACTTTCTGGTGGCATGACCCAACTGAAATCCGCTATATGCGTAGTGACCAGCATACGGTTAACGGTTTGACTGCTTACAAGTTGGGTTTAACGCAAACGACTGCAGAACAATTTGTTGACGTTGATTATGAGGGAAGCGCAACCGCCTATTTTGACATTCAGATTGCTGTTCGCCATGCTGATGGGACAGAAACAACGCTTTTGCCTTGGACACGGTTTGCGATCAGAGGCACAAGCGGTTACGGTTACCAAACCTATAATTTTGCTTGTCCGCAAACATCGCTTTCGCCAACCGACGCTATTGTTGTGCGTTTGAGAGCAAGGAATCATGGCGGTTCAGCGGTTGCTACATTTATTACTGAACAGTTGGGTGCTGGACAGTTGCCTTCTGCAACGTGGACTTTCTACGTTTACACAGAGGCGGTTGTAAGCAAGATTGCAAGTTCAGCGATAATCCTTTGGGGCGACAGTTACCATAATACTCGGGTTGAAAACTTCCAATGGACACCCCCAGTGACAAAAACATGGCATGACATCGCATCATGGAGTTTAACGCTTTTAACACGCAAATGGAACCCAATAAGCAGTTACAGTTTAACCCTGAATACTTCCACGTGGAACAATATCGCATTATGGAGTTGCCTGCTTATCACAGGCGGTTGGCACACGATAACATCATGGATAATAAACGTTCAGTCCAGAGTATGGTTAAACATCGCCTCTTATAATCTGAACATGCAAACGCGGACATGGCAAACAATAACCTCGTGGACACAGAACATCATAACGAGAATTTGGCAAGCGATTGCAACGTGGACAGCGGAACTGGCAACCGGCATCCCTAAACTTTGGCATGACATCACAAGCTGGACCGCAACCATCTTAACAAGAACATGGCATACAATTGCCAGTTGGATTTTCAACGCTGTAACGTTAGGGTGGCACACGGTAGCTTTTTGGACGGCAACAGTTGAGTTTTACCGTTTCCCATTCATAATATTGATAGGCGCAATAACCATAACAGTGTCAGCAATAATCATCCTATGGAAAAAACGCTAACCCTCATTCTATTAATTTCCATTTTCCGCTTTCAAGAAAATCTTTCAGGTGTTTGCTGCAAACATCCCTTATGACGGCGCCGTTATACACTTTGTGACCGGCGGGTTGACTGCAGATGAAACATTTTGGACGCTTATCCTCCAGTATGAAGTCCGGTTTAAGCGGTTCGCTGTATTTTTGTTTGTAGTATTCGTATAAGTCTTGAGAAATAAGATTCAACGCTTTCAAACCTTCAATGAAGATGCGGAGGGCAGCATAACTTCTGCCCAGCTCGTTTTCCGCCTGAAACTTGACAACCGCCAAATATAACGGGGAATCAAGGTAAAGGAGAAATTTATGCTGCTGAAACTCTCTCAAGAAGGTAACTCTCCTTACTTCTTTTGGTGGAAGTTTTGGTTGGTTTTGTAGTGACTTTCCGTACGTAGGTAGTTAGCTACTGTAAGTAACTGTAAGTAACTAAGTAGTGAGTTTTGTAAGTTAGTGTCGGCGGAGCTTTTCATAGGTCCATCTCCAGAAGTTGATTCTTGACTCTTCATATTCGCTTGGGAAAATTGGAAGCATGCTCATTATGCCGAGCAGGAAACCGATAATGAAATGTTCAAGCATCACTTGGCACCTTTCCCATATTTATGAACGGCAATAATGATTTTCGAAGAATGCTTTGGCAAGGCAGACCAAGCATCGCGGTTTATTGTAGCACTGTTTTTTGTCTTTGCCGTGATAAATCCAGTTAAACATGCTTACTCCACCACTTTGAATTCCACCAGTTCGAAGGTTCCAAACCATCCTTTATGCTGCGGACGGTAGTCTAACAGTCCAACTCTGGTTCCGCCGTCTTCAAGAATCTGCTTTAAAGTTGTGATGACTGTTTCTGGCAGGATTTTGTTGTAGATTATGTCGAATTCCACTTCCCATTTTGGAATTTTCGGTCTCGCCTTCAACACCCTGTTTTTCTGAATGTTTACCGGGCGCACGTCCACTTCGTAGTTGCAGTGTCCCAACGGGATTTCTTCCGGTTCAATCCGGATTGTTCCAGCTAAAATGTTTGCAAGGTTTGTTTTCCTGCTTGTGTACTGTTTCGCTGTCTGTATTATCATGCTGTAAACGGCGTATCCTGGAATGTAAAGCTGTTCTTTCCCGTCTATGACGGTTATGTAGGCGCTTTCTCTCGCCTGCTGTTCAAAGTTGATGTCAGCGGTTTTCATTCTGCTCTGCCTTTTCAAACTTTCCGGGTTTAAACGGTTCATAAGCAGAGGCGTTAAACCCCTAATTTTCACGTGGATTCTCCCATACTTTTTCTCCAAACTTTATCACCTCCCTTCTTAATCCAAACCCTACCAAACCCAACCCCACCATACCTTACCATACCTTGCATCACCTAACCTTACCCAACTAAACCTTACCGCACCAAGAATCACCTTGCCATACCACACCTAACCGTACCCAACCTGATCCTACCTTACCAAACCGTACCGAACCCTACCAGACCGAACCGCGAATTGCCATGCCATACCACACCGCACCCCGCCCTACCCGACCAAACCATGCCACACTTTGCCTGACCACGAAATGCCATACCCCACCTTGCCTGACCTCACCTTACCAAACCATACCTTACCAGACCATACCGCGAATCACCTTGCCATACCTTACCAGGCCTGACCAGACCGTACCGTACCGCACCAAACCTTGCCTGACCACATCAAACCCCACATCACCACACCCGACGACACCACGCCACGCCACGAATCGCCATGCCATACCATACCTCACCGGACCTTACCAAACCATACCGTACCGCACCAAACCTCACCTCGAATCACCTTGCCGCGACTGTGAGGTTCAACGCTTCTCCAAGCAAACTGTAAACTTTAACCGCCAACTCCTTCAACCTGTCATCATCCCCGAACACTAAAGCTCCACTTTCCAACAGTTCCGCCAGCTGACTAAGCAGACCATAAGCGTCCCGAACGTTAAACTTGTCCTGGTCCACCCTAACTTTAACTTCCTCGGGAATATCCGCTTTGGCAACCACGCTTTTCAAAAAGACTGGTTTACCGTTGGGACCGTAAACCACCCGCATTTTGAAACATTCAATTTTGTCGATTGGAATCTTTACAATCTTGCTTATCTCCGCCAGGTCCAATTTAAACTCTTCAAGCTTATGTATCAACCGTACCTTTTCCTGGACGCTTAAAGGTCTGCCATGCGAAATGTTGTATTTGATAGCGTCCACAAACATTTCTTTAAAATCGCTGTAACGTTTAACCACAGCTTCCACATGTTCCTCTCCAAGCAGGCGTTTAGCTTCAACCCTGTGCCACCCGTCAACAACATACTTTTTACCCTGGAACAGTCCAACCCTAATCGGCGGGAAAACTTCTCCGGCGCGCATCGCTTGACTGTAACTGTAGGCGGTTAACCAGTCCACCTTGTTCCGAGGGTACAGTTCATCGTCAAACACAAGCTCCGAAACTTTAACCAAAACAACCTTCTCCAAAAACCGTCACCTCCTACATCCAATTATGGATCAAGCGGGGATCCCGCTTCATATATTCAACAATTTTAGGCAGCACCTGTGGATCCAGGAAAATCCACATGCGTCCTTTCCATTCGTTTGGGTTTTTACGGTTGTAGCTGATTTTCTCCGTGTGAAATTCTCCATCTATTTCAAGGCAAAGTTGAACCTTGTTTTTCTCGGGATAGTTGATCCATCTTAAACGCATCATTGGGTTTTCGTTTCCATGGAAAATGCTTTCCCGGTCGCTTATGAACAAGACCTGGGAACCGTCAAGCAGGATTTCCGTGCTTAAAAATTTGGCGCAATCAATTGGAACCGTAAGGGTTTCACTCCAGATTTTGCGATCAAACTTTGGCAAAGGTTCAAAAGCTTCCATGTTGACAAACGTTACATTAGTTTCTGTTCTGCATCCGCATGTAAGCGTCTTTTTGTCGCTATCCCAGACGACCGGTTTATTGCATATTGCACAGTTCCATTTTCTCTTATACAACGGCATATTATTTAACCCTCACAAGCTTGTAATCCGGAATCCTATGGTGCTTTTCCGCGGGAACGTACCCTTCGCATCGCATGCTTTTCTTGGCGCTGTTCAATTTTATGTAGGCGTTGTACCAGCTGCAGTAACCGTCTTGGACGCGATAGTTTCCACAGTCCACACAGCGAGGCATAACCTCCACCTACCGCTCATCTTCTTCATCTTCGTCTTCCCAGTCCGCCCGACATGGACAACATGTTTTACAATACCAAGAACCAAAGTCCTTGCATCCTTCACAAGGATCCTCTTCCTTTAAGCAGGTTTCAATATACCCGAGGAAATCTCTGCAACTGTCAGACGAGCATGGATTTTCGTAGGGACATTCTCTACGGCATTTTAAACATGGAAATTCAACTTTACCAGTCATGGTTTTCGCCTCTTTATTTCTTAACCTCTGAAATTCCCATTCGCACGTGAGTTCAGAACCCACCCTTCACTTTATTGGAATAGCGGTTTCCCGGATTTCCGCCTCGCTGAACCCGTGGCGTTTAAGATTGCTTAGGATGCCTTCAACCTCTTCGTTTTTAACATCAGATTCCCATGTTAGATAGGCGGTTCGCATCCAAACCCTCGCCTCAACAAACGTGTAATCCTTCCCAACATCGCTTGGACTTGTCTCCACAAACTTGAAAGGCGTGCTAACAGTATCCGCAATCTCAATAAAACGGTCCAAATCCTTAACAACGAAATCCTTCAATGCACTTCACCTTTTTCTATAAATAGAACCTTCTTCCCCTCTACCTCTTGGCGGAATATTCCTGGATGGAGTTTTCTGAACAGTTCGTATGCTTTCCGGTTTTGGAAAGCTGGATTAGCGTACTTCTCCATGAACACGTTGGCGCAATCTATGCTGCAGAAAGGCACACCAGACTGACATCTACCATTTTCTAGGAAGATGTACCCTGTGCTGACCGGATGACTTAATGATTTGCGACAAATAGGACATTTACTTATTTTAATTTTTGTCATGGTTCCCATCTCCCGGGAGTTGAACCAAGCGGTTCCGCTTTTTCCTTGCTAATCTTTTCAGCAAGATCCTTAACCCACAACCGCAAATTTTCATAAGCATTGCTTGTCTTATGATACTCTTTGGGAACGTCCAACGTGCTAACGTTCAACCTTGTCTCATACGCCACTACATGGTTGCTGTCTTTGGCAACTCCATAAATCCGAAAAATCAGCTGGTGAAAGATGCCTTCCTTGTCTAACGCTTCCCGCCAAAAATCATGATGCAACGGTTTATTGAAGTCCACGCGGTTCTTGAAATCTTCAAGCTTATAACAAAACTCCATCAACGCGCTCCACTCTCCTTGTGTTTTTGCAGAAACTGCTTGACTGCTTCTGTGACAACCTCGCTTTTGCTACGGTATTTCGGCATGCCAAACTCGTCTTTCTCTTCTTTAACAAGTTTTTCAACAGCTACAAGCAGTTCCACGGGGATTCTAACATTCGCCCACTTCTCATTTTGTGACAACATCCTCACACTCCTTTCTGGGTGTAACACCATTGTCACATGAAGAAGTATTTAAAATTTTGTGACACCCTCATCACAAAAAATTCGCAACCTTTATAATTGGATTAACAGAAATGTGTCACATAGATGTAACATGAGTTATCCCAAAAAACGTGAAGAAAAATTTACAACCGTCCGCATACCTAAAACAATGAAAAAGGCGATAGAAGACTACCTTAAATCTGAAGCAGCTCGGAACGCCGGTTTCTTCCATGTGGTGGATGTTGTTACAGCTGCAATTAGAGAATACCTGTATAACATGCGTTTTTCCCATTTCAATTTAGACGTTGAAAAAGGCATAGTTAGAGTTAGGGATTATCAGCTTGGCATAATAGCTGACGTTTATTTTAGACGAAAAGACATGGGTCCAGTTATTATTTGCGAATATTGCAGAAGTTCCGACTGTGAACATGTGCATTACGCGTTAACAATTCCTAAAGTGCAAACAGCATTAGAACGGAACGGATGGATTATCACAGAGGACGGTCAAATCAAAAGGAAAACCTATCCATAGTCAGCACAAGCGCATATCAATTTATATACTGTGTATGGCGGATGATATACTTGAAGCGTATGACTACGATTAGAATCAACCCTCAAATCCTCGAAAAAGCAAAACAATTAGGACTAAACATTTCACAAGCTTGTGAAAACGCTTTACGCCTCTACATAACCGCAATAGAAAACGCAAACCAAAAAATAACCCAAAACCCTTCCGCTTTAACAAAAAGGGAAGTATCGGAACCGCAAGGTTCTGATCAGTGGTGCGGCCGCCGGGATTTGAACCCGGGTCGTCAGCGTGGCAGGCTGATGTCCTAGTCCAGGCTAGACTACGGCCGCCTAATAATTTCTGGTTATCCTCTTATCGTTATTTTCCTAAAAAGCATTATGTTTCTGTGTCGTTATTGGCATGTCAATTTTGCCAGTGCTGGGTATCTGTAAAATTGGTAGCCCCTCTATAGATTTCGATGGTGGGCAAGGGTGGAAAATGGTGTTCTTCTGGTGGTTGTTTTCGCTACTCCCTTCTATGATTTTTGAGTCAAGTTTTTATTGTTTGTTGGCTTTTTGATGTTTGATGTTTGGGAAGGAGTTTTTTGTTAATCGTTATCGGCTGCTAGGCTGGGAGTTTAGGGATGTTACGCCAAGACAAGCCATTAGGGTTAATATTGTGAATGTTAAGGGCGTAAACCTTGTGGAGAGGCTTAGGGGCTTGGGTGTTGAGCTTGAGGAAATCCCATTTTTGCGTGGCGGCTACTGGGTTTTGCGTTCTGAGTTTTCTGTCGGCGCCACCGTTGAGTATCTTTTGGGCTACTATTCCATTCAAGAGGCTGCCGCCCAGATTCCAGCAACCCTTTTCACTGATTTGAGGGGCAAAACTGTTTTGGATGCTTGTGCCGCTCCTGGTGGCAAGACTGTTCAGTTGGCCGATTTGATGGAGAATACTGGTGTTATTGTGGCTTTGGACGTTAATAGTCAGAGGCTTAAAGCCTTAATGAATCAGTTGGAGCGTTGCCGAGTGAAAAACACTATTGTTTATAGGCTAGATGCCAGAAAAGCCTCAAAGCTTGGCTTAAAATTTGATAGAATACTGCTTGATGTTCCGTGTTCTGGCAACTTCGCCACCGACAAGAACTGGTTTAGGCGAAGAACAATGGCTGATGTGGAAAGAAACGCCAAACTCCAGAGGGAGGTTCTCGCAGAGGCCACCAAAGTCCTAAAGGATGACGGCGAAATAGTTTATGCCACATGCTCCCTAGAACCAGAAGAAGACGAATTAAACATTGACTGGGCTGTGAAGAATCTAGGCCTTGAAACAGTGGAAATAGAATGTTATGGGGAGGAGGCGCCAACAGAAATTTTCGGCAAACAATTGGATGAATCCGTGAGGAATTGCCGCCGCATATGGCCTGACAAAACGCAGGGCTTTTTTGTCTGTAAACTCAGAAAGTGTAGGTGACCCCTGATTATGCTAAAGCCTATTGAAGATTTTGCCAGACTTTTCGATGCAGAATTGGGCTTGGATAGAAGTTTAGTTGTTAGGAAGGGAGATAAGTTTTTCCTGCTTAGCCCTAACTTGAGGGCGTTGACCGGGAAGGGCAAGGAATGGCTTTTTGCTGGCACATACCTTGGCAAAATTGAGAGCGGCAAGTTTCATCCAAGTTTTCCCTTGCTTTTCATGATTGCGGACAATGCCAAAAACAAGGTGGTTGTTGATGATAAGGCGGCTTGGCTATTCGTCTGTGGCAGAGACATATTCAAGGAAGGCGTACTGGAGGCTCACGGTTCAAGGCGTAAAGGCGCCCACATATTGGTTCTTAATCGTTATGGCGAGTGCCTCGGCTTCGGCATAATGGCGAAGGACTTGGACAAGGCGAAAAAAGGAGTTGTTATTAAAAACATTTTGGATGTTGGAGATTTTTTAAGAAGGGAGCGAGACGAAAGGACTTCAAAAGCCTAGATTTAGCTCGATTTTATTTTATTGACTAGTTCCTCAATTTTGACCACGGTCTGTTCTTTTCTCTGCATGTCCCTTAGGACCACTGCTCCTTGGCTTAGCTCCCTTTCGCCAACTATTATTACGTGGCTTATGCCCCTTCTGTCCGCATCCTCCAAAGCCTTTGCAACCTTTCGCCTCATGACTTCGGTTTCAACGGTTATTCCTTCGCTTCTTAGCATTTCCGAAATCCTCAAGGCTTCATTGTTTAAGCTTTCATTAACCGGGATGATCATGACTTTTTTCTCTTCTTCTGCTGCCAAAGTGATTTTCTGCTCTTGCATAGCAAGCATTATACGGTCTATTCCATGGGCAACTCCTACGGCTGGTGTGGGTTCGCCTCCAAAAAGTTCCACAAGTTTGTCGTATCTTCCACCGCCAGCCAGTGCTATGTCCAGTTCTGGGACGTAAACCTCAAAAATCATTCCAGTATAGTATTCCAGTCCACGGGCGAAACCAGCGTCCACCGTTATGTCCAGCTCTTTTGCTGATTCCCTTGCCAGTTTGAGGATTTCTTCGAGGTTTTTCACTGCGTCGGAGGCGGCTCCGTAATCTTTCACAAGTTTTGCCATTTCCTCCAGAATGCTTATGGTGTTACTTCCTTTTATGGTGACGAGCTTCTGGAGTGTTTTTAGGCATTTTTCTGAGACTTTTGCTTCCTTCACAATGGCTAATGCTTCTTCGTACTGTTTTTTGTCCATGAGTTGCATGATGCGGTTTTGGGTGTCCTCCTCTATGCCTTCCTGGCTTAAAATATTTCTTAAAACGCCGACATGTCCCACTTTGAAGGCGTAATTCCTTAGCCCCACAGCCTTCATAAAAGTGTTTGTTAGCAGCAGCACTTCAGCGTCTGCCTCTGGCTTTTCAGAACCCATTAGCTCAAAGTTTGACTGCCAAAACTCTCTAAAACGTCCTTTTTGTGGCTCGTCATATCTGTAAAGACTTCCTACGCAGAATAGTCGCAGTGGCTTTGGCTCGTTCCGCATTGTTGTTGCCACAAGCCTTGCAACAGAAGCCGTGAACTCTGGTCTTAGGGCGACTTTTCTTCCGCCTAAATCTTCGAAGGCATACATTCTGGCGCGGACCTCTTCGCCAGCCTTCGCCGCAACAAGCTCATAAGACTCAACAACTGGCGTTATTATCTCCCTATACCCGTACAGTTTGGCGGTTTTTCTGGCTTTTTCCTCGATAAAACGCATTATTTTTGCCTCTTCTGGTAGGAAGTCCCTCATTCCTCGGACTGTTTTGAAGGCGCTCATTTCAGTTCACGTTTTAGGCTTGTGCCCTTTTATGGTAGGGTTAATTGTGAGACGGAATAGTAAACTATTTCGCCTCTTCTACTCATAACCGCCAAAATAAGCTCCTTTTTCAGGCTTTGGCACTGCCTCATTATTTGGGTTAGCTCCTCCATTTTTATTGGCTTGCCCTCTTGAAGGCTTAAGATTAGGTATTTAGCCGTGTCCTTTCCATACTCGCCTCTTTCATAGACTCTGAAGTCCACGCCCATGCCGAAGCCTTCTCGGACAACATATCCTCGGCTTCTTAGATCTCTGTAAACCAAATATTTACCCCAAGCATTCTCGTCTGTTTTCTCCGCCACCTGCAAAAGCTGCTGGAAACCTATTTCCTCGCCTTCCTCGTCTTTAACTAAAACTAAACCCTTGTCCAGAAGGTGCAGCGCCTCGTAAAAGTTTAGGAGAAGCTCGCCGTTTTCCTCTATGCCATAACCCTTTGCTTTCAGCTCCTCTATCCTCTGCTTGTTCGCTATTTTCACTCCCTTCTCCGTTAGCATTCCCTCAATTTTTGTTTCTTGGCGAATCGGCTGTTGCTGCGGCTGCTCTTTACTTTTGCTCATAGGCTTAACCGTGCTGGCTTATTTTTGCCAAATCATCCTTATATAGGATGCCTTCCTCGCAGATGATTGCTGTCACATATTTTATTGGCGTGATGTCAAAGGCT